>Ga0315273_10005205_pt1 | contig 16079 bp, 13 predicted proteins | sample YL17G02_0_MG_FD_205753 | JGI IMG/M metagenome (GOLD analysis project Ga0315273, IMG submission 205753) | Sediment microbial communities from Yellowstone Lake, YNP, Wyoming, USA - YL17G02_0 | ecosystem: Environmental > Aquatic > Freshwater > Lake > Sediment | place: USA: Wyoming | collected... | reverse complement strand
CGCTTTCCGGGCGAGGGGCACGAGCTGTCGCGCAGCGGCGCCCCGTCGCGGCGCGTGCAGAACCAGCAGCTCATCCGCCGCTGGTTCGACAAGTGGCTGCTCGGCGCGAAGGTCACCGACTTCGACGACCCGGCGCTGCAGCTCGGGGCCGCTTCGGCCGCGCCGGTGCCGGTCGCCACGGCCGGGGGATCCAGCTCCCAAACCAGTTGAGACAAGCGCCGTAACTACAAGTTCAGCAACCGGGAAGGGCCACGGGATACCGTGGCCCTTTTGCTCGCTTCACCCCTGAGTGCCGAGGGGTGTGAGCGGACTCGTGAAGCCTGCGGCCCGGAGGTAGAAATGCGCGCGGGGGCGGGGGCCCTCTGTTAGGCTCCCGCGCCATGTCCTCGCGCAAGGCGCACCCGGTCGTCTTCGGCATCCTGATCATTCCATTCGGCGTACTCGGCGGTTACCTCTCGGTCGCCGTCGGCTACATGCTTCAGCACGCCGGGATCTCGGTCGAGACCATCGCCGGGCTCGTCGCGGCGGGCCTCGTGCCCCACACCTGGAAATTCCTGTGGGCGCCGATCGCAGACACCACGCTCACCCGCAAGGCCTGGTACTGGATCTCGGCGGTCGTGGTCGCGCTCGGCGTGTTCGCGACCGGCGCGCTGCCCGCGACCGCCGCGAGCCTGCCGCTGCTCGGCATCGTGATCCTGGTGTCGAACATCGCATCGACGTTCATGGGCATGGCGGCCGAGAGCCTGCTGGCCTACGGCACCGACGAGCACGAGAAGGGCCGGGCCGGCGGCTGGTACCAGGCCGGGAATCTCGGCGGCAACGGCATCGGCGGCGGCGCCGGGTTGTTCCTCGCGCAGGCGCTGCCCCACCCGTGGATGGCGTCGGCGATCGTAGGCGCGGTCTGCCTGGCGTGTGGCCTCGCGCTCCACTTCGTTCCCGAGCCGCCCGCGACCCACCGCACCGGCGGCGTGCTCGCCGACCTCAAGAACGTGGGCAAGGATCTGTGGGGTGTGGCGAAGAGCCAGCGCGGCTTCGTCGCGCTCATCCTGTGCTTCCTGCCGCTCGGCTCGGGGGCGGCGTCCGGCCTGTGGTCGGCGGTGGCGTCCGACTGGCGCGCGTCGGCGAACGCGGTTGCGCTCGCGACCGGCATCGGCAGCGGCGTGCTCTCGGCCGCGGGTTGCGTCGCCGGCGGCTGGATCTGCGACCGCATGGACCGGCGCTACGCCTACGCGTCGTTCGGCGTGTTGCAGGCGCTGTGCGCGGTCGGCATGGCGCTGGCGCCGCACAACCAGACGAACTACGTGCTGTGGACCTCGCTCTACGCGTTCATCACCGGCCTGACCTACGCGGGCTTCACCGCGTTCGTGCTCGAGGCGATGGGCCTGGGCGCGGCGGCGACCAAGTACAACGTGTTCGCCTCGCTGTCGAACATGCCGATCTGGTACATGACGCAGATCGACGGCTGGGCGCACACGCGCTTCGGCCCCTCGGGCATGCTGTTCACCGAGGCCTGCTTCGGCGCGCTCGGGCTGCTGCTGTTCCTCTCGCTGATGACGCTCGTGCGCCGGCGCAAGGCGTGGGCCGCGGCGCCGGCGTGACCGCTTCGCCGCCGGGGAAGGGGGGCGCGATCCGCTTCGCGCCCGTCCTCGTCTTCGTCGCGGCGCTCGTCATCCGTCTCGCCTACCTCGTGCAGGTGCGCGGCACGCCGATCACCGACCTGCTCCTGATCGACGCCGAGACCTACGACCGGTTTGCCCGCCTGATCGGTCGCGGGGCGTTCCGCGGCGAGGACGTCTACGCGGTCAATCCCCTCTATCCGTATTTCCTCGCCGGTCTGTACGCGCTCGGGAAGGGCTCGGTCCTGTTCGCGCTCGTCGTGCAGTCCGTGCTCGACGCCGCCACCTGCGCGCTCACGGCGTGGATCGGCGCGCGCCTGTTCGGGCCGCGCGTCGGCCTGCTCGCGGGTCTTGGGGCCGCGGTCTCGGGCTCGCTCGTATTCTACGCGGGGGCGCTGCTGACGCCGACGCTGGCGACTGCGCTCGGCATGGGCGCGCTCGCCGCCCTGGTCGCGTGGCAGGAGGATCCGCTGGCGCGCTGGGCGGTGCTTGCGGGGCTGCTGCTCGGGTGCGCGGCGCTCGCGCGCGGGAACGCGATCCTCATGCTCCCGCTGGCATGGCCGTGCTTCGCCGGCGCGGGCGATCGCGCCGGAGGGCGGCGCACGTTCGCGCTGTTCGCGACGTGCGCGCTGGCCCCGCTGCTCGCGGTCACAGCGCGCAATTTTGCGGTCTCCGGCCAGTGGGTGCCGGGCGCGGCGAACTTTGCGGCGTTCTACATCGGTCACAACGACGCGGCGAACGGGCTCTATGTCGCGCCGCGTTGGGCGGCGAGCGGCGAGTTTCACGCCGAGGTCTGGGGTGTGCGCGACGCGCTCGCACGCGATCTGGGTCGCCCGCTCACGCTGGCGGAGAGCGCGCGCTGGCTGTTCGCCGAGGGCTGGCGCTGGGCGCTCGCGCACCCGGCGGACGAACTGCGCCTCCTGTGGACGAAGTTCCGCTGCTTCTGGAACGTGATCGATGCGCCCACGAACCTGTCGATCCACTTCGCGCGCGCCTCTTCCCCGCTGCTCCGCGCGCTCCCCGCGGGCTTCGCGTTCTACGCGCCGCTCGGGCTGCTCGGGGCCTGGTGGTCGCGGGACCGGCTGCGCGAGCGCTGGGCGCTCTACGCGTGGCTGCTGGTCGCGCTCTTGACCTCGATGCTGTTCTTTGTCTCGGCCGAGTACCGGTTGCCGGCGCTGCCGGTGCTCGCGCTGTTCGGCGCGCAGGCGCTCGCGGTCGGGGCGCATGATCTGTTCGCGCACGGGCCGCGCGACCTGCGACGCCTCCGCGGAGGGCTGGTGGGGCTGACGCTCCTCGGGTGGTTCTGCCAGCTCGCGCCACCCGTGCTCTCCGCCCAGACCGCGATCGGCCCGGACTATGCAAAGTTTGGGACGCTCTACGCGCGGCGCGGGGACCTGGCCCACGCGCGTACGATGTTCGAGCGCGCGACCGCGCTGGCGCCCGCGTACGGTCCGGGGTGGCAGGGACTGGCGAGCGTGCGCGACCGCATGGGCGATGCCACCGGCGCGCTCGAAGCGGCGCAGCACGCGAGCCGGCTCGCGGGCGCAGCCGTCCCGGGGCAGGAGAGCACCGATGCGCTCGCGGACTCCGGCCTCGCCGCCGCGGCCCGGTTCCAACAGGGGGACGTGGCGGGCGCGCTGGACGCTTTCGAACGGCTCGAGGCCACGGCGCGCGCGGCCGGGGACACGGCGCTCGCGACCAGCCTGCTGAATAACGTCGGACTGTGCCGCTACCGGCTCGGCGCGTATGACGCCGCGGCGGCTGCGTTCGAGCGTGTGATCGCCCTGCGCCCCAACGCCCTCAAGGCGCACTACAACCTGGGGCGTGTGCGCGCGGCGCAGGGGCGGCGGGGGGAGGCGACTGCCGAGTTTGAGGCCTCGCTCGCGCTCGATCCGCAGGCGCCGGGCGTGCGCGCGGCGCTGGACGCGCTGCTCGCCGGGCGCCCGCTGCCGTGACCGCGGGGCGTCAGGCCGGATCGGTCCGCCCGGCGAGCGCCCGGCCGGCGAACGCGAACCCGACCAGCGTTGCGCCGGTGAACCAGCCCGCCGCCGCGAACGGCGCCGCCTCGAGGTGCGCGAACACGAGCGCGCCCGCGAGCAGGATCGCCGCGAGAACGCCGAACATCCGCATGCCGTAGAGGTGGATGAACGGCAGGTAGTGCGCCCCGACGATGATCATGAGAGAGGGATAGAACCATCCCGCGTGTGCATGCGTCGCGGCGGCGACGAGTGGCAGGCTGAGCGGGATCGTGAAGGCGATCTGCATCGCGAGGCCGGTCATCGGGTGGCCCTTCGGCAGCGACGCGGGGCGGCCCATGAGCTTCATCACGAGCTGGGCGAGCGGGAAGATGAACATCCCGCCGAGCACCAGCGTCCACATGCCGAACGACTGCGAGCGCCAGGTCGCGAGCGCGGCCGAGGCGAGCCAGATCAGGCCCGAGACGAGCTGCCCCGGAAATCCGCCGAGATACATCGTGCGCACGTCGCGCTGCGCGTCGGACACGTCCATCGTCGTCGCCTCCGGGTTCGGTTCACCGGCTCGATCCGCCGCCGGGGGCGATGGCCCGCCCCGGGTCAGTCCGGCGAAGCGGGCTTTTCCAACTTCTCGGACGGGTCGGGGGCGTCGTCGTCCGCCGCGGCGTCCGCGGCCTCGCCTTCGAGGAGTGTTTCGAGATCGACGATGTCGTTGTCATTGCCGCCGAGGCCGCGCTGGTCGCGCCGCGTCTGGCGATCCACGCGCTTGGCGTTTGCCCGCGCCGTCCGGGCCTGCTCCTTCTGTCGCTTGAGAAAGCTTGGGCCGCCTCGTCCTGCCACGTTTATACCTCCGTCCCTGCGGGGTGCCGCCATCGCGTCCCGACGAAGGCGCGGGACCCTTGGGCCCGACCGTCGCTCGCTCGCGTCTCACTCGCCGCCCGCAGTGTAACAGGTGGCGGGTGACAGCGCGTGCCCGCAGCCGAAACGCGCTACCCGCCCGGGAAACAAGGTGGTAATCTGTTGCGCCTCACGCATCGGCCCTTGCAACCCGATTGGACTCAAATCGTGGAGATCCCCATGAACCTTGTCACGTTCGTTCGATCCGGATCCATGGCCACACTGCTGCTGGCCGGCCTGGCGCTCGGCGCCGGCGACGCCCGCGCCACGGCCGTGTGCTGCGTCGTGCCCGACGTCGGCGGCACCGCCGCGGTTCCGCCGGCATGCCCGAGCGGTTACCAGGATGGACAGACGTTCAGCCTGAACGGCCTGCCGCCCGGGACCCCGGTTCTCGGGACGCTTTCGATCATCCAGATCAACAACGGTCCCGAGGTCCCGGGCGGCAGCCTCGGCGGCACCGCGCAGAGCAACACCGCGACCCTCGTCCTCCATCTCGTCGGCACCGGGCCCATTGTCTATAACCGGGTGCTCTCCTTCCCGATCACGCTCGACACCGAAGCCGCGCCGCGTGTGCCCTTCGCGCCGCTCCAGTCGTTCGCGATGGAACTCGTGCAGCTGCAGGGGCAGCTGGCTGCGGGGGATCCCGACTTCGACCTGCTGCGCGTCACCGCCGGATTGCACTTCGGCATGCCCAGCCCCGGCCACACCACGCTCACGGTCGCCGGACCCGGGTGGGGCGTGGACAGCTTCTTCGATATCACCTATCGGCTCGACTACATCGGTCATCCCGGCGGACCGTTCGGGGGCTACTCGAATTCGCAGACCGAGTCGCTGCAACCGTTCGACATGTGTCACTCGCGCGCGACCGCGTCCCGGGCCAGCTCGTGGGGAGCGGTGAAGTCGATCTACCGCTAGGCCACCAGGATCGTGGGTGCGGCGGTCCGCCTTCCGAAGGCGGGCCGCCGTTCCGCGTTCAGGCCCCGGGCCACGCCCCGAGGATCCCCGGGAGCCAGCGCTCGACCGGCACGGCGGCGAGGATCGCGGCGAACTGCAGCAGCACGGCCGCGAGCACGACGTTCTCCCCGCCCGGCCGGTCCGGATCCTCCCACGCCGCGAGATGCCGCGTGACGCGCTGGATCATGAGCGGTCCGACGAGCGAGACCAGCACGATGCTCGGCAGGAACGCCTCGGCGCCGAACGCCCGGCTCTGCGTCGCGACCAGGCCGCCGACCAGCGCGGCGATGCCCGTGCACATCCAGATGCCGCCCCGGCCGAGCCACGGCTCGGTCGCCATCGAGAACGACAACAGCGCGGCCATGACCCACACGCCGAGCGTCCGCAGCAGCAGGTCGCCCACGAAACGCACCGGGCCGAGCGCGCGGAACTGCAGAGCCTGCGTCGGCGCGTCCCACGCGTCGAAGTTGAACCACGGCCCGAGCCAGCGGGACGAGGCGATGTAGCCCGCGGCCACGAGCAGGCCCGCGGTGAGCGCGAATGTGGCGAAGCGGCGATTGCGCTCGAGCGCGAGCGAGACGAGGGCGCCGAGCACGAACTACAGCGCCTGTGGTGCGACGAAGACCGCAGCCGCGAGCGGAATCGCTCCGAGGAGCGCTCCGATCGCGCCCGGGACGTGCCGGATCGTCATGATCGCGAGCAACGCGAGCGCGAGCATGAGGCTCTCCGGCCGGGCGATCCCCGGCGGTGACGCGAGGAAGCCCTGCCCGAGCAGCGCCAGGCTGCCGCCCGCGAACGCCAGCATCCAGCTGCCGCATTCGAGTTGCACGATCAACGCGACCAGGATCGCGACCAGTACGGTTGCGCCGAGCCCGAGCGCGCGCACCTGCCACAACTCGGGCGGGAGGTCGCCGGCAATCCCGGCGATGCAGAGTCCGAACCCGGGCATCAGCGAAGGCTGGTTTCTGAGGGGCTCGACGTACATCGGCTCGTGCCGCACGAGACGCGCGGCGCTCTCGAGAATGGAAGCCTCGACCGGATCGACCGTGTGACCGCGCGGCACGTACCGCCGCGCCGAGGTGATGAACAGCGTAAGCGCGACCAGCGAGGCCAGCACGACGAGGACTCGAAGGGCGAGTCGGAACATGGCATCGTCCTCCTCGGGGCGTGGGTGGGCCAGGGCGACAACGGACGGCGGAACGTCCCCGTTGTCGGCCTGCGCCTGCGCGGAGTGAAGCGCGATCGCCCGCGCATCACGCCGGCGCGCCATGCAAATTGGCACCCTGCGGAGCGCATGTCGGGAAATGCAAGAGCGCCGGGCCGACGCGCTTTGAAAAGGCGCGATCGGTGGCGGGCGGGAATTGCGGAATCCGTGTTGGATTCGCCGGCCCACGGGCGTCCCTCGAGCCGTGTTGCACAGGTCCAGCGTTCGCACGGGGCGATCGGGGCTCACCCGCGGGGATTGAGGGAGGGGAGGCCCGTGCGGATCAGGCGACCCGGCGCGCTCCCTGGGTGACGCGGTTCCCACCGCTCGACCGTCCCTGCTCGAGCGAGCGCTCGGCGACGGCGAACAACGCGTCGAGCTCGACTCCGTCCTGAGGGAACGACGCGAGCGCGATCGTCACGGTGACCTGGCCGGCCTCGGCGGGTGCGAACGCGCGGGCTGCGACCGCCGCGCGCATGCGCTCGGCGACCTCCTTCGCGGCAGCCGGGTTCGTCTGCGGCAGCACGATCATGAACGTTTCGTCGCCCTGCCGCCCGAGCACGTCGAACGATCGGACCTGCGTCGCCAGCAGCGCGGCCACCTCGCGCACCACGCGCGGGTCGTGCGCCCGGGTCTCGCCGTCGCCGGCCGGATCGTCCAGTTCGATCAGGAGCATCGACATGTCCTGCGCGAAGCGATTCGCGCGCCGCACCTCGCGCTTGAGGGCGGACTTGAGGTAGCGCGCGTTGTAGATCTCGGTCATGTCGTCGGTGATCGCGAGCCGCTCGGTGCCGGCCGCAAGCCGGGCGTTCTCGAGCGTCGCGCCGAGCCACGCCGCGAGCAGCAGCATGAGCTCGGTCTCGACCGCGGTGAACTTCGCGCGGCCGCGCTTGCGATAGGCGGCGATGTAGGCCGGCAGGGGATCGCGCTGGTCGACCGGCGCGAACAGCACCGGACCGGACTCGATGCCCGGGCAGGTGTCCGCGGCGGCGAGCGACGCGTCACCGGAGAGATCGGTCACCGACAGCGCCTGGCGCTTCTCACCGAGCGCCTTGAGCGCGGCGCTCTCCTTGAGCGTGATCGGAAGGGAGGCCGCGGTCTCGCTGCCCGCGTAGAGCACCATGCGCTCACCGCGCCGACGGGACGAGGCGAACACCAGCACCGCCGCCTCGGCGTCGAGGAGCAGGATCGTTGCGCTCAGGGCGCGGGACATCACGTCCGCGCGCGATCCGCGCTCGGCGAGGTTCGACAGCAGCAGCAGGTGTTCGATCGCCTTCTCGTGTGCGGCCACGATGCACTCTCCCCGGGTGTTCCGCCGGCAGGTGGACTCTTGGGCGTGTTATCGGCAGGGAGGAGGCGGGGGCTTAGCGGCGTTTGGGCCGGATTTGGCAGGAAACGGGCGGCCCCACGACGAAATCGGCCACCCCCACCGGAGTGGGGATGGCCGTGGTCAGGCTGGGTTGACGACCGGTCATGCCATGTCAGCGATAGAGGCTCTTGAGCTGTCCCCACGATGCGGCCCGCGCGGCCACCACGACCTCACCGTTCAGGACCACCTTGGCGCTGCGCAGATTGTTCTCGGAGCAGCAGTCGTCGACCTGCGTGATGACCACGCGATTGACTTCACCCGAGATCACGTACGGGCCCAGGTTGGTCGTGCCCGCGCCTCCAAGGAACACGTAGCTCCCCGGCACGACCAGTCCCGCGGGATAGGCCGAGTTGAAGATCGTGACCTGTGAACCATCGTCCATTCCCGAGAACGCGATCGTGAAGGCGGTCACGACCACGTTGCCCGGCACGGTGACGAGCGTCTGGAAGTACGTGAAGTCGCCGTAGGCGAGGCAGGAAATCGGCGCCGAGCAGACGCGCGAGGGAATGCTGAAGTTGATGATGTCCGGATCCGGGGCCGGACCCCAGCCCGCATCCCCCTCCGACGGAATCGTGGAGACCGAGTACTCGCAGATGTCGCCGTGAATCGCCGGGCTGCAGGCGAATGGCACGAGGCCGAGCGGATTGGCGAGCGTCACTTCGAGCCCGTCGTGCATCTGCCACGGGGAGCGCGTCTGGGCCTGCGCGGCGGAAGTGGCGGCAAAGACGAACAGCGTGACGAAGAGCGTGGTAACAAGACGACGCATGGAATGCCTCCGGGTCAGGTTCCGATGGGGATGGCAGGTTTCCATCGGCGGCAAATGGTCATGGGAATACAAGGGGGGAGAGCACTCTGAACGGGCGCGGGTCGTGCGTCAACGGGGATGGCGTCCCCAACCCCTCCGAGTTGGAACCAGATTCAGGAGTGGCTCAAGCCCCTGCAACCCTTTCAGACCTGCCTGGGCGTCGCCTGAATCGCCCTGCCGGGGAGATGTTGCGCTCGGTCGTCCATTTGGATTGAGAAATCCGGTCATCGCCAGGCGGGCGATTCCGCTTGTCGGGAGGTTGCACTCGGCGCAATGATCATGGTCCGTCGGAGGCCCTTCTCATGCGCCTGGCCCACCTCCTTTGCTCGCTGAGCCTGCTGCTGCCGCTCCCGTCGTTCGCCGGAACGATGGACGCCCACGACCCCCGGGACGCGATCGTTCGTCGCATGGATCGCTACTTCCAGCGCAATGAGGTCGACGGCGTGGTCCTCGATTCCCGCTGGGTGCTCAATGAGACCGAGGCGGTGCGACTGTCGGTCACCCCGCAGCTTCTCGGCTACGCCGAGCTCGAGCGTCGCCAGGGCGGCGGAACGTACAGGCGCGATGTCCAGGACCGCGCCGACTATCTTGTCGCGCGGCTCGACCAGGTGCGCGGGGGCAGCGTCTTCGACGGCATGCTCGCGTACGCGCTGCTCGAAGCCTACGGCGTGACGGGCGACGGCCGGCACCTCGCCGCGGCGCGTGTCGTACTCGACGAGCTCGAGGCGATGCCGGCCGACGGGCGCATCCTCAACGGCGGGCTGATGACGGGGATGGGATTCGCGGCCGAGTACGCTCGCACCCACGACGAGCGCTACGCCACGATGGTCCGCGACGTGATCACCGGGCTCGATCCCTACGAGAACGAGGACGGCAGCTTCCCGCATTGGTGCGGCGGCACCGAGGACGTCCACTACACCGACTGGATGGCGCAGGAGCTGATCCTGATCGGACGCCGCGTCGAAGACCCGCGCATCGAGCCGATGCTCGCGCGGATGGACGCCTTCCTCGAGCTGCGCGTCGGCGACGACGGTGTCACCCGTTACGAGGCGCCGTGCCCGTGGGACACGGCAGGGTGCATCCTGAAGTACTGGAGCCTCGGCACAGGCTGCTCGATTGACGTCGAGACTCGCGCGTACACGAACGAACTGGGCTACACCGCCCTTCTGTTCGACCATGTCCAGTCGCGGAAGCTCCCGGCGGTGCTCGGGTTCCTGGACTCGATCGAGAACGGCGGCACGGTCGCGGACCGCTGGGACGGCCCCATCGATCGGAACGATCCGTATTATCCGTGGACCGCCGCCGACACGAGCGTGGTGAACATGAGCCTGATCTTCTGGTCGCTGGCCGCGATGCCGCCGGCGCACGGGCCGGCGGCTCACGCGACCCGCGCGGCGGGAATCGCGATTGTGCCGAACCCTTCGTCGAGCACGGTGTCGTTCCGGCTCGACGGCGTGGCCGGCAGTCCCCTTCACGTCACGATCTGCGATGCGCGCGGGCGTCTCGTGCGCGAACTCGAAGGCAGGGCGGTGATGGAATGGGACGGCCGCGACGCGATGGGAAGGCGCTGCCCCCCGGGCATCTACCTGGTCCGACGGAGCGATGCCTCTGTGGCGGCTCGCCTGGTACGCGTCCGGAGTTGACCACCGGGCGCGGCACGCTCGGCGGAAGGTTCGGATATGGCGTCCCCAGCGGGATTCGAACCCGCGTCGCCGCCGTGAAAGGGCGGTGTCCTGGGCCGGGCTAGACGATGGGGACGCAGAAGGGCAGGGGCCACGCGCGGCCGGACCGTACAAGGCGCGTGACGGCCGGACCATAGCCAGCCCCGGGCGGCCTGTCAACCCGCGCCGCCGCAACGTCCCCGCGGGCTGCCAGGCTCGAGGCCTCCCACCCTCAAGGATCGCGCGTCGACCTCGCTCCCCTGAGGCCTGCCGATGCGCCCGACGTACCGGGAAGAGCCGTGCCGCTCGGCGCTCAACCGCGTGGAGGGGATGCCGTTTCGCTGGTCCCTCAACCCTTACATGGGTTGCGCGCATCGCTGCGCGTTCTGCTACGTGCGTGCGTTCGAGCGCCGCGCCAATCGCCCCAGCGATGATCGCTACGGCGCCGACGTGCGCGTGAAGACGAACTTCGTCGAGGTGCTCACCGCCGAACTGGCGCGGCGCTCGTGGGCGCGGGAGCCGGTCGTGCTCGGCGCTGCGACCGATCCCTACCAGCCCGCCGAGAGCCGTTATCACCTCGCGCGCGGCGCAATCGGCGCACTCGCCCAGGCGTGGACCCCGTTCGACATCATCACGCGCGGGCCGATGATCGTGCGCGACCTCGACGTCCTCGCGCGGGCCGCCCGCCGCGTGCGGGTGCGCGTGCAGGTCTCGATCATCAGCCTGGATGAGCGCGTGTGGCGCGGGCTTGAGCCCGGCGCGCCCTCGCCGGCGGCGCGTCTCAAGGCGGTGCGTGCGCTAAGCGAGGCGGGCATCGACGTTGGCGTCGCGGTCGCGCCGGTGCTGCCGGGCTTGACGGACGATCCGGCGTCGCTCGAGGCCGTCGTGCGTGCCGCCCGCGCCGCGGGAGCGGTCCGCGTGTGGGCGCGCGAGCTGTATACCTCGGATCCGGGGCGAAGGAGCACTTCCTGGCGGCGCTGGAACGTGGTTGGCCAGGGGAGCGCGAGCGCTGCGAGCGGCTCTACGCTCGGGGCGCGTACCTGCCGCGCGAGGCGGGGGAGCGGATGCGCGGGGCGGTCGCCGCGCTGGCGCGCCGGCACGCGGTGGCCGACCGCCGGACGGTCCGTCTCACGCCCGAGGTCGAGCCGCCCCCGCGCGCCGAGGAACGCCAGCTCGGCCTGTCGTTCGCTACGGCTCGCGCGGCGTGTACGGAATGACGATGGCCTCAGGGATCAAGCTGCGCCTGATCAGGTCCTGCGCGGCGCTCTGGGCCTCGGACTCCGAGGGGTAGCGCCCGAGCACGATCCGGTACCAGGTGTTCCCGTCGTCGCCCTCGTTCGCCAGGATCTCACCGGGCAGTTGCGTCGTTTCGGACATTTCCTTGAGCACGTGGGTCGCGCGGCCGGCGGTGCGAAACGCCGCGACCTGGAACCCGAATACGGGCCCCGCCTCCGGCGCAGGTGCGGCAGGGGCGGGAGCGCCGGCCGAAGGTTGCGCGCCGGCCGCGGGTTCCGGCGGCGCTCCGGACACGGCCGGAACTCCACTCGAGTTCGCGGTGACGGGGGGCGTCGGCGAAGCCTTCTTACCGATCAGGCCGGTCGACCAGAGCACGATCGTCACGATCGCAATCGCGACCACCGAGAGCGCGACCACGAGGAACTGTGTGCGGCGCGCACGCGCTTCCTCGACGTCGAGCCCGGGCAATTCGGCCGGCTGGTCGTAGGCGGCGTTGTGAGGCGCGCCTGCGATGTAGGTCGGCACGGGGGCCGGCACGCGGGCCGGGCCGACAGGCTCGACCGGGCGCGGCGCGGGCGTGATCGGGCGCGGCGTGACCACCACCGGCGCCGGCGCGGCGATCGCCGGCGGCTGTGCGGCCGGGGACCGGCGTTCCCGCCAGTTGCTCACCGTCCGCGGCGAGTCACTCGCGCCGGGGGGAGGCGCCTGCGCGGGCGGCGGCATGACGCGTACCGGCAGCGGCGGGGGCGGCGCGAGCGGACGCGGCGGCATCGGCGTCGCGCCGACCGGCGCTGGCACGGGCGGCGGCGTCATGGGCGCAACGCGCGGCGGGACCACGGCGCGCGCCGCATCGTACGGGGTCGCCGGCGGCATCGCGGGCGGTGGCGCAGGGCGCGGAGGTTCGATCTCGCCCCCGAGCACGCTCTGGAACGAGAACTCGTCGCTCACCGCGCGCACGTGCTCCGGGCGCACGGGGCGCGAGCTCTCGACGAACGCGTTCACCATCGCCTGGCTGGCGACGATGTTGATCTCGCGCGGAATGCCGTGGGTCAGGCGGTGCACCGCGTACGCGCTGTCCTCGGGGAAGATGCCCTCGGGTTCGCCGCCGGCGACGCGCAGCCGGTGGTGGATGTAGCGCACGCATTCCTCGGGCGACAGCGGGTTCAGGCGGTACTTGACCGAGATGCGCTGGCGCAGCTGGCGCAACTCGGGACGCGCGAGCTTCTCCTCGAGTTCGGGCTGGCCGACGAGGCAGATGTGGAGCAGGTGCCCGCCGCGATCGTCGAGGTTCGACAGCAGGCGAATCTCTTCCAGCAGGTCGTTCGACAGGTTCTGCGCCTCGTCGATGATCAGGATGCAGGGCTCGCCCTTGCCGTTGTGCGCCGACAGCCGAAGCTCGAGCGCCGACAGGAGCGCGGGCTTCGACGGCGTGGCGGGCGGCTCGACGCCGAAGCGCCGGGCAATCTCCTCGAGCAGCTCGAGCCGCGTCAGCGCCGAGTTGTTGATCAGCGCGACGTGCGCCTGCTGGGGAAGGCGGCTGACCAGGTCGTAGATCGCGGTGGTCTTGCCGGTCCCGACCTCGCCGGTGACGAGCACGAACGCTTCGCGATTCTGGATGCCATAACGAAAGTGGGCGACCGCCTCGAGATGCTCCGGGCTCGGATAGACGAAGCGCGGGTCATGGCCGGTCGAGAACGGGTTTTCACGCAGCCCGAAATGGGGCTCGAACATGGAGTTCTCCGGGAGATCGCCTGGACGCACCGACTTCCGTTATCGGCCGCGCCGCCCCGGGACTGAAGCCGGGGACTTCGCGCCCCCGGGGGGAGGGCGCGGGGACGGGCCCATTGTAGCTGCTGGGGCGGGCGGGCGCTACGGGCTGGGCGTCGTGCGGGCGGCCAGGACGGCGCGGCCCTCGGGACTGGCGGCCAGCAGCGTGTCGACGTCGAGCGCGGAGGTGAGCTCGATGCCCTCGGCGGCGAGCGCCGCGTGTCCGCCGGCGCGACGGTCGACCACGCACCAAGCATGCGTAACGATCGCCCCGGCCGCGCGCGCGGCGAGTGCCGCCTTGAGCGCCGAGTCACCGCTCGTGCACACATCCTCGACCACGAGCGCGTGCGCGCCCGGCTCGAGGTTGCCCTCGATCAGGTTTTCCGCGCCGTGCGCCTTCTGGGCCTTGCGCACGAGGAACGCGTCCAGCCGGTGGCCCTGCGCGCCGGCTTCGAGCAGCGCGGCCACCGCGATCGGATCGGCCCCGAGCGTGAGCCCGCCGACGGCGGTCAGGCGGCCCGCCGCGAACTCGGTTGCATATTGCCCGACGACCAGGCGCCCGATCGCCCGGGCCCCGTCGGCATCGAGGCTGGTCTTCCGTACGTCGATGTAGAACGGGCTGATCGCGCCTGAGGCGAGGGTGAAGCGGCCGAAGCGCACGGAGCGGCGAAGCAGGATCTCGACCAGGCGCGCGCGGTCTTCGGATGGATCGAATGCGGGCACGGAACCTCCGGAAGCGGCTGGGGACGCGGCAATCTAGACCGCGAGGGGCCCATGGTGTCAAGGACCCCGGCTTGACCGGCCGGGAGGAGGCGTCTACTCTTAGAGGTGTCTGGGCGTCCCCCTTTGACCTTGGAGATTCTGGCATGCCCGGACCCCTGCGCACCGCCGGCCGTCTGCTTCCCGCTGCCCTCGTGGGCGCGGTGCTGATCGCCGTGGCGCCGCGAGCCGCGCATCCGGCGCCGCGCGTGCTCGAGCTGCCGCTCTACGAACCCGAGCGCGGCCTGACGCAGACGCCGGCCTACCATCCCCGCAAGTTCGTGCTCGAGCTCGCGCCCCACGGGCCGCGCCTCCAGGCCGCAGCGCCCGCAGGGATCAAGGGCGCGCCGGCCGCGCTGGTGATCGCGGCGCTCTCGATCCATCCCGCGGCGACCGGTCTCGCCCAGGTCGACGCGCTCGATCGCCAGTTCGGCGTGGTCGCGCTCGAGCCGTTGTTCCCGGGCGAGGTCCAACCGGGCCCGGCCTCGGGGCTCGAGGACCTGACGCGCTTCTACGTCGTGCACCTGCCCGACGGCGCGGACCTCCCCGCCGCGCTCGCCGCCTTCGCGGGCGCCGAGGGCGTCGCGAGCGCCGAGCCGGTCGCAATCATGCCGGTGACCTACACGCCGAACGACCCGAACCGCATCAACCAGTACCAACTCGGGCAGGCGAACGACCGCGACAGCGACGTGTACGAGGCGTGGGACACGTTCAAGGGCGACACCACGGTCGTGATCGCGATCGTCGACACCGGCGTGCAGTACAACCACCCCGACCTCGGCGGCGCGTCCGCACCCTACACCGGCGGCAACATCTGGACGAACTACGCGGAGCTCGGCGGCGTCACGGGTGTGGACGACGACGGTAACGGCTTCATCGACGATTATCGCGGCTGGGACTTCGTCAACGCGGTGACCGGCGCCGTGGGCGAGGACCTGAACACGCCCGACAACGATCCGACCGACTACGTCGGCCACGGCACGTTCTGCGCCGGCATGGCGAGCGCGCGCACTGACAACGGCGTCGGCATCGCGGGCACGGCGTTCAAGTCGAAGATCATGGCGCTGCGCGTGGGCTGGGACGACGGCTCGCCCGCGGGCGGCGTGGTCGAATTGACATGGTGTGCGCAGGCGATCAATTACGCCGCCGCGAAAGGCGCAAAGGTCATCAACTGCTCCTGGGCAAACAGCAGCCTGGCGGCGCTCCAGAGCGCGGTCACGAACGCGATCGCGAAGGGCGTCACCGTGTGCGTCGCGGCCGGCAATGGCAACACGCAGAACCAGGCGACGAACTACCTGTCGACCCGCGGGGATTGCGTCGACGTGGCCTCGAGCGACGCGTTCGACGTCAAGTCGACGTTCTCAAACTACGGCTCGTGGGTCGACGTCTCGGCCGCGGGCGACAACGTGTTCTCGACCTACTCGAGCCACTACACCCCGACCTACGGGACCGGCAGCGGGACCTCGTTCTCGACGCCGTTCACCGCCGGGGCGGTGGCGCTGTTCCAGGGCTATCGCAGGTCGCTCGGCCTGCCGTACTACAACGCGGCGCGCATGCTGCTCCGCCTCCGGGACACGGGCGACGACATCGACGCCTACAACGCGGGGTACGTCGGTGCGCTTGGCTCGCGGCTCAACGTGAATCGCCTGCTGACCGATCCGCCGACGTCCTGGGTGGACGTGCTCGGCGGCACCTTCTCGACGTCGCCGGCACTGTGCGACCTCGACGGTGACGGCGACGACGAGGTGATCATCGGAGCGAGCGACGGCAAGCTGACCGCGTTCGGTGGCGCGAACGGCGACACGATCCCCGGGTTCCCGGTCGCACTGGCGTCGAGC
>Ga0315273_10005204_pt1 | contig 16080 bp, 12 predicted proteins | sample YL17G02_0_MG_FD_205753 | JGI IMG/M metagenome (GOLD analysis project Ga0315273, IMG submission 205753) | Sediment microbial communities from Yellowstone Lake, YNP, Wyoming, USA - YL17G02_0 | ecosystem: Environmental > Aquatic > Freshwater > Lake > Sediment | place: USA: Wyoming | collected... | reverse complement strand
GCTACATCACGGGATGCTACGGATCGCTGACCAGCTTCAACGTCCTGTTCGCGGACCCGGACGACCGATTTCGCGGCGCGGGCGGCGAGGACTAGCGCCGGCGCTTCGCGAGGGCCCGGCCGAACGCCGCACGCTCGCGCCACAACCGCGCCAGCACACCCGGGGACGTCAGCGCGATCGCGCCGAGGGTCGATAGGTCGCGCGCGAGCACGAACGGGAGGTTGACGAGAAGATCACCGGGCCGGTCGTTGCGCAGGATCGTCAGCCACCGGTTCCGGGCCACGAGGAAACGGATCTCGGGAGAGCGCCGCAACAGAGCCGTGAACCTCCGGGGCCCCGCCGCCGTCCCCGCACCTCCGCGCGCGTGCCGGCCGGTCGCCCGATGCCGGTAGGCCGCGCGCCACCCGGCGCGACGCGCGCGCCAGGCGAGGTCGAGATCCTCGTAGAACGCAAAGAACGCCTCGTCGAAGTAAAGTCCTGGCCCATCGGCAACGCCCTCGAGCATCGTCCGCCGGTAGAGCGCCGCGGCCCCACACGCGCCGAAGACCTCGGCGTCCCTTTCGTATTGCCCGCGGTCTTTGGTTCCGAATCCTCGATCGATGGGTTGGCGCGAGCGACCGAGCACCTGGCCCGCACTGTCGAGCGTGACCCCGTCAAAGCGAAGAATCTTACCCGCCGCGATTCCGACGCGCGGATCGCTAAACGCCGGAAGCAGCTCATCGAGGAACCGCACGTCGAGCGTCGTGTCCGGGTTGAGCACGAGGACGAACGGGCAGGTCGTCTCCCGGATCCCCCGATTGTTCGCGCGGCAGAACCCTACGTTTCCCCCCATCTCGATGAGGCGGACCTCCGGAAACCGCTCCCGCACGATCGCGGCCGTTGCGTCCGACGAGTCGTTGTCGATGACGACCGTCTCTTCCGGGGGGTGCGCAAGCGCCCGGAGGCTTTCGAGGCAACCGCAGACAAAGGAAGCGGAGTTCCACGTCACGATCACGACGGCGACGCCCGTCGGGCTCACCCCCTACCGCCTCGTCGCAACGACGATGTCTTGGAAGGACAGGTGGTCCGGCCGCCCCGACCAGCCTCCCCACCGGATCGGCTCCTCGATCCTCAGGCCCGCGGCGGCGTACATCCGTTTTACATCCTCTTTCCGGTATGCCACCGCGGATTCGGGAACGCCGGCGTCCACGACACGGCAGCCTGGAAGCTCGTGCTCGAAGCGCGTGGCGCTCGTTCCCTCGCGGATCCGCCGGTCGGCCTCCTCGTTGATCAAGAACCAGGTGACGAGGCAACGGCCTCCCGGCCTCAGGACACGACAGGTCTCCGCAAGGTAGTGCGCCGCGCCGTCCGGGAGAATGTGCGTGACGACCGAGGTCATGAACGCGAAGTCGAACGACGCGTCATCGAACGGGAACCGGTATTCCGAGGGGGCGAACCGGCCCTTCGGGTTGTACATCGGGCTCCGGATGTCCGCCCGAATGAAACGGAAATTCGGCCGCCTCGACCCGATGTGGCTGCTGCACCACCGCACGTGGTCTGGGAGAACGTCGAAACCGTCGTACGAACCGGCCTCATCGAGGTAGCGACTGAGGGGGAGCGCGATCCGCCCCGCGCCGCAGCCGATGTCGAGCACGCGCTCGCCCGGCTTCAAGCCGCACAATTCCTTGAAGTACCCGAAGAACTCCTCCCCGATCGCCTCGAAATCGCCGTCCCCGACGAACGCGATACTTCTCGGTGGCAAATCCCGATCGCCGCGCGCGCCAGTCATGTGGTCGTAGAGGTCAGCCGGAAGGAACAGCAGTTTCCGCACCGCGGGGCGGTAATAGATCCGCCTCGCGAGCGAAAGAACCGGGGCCGGGAGCCAACGCCGCAGGGCGCCCTTCACGACGTACTCAGGACTTGTTCGCTCCGGACGTGAAGACATCTCACCCCCCGATTCTAACAAAGGAAGGCGAGATCCGGACCTTCATCCGCCACCTCGCCGGTGCAGCGCCGATCGAGTGACCGGGCCACTGCGACACCCGCCTCGTGAGCGCGGCGGATCGTGAACTCGCTGCGGCACGTCACCCGGTCCTGCGAGCCTCAGCCACGCTATCCAGCACCCAAGCGAATTCGCGCGCCATCCGCTCGTGAGAGTACGCCGCGATTTTCTTTTCGCGACCAGCGTAGGCGACAGTGCCCGTCGATTCGAACTCGCGCCACCGGCGGACGAGTTGCTCGGTGAGGGCGGCGCGGTCGGAAACCTGGACTCCCGCGCCGGTTTCGGCGACAAGGTCGGCGAGCACGCCAGGGCCGCCGCCGACGACCAGCACCGGCCGACGCGCCGCGAGATACTCGAAGATCTTGCCAGTATAGACGCCGCGCTCGGCATCTCCGCCCCAGTGCAGCAGCAGAAGGAGGTGCGAGTCGCGCTGCGCGGCGATCGCTTCGACTCGCGGAGCCCAGGGGAGGATCCGCACCACGTCCTCGAGGCCGAGGTCGCGCACCGGGGCGAGCACCCAGTCCTCGTGCCGCGAGAAGAAGCGGACCTCGACGCGGCGGCGGTCCATGCGGCCGTCCGCGAAGAGGCCGGCGAGCGTCGCGAGGAACATCGATGGGTCACGACGGCCCTGGTAGAACGTGCCGGTGTGGGTGATGGTGAAGCGCGGGGCGAGGGCGCGGGGTGGGTTGAGTCGGTCGAGCGGGGCGAGATCGTCGGGGTCGAAGCCATTGAGGATCGTTGCGACGCGGTGGTGCGGGTAGGCCGTGGCGAGCTGCTGGGCGAGAGGCGACGAGACGGTGACCAGCGCGCGCGCATCGCGCAGGGTGCGGCGTTCGATCCGGCGGTCGAGGCGGCAGCGCCAGGCGGGGGCGGTCGAATTGTGGTTGTCGGCCCAGAGGTCGCGGAAGTCGGCGACCCACGGCACGCCGAGCGTGGCGGCGAGGCGGCGAGCGAGGACGTGCGCGGTGAACGGCGGGCCGGTCGCGAGGACGGCGTCGACGCGGGCGCGGCCGGCATCGTGCCAAGCGCGGATCGCGCGCCCGGCCGCGCGCTCGGCCGGCGCGAGCCAACCGCGCTGCTGGTCGGGGATCGCAAGGAGCGCCTTCGCGAGGTCGATGCCCGCAGCCATGGCGCGACGGAACGGCGAGGCCGCGGCCGGGGAGGCGGCGAGGAGATCCTTGAGCGCCGCGTCGGGCGCTCCGCCGAGGCCGCGCTTGAGCGAACCGAACAGCGGCCGATCGCCGGTCTCGATCACGTCGAACGGGTAGGGCCCGCGGGCCGGGTCGCGCGGGGTGAGGATCACCGGCTCCCAGCCGAACTTCGGCAGGAAGCGGGCGAGTCCCATCGGGCGCACCGCGCCGACCGACGCCGCGGGTGGGAAGAAGTAGGTCACGATGAGAACTCGGCGGCAGGCCATTGCCGGGCTCCTCAGGTCCCGTACGTCACGCCGTAGCGCTCGGTCCAGCGCACGACGTTGATCCAGCGCCACACTCGCCAGTCGAAGGCCCGGCTACCCGCGAGGATCGCCTCCCACTCGGCGAGCGCGGCGTCGGTGTCGAGCGCGGGGATCGCACGCGCGGTCGCGTCGGCGAGGGTCTCACGGACCCGCGGCGCGAGTTGGCCGAGCCACTGCCGCTCGGGGGTCGCGAAACCGATCTTGTCGCGGCGGTCGAGCACCGGGTCCGGCACGAGGCCGCGCATCGCGGCGCGGAAGATCGACTTGCTCGTGCCGTCCGGCGCGAGCAAGTACTCCTCGGGCAGCGCGAGCAGGTACTCGACGAGCGCGGGGACGAGGAACGGCACGCGGCTCTCGATCGAGAAGGCCATCGAGTTGCGGTCCTCGTAGCGCAGCAGCATCGGCAGGCTCGACGTCGTCACCGTGAAGTAGAGCTGGTCGGCGAGCGCGTTCCGGCCGAGCCGCGCGCGCGGGAAATTGGGCGCCGCGCCGCGCGCCTCAAACCACGCGCCGCGGAGCCACGAGGGGAAACGCGGGCGGCCGGCCGCGATCCGCAGCAGTTCGAAAAGCGCGGGCGGGGCGGCCACGCCACCGAGCCACTCGACGAGCGCGCGCCGGCCCACGCCGGGCAGGGCGGCCGCACGTTCGAAGAACCTCGCGGCCTCGAGCCAGTTCCCGCCGCGCGCGAGCGAGCAAAGCCGCGCGGCGAGGTACGGCCGGTAGCCGGCGAGGATCTCGTCCGCGCCCTGGCCGTCGAGCATCACGGTGAGCCCCGCCGCGCGCGCCGCGCGGAACACTCGGTGCTGGGCATAGATGCTGGTGCTGCCGAACGGCTCGTCCTGCGTCTCGACGAGGTGGTCGAGGTCGGCGATGAGGTCGAGCGGTTCGGGCAACGCGCGGTGCTGGTGCGTCCCGGCGGCGGCGGCGACCATCTCGATCCAGCGTTCCTCGCTGATCGCGGGGTCGTCGGCGACATAACTGACCGCGTGCAGGTCCCCCCGGGGGCCGAGGAGGTAACGCATCGCGCCGACGATCGCCGATGAGTCGATCCCGCCGGAAAGGGCCGCGCCGAGCGGGACGTCGCTCCGCAGGTGGAGCGAGACGCTCTCGAGGAACAGCTCGCGCACGCGCACCGCGGCGACATCGAACGGCTCGTCCGATCGGCGCGCGAGGTCGATCGACCAGAACGGGCGCGGGGTACCCGCTGACGGCTCGTCGAGCGGGACCTGCAGCAGGTGCGCGGCCGGCAGCTGCTCGATGCCCGCGAACATCGTCCGCGCGCCGTGGTCGGTCAGCCCAAAGCGCAGGTACTGATAGAGCCGCGCGGGGTCGGCCTCGCGCGAGATGCCCGGCACCTCGAGCAGGGCCTTGATCTCCGAGGCGAAGGCGAGGCCGAACGGGCCGCGGGCGAAGTAGAGCGGCTTGATGCCGAAAAAGTCGCGCGCGAGGAGCAGGCGGCGCTGCCGGACGTCGAGCAGAGCGAACGCGAACATGCCGACGAGGCGAGACAGCGCCATCGTGCCCCACGCCTCGATCGCCGCGAGGAGGACCTCGGTGTCCGAGCCGGAGACGAACACGCGGCCGTTGCGCGCGAGTTCCTCGCGCAGCTCGCGGAAGTTGTAGATCTCGCCGTTGAAGACGATCCAGTAGCGGCCGTCGGGCGTGCCCATCGGCTGCCAGCCGGCGGCGGAGAGATCGAGGATCGAGAGCCGGCGGTGGACGAAGGCGAGGCTCGCGCCGACGCAGCGGGCGGCGTCGCGGTGCGCGCTCGCCTCGCGCCCGTCCCAGCGGAGGAACCCCTCGTCGTCCGGGCCGCGGTGCGCGAGGCGCCGGCCGAGCGAGGCGAGCGTCGCGGGATCGATGTCGCGGCCCGGCGGGGCGAGGATGCCGGCGATGCCGCACATCTCAGCGGCCTCCCGTTGCGCCACGGTCAGGCGCCTCGCCGACCGGCGCGGCGAGGGCGCGCGCCACGAGGGCCAGGAGCTTCTTGCGCGTCGTGTCCGCGGACAGTTCCCGCGCGGCGGCGTGCGCGGCGCGCTTGTGGTGCTCGATCCACGCGCGATCGAGCGGCGCGAGGGCGCGCACGAGCCCGTCGACGGTGAAGTCGTCGGCGATCACGCCGAGGTCGTGCTGCGTCGCGAGCGCCGCCATCTCGGGCGAGGGGCCGATCGCGATCGCGAGCCGGGCTTGGGCAAATTCGAAGAACTTGTTGGGCAGCGCGTGCCGGTAGTTGAAGTTGGTCGGCTCGAGCAGGAAGAGCCCGACGTCGTAGGCGTTCAGGTAACGCGACAGATCGCGCATCGGCACCGGCGGCAGGAAGCGCACCCGCGGATCGCCGCCCGCCTCCGCCCGCAGCGCGCCGAAGTACGCCCGGTCGGGTCCGACGAGCAAAAGGTCGAGCGTGAACCGCGCCGGGAGCCGGCGCACCGCGCGGATCATCAGCTCGATGCGGCGCGAAGGGATCGCCGCACCGTGGTGCACCATCCGGACCGTCTCCTCTGCCTCGCGCCCCAGCGCGGGGGCGAGGTCTTCGTAGTCCGGCGCGTTCCAGATCACGTCGGGGCGCCTGCCCGCGAGTTCGAGGTACTTGTCGGCTATGCCGTTGCACACCGTGGCCATCTCCGCGACCCGCGGGATGAAGGTGCGGCAGGCCCACTCGCGGTAGCGCCGCTCGAAGACGCGGAAGAACAGCCGGTCTTCGAACTCGAGCGGCGCGTACTCGTGCGCGTCGAAGAGCACCCGCCCGCCGCGCGCTAGCCGGAACGCGACGCCGAGCGCGTCGACGTCGTTGGCGATCACCAGGTCGGCCGCGCCGGGCCCGGCCGCGTCGAACCCGGCGGCCGCCGCAGCTGCCAAGACGCTCGAGGCGTCGGTGCGATTCCAGTAGTACGTCTCGAAGCGGCGCGTGAGGAGCCGCGCCGCCGCGAGCCCCTGCCGCGCGCGCGACTTCCGCCGGAGATCGAGGCCGACGAACCGCACGCCGGGGACGTTCGGGTCCCCCGTCCCGATCGCGGTGACGTCGTGCCCGGGGGCGAGGAAGCGCACCTGCCGATTGACGCGCGGATCGGTCGCCTGGTCGGTGAACGAGAGCACCGTCACCCTCGGCCGTGCGCGTCCGTCAGCCACCCTGCACCTCCCCGACCGCTGCCCGGAACAGGAATCCTCGCACCGCCCGCCGCTCGGAGGGGCCCAGCGCCCACCACGCGAGCGCGAGCGCCGCGAGAGCTCCCGCCGCGCCGAGCGCCAGTTCGGCAGCAAACGGCAGCGCCCGCGGCCACATGTACGGTAGGGCGAGGAGGGCGGCGACGGCAACGCACCCGCCGACGCGTCCCCACTCGTACGGCACATCCAGGTAACGCACGCCGCGCGAACGGTTCCACGCGTGGAGCAGCACGACCATGAGCAGCGGGCCGAGCGCGAGCGCGATCCCCGCGCCAAAGAGGCCAAGGCGCGGGATCAGGAGGACGTTGAAGCCGATCGAGAGCAGGGCGGCGACCCACTGCACCGCGGCGGTCCACGGGATCTCCCGCGCGAAGCTGGCCTGGGGCAGGAAGAGGTTGAATGCGCCGAGAAATACCTGCGCCGCGGCGGCGAGGCCGACCACGACGTAGGCGCCATGAAACGCCGGGCGGGTCATCACCATCACGACCGGCCGCGCCGCCGCGAATACGATCACGAGCAGCACGCCGAAGCCGAGCGCGAAGTAGGTCGTCACACGGGCGAAAAGCTCCCTCGCTTCCTCGCGCCGGTCGCTGAACGACATGAAGAACGGCGTCCACGCCGTGCTGAACGCGGAGACCGCGAGGCCGACCGCGAAGCCGAGCGAGGTTCCGACCGAGTAGATGCCGACGGTGTCCATGTCGCGGAACAGGCTCAGCACGTACCGGTTGCCCTGCAGCAGGACGAACGTCGCCGCGAAGGCCGGCACCATCGGCAGCCCGAGGCGAAGCAGCTCGCGCGCAATCCGCCGGTCGTACTTCACGAGGCCCGCGAGCGGGTATTGGAGCGCAAACGCGGCGAGGGTGATCGCCTGCGCAACGACGCGCCCCTCGAACAGCCCCGCCACCCCGCGCCCGAGCGGCACCACGAACAGGAGGCTCAGCCCGGCGGTCGCGACCGTCGAGAAGAGGTTGAGCGCGACGAGGCGGCGGGCCCGCTCCTCGAGTTGGAGCCCCAGCGAGAGCGGGACGGTGAGCACCGTCAGCGAGCCGAGCGCGAGGGCGAGGAGCAGCAGGTGCGGCCGGTCGGTTCGCCCGAGGACGAGTTGTCCGAGCGGCCCCGCGAACGCGGTGCCCGCGCCGAAGAGCAGCGCGGCGCTGCCTAGGAGGACGATTAACGCCGTTCCGACGTTGGCCAGCTGCCAGTCGCGGTCGCGACGGTCGAAGAACGAGAGGGTCATCGAGCTGCCGAACCCGAGCGCGAAGATCGCGCACGCAGAGGTCACGAGCAGGTCGAGCAGCGCGGCGATCCCGTAGTCGGCCGGCGTCAGGTAGCGCGTGAGCACTGGCAGCAGCAGTAGGCCGACGGCGCGGCTCGCGATCCCGCCGAGACCGTAGACGAGGGTCCCCCGGGCGAGCTTGGCGAACGAGTCTCTCATGCGGCGGCACTTCCCTGCACGCGCGTCTCCGGGACATCGAGGGCAGATTGTGATGCTTTTCGGCGCGGCCGCGCGGCACCGACATCCCGGTGCTTCGCCGGAAGGCCAAGGAACCCGACCGGAACCGGATCCTCGCTCCCGAACTGTGGTAGGCCGGCTACCTGGCGGAACGCATCCTCGCGCCGATGATCGCCGGCTCCCGGGCGCTCACCGGCGGCAGTTGTCGGGGACAACCAGGACCTCCCGGGTGCATGGGCCGTCCTCTTCCTGCGTGCCGTGGTCCAAGACCCCGCCGGGTGCCGTCTCCCCTCGCCCATCGTGCGGAGGACGAAGGACGGTCGGCCTGCATCGTCCCCCCGTCCGCGGTCATCCCAGCTTCGCCGTGGCCTGGCGAATGCGGTGGGCCAGTTCGATCGAGGGACGGGCCTCGGCAATTCCGAACCCCCGGCCGGCCAGAATCTGGCGATACGACTCGGAGTGCAGATCGGCAAAGCCGCTGGAGAATTCCAGTTCCTGCCCGTCGACGCGGATCGAACGATACGTTGTCCGTCCCTGCTCGCGGCAGGCGGCGGGCAAGTCGGCGACGTCGATCGACAGGTTCCACCGCACATCCGCCCGCTCCAGTTCCAAGCGGCCGCGCACCTTGGCCGGCTCGGAAAGCTCCACCTCGGCGCCTTTGGCCGGACCGAAAAGCCACAGCAAGAGGTCGAAAAAGTGGATGCCGATATTGGTGGCGAGGCCTCCCGACTGTTCCAGGTTCCCCTTCCAGGAATAGCGATACCAGGGGCCGCGCGCGGTAATGTAGGCCAGTTCGACCTGCGGCCGGCCCGCGCGTTCCGTCCGCCGCAGCTGTTCGCGCAAGGCGACGACGCTGGGATGCAACCGCAACTGGAGGATAGTGTAGATCTTCTTGCCGTACTCCCGCTCCAGTTCTTCCAGCGCATCGCAGTTCCAGGGGTTGAGCACCAGCGGTTTCTCGCAGATGGCGTCGGCGCGCAGGCGCAGGGCCAGGCGAATGTGGGCATCGTGCAGGTAATTGGGCGAACAGATGCTGAGGTAGTCGATGGCCCGCGGGTCCTTGTTGCGCCGCAACTTCTCAAGATAGCGATCGAAGCGCTCGAACTCGCGGAAATAGGCGGTGTCGTACCCGTAGCGGTCGAGCAGGCCGACCGCGTCGTGCGGGTCGCAGGCCGCGACCAGTTCGTTGTTGGTCTCGTGGATCGCCTGCAGATGGCGGGGGGCAACAAATCCGGCCACCCCGGTGATGGCGAAATGTTTGGGCCTGCCCACTTTTTCCGGGCGGCCGACCGTCCCGTTCAAGGCTTGCTCGCAAAAAACTCGGCGATGGCCCGGACCACCTCTTCCTGCTCCTCAGCCCGCAGTTCGGGAAATATCGGGAGGGCCAAAACCTCGTCGGCCGCGCGCTCGGCGCAAGGAAAATCCCCTCGCCCGTGCCCCAGCCCGGCGAAGCACTCCTGCAGGTGAAACGGCCGGGGATAATAAACCTCGCTGCCGATCGCGCGCCGCTCCAGATGCGCGCGCAGATTGTCCCGCTCGACGCAGCGGACGACGAATTGATGATAGACGTGCTCGACTCCAGGGCGCTCGGCCGGCAGGCCGACCTGCTCCGCGCGAACGCCATAGGCGGCAAACAGCTGCCGATAGCGGGCGGCATTGCGCTGCCGCGCCTCGGTCCAGGCAGCCAAGTGCGGCAGCTTGGCCAGCAGCACGGCCGCCTGCAGCGGGTCGAGGCGGAAATTGCCGCCGATCAGCCGGTGATAGTACTTGGGTTGCGCGCCATGGTTGCGCAGCAAGCGGATCTTCTCGGCCAGGGTGGCGTCGGCGCAAAAGATCAGCCCGCCGTCTCCCATCGCGCCGAGGTTTTTGGTCGGGAAAAAGGAGAAGCAGCCGGTCGCTCCCATGGTCCCGGCCGGGCGCCCGCCGTCGGCCGCGCCCAGGGCCTGCGCCGCATCCTCGACGACCGGCAACCCGCGGCCATCGGCGATGGCCATGATCTCCCGCATCGCCGCGCACTGGCCAAACAGATGGGCGGGCATAATGGCCTTGACCTTGGGCGTGAGGGCGCGTTCCAGCCGCTCCGGGTCAAGGTTGAAACTTTTCAGCTCGATGTCCACCAGCAGCGGGCGGGCGCCGAGCCGGCTGACCACTCCGGCCGTGGCAAAAAAGGAAAAGGCCGGGATGACCACTTCATCCCCCGGTCCCACGGCCAGGGCCATCAGCGAAACCAAGAGCGCGTCAGTACCGGAGGAGACCGCGATGGCTTGGCCGCCGCCGAGCAGGGCGGCGATTAGGTCTTCCAGCTCCTCGACCTTGGGCCCGCCGATGTAGTGCAGGCTGCGGGCCACACTGAGAACTGCCTCTTCCACCTCCCGGTGGATTGCTTCGTATTGCCGCCTCAGATCGAAAAAGGGGACCGGCATCGGACTCATCCCTCGCGGCCGACCCGGCCGTCGGCCAACCGATAGGCCGCACCGTCCCCGCCGACCGCCCGGCCGCTGGCGTCGAACTTCAGCCGAATCCCGTCGCGCCCCATCCAGCCGCAGGCCCTAGCCGGGTTGCCGTAAACCAGGGCGTAGGGGAGCACGTCGCGGGTCACGACGGCGCCCGCGCCGATGAAAGCGTACTCGCCGATGCTGTGGCCGCAGAGAAGGACCGCGCCCGCGCCGATGGTGGCGCCGCGACCGACACGAGTGGGCTGATATTCGCTCTTGCGCTCGATGAAAGCACGCGGGTTGACGACGTTGGTGAAGATCATGTGCGGGCCACAGAAGACCTCGTCCTCGAGGATGACCCCGTCGTAGAGACTGACCCCGTTTTGCACCTTGACCCGATCGCCGACCCGCGCGGTCGGGGCGACGTAGCACCCCTGCCCGAACACGCAGTCCCGGCCGATACGCGCGCCGACGCTGACGTGGCAAAAATGCCAGATCTTGGTCCCTGCGCCGATCTGCGCGCCGGCGTCGACCACGCTGCTGGGGTGGGCGAAATAGGATGTCGGAGGCTCGCTGACCATGCGGGCCGCGAAGGTAGCACAAAAGGGGAGCCGGCAGGATGTTTTTCTGGCCGGGCAGGGGTTCCACCAGCGCACGGACGGGACGCCTTTGCCCCGGCGCACCGGGCGAAGAATGAACTTGTTGTATCTGGGCGATTTGGACGACTCGCAGCAGGCGGGCTGGTGCAGGACGATCGAGGCGTCGGTGGGGAATGTCGAAACCCAGTTGGCGCTGTTTCCGTCGGATCGAACGCCGCCGCCGGGTGTTCAGTCCGTGCAGGTACGGATGGAGGAGTCGTCCCTGCACAGGCCGCGGCAGCGGGGCGCGCGCTGGCTGGCACTGGCGCTGCGGAAGTAACTGAAGCTGGATGGGTTTTGGGGTCGGGACGACCGCCGTCCGGCCGTACGTCCGGGAGGCGGGTAGGTCTTCCGGTGGACGAAGGAGGACGTCCTCTGCGGCCGGGCGCAACGTGTCGCGCAGGAAATCGGCGAGGCGTAAGGGTTGTCCTCGTGACGCCAACGGATAACGCACGCTCACTGAGGGGCCCCCTGAGGCGCCAGGTCGCGCCGCAGCGCTAGGACGAGCTTCGGATCGACACCTCGCAGCGCAACGTCGTAAGACGACTTCGGGACCTCCCCCGTGCGCGGCGCGAGCGTTATCGCTTCTTCGAGCAGTCGTTGAGCCTCGACGGCCCCGCCGGGACCCTCCTGCCGCAGGATCGCCTGCGCGAGCCAGAGGCGCGGTGTTGCGGACCGCGGCTCGATCTCCAGCGATTGCCGTGCCGCCCGCCGCGCACCCGCCGGATCTCCCGCCTGCAAGAGAAACTTCGCGGCTTCGAGCGGAATCGTCGCGTCGGTGTAAGCGAGCCGCCGAGCATCGTCGTAGAGCTTGGCGGCCCTTTCGCGAGTCGCCTGGAAGGGGAGGATCGACAAACACGCGGTCGCCTCGACGCGAGCGGCCGCGCGGGCGTAAAACGCGTCGGCCGGTTGCAGCCTCACGGCGTGCTCTGACGCCTCGCGCGCGGCGGCGTAGTCCGAAAGGCGCCACGAGCGCCCGTCGCCGACGAAGTGCTCGGCCAGGCGCGCCCACGCGTCGGGCTGCAGCGGGTTCCAGGCAAGGGAGCGGTGCAGGCTGTCGAGTTGTCTCGCGTCGAGCCGTCCGCGGGGAAGATCGTGCGCGGCGTTCCACGCGAGAAAGCCCGCGGCCTCCCCCATGCCGAGCGCGAAAACGACGAGGACCGCGACGGCAACGGCGGCCACCCGCGTGACAGGACGCGCCGGTACGACGCGCGGCCGCGCCAGGAGCAGGCCCGCGAAAGCCGCACCTGTCATCGTGATCGCCGGCCTCGTCGAAAGGTCGTCGACGCAGGCCTGCGCTGCCAGACAGACCAGCGCCGCCAGGGCGCCGCCCTCGACCGCCGTCAGCTCGCTTCGCCTCCGGAACAACTCCCGCACCGCGAGCGCCACCGCGGCGAAGGCGGCGAGGCCCGCCGGAAATCCGAACTCGCAGATGGCGCGCAGGACGTCCGAGTGCGGCGTCCTGAATCCACGCTCGAAGCGGAGAGGCGCGTCGTCGAGGGGGAAGTTCAGGTTGCGTGCTCCGGCCGCGAACTGGCCGGGCCCCGAACCCAGAAGCGGCGAGCTTACGGCGGCACGAAACGAGGCCGCCCAGATCCTCGTCCGATGGAACCGGTACGGATCGTCGTCTCTCCGGAAGCGGACCGCGACGCCGGCGCCGGCCCCGAGCACGATCACGAAAGCCGCGGCGAGCATCCCGCGGCGCGCCCGCGCGGAGAGTCCGCGAAAGGTTACGGCGACGAGCGCCACCGCTCCGGCCAGAAGCCCCAAAGCGGCGCCGCGCGAGCCGGTGACGAAGATCCCGGAGAGCGCGAAGACGACGGCGGCGCCGTACAACCATCGAACCCGAACGGAGTTCCCCCTCGCGAGCATCGTTCCGGCGAGAAGCAACGCCGCCGCGGCGAGCCAAGCGCCGAGGTGGTTCGGATTTAGGAACGTCGAGGCCGGCCTCGGGCTCCCCGAGAACTTCTGGACAACCGCAGCGAGCCCATGCGCGGAGGCGAGGACCGCGACGGCCGGCGGGAGTATTCGATTCAGCGCGGGAGGGTCACCGCAGGCGAGCCAGAACAGCGTTCCGAACGCGAGGATCTCGATCAGCACCAGCCAGGCCGCGTAGGCGTACGGCGCGACGACGGCGCCCGCCCCCGCGAGGGCCGCGAAGCAGAGCCAGGCCCAAGACGGCCCGCGAGACGGCGCGAACGCTAGGTCGGGGAAGAAGATCGCGAAGGCCGCGAAAGCCGTCGCCAGCAGAAGGTGAGAGACGAGGAGGCTAGACGCCGAGGCGCCGCCTTCGCCGAGGGTCGCCACCGCGATCACCGCGACGACAACGAAGGCCCGCGCCCATCCCCTCATCGTGGCGCCGCCTCGCTCGCCTTTTCGAGCGCCGCGGCCAGAGCGTCCCGCCGCGCGGCGTAGTCGGAGTGCAACGGATAGAGGCGCTGCGCCTCGGCAGCGTCGGCGTAGGCGCCGGTGAGATCCCCCACCGCGGTGCGGGCGCGGGCGCGGACCATTCGGGCGGCCGCGCGCGAGGGGGCGCGGCGGACGGCGCGTTCGGCGTCATCCAGAGCGGCGTCCGCGCCCGCCCCCGCGGCCATGCGAGCTTCGGCGGCGAACTGCGGTGGATCGGCGTCCCACGGGGCGAGCCTTGCCGCTCGTTCCGCGAACTGCAGCGCCGCGGCGTGATCGCCGGAGGTCGCGGCTTCGCGGGCGTCAAACAGCGCCTCGCGCGCCAGCCCCGATCCCGCGGCCACGAACGCAATCGCCAGGACGAGCGCGACCCATGCCGCGCGCGCCACCGGGATCGCGCGCTCGCGAGGGACGCTTGGGACGAGGAGCCCGCGGCACACCGCGGCGAACACGAGAAGCGAAGGGAGGAACGCGGTGAAATCCGCGAGGTTGTGGATTGCGAACGCCGCCACGCCAACCGTCATCCCGGAGGTCAGCGTGCGCGGATCTCCCGTCTTGCTCACGACCGGCCCCAGAAACACCCAGAAGAAGAGCGCCGACAGGAGGAGACCGACGGGAACGCCCCACTCCGCCACGAGCTCGGCCGGGAGGTCGTGGGCGTGGCGCGACTCGTTGTCCCCTGCGCTCCGATACTGCGGAAACGCCTCGGCATAGCCGCCGGGCCCGACGCCGGCCAGCGGGTGATCGCGCGCGATCTCGAGCGCGACCCTGACGTTTCCCGCGCGGAGGCGCCACGGGCTGTCCTCGCGCGTCGGCGCGAAGACGGCGTCGGGCCGCATGATCGCGGCCGCGACGATGGCGAGGCCTATCGCCCCGGCCGATATCGCGACGAGTCGCGGCGCCACGCGCCCGCGCAGTCCGGCGAGCGCGAGGGCGCAGGCCAGTGCGGCCATCGCCGACACCGAACGCGTCGCGACGAGGCCCGCGGCGCCGAGCGAGGCGGCGCCGAGGCCGAACGCGCGGGCGGCGCCGCGCTTACCGAATGCCCACGCAGCGACGGCGGGGATCGTCATGATGAGAAAACAGCCGAGTGCGGCGGGCGTCGAGAATCCCCCGTACGGCCTGCCTTGCTCGAGCCGGTTCAACACCGCCGGCACATCGCCCACCGGCATCGCCTGTCGCAAGCGGTCCGCCGCGGCCGTCAACCCCCAGAGCGTCTCGTAGAGCGCGCGGCCACCCGCAAACGCAAGGAGCACGGCGAACAACCGGGCGAGAAACTCGACGCGCTCCGACACTTCTGCGGCGCCGATCCCGGCAAGCGCGGCGAGCAGGATGCAAACGAAAGGCTCCACCGCCTCCCCCGGCGCGATTGCGGTGCGCGCTGCGACCAGCGCCAACGGGACGGCGGCGAAGACCAAAATGGCCGCGGGCGACCGCGCGGCGGTCGCCGAGAGGGCGGCGACGGCGACGAAAAGCGCCATCGCGGCGAGAGCGGACCCGCGGACTTCCGGCGGCGCCACGACGCAAAGGACGAGCACCGCGGCGAGCGCGAGGCCGGCGGGGCCCAGGAGCTGTTGTTTCAAAGACGCTTTTCGAGCCGCGCGATCGTACGCTTGGTCCGCTCGGACGCTGGGAGGGTCGAGGCGAAGGCGATCGCTCGCCGGAGGGCGGCCTTCGCTTCTTCCGGGTCCCCCTTCTTCTCGAAGATCGTCGCGCGCGCTTCCCAGAGCGTGATCGTGCGCGGCCCGTAAACCTTGGCGAGCGCGCGGTCGGACGCCGCCAACGCCTCGTCGTAGCGGCCCAGCTCGCGGAACACGGTGGCCAGACGCGCGGGCGGGTTGTAGTCCCCGGGAAGATCGCGTTCCGAGGCTTGAATCGCGGCCAGCACGCGCTCCGGCGCTCCCGCGCGCAGGGCCGCGCTCACGCGGTAACCGTCGAGCGCCGCGCGGGCCTCGACGGAGGGCGCCGCCATCGCCTGCGCGTTCAGCCAGTCGAGCCACAAAACGGCCTCGGCCTTCCCCCCGGCGTCATCGTGCTGCCGGTCGCGCGCATCGACGAGAGTGCCGTACAGCCCGGACCGGTCGTCGTCGAGAAGGCCGTCGTATTTCAGAGCGTCGCGGACGGCCGCCTCGAGCGTGACCAGTCCCGCCGCGCGCCACGGCGCGCCCTCGGGAGCGGAAAGGGCGCAATCGAGGCCGGTCGAGGCGACGTTTGCCTTGGCGCTTCCCGGCGAAAGGTCCGGCAGCAGCGTGAGGGCGCGTTGCGCGCATTCTTCGTCCTTGCCGGCCAGGGACAACACGAGCACCGCCGCGTCGGGACTGGACGGCAAGGCCGCCGCCACCGCGTCGGTCCGGCGGAACGCAGCCTCGGCCTCTTCGAAGCGCCGGAGCAGCTCGGCTGAATCGATCGCACCGATCCAGCTGTAGGCGACCTTCTCGGTCTTGGCGTCGAGCACTTCGAACGTCGGGACGGCTTGCCACGGGTACCGGTCGAGAAACGCCGCGTTCTTTTCGTTTTCGGTGTCGATCGAAAGCCAGACGAACCGTCCG
>Ga0315273_10005203_pt1 | contig 16081 bp, 16 predicted proteins | sample YL17G02_0_MG_FD_205753 | JGI IMG/M metagenome (GOLD analysis project Ga0315273, IMG submission 205753) | Sediment microbial communities from Yellowstone Lake, YNP, Wyoming, USA - YL17G02_0 | ecosystem: Environmental > Aquatic > Freshwater > Lake > Sediment | place: USA: Wyoming | collected... | reverse complement strand
CCAACCCTTTTTGGCTTTTTTGGTTTCCTCGATAATATGCAATAACGTCTTTTCGACAATTTGATCAAGTGTTTGATGCGAAATTTCTCTTCCGCACATTGGGCAGTGAGGGTGACCTACCCTGGCATAAAGTAAACGTAGATAGTCATATATTTCGGTTACGGTTCCTACGGTAGATCTGGGGTTTCTAGAAGTTGTTTTCTGGTCTATCGATATGGCGGGCGATAAACCTTCAATTACGTCAACGTCAGGCTTTTCCATAATTCCCAAAAATTGCCTGGCATAAGTCGAAAGGCTCTCTACATATCTTCTCTGGCCTTCAGCATAAATAGTGTCAAAAGCCAAAGAGCTTTTTCCGCTACCGGAAACACCCGTAAAAACGACAAGTTTTCCTTTTGGTATTTCTAGGTCAATATTTTTTAAATTATGTTGTCTTGCCCCTCTGATTTTGATATAAGAGTCCATACAAAAAACCCGCCGGTTTGATCCGGTGGCAGAAAAATTATAACACAATCTTAAGATATGGAAGTTATGTTTTTTAGCGGGAGGTTCTTAAAGCCAAATTGTCGCCGTTTTGCGCTTATTGGTTGAAAAAGATTGGCCGTGAGTTATTTCATCCTGTGATAGTCTGTCTCCTATTTTATTTACTTGTGAGGCAGTAAGACCCGTAAATTCAACCTTATAGCAACCTTCAAGGTCACGAACGTGCAATATAACTTGCGGCTTCGCTTTAAGTTCATTAACTACACGTGTTACTATGCGGAAACCTTTGAGTATCCGCATTTGCAGACGTGGTACACAAACCTTTTCTATAGATTCAGATCTTTCAGTCCAAAACATAACTTATTGAATTAATGAGATACTAACAATATTATTCTTTTTAAGCAATGACAGGATACTGAGCTTAAATTCAGGTATAATTGTCGCATGAATGAAATATCACAAGTGATAAGAATTGATACTCTACCGCCTGAATTAAAGAATTTAAGGAACATTTCGATTCCGAAGCTTATACCGCCCTTAGTCAACCTCATCATTATAACCTCGGTTGTTCTTTTCCTTTTCTCCTTTTTGATAGGCGGAATTAAGATGATTATTTCAGGAGGAGACAAAGAAAGAATGGGAGATGCGTCACGTCAGGTCATCAATGCAATAATCGGCATAAGTATTGTTTTTTCTACCTGGGCAATAATTTCTTTGATAGAGCAATTTTTTGGAGTAAAACTAACAACATTACAACTTCCTAGGATTAATTACTAAGTTCCTTTATGGCGTCTCTTATTTTGGCAGCCAGTTCGAAATTTAAATCTTGGGCGGTAATTAGCATTTCTTTTCTAAGTTTTGCGACTAATTTTCTTTTATCCATCGGGGTTAAGCTGTCGGGGTTAATTTCCGGTAATCTCTGAAAAACTTCCGTTTTTTTGCCAAAAAGAGATTCAATTACCGGCTCCTCTTCTTTTTGTATTAATTTTTCTCTAATTGGTTTTTGTATAGAACTGGGAGTTATTCCGTATTTCTTGTTAATTTTTACCTGATATTTGCGCCTTCTATCGACCTCGTTTAGCGCCCTTTGCATCGAACCGGTTACTTTATCGGCATACATAATTACCCGTCCTTCCACATGTCTTGCCGCCCTACCCATTGTTTGAATTAAAGTTACGTCGCTTCGCAAAAAACCTTCTTTATCAGCATCTAGAATGGCAACAAGTGATACTTCGGGTAAGTCTAAGCCTTCCCTTAGAAGATTGATTCCGATTAAAACGTCATATTTCCCCAACCTCAAATCGTCCAAAATATCCGTTCGGTCGAGAGTTTTAACATCGGAGTGAAGATAATGTACCTTTAAACCTTGTTCATTTAAATATGAGGAGAGGTCTTCAGCCGTCCGCTTGGTTAAGGTCGTTACCAAGGTTCTCTGTTTCTTTCGGGTTTGCTTTTTTATTTCTATGATTACGTCGGCTACTTGATTTTTCGTCGGTCTAATTTCCACTTCTGGGTCAGGAATTCCGGTTGGTCTTAATAATTGCTGAACTAATCCGCCTTCTTTGGCCAAACTTATTTCCCAATCTCCGGGAGTAGCGGAAGTCGCGATAAAATTCGGAATTCTTCTTAAGAATTCTTCAAATTTTAAAGGTCGATTATCGATAGCCGCCGGGAGCCTAAAACCATAATCGATTAAAGTCTTTTTTCTTGCGAAATCACCGTTATACATTCCTCTTATTTGAGGAAAGGTCATATGCGATTCGTCAACAATAACTAACCAATCTTTCCCAAAAGGTTCGCGAAAATAATCAAGTAGTGAATAAGGGGCTGCACCCGGTTTTCGTCCATCGAAATATCTGGAATAATTTTCTATACCCTTTACATATCCCAATTCCTGGATTATTTCGAGGTCATAATTTACTTTTTGTGTAAGTCTTTGGGCCTCTAATAATTTACCTTCATTCTTTAACTCTTTTACGCGAAAATTCAAATCTTCTTTAATTCTTTTAAACACTTCTACATTTTTAGAAGGATCGGTTATGAAATGTTTGGCCGGATATAAAACAAAATTCTTTTTAGAAGATGTCTTACGGGCAATTTCTTTTCCGCTAATGGTATTAATAATGCTTATTTTTGTTATTTTATAACTATCTAATTCAATTCTTACTCCTTCATCCTGGTAAGAAGGATAAATATCGATCGTGTCTCCTCTGACACGAAAAGTTCCCCGATGAAATCCATAGTCGCTCCTTTCGTATTGCAAATCGATAAGCCGATCGATAATTTGTTTTCTGCCTATTTTCATATTTTCAGTACATTCGAAGATAAAATGCCCGTATTCTTTAGGAGAACCGATATTGTAAATACATGATACCGAGGCTACAACTATCGTATCTTTTCTCGTTAACAGGTTGGTTGTCGCCGCCAGCCTTAATTTATCTATAAGTTCGTTTATGTCGGAATCTTTTTCTATATAAGTATCGGTCGACGGTATATAAGCTTCCGGCTGATAAAAGTCGTAATAAGATACGAAATATGAAACAGCATTGTGGGGAAAATAGTCTCTGAATTCCTGATATAGTTGGGCGGCTAAGGTTTTATTGTGAGAAATAATTAGGGTAGGTCTTTGTAATTCGGCGATAACGTTGGCCATAGTAAAGGTTTTTCCTGAGCCCGTTACACCCAATAAAACTTGATAATTAAGACCGTCTTTAACGCCTTTACATAAATGGCTAATGGCCTTTGCTTGATCTTTAATCGGCTTAAATTTAGATTCAAGTTTAAATCTCATATAAAAGTAATTTTAACACACCTTTGGGTTAATTTTGGGTATTGACTCTTTCGGGTATTGTTTGTATTTTTTAGATATGGCACCAATAATTTACAAAAGACAAGGCCAGATTCTGGATTTTATCCGTCAGCATATCCAAACCACCGGCTCTGCTCCAACTTTAAAACAAATTGCCGAAGCAATAGGTGTCTCCTCCTTGGCTACTGTACACGAACATCTTGAGGCTTTAGAGCAGAAAGGTCTTATTAAAAGAAAGCAAGGTAAAGTTCGGGCCATCGATTTGGTCCAAGAAACTGAGGATTTTGACGGTGAAGCACTCGAAGCCCCTATTTTAGGTTTTATTGCAGCCGGTGCCCCTATTGAGGCCTATACAGACCCAAACGCAACACTTTCCATTCCTTCTACTTTTATTACCGGGCAAAAGAGAGTTTTTGTTCTACAGGTAAGAGGCGAATCAATGATTGACGAACAAATCCGCGACGGTGACTTTGTTATTATCGAACAAGTAGAAAGTGCCAGTAACGGTGAAATAGTGGTTGCTTTATTGGATAACGGCATGGCCACCCTTAAACGCTTCTTTAAGGAGGCAACCAGAATCCGTCTGGAGCCCGCCAACGCCAAGATGAGCCCCATATTTGTCAAAAACGTAAGAATACAGGGTAAAGTTGTCGGCTTAATCAGAAAGTACGATAGAAATTGATTTAATTTAGCCTATTCCTCTTTCCAAACAAGCATGGCCGGCCGAGACGGAGACTGTTCAGTCCAAACATGCATCCATTTGGCTTTATTCATTCTTGAAAGCCTACCTAAACCCGGGTCCATAACAACAACGTATTCGTCCAATGCTGACCTTAATATTGAAAAATGATAATCTTTTGGCTTCACCCTCAAATTTAAAAATGAAACGACTACAAATCCGTCTCGGATTTGCGTCCATACTCTTAAATCACGGTAAGTCAAATTACCCATCGTTTTGGACCTGTACATTTTTTCAAACCCATGCAGAGAGGGATTTACCCTAACCTTCCGCCAAGTAGTTCCATCTTCAGTGGTGTTTAGTTCTTCCCGCAAGCGTTTTTCCGAGATAATAAAATCCAAAGATTCATAGCCGATCTTTAATGTCGCCGGAGCACAAGTGAATTCTGTGTCTTGCAAGTACGGTTCCAGTTCTTTTCTCATAATATTATTCGCTTTAACAAATTTAAGGATTTATGGTCTCTTTTTTTAAATAAGTTCGTATGTAGAATATAATAGCAAATATTTCCAAGGTCATAATAATAAGCTTAAACTTCCAGAAGTTTTATTATTTCCATACCGCTTCGAGTAAATTTCTTCCTGTCATTGAAGTTGTTTGAGGAATGGAAAGTAAAGCTAATATCGTAGGGGCAACATCCGCCAGAATTCCCGATGAAAGCATACGCGGATTTCCCAGTAGTTGTTTTGAAACAGCTATAAAGGGAACAGGATTTGTACTATGCTCTGTATCTATTCCCTGGGATCTTAAATTAATCATTTCTTCAACATTGCCGTGATCGGCTGTAATTAATAAAATTCCCTGATACGCCGAAACAAAACTTTCCAGTTTGCCAAGGCATTCATCAACTATCTCACAGGCCTTAACGGCGGGCATAATATTACCGGTATGCCCTACCATATCAGGATTTGCATAATTTACGAGCACGAAGGAATATTCTTGGCGAGTCGATAAATAATTTAAAACCGCCTTGGTTAATTCTTTGGCCGACATTTCCGGCTTCAAATCATAAGTTTTTACTTTAGGTGAAGGTATAACAATTTTGTCTTCACCTGGAAAAGCGTGTTCTCTTAATCCGTTAAAATATAAAGTTACAAAACGCTCTTTTTCCGACTCAGAAGCTCGTAGTTGGCGCAATCCATTGTTGGAAATTACCCGCCCGAGAGGCATTTCAATTACCTCAGGTGGAAAAGCCACCCTGGCTCCTTCTTCAACAATTGTTTTTGAATAAAGGGTCATTGTTACAAAAAATATATTAGCCAAAGGTTGACCTCTTTCGAATAAGGGTCTGGATGAATCCTGCAGTTCATTAGCGTGCCGAGAATTACCTGCCTCTTCTTTAGAATCAAATTCACTTTCTAGATTAGCCTTAGTAAAATCCTTTAAAAGAAAAGCTTTGCTGAGCTGTCTTGGTCTATCAACCCGAAAATTAAAGAAAATAATCGAATCGTTATCATTTATTAGAGTTATCGGTTGTCCTTTATCGTCGCTTATAATAGAAGGCGCCAGAAATTCATCAGTCGCCCCTTGTTCATAAGAAATATCAATAGCTTCCTCTGGAGTTTTTACTATTTGAGCCATTCCTTTCGTTAAAGCAAAATAGGCTTTGGCTGTTCTATCCCACCGATAGTCTCTATCCATTGCCCAATACCTACCCATTAACGAAGCTATTCGACCAACTTTAGTCTCCTCCAAAGTTTTATTTATTTGTCTAATATATGTCTTGGCTGAAGTTGGCGGCGAATCTCGGCCATCCGTAAATAAATGCAGATACACATTTTGGAAGTTTAGTCTCTTGGCAAGCTGAATTAAAGCGAAGATGTGTTCTATACTCGAGTGAACACCTCCGGCACCTATTAAACCCATTAAATGAACTTTTGAATTATTTTTTTTAGCGTGCTCGAAAGCAGCGTTTAGAACTTTATTGGAAAAGAAGGTTCCTTCGGCGATTGACAAATTAATTCTTTCCAGATCCTGGTAAACAATTCTTCCGGCGCCTAGATTAAGATGGCCGGTTTCTGTATTTCCTGCTTCACCTCTAGGCAAGCCAACAGCCTCTCCGGAGGCCTGAAGTTGAGTATGCGGATAGGAAGCCCAAAAACGATTAAAATTTATAGTTTTTGCCAAGCTAATTGCATTTCCGGGACTTTGAGGAGCAATTCCCCAACCATCAAGAATTACTAAACAAACAAAGCGAAGCTTTTCCAGACTCATACTTTCTGAAGTGATAATTCTTTATCAATTGACAAAAGCCGATTGTATTTGGCAACTCTTTCTCCTCTGGCTGGAGCCCCAAATTTGACATAATCTGCTCCAACTCCAACACCGAAATCCGAAATAAACCAATCATTCGTCTCGCCTGAACGATGGGAAACTATGACTTTCCACTTTGCATCCCTGGCTAGTTTTACAACCTTAAGAGTTTCCGAAATTGTCCCTATTTGGTTTGGCTTGATAAGTATTCCATTGCAGGCCCGCTCTTTAATTGCTTTTTCCAATCGTATAGGATTTGTTACGAGTAAATCATCTCCAACCACCGTAACTTGATCACCAAAAATTTCAAGAAGTTTTCTCCAGGAAGACCAGGCATCTTCATGGAACGGATCTTCAATAGTAGATAATCGGTATTGAGCATTAACGGTTTTATAAAAATCAATTAGCTGTTCTTCATTAAGCGGTGATGATTTATCCCTAATAACATATTCTCCGTCTTTATAAAAGGAATTTGCGGCTACATCTAAACCGAAAAAAACGTCTCTTCCTACCTGATAAGTAGTTGATTTTATAGAATCGACGATTAATTCGAAGGCATCAGCGTTAGTAAATAAATTCGGAGCATAACCTCCTTCGTCTCCAACAGAATGAATTGCTCCTCTTTTTTCCAAATTATCACCAATTGCTATATATATTTCGGCACATATTCTTAAACCTTCCGAGTAGGGTTTTGATGAGGCTGGGCTGACGTGGAATTCCTGAAAATCAAGATTACCGGCACCGTGAAGTCCTCCATTAATCATATTAAACAGGGGGGTCGGTATATGAATGTTTGGATTTATTCCCAAACTTTTCGATAATTTTTCTATCCATCGATATAAAGGCATCTTTTGAGCTGCTGCGGCCGCCTTGGTAGCAACCATCGAAACGGCCAATATCGCATTTGCTCCATATTTAGTCTTATTTTCCGTTCCATCAGTTTCAATAAGCTTTTTATCTATCGAGAAGATGTCGGTTGGATCTTTTCCCCAAATAGCAGGACCCAAAATATCATTGACATTATTAACGGCCGTGAGAACTCCTTTACCGTTAAACCGAGGGTTTTTCGAGTCTCTCAATTCTAAAGCTTCGTACGTTCCTGTTGATGTTCCGGAAGGGACTGAAGATACGGATATTAAACCATCATTTAATTGACAGGCCGCTTCAATTGTCGGAATACCTCTTGAATCTAATATTTCCCTAGCCCAAATTTTTGAAATGGTTGCCATAAACGAACGTTAGTTAAATTTTCTTCTCGGCGTTATGAATTAATAATCTTGCCCGCTCGATGGAGTCAGGATTTACCGATATGCTGGTTATCCCATATCTGACCAATTTTTCGACTAAGTCGTCGTATTGAGACGGTGCTTGGCCGCAAATAGAAGAAGTAATGCCGTGATTTTTACAACTTTTTATAACCCGTTCAAGCGCCCATAAAACAGCCGGTGTCCTCTCATCAAATGCCGTGGCCACTTCCGCATTATCACGATCGGTTCCCAGGATCAGCATTGTTAAATCATTAGAACCGATTGATATTCCGTCTATTCCTATTTTTGCGAAATCTTCAAATTGGATAATATTAACGGGCAACTCAACCATCATCCAAAATTTAAAAGTCGGGCTCTCAAATAATCCTTCCGAAGCTACCAATTTTTTTACTTTAGCCAGTTCCTCCGGAGAACGAACAAATGGAATCATTAACCAGAGATTTTTATATTTTTCTCTTACTTTTTTAATGGCAGCCAATTCTAAACCAAAGACTTCAGGATTCGATACGTACCGAAAAGCACCTCTAAACCCAAGCATTGGATTTGATTCCTCCGGCTCCCAAGCCTCTCCTCCCGGGAGGGAACGATATTCATTCGTTTTAAAATCAGTGGCTCGATAAACAACCGGTCTGGGTTCAAAAGCTTCACAAAATGTTGTAAGGTGCCCGGCCAGTTTATTAATAAAATCTCCCTGAGATTTTTGCTTGATAGCTTCTTTTGGGTGAATTCCGATATTGGCAATCATAAATTCGGCCCTTAAAAGTCCGACTCCTTCAACATTCATTTTCGCAATTTCTCTGGCCCTTTCCGGTTCGGCTAAGTTAACGTAAACACGGGTAGCTGTTTTTAGTTTATTTGAAGCTTTGGGAACAATCTCCTTTTCCTCGCTTGAAACAATATTTCCGCCCATAAAAACGAAGCCTTTTTTCCCTTCAACAGTGACTATTTGATCATCCTTAAGAAGACTCGTGGCTTTTTTGGTGCCGACAACGCACGGTATCCCGAGCTCTCTTGAAACAATAGCCGCGTGCGAAGTCTGACCGCCTTCATCGGTTACTATCGCCGCAGCCTTTTTCATAGCCGGAACGAAATCGGGAGAAGTCATGACCGACACTAAGACATCTCCTATCTTTACTTTTCCAATTTCTTTTGGCGTTTTGGCAATTCTGACCGGCCCTGTTCCTATACCGGGGCTGGCTCCTGATCCGGTAAGTATGGGTGCTTGAGCAATTATGTACTCGCCCTTATCGCTTTTTAAGATTTCCTCTTGTTTCTTTATTGTCGTTATTGGCCGAGTTTGAACAAGATAGATTTTCCCTTTTTCTTTAGCCCATTCGACATCCTGGGGAAAATAATAATGTTTTTGAAGCCTATCGCCGAGTTTGGCAACAGCAATAATGTCCCTGTCACTAATTTTTACTAAATGTTTTTTATTTTCTGGAACTGCAGTCTCAACTGTCGTCCCTTTTACTTTTATCAGCTGGACAGATTGATCAGCGATTTGTTTTGATAAAATATCAAACGTTTCTTTTTGAACAACATAGTGGTCAGGAACAACGGTTCCTTGAACGATCAGCTCACCCAAACCCCAAATCGCCTCAATTATAATTCTATCTTTTTCGTTGGTTATCGGATCCTGACTAAACATTACACCCGACACTTCCGACTGAATCATTTTTTGAACAATCACCGATATTTTTACCTTATCATGAGAAATTTTATTTTGTTCACGATAAAATATAGCCCTTCCGGTAAATAAAGAGGCCCAACACTCTCTGGTATAGTTAATTAGATTAGCTTCTCCTTTGATATTCAGAAAGGTAGCCTGTTGACCGGCGAAAGACGCATTTGGTAAATCCTCGGCTGTCGCAGATGAACGAACAGCTACGAGGGCACTTTTAAAAGGACCTGATAGTTTCTTATAGAAGCGGATTATGTCTTTAGATACCGCTTCGGGAATAGTTGATGTTTTGATTTTTCTTTGAATCTTATTTGCCGCATTTGCGAGTTCATCCGTACTAGTAACATTTATTGTTTTTATAATTTTGGCTATTTCTTTGGCAATAGCATTTTCTTCAAGAAAAGCATCATAAGCCGGTACGGTTATCGCAAACCCGTTCGGTACAGGAAAACCGGCCTTTGTCATTTCTCCTAAGTTTGCCCCTTTTCCGCCGACCAAAGGAAGATCGTCTTTATCGATTTCTTTGAAGAAAATTGTATATGGCTTGGCAGGCATTAGCTTATATAACTATATCAACATAAAATAGAAAAAGAAACTCATTTTTCAAGCTCCTTCTTAAAATAATCAACCCAGGGTATCGGCGTCGGATCTATTCCGTATAACATAGCCAGATAAAAACTAACAAACGAGCCCAATAGAAGAATTTCGAACACTTGTTCAAGTTTGGTTATTGTTTCTAAGTGATATTTCTCAAAGCCTACTTCATTTTTTAAAATTACGTCCTGGGTTATTTTGTATCGCTTAAAAATATCCGGATCATAAATATCTGACTCTAAGAAAACAAATTTATATAATTCTTTAGCTAAAGCCGGATTTTTTAAACCTTCCAACAAGTGATGATTAAGTTCCGGAATATCAAAGAGAAGTGAAAATGATTTTGAATTCTCATTAACTTGGTTTTTAAAAGCATGTGCTATACCTAGAAGATGTGAACTCGCCACAATAACCGGAATTTTCCCTTTAATCTTTTTGCTTAACATTTTGGCCAAATTGTTACTTTCAGGATATCTAGCATCAAATAAGACCGCCAGACGATTCATCGAAGTTATACAGGAATTAATATCATTGTCATTTGTCTGAATTAGCCCCAATTTGGAAAATAGTGCCAATAAGGCCGTTATTGAATAACCTAAAGCCATCCTGGGTTGACCGGAAGGATTTTCTCTGGGCTCATAGATATATATAGGTGTGTTTTTTTCTTTAGCATATTCGGCAAGTTTACCTCCGGTCGTTATCACAAATATTTGCCCCTTTTTATTTAAAGCCTCGTTAAAAGACGAGATAGTTTCCGCGGTATTGCCGGAATAAGAAGATATAATCACCAGAGATTTATGATTAACATAACCGGGAAGTCTGTAATCCGTAACAACCTCGAAAGGAATCCTTAAATTCGCAAGAAATAACGAATGAAGTACTCTTCCGCCCAAAGCTGAACCGCCCATGCCGGAAAGGACGATATTATCCACTTCTCTGTAAAGATCAGGAATTTGAATCTCTTTTATTTCTTTCCAGGCTTGTAAAACTTGCCTGGGTAGAGCCTGAATACTTCCGTAAACATTTCCTTTATCAAATTTTGCAATTTCAGCGATATTGTCTAAATTATCCATTGTTATTACTTATAATATTATTTACAAATTCGCAGCCTTCATTTAAAAGTTGGCGAGCTTTTGATTCTTCTTTACTTTCAGCAAATACCCTAAACTCCGGAGCGTTGGCTGAAGAACGGAAAAGTATCCACGTGCTCTCGTCCAGCCAAATCTTCAGCCCATCAATCTCCTCAACCCGAATCCCTTTAAATTGCTTCTTTGCTTCGGTTAAAATTTTGTCTTTAAGCGCCCATTGATAATCAACTTTTGTCCTGAACATAAAATATTTTGGGAGAGTAGATACCATCTCAGAGAATTTACTGCCATGTTCAAATAGAAGGTTCAGAATTTTCATCGTCATACTGCCTCCGTCTCTGGTATACATAATTTCAGCCGAGATACCGCCTCCGTTTGATTCGAATCCAAACAAAGCTCCAACCTCCTTCATTTTACCCACAACATAAGGCGAGCCTACTTTTGTTCTTACTACCTTCTTACCCAAGGTTTCAACAACTGAAGATGAATTAATCGGCGTAACAATTACCTCACCGATAGACTCTTTGGCCACCAAAGAACAGGAATATTCCCCCGGAACAAATTCCCCCTTTTCATTAATAAAAACCACTCGGTCACCGTCTCCATCAAAACCTATTCCGAAATCACATTCCTGACTTACGACTGTTTCTTTTAATTCTTCTAGATAAGCCTTATCGTCAGTATCGGTATCTCTGGCAATAAAGTTTTTTTGAGGGTCACAATTTATCTCAACAACCCTTAAACCCAAACGTTTCAAAAGTTGAGGCATGACCACTGATTGTGAACCATTGGCACAATCCAAACCGACTTTCCAGCTAGGATAACTCCCTTTAGCTAAATCAAATAGCATTTCACTATATAACTCTTGGGCTCTCGATTCGATATTGACGTTCACAGGACATGAACCCGGTTTTTCCTTTTCTCTAATTTCATAATATATGCTTTCAATTTCACTCTGATCTTCAATCGATATTTCTTCGTCATGAGCGTAGAATTTGACTCCATTAAGTTCAGGTGCGATATGGCTTCCCGTAATCATAATTCCGGCTACTATCGGGGTGTTTTTAATAAGCCAATTCATTGATGGAATAGGGGTTACGCCTTCATCAAAAAGTTCAAAACCGCTGGTCGCCAGTCCACACAAAAGTTCGTTTCTAATTCTGGGGCTGGACTCACGCGGGTCCATACCAATTGCAATAGGACCAATACTTTCATGCTTTTTCAGAAATTCCACGAAGGTTCTTCCTATGTCGAAACAAAATTGCTTATTAAACAGGCTATCTGCAGGTCCTCTGATGCCGCTCGTACCAAACAGTGATTTTTCTGACACATTCTATTCTAATTCTGAGACAATTAGTAAATCAAGAGATGAAAGCAGCCCGCTTTTTGAGCTTTTTATATTCACATCAATTTTTGATAAAAGTCTAATCAACCTTAATAGCTTTTCTTGATTAAATTTTGCAGCTTGCGATGACAGCTTAAGTATTCTCCAATCGGGATAATCTAAACTTGCTTCATCCAGTTTGACCAAAAGCAAATTATGAAGATGTTTGCCCAGTAAATGGAGGGTAAGCTCTTCGGGTTCAATTTTTATTACCTTATGTAAGAGAAATAAGCAATTTTGAACATTTTTAGGATAAAAAGAATCGAGAAACTTATAGATAACATTAGGAAGTTTAAATTGTTCTATTTTTGCCTCTTTAGGCAAAATATTTAATAATTTTCTATTTATCAAACCCTTTTGAAAAAAGACCAAATCCCCCGGAATATGTTTTAGAATTAAAAGCATCTCTTTTCCGGATAATTTATTTATATTCAGAAATATACATAAACCGTTTCCAAAAAGCCCTTGAGAAAAGTTTTTTTCAATTAAATTAGGGCTTTTATCGATATCGATCTTATGAACATCGAAGTTTCCCTTTTTCGCTTCCTGAATAAGTAAATTTAAGCGGTTATCTAAAGCGACCTCATTATCTCCATAAATGAGAATAATTTTCATAAATTACCATTTCTTACGTATAAACTTAACAATTCCTCAAGTTTTCTTTTGAAACTTCTTTTGCCTTTTCGAAAATGCGGAACTAAAGCTCCGGAAAAATTTTTAGGTATATGATTGAGTTCATGCAAAAGAATCCTATCCTTTTCTGTTTGTGGCAACTTGTCGTATTTTTCAGAAATTACTTCAATAATATATGAAGCTTGGACTTTTAATACTTTTTGCCAAACGCTCGTAAGCCCCCATATTCTGGCATATGCTCTGGTTTTGGAATTAATAGAACGAAGACTATAGATTCTTTTTATATTTAATGATTTTATTCCAATTGAAGATATAATATACAACAGCCTTTTTTTTACATCAGGTGCTTCCATCCAAACAATTTTTTTTGATATTTTACGAGATTTTATATATTTCGGCACCTTCTTTTACCTCCGAGTCCACTTTTAAGCCTATTATATCTCCTTTTTTAGCCGTTTCTTTTTTTTCATGTTCGACTTGCATCGAAGAAACAGTTTGGGTAAAAAGGTCTTCACCTCCTCGGACAAATTTAATTTTGTCTCCGATTGACATATCCCCATCAAGTTCGGCCACAGCTACACCAATTTTTTCGTAATAATGGGTAATTTTACCTATTTTATAATCGGCCATTTGTAATCACCCCCTTTCGGCTAAAACATGACATAAGGCAATAGCCAAAGCGTCAGCCGCGTTATCGAAATGTGTTTTCTGCTTTTTGGCACTTTTTACCTGGTTGCCTAAAAGTTTCCTTAATGACTTTTGCAGCTTTTTTTTGTCAGCCCTTCCGTCGCCGGTTATTACTTTCTTTATTGTTCCAGGCGCATACTGTTCAACGCCTACTTTCGATTTAAAAGCTGCCAAAAGCATCACGCCTTGAGCTTGGCCCACGCTTATTACCGTTTTGGCATTAGTGGCAAAAAATATTCTTTCAATGACCATGACATTAGGAGAATATTTGCGGAAAAGAGCCAACATTTGTGTGTAAATAATACTCAGCCTTTTTTGAGTCGAGTAATTTTTATCAGTTTCAATAAGCCCCCAATCGATAACTTTATAACCTTTAGGATTTTTATCGATTACTCCGTAACCCGTTGTAGCCGTACCGGGATCTATTCCTAAAATAAGCATTAATTAAGTAAAGAAATTATAGCAAAATTGTCAGCTATTTAATTTTTTTCGCCTTTTGTACAAAAAAGGCTAAATAGATAATTTCCAAAATCCCCACCGTATTTATTACCAGTAAGGCTATAAACCAATATTTTTGTGAGGCCCGGGCACTTTTCCAAAGAGCCAGGCCTTTCCAAAAGACTGTCCACATTAAGACAATAATTAACAATATTCCAGAAAGGTCAGCTAATGGTAACCCAAATAATTGCTTGTACATCACACTCACCTCCTATTTTGGCAAATAAAAATTAGACGAATCTCTACCATTATGCCAGATAAACAAGGATTCTAGAAGTTAACAAAATACAATATTTTTGCTTTCGTTTTTAATTCCTCTATCCACGACTGATAAGCGCTGGCCAATTTACTTTGCATAAGTTGACTCTTAATATCGTCGGTAACATCCTCTAATTTATCTTCTTTATTGAACAAATCTTTATTCTTATTAAAATAGTCTTTTATTTCGTCGTTTGTTACTTCGAGCTTATCGGCCAAAATTCTCTCAACCGTTTTCTGTAATCTTATTTGTTCGACTAGTTCGTCTTTCTTCTGATTTTGAAGAGAAAGCGCCTGGTCTAAGGTCATTCCTTGTTCGGCTACCAAATCCTCGATCTTTTTGAGCTCCTGGTCTATCTCATCCTGGGAAACCTCAATTCCTTTAGCTCTGGCCTCTTGTGATATCAAAGTCTTCCCTATTAAATTATCTAAAGTTTGAGTACCTCCCGCTTTTTCCAATTCTCTGATTAAAGTTACTCTTGCTATCGGTTTTCCGTTTACGACAGCCGCAACAAATAAGCTTTTCGAAAGGTAACCCAATGAAAGAATAATTATTAAAGCAGAAATAATAAACAAAATCTTTTTATTGGGTAATATATATCTATTTTTCAATATTTTCGCTTTCTTCAAAATGCCAAGTCTGTCTTTACTTAATATTTTTAATATTTTCATTTATTTAAAGCTTTTTTATAAAGTTTTTCCACCTCCTCCCAATTAATTACATTCCACCATGCGTCAATATATTCAGATCTTCTATTTTGATATCTTAGGTAGTAAGCGTGTTCCCAAAGATCCAGGGCTAAGATAGGTTTAAAACCTTTAGCGATAGGGCTTTCTTGATTAGACGTACTGATTATTTCTAATTTTGCCTTTTCCACGATCAACCAAGCCCAACTGCTACCAAAACAACTCATGGCTACATTACTAAACTGTTCTTGAAATTCCTTAAAACCCCCAAAATTTTTCTTGATAAGCGATTGAAAAGGTCGACTTGGTAAGTTTTTAGGTTTTGGGGCCATTATTTTCCAAAAAAAAGAATGGTTTACGTGCCCTCCTGCGTTATTTTTTACTTTAGTCAATATTTCTTTAGGTAATTTATCAAAACTTTTTATAAGATCCACTATTTCTAAATTCAGAAACTCATCTTTACCTTTAAGGGCGTCATTTAAATTTTGGACATAGGCGGCGTGGTGCTTTGTGTGATGCAAGCGCATTGTCTCTGAATCAATAAACGGTTCCAGGGCGGCATGGTCATACGGCAAGGGAGGAAGCGTAAACATAATTTTATTATTAAAGCAATACTACGTTAGAGAACTTTTTAAGTCAAGGCTGAGGGAAATTTTCTGGGACGGTTTTTTCTTCGTTGGTTTTAAGCTTTACCACAATAGGTCTGGCCAGCATCACTCCCAAAGCCCCAATTTTATAACCGATACCAGCCATAAAACCCATTAGGATTAAATGTGCAAATACATTTGAAGTATCGTTTAACAAACTTGAAGAAATAAGTTCGAGCTTGGGGCTTTGCCCAGCCTGTTTTAAAGGCTCTTGCGAACCTGACGGCATTTCGGAACCAGCGATATTAGCAGCGTCCAGCGATATCGCGGGAAAATTAAAGAGGCTATATGGTTTAGATTTTCCGGTTAAGACATTAAAAACGCTTATCATTGAAAATACAATTATCGCTAACCCGATTGCCAGAAGAATGTATC
>Ga0315273_10005202_pt1 | contig 16082 bp, 13 predicted proteins | sample YL17G02_0_MG_FD_205753 | JGI IMG/M metagenome (GOLD analysis project Ga0315273, IMG submission 205753) | Sediment microbial communities from Yellowstone Lake, YNP, Wyoming, USA - YL17G02_0 | ecosystem: Environmental > Aquatic > Freshwater > Lake > Sediment | place: USA: Wyoming | collected... | reverse complement strand
TGCGCTTGATCTTTTCCGTGAGCTGGCCGCCCTCTTCATGCCCGACATATCCCGGAGGCGATCCGATGAGCTTGGAGACCGAGTGCTTTTCCATGTATTCCGACATGTCCAGCCGGATCATGGCGTTTTCACTGCCGAAAAGGAAAGCCGCCAGCGACCGGGCCATTTCGGATTTGCCCACGCCGGTGGGTCCGAGGAACAGGAAGGAGCCTACCGGTCGCTTGGGAGATTTCAATCCGGCCCTGGACCTCCGAATCGCCTTGCTCAAAGCGCCGATCGCCTTGTCCTGGCTGATCAGCCGCCGGTGCAATTCCTCTTCCATGCGGAGAAGCTTGGACATCTCCTCCTCGTGAATCGAGGAGATCGGGATTCCGGTCCACTTCGAGATCACTCCCTCGATATCCTCCCGCGTCACCTTGAGCGGAACGGTCGTCTTAACTTTCCACCGTTCTTTGATGACCTGGAGGTTTTCCTGCTCCATGTCCTCTTCCAGCCGGTAGCGCGCCGCCTTTTCGAACTCCTGAGCCGAAATGGCGCTCTCGATCCTGCCGTCGATGACCCGGATGCGGCGTTGAATGTTGATCATGTCTTCCGGCACAGCCGTCGCGCGCAGCTTCACGCGGGCGCCGGCCTCGTCGAGGAGGTCGATCGCCTTGTCCGGGAGGAACCGGTCCGGCAGGTAACGGTTGGACAGATAAACCGAAGCCTCGATCGCCTCGTCGGTGTACTTGAGCTGGTGGAAACTTTCGTATTTCTCCTTGATTCCATGGAGAATGATTACGCTCTCCTGCTCGTTGGGGGGCGTAACCTTGATCGCCTGAAACCTCCGCTCGAGAGACCGATCCTTTTCAATAGAGCGCCTGAACTCGTAGGGGGTGGTGGAACCGATGCACTGAATCTCCCCTCGCGAGAGAGCCGGCTTCAAAATATTGGCGGCGTCCAGCGACCCTTCCGCGGAGCCGGCGCCCACGAGCGTGTGCAGTTCATCGATAAAGACGATCAGGTTCCGGTTCTCCACCAGCTCTTTCATGATCGTCTTGAGACGCTCCTCGAATTGGCCGCGATATTTCGTTCCGGCCACGATCAGAGAGATGTCGAGCGCCAGTATTTTCTTGTCCAGCAGTTGCGGCGGAACGTTGCCACTGACGATTCTCTGCGCCAGGCCCTCGACGATCGCGGTTTTGCCCACGCCGGGCTCGCCGATCAGCGCAGGATTGTTCTTGGTGCGCCGGCAGAGGATTTGGATCATCCGCTCGATCTCGTTTTCCCTTCCGATCAGCGGATCGAGCGCGTCGTTGATGGCAGCGTCTGTCAGGTTGCGCGAGAATTCCACGAGGCTGAGAGGTTCCTTTGACCGCGCCTGCGGATGCTTCTCCGACGATCCGCGCCCCATTTCCTCGCGGATCGCCGACAGGCGAAGCCCGCGCTCCCTCAGGATTTCCGCAGCGACCGATTTTTCCTCGCGCAGAAGCCCCAGAAGCATATGTTCGGTCCCGATGTGCTTGTGGGAGAGTCGCTCCGATTCGTCGGCGGCCGCGTTCAGCGACCGCTTGCATTCATCCGAGAAGGGAAGATCCACCGAGGTGGAGACCTTCTCGCGGATGACGGTCCGGCCCTCGATCTCCTTGCGGATGCTGTCGATGGATGCGCCGGCCTTGGGAAAGAAGCGGCTGGCGAGGTTTTTGTCCTCTCTCAGCAGGCCGAGCAGCAGGTGCTCTGTTTCTATAAAGGGGCTGCCGAACTGGCTGGCTTCATAGCGGGCGAAAAAGATGACTCTTCGGGCCTTTTCCGTATACTTTTCAAACATACTTTTGAGCTCGGGCCTCAGGGTTTGTAAACTTTATATCAACATTATACGGACTCAGAGAAAAGGGTGTAAAGGCCGAAAAGCCATCCTTTTTTCGGAAATGATCGGACGGGGAATCACAACTCGCGCAGAGTTCCCTCTTCCAGGCGAAATGCGCACGAGCAGATCCGGGCCAGTTTCTCATTATGGGTGACCAGGATCGAAGTGAGGCCATGAGCCGAATGGAGGCTCTGGATAAGATCCGCAACTCCTTCTCCGGTATGAGGATCCAGATTGCCGGTGGGCTCATCCGCAAGCAGGAGTCTGGGTTTTCCAACCAGCGCCCGCGACAGCGCCACCCGCTGCTGTTCGCCGCCGGAAAGTTCGCCCGGACGGTGCCCCGCCCGATCCTTCAGCCGCACATCGCCAAGAATGGCGCGGGCCGCCGTTTTCGCTTCCTCGGGAGGAACACCCCTCAGCAACAAAGGCATCATGACATTCTCAAGGGCCGTGAACTCGGGGAGGAGGTGATGGAACTGGAATACAAATCCCACGGTTCGATTCCTGAAGCGGGAGAGTTCCGTGCGATTCAACCGGGTAATATCGCACCCTTCAAATAAAATGGATCCCTGGTCCGGACGGTCCATCCCGCCAAGAAGATGCAGCAGGGTGCTTTTCCCGGATCCCGAAACCCCTGTAATTGCGGCCATTTCCCCCGCGGGCAGTTTGAAGGAGAGGCTGGTGAGAACTTCCAGTCGCTCGTTCCCCGATAAGTAATTTTTTGAGAGGTCCCGCACCTCGAGAAAACTACTCATAGCGGAGAACCTCCACGGGATTGAGGCGTGCCGCGGCTCTCGCCGGATAAATCGTGGCGAGAAAACTGATCAGCAAGGCGGTGGAGCAAACCAGGACGACGTCTGAAATCCTGATATGAAAAGGCACGTAGGGAATGCTGTAAACCTCCGCCTGCAGTTTGATCAACCGGTACTTGTCCAGTACCCAGCAGCAGGTAATTCCCAGCGTCGAACCCAGCACGGTCCCCACCAGACCGATGACCAGTCCCTGGAGCATGAAGATCCTCTGAATGGTTTTCGACGTCGCCCCCATCGCTGTGAGGATCGCGATATCGCTTTCCTTCTCGAGCACCATCATGATCAGGGTTGTGACGATGTTGAGCGACGCGACGAACACGATCAGGCCAATGGTGATAAAAAGGGCGAGCTTTTCCAGCTTGAGGGCGGAAAAGAGAGGCTTGTTCAAATCGATCCAGGTGGTGGTGGTGTAACCGGGACCGGCTGCCTCGCGGATGGCATCGGCGATGGATTCGACTCCCTCCAGGTCATCCGTTTTAAACTGCAGCACCGAAGCCGAGCTCTGCGGAAAGGAGAACATCCTTCGTGCCGGCGCCATCGAGGTGTAAGCCCAATTCGCATCATAGTCCCACAGGCCGGATTCAAATATCGCCGCCACCCGGAAGGTTTTCTCCGATGCCGTCATTCCGAAGGGGGACAGCTTCCCGAGGGGAGTGAAGACTTTGATCGTGCTGCCGATCCTGACGTTCATCGACCGGGCCATTTCTTTTCCGATAATCATGTTGTCCGGAGGCCGCGGCGCGTCCGGTTCGGCAGCCGCAGGCGCGGCTTCCAGCGCCCCGGGATCTCCCTCGACGATGTGGGAAAAGAAATCGGATATCGTGCGCTCACGAGCAGGATCCACGCCTTTCAGAACGGCGCCCTGATTCCGTGCCGGACTGGCGACGAAGACCTGGTTGAAGATCGCCGGCGCGCTGCCGCTGACATGAGGCACTCGGCTCAACTTGCCGAGCAGGTCTTCGTAGTTGACCAGGGGGGTGCTGTCGAGGTGCAGCAAATTGATGTGCGAAGTCGCCCCGACGATTTTGCCCTGGATATCCTCTTTGAATCCGGTGGAAAGCGCCAGCGCGATGACCAGGGCCATCACTCCTGCGGTGATGCCGAGCACGGAGATGGCAGAAATCACAGACACCATGGTCTGCTTCCGCTTCGCCTTGAGGTACCGCAGTGCCACAAAGATTTCAAATCTCATTGGATTCACAAAAAAACCTGCCACGGATTACACGGATTACACAAATTTAATTTCGTGGAATCCGTGTAATCTGTGGCTAGTTTTTTTCAATGGGTAACATGATATCCGTTTCGGGCCGGAGAAGAGGGAAGAGAATGACGTCGCGGATGGAGCGCGAGTTGGTCAGGACCATCGTCAGCCGGTCTATGCCGATTCCCTCTCCTGCTGTCGGCGGCATACCATAGCAGAGGGCGCGAATGTAATCGTCGTCCATGACATGTGCTTCTTCGTCTCCCCGCCCCCGGGCCCGCAGCTGTTCCTCGAACCGCCTGCGCTGTTCGACCGGGTCGTTGAGCTCCGAATAGGCGTTGGCGACCTCCATTCCCCCGATGTAAAGCTCAAAACGCTCTACGGTCTCCGGATCGTCGGGTTTGGTCTTGGAGAGCGGCGAAACCTCTGCCGGATAGTCGTAGATGAAAGTGGGCTGAATGAGGTGCGTCTCCGCGACGATCTCGAAAATGGTGCCGAGCAGTTTCCCGCGCCCGCAGCCGGGCTCCACGGGCGCATTCAGCGAACGCGCCAGGGCTTTCAGCTTCTCTTCGGATGTTAGATCCTCCTCGGCCGGCTTCGGGACGGACTCCGGCCAGAAGCGCAGGATGGCCTCCTTCATTGTGAACCGCTGCCAGGCGTTGAAATCGAGCACGTGATCCTGGAAGGGTACCGAGCGGGAGCCGGTGACGGTTTCGGCGACCTGGGTGATCAGTTCCTGCGTCATGTCCATCAAATCCCGGTAATCGCTGTAGGCCTGGTAGAACTCCAGCATGGTGAATTCGGGATTGTGCTGGGTGGAGATGCCTTCGTTCCTGAAAATCCGGCTCATCTCGTACACTCGCGGGATGCCTCCTACGATGAGACGCTTCAGGTAGAGCTCCAGGGCGATGCGCAGATACAGATCGATGTCGAGCGCATTGTGATGGGTGGCGAAGGGCCGCGCCAGCGCTCCTCCCGCCAGCGACTGAAGCACCGGCGTCTCCACTTCGAGATAGCCGCGCGCATCGAGGAAATTCCGGATTTCACGCACGATCCGCGAGCGCTTGACGAATACGGAGCGAACATCGGGATTTGTGATGAGGTCCACGTAGCGCTGTCGCAAACGGGTTTCGATATCGGTCAAACCGTGCCATTTCTCCGGCAGAGGCAGCAGGTTTTTGGACAGGTGATGGACACGAGCGGCGAGAACCGTCAGTTCGTTCGTGCGCGTGCGGAAGAGCGTTCCCTCCACACCGACGATGTCTCCGAGGTCAAACAGCTGGAACAGCTCGAAATCCTGCGGCCCGACCTGGTCGCGCCGGACGTAGACCTGGAGCCGGTGCTCGCCGTCCGACAGATCGAGGAATCCCGCCTTCCCATGCGGGCGCAGCGACATGATGCGGCCGCAGATGCGGACCGATTCCTTCTTCTCCTCGATTTCGGCGGCACTGAGGGCATCGAATCGCCGCCGGATCTCCCCGAGCGTGTGGCTGTAATCAAACTTGCGCGGATACGGATCGTATCCCAGGCGCTTGAGCTCCGCCAGCTTCGACCGCCGCTGGGCCAGGAGGTTGGTTTCGCTCTCCATTTATTCCTTTGCCTCTTCCGGCTTGAGATCGTTTTTGATGCTGTCGAGAACGCCGTTGACGAACTGCGCCGATTCGTGCGTGGAGTATTTCTTGGCGATTTCCAGCGCCTCGTTGATGACGACCGTCACGGGCGTGCGTTTGTCGCAGAGGAATTCATAAACCGCCACTCTCAGGATGTTGCGGTCGACGGCGGCCATCCGGCTGAGACGCCAGTTCTGCGTGTGCTGCTGGATGGTCTTGTCGATTTCCTTGAGCTTCTCGATGCTGCCTTCGAAGAGTTCGTTGGCGAACTCGCGCACCTTTTTCGGATGCTCGTTCATTTCCCAGTACAGATCGAGGATTTCCTCAAGCGGCTGGTTGCCGATGTCGTACTGGTAAAGCATCTGGAGTGCGCACTCGCGCGCGGTTCTACGAAGTCCCATCGCCTGCGATTCAATATAAGGATTGTGCCAATGGAGTAGGGCCGATTCCTGCTGCGTCTAGAGCTGCTTGACAACCTGCACCATCTCAATGGCCGTGACGGCGGCGTCGAAACCCCGGTTGCCCGATTTGAGCCCGGCTCGCTCGACCGCCTGTTCCATGGTATTGCAGGTCAGAACACCGTGAATCACCGGCAGGCCGGATTCCAGACTTATCGCTGCCAGTGCCTTCGTCACTACTGCGGCAAGGTGATCGAAATGAGGGGTATCCCCGCGCAGCAGCGCTCCGAGACAGATGACGGCGTCGTATTTCTGGGATTGCGCCAGTTTCTTGGCGGCCAGCGGAATCTCAAATGAGCCCGGAACCCAGACGACCGCAATGTCGTCCGGCTCCGCGCCGTTCCTCTCGAGGGCATCCATGGCCCCGCTCAATAAACGATCGCCGATGAACGAGTTAAAACGACTGACCACGATGGCAAAACGGCTGCCCTTTGCCTCCAATTTACCCTGTATGGTCCTGGGCATCTTGCTCTCCTCTCCCGGATTCGTCGGGCCAGAAATCGCGCTGGCACGGATCCGGCCGAGGGCTTCAATTCTGCAAGAGCGGCCCGCGCTTTACAAGCGCAATCCTTGTTCGCAGTAGCCAGCTACTCCTACGAACGGCTGCGAACTGACACTGCGAACTGCAAACTTCAGAGGCGATCGAAGAGGAGGGTGAAGAACTCCTTCATGGTCGGGCCGCTGGGATGGACCGGTATCCCAAGGCGCTGCGAAAGCACGGCCGGGGACATGTCGTCGAGCAGGAATCCGTCGATGCGGGATACGGCTTCGTTGGGGATGATCAGGAAGTCGCCCAGGTTCCGGTTTTCCAGGGCGGCCGCAAAGTCCACGCCGGCCAGCAGGCCTGCCACCGTAATGTTTTTCCCCATGAAACGGTTTTCGATCAGGCACACTTCGAGACTGGAACCGAACCTGCCGTTGAAGCTCCGGATGCATTCCGCCAGATACGGGTAGAAAAGCCGCGCGGTAGCCAGCGTCCCCCGCAAGCCGGGCAGTTTCCTGCGCCGCCTCCCCGATTCGGCCTCGAACTCATTGATGAACTTCCGCACCATTCCGATTCCATCCTCGATCTGGGCAAAATCGTCGTAGGTGGAGGTCTCCGGAAGAGCCTCTCCGCCCTGGATGTAGAACTCGTCGGCCAGGTAGGCGAATGTCCTGACGATTGACTTCCGGAATTGGTTCTGCCAGGGGGCGGTCTGCCGGATGACATTCAGGCAATAATCCGGAGTGACCGGCTCGAGCGCCTCTCTCGCCGTTCCATGATCCGAAAGCCCGAGCGGCACGATGGCGACCGAATTCACCCCCGGATAATAACCATAAAGGTCGAATACCGACTGCTCGAGGTGTTCCCCGTCGTTGATCCCCGGCATGAGCACGATCTGGGTGTGGAGTGTAATTCCGCCCCCGATGAGCCGGCGCATTTTCCGGTCGAGATCATCCGGCTTCCGGCGCCCCATCACGCGGGTGCGCAGTTCGGGCTCTGTCGCATGCACCGAAACGTAAAGGGGCGAAAGCCTCTGCTCGATGATGCGGGTCAGCTCCTGTTCGGGAAGGTTGGTGAGGGTGATGTAGTTGCCGTGCAGAAACGAAAGCCTGTAGTCGTCGTCTTTCACCTTCAAGGTGGGGCGGACTTCCGCGGGCAGCTGTTTGATGAAACAGAAGACGCAGTCGTTGTTGCAAGTGCGGGTGCGGAAATCCTCCACCCTGATCCCGAGGCGGCGCCCTTCCGAAAGGTCGATCTCGAGACATTCCGCGGCCTCGCCCGGCTTGCGGAGTTCAATCTCGACCAAATCGTCCGCCAGGTGAAACTTCAGCGCCAGTTCATCGGGGATTGGATGCCCATTGACGGAGAGTATCTCGTCGCCTGGGGAGAGCCCCAGCTCCTGCCCGATGGAACCGGGCTCGACCTCAAGTATTTTGATCCCGCTTCTTGCCATCCGCCGCCCCCGACCTCTGATAGCCCCCGATGATCTTCACCGCACGATAGAAATAATGCAGACCCGAGGACACCGTCAGCAAGAGCGTGACATAGACCAGGGGCTGGAACAATGGGGTTCCAATGTTCGGCCACTGATTCGCCAGCAGGCAATCCCCGATTGTAAGGAGCTGCAGGGCGGTCGTGCATTTTCCAAGAAAACTGGGCGGAAACCTGGAATAACCCGTCTGAAGATGGATGATCAGGGCGGCGACGGCGATCAGCACATCGCGGCTGATCACGAGGATGGTCAGCCATGCGGGAATGTGCAGAACCACTCGGAGCCATGGAATGGTAAGGGTAATGAAGGCAGCGGTGAGGAGCAGTTTATCGGCGATCGGGTCGAGAAACGAGCCCAGGACTGTCTTTTGCTTCAGGGCGCGAGCCAGCAGACCGTCCAGAGCATCAGTCACCCCCGCGAGGAAGAAGATCAGCAGGGCGGCGGACGGATGCCCGTAGATCAGGAGCATCACGAAGCAGGGAACAAACACCATTCTGAGGATCGTCAGTTGATTCGCATAAGTAAGCACTGAATATGGCTCCTTCCCGGGGTGCTATTCTATCCCGCCCGATCAAGTTAAGGAATACTTACCTCTGCGCGATGAAGTCCGATAAGATCATACGGGATGTAAGCGGTTAAGTCGGTATCGGTTTTGTTGTTTATGGACTGAAAAGCCCTTTGAGGCGATAGCGATACCTATTCCGACACCGAACTGTAGATCGAGACCGAACTCGAGCGTTAGAAGAGGAAAATGTCACTCTCCGGCAATCTTACGACGATGGATCTGGCCGAACTGCTCCAATGGGTCACCATGGGGCGAAAAACCGGATCTCTTGTCTTCATCCGGAACAAAATCAAGAACTATATCTATTTCCGCGACGGCCGGATTATCTCTTCGCGTTCGAATGAACCCACGAAACAGCTGGGGCACTTCCTCCTCTTTCACGGGAAGATCGGGGAGATGCAGCTCAAGCGAGGGTTGGAAATCCAGCAGGCTCATCACCTGCACCTCGGCAAGATTCTGGTTCATGAAGGTTATATCAGCCAGGAGGAGGTGGAAAAGGCGCTCGTGGACCGGACCCAGGAAGTCATATACGACCTCTTCCTGTGGGACGACGGGTACTTCCATTTCGCCAGCAGCGGCCACAACCTGGAAGATCTGATCCTCATCAATCTCGACATCAACTCCATCCTGTTCGAAGGGGTGCGCCGCAAGGATGAATGGGCGAGAATACGCCAGGTATTTCCCAGCAACGACGTGCTTCTGTCGCTTTGTTCCGGCGCGGATCCCAAGGCTCTGCCCCTGACTCCGCTTCAAAAAAAACTGCTCTTCCTCGTCTCACGCGGCAAACCCATTTCCGAAATGATCCTGGAGATGCATGGCAGCGAATTCCTGGTGAACAACGAATTGTTTCAGCTCCACGACAAGGGTGTCCTGGAGGTGCGCGCGGTACTCGAAACGCCTGTGGCCCCATCAGACCCGTCACGATTGATCGAACGCGGGCTGGAGTTGATGGAGAAAAGGAAACCGCGCGAGGCGATCGCCGTGCTCCGGGAGGTCCAGCGCCTCGATCCGCAAAATTCCTCGATCGACAAATATATCGAAGAAGCGGAAAAAGCTCTGGTGGAAGAGATTTACGCCGGCTCGATCACTCCCCCCAAAATCCCCTTTTTCCTCGTTCCGGAAGCCTCCTTGACGCGCTACAATCTGACGCACGAGGAGGGCTTCTTAGCCTCGAGGATCAATGGCTCGTGGGATTTGAAATCGATCGTCATGCTCTCACCCCTGAGGGAAGTCGAAATTCTCCAGATCGTGGAAAAACTCCTTAAAATGGGGCTCATCGGCCTGAAGTAATCGACGATTGTTGCTGGACGATTAACGATTGGATTTTCCGGCTGGTGGAGCAGTCAGCATCCCGTCGGGGATGATGGAACCCCCTCGCCGTCGACGAGCCAAAGTTGTTCGCGTATGGCAACTTCAATTGCCTCGAAGCCGACACAATAATTGTAGGGGCGACCGCCAGGTCGCCCACAGGCTTCCCATTGTCAGGTTGGGCGGGCGACCTGACGGTCGCCCCCTGGAGTTTATACATTTGCCTCCTTTGGAGGCTGTCCGGTTTATGTCCCGTAGAGACATCGTGAAAATAGCCCGGCACTTCAGTGCCGGGATTTACGGACTCAAATTGACGATGAGTCCCGCAGGGACGACTGATATCTCAAGACAACGATGTCCAATTCTCATAACTGGCTTTACAGCCACGCCATCGAGTGAATACTGGTTCGAAACCAACGAGATATGCATTGGAAGACCGCTCAACCGTCCTTACGGGACTCATTTCTAATAGGGATGCGCAACCCCGGCACTGAAGCGCCCGGCTATTTTCGCGGCGTCCCTACGGGACGCTTGGTTTGCCAAATCCCGGGAGTTGGCCCCCGAAAGATGTATAAACTCCAGCGGGCGACCTGACGGTCGCCCCTACAAGTAGGACCGGACCAACGGCCCATCCGTCCCGCGCGGGGGACGCGGCAGGAATCCCTCGCCTTCCGGGCGAGGGTTGTTAAGTCTACAATCGTCGACCACCTCAAACCCCGGTTAGGATATTATTGTGTCGCCAAACTGCAAGCGGATGGGTTGGAGTATGGGCCCCACAAACGAAAGGGAACTGGAGGAGATCCTGTCGCGTCCGGGCGAGTGCGACCGTGCTGCGATGCGCGAACTCGAGGGGGATCTCCTGATACTCGGGGCCGGCGGGAAGATGGGGCCAAGCCTCGCTCGCCGTGCTCGCCGCGCGGCCTCGGAGGCAGGAGTGAACAAGCGAATCATCGCGGTGGCCCGCTTCTCCGAACCGGGGCTGATCGAAGGTCTGGCGGATTCCGGGGTTGAAACCATCAGGGCGGACCTGCTCGAACAGGACCAACTGGACCGCCTGCCGGATTGCGCGAATGTCATCTTCATGGCCGCCCGCAAATTCGGCACTACGGGAAATGAGCACATGACGTGGGCCATGAATACGCTTCTGCCCGCCCGGGTTGCCGAACGTTACAAAGATGCGCGCATCGTCGCTTTTTCCACCGGCAACGTATATCCGCTGATGCCGGTCCACAGTTCCGGCGCCACGGAGGCTGTGCCTGTTGCGCCGGTCGGGGAGTACGCACAATCGGCCCTGGGCCGTGAACGCATGTTCCAATATTGTTCCTCGCGCTTCGGCACCAGGGTGACTCTGCTCAGGCTGAACTACGCCATCGATCTGCGCTACGGCGTCCTGTCGGATATCGGCCGCAAGGTTTTTGAGCATCAACCCGTCGATCTTTCCATGGGCTATGTGAACGTGATCTGGCAGGGAGATGCGAACTCGGTTTGCCTGAGATCCTTCAACCTGTGTCAGTCCCCTCCCTCTGTTCTTAACCTCACGGGATCTGAAGTTCTCTCCGTACGTTCCCTCGCACTCCGTTGCGGCGAATATTTCGGGATTGATCCGATCTTTAAAAATACGGAAGGCGAAAGCGCTCTGCTCAGCGATGCATCAGATTGCCGCCAACGGTTCGGCGATTCCGAGGTGGGGGTGGATGCCATGATCCGTTGGACAGCCGACTGGATCCGAAGGGGCGGGAGGATGTTGAACAAGCCGACGCACTTTCAGGTCCGGAACGGCAGGTATTGATCGGAGGGTGGATTTTCCCCTGGCAATGAATTGCAGATTGCGGGTTTTATGCGGAGCGTCATAAGTTTTTGCGCTTGATTGAAGGGCCTTCGACCAAAAGCGGCGCCGGGGCGCCGCACTCCAAAGCCGCTGTGCGGCGCCTTGGAGTGCGGTGGCCTGCCGCCGCTTTGGGGATCCTGTTGGGACCAACAGATGCGCAGTAGTCAATGTCCCTCTTTATAATACCCATGAAGGGCTGCACTCTGCACTGGCATGGGCTACATCGAAGAACACAGGTTAAACAACATGGATGAACTGCGAGTTGGCATTCTCGGTCTCAGGCATCTGCACCCGCGCAGCTATATGCCGCTTTTTCACGCCGTCCAAGGGTTGAAGGTCATGGCAGCGGCAGAACGCGAACCGGCGGTGCTGGAATCTTTCGTGAGCGATTTCCAAATTCATGGCTACAGTGACTGGCGGGAGCTTCTTGCGCGCGAGCCTCTCGATCTTGCGGTCATTTTCCTGCCGCATGCAGAATGTCCGGAAGCCGCGATTGCCTGCGCCGGGAGGGGGGTAAACCTGCTGATCGAGAAGCCCATGGCGGCCAGTGCGGCAGGGTTGCGCCCTGTGATCGACGCGGCGCGAAGGGCCGGCGTGATTCTCTCCGTGCCCTATGTCTGGCGTTACCACCCTGTCTCACGCGAGATGAAGCGGCTGGTCTCGCAGGACACCCTGGGGAGCATCGTCGGATGCGAAGGCCGCTGTGCCGCGGGTCGGCTTCAGCGCTATATCGAGGGCCATGCGGAGTGGATGCTCCAGAAGGCGCTGAGCGGCGGGGGCCCGATGCTCAACCTCGGCGTCCATTGGATCGACCTGTTCCGCTGGCTGCTCGCCGATGAAGTGGTCGAAGTCGTTGCCAAGAACGTCAGGATAAACCCGAAACACGACATCGAAGACAATTCCTTTGCCCTGCTCTCCTTCTCCCGCGGCCCGGTGCTGGTGCTGGACATCAGCTATACCGTGCCGGATTCCTACCCGAATGGCCGGGATCTCTATCTTTCCCTGCGCGGCACGCGCGGAGTTCTGGCCTGGAGCCCCTCCTTCGAAGGCATCAGGGAAACCCTCTTTGTTTGCGGTGACAGTGGAGAATATGCCGCTCCCGGAGGGCGCTATCTCGACTTCGACCTGCAGCCGCAGCCGGGCTACACCGGGATGCTGGGGGTGGAGTTTCTTTCCGACCTGGCAGGCGCGATCCGCACAAAGACCGACCCCGCCATTACCGGGGAAGACGGGTTGCGGGCGCTGGAAGTAGTGGAAGCCATTTATCAGTCTGCCGCGACCGGCCGTGTCGTTACAATCCCAGCCGCATGAAAGGTCTCCTTTCGAAATGCGTCGGCACGTCCTGGGCTATACATGTATCTTGATGCGGCGGACACAGACTATCGAGCTGTTTCTCCCTTGCAGGTCTTTTCCAGGGTCGGTGACCCATACCCAGGGCTTGCGCCCTGGGCTATACTGCGCCGCCGCTTCGCGGCTCCAAATTGCGGGCAGCGATGCCGAGTATGGAGCCCCGAAGGGGCGTAACAGAACAGCCCAGGGTGCAAGCCCTGGGTATGAGTTCGCCCGAAAAAAAAGCCCTGTAAGGGCGAAACAGATCGGCCGTTCATATTTTTATCTAACGAATCCGCATAAAGTCCAGGGCATGACGCCCCTTTCGATTGCGGATTTCAGATTGAGCGATGCGTGGGGGGCGCGTTATGGGAAATTGCGCTGGTAGAAGCCGCATGGACACCGGGGAAGTTCAATCCGCAATCCGCAATTCAAAAGCGGCGGCTTGACGCCACGTTCCAAAAGGAGGCATTGTGCCGGAGATCAGGCTGGTGGTCACCGATTACGTCGAGTCCGATCTCGATTGGGAGGCTGCGGAGCTATCCCGTCGCGGGATTCAGTTCAGCTTCCATCAGCTTCGCACCGCCCCGCCGGAGCGGGTAATCGAAGCGACGCGCGCTGCCGACATCGTGATTGCCAACTTTACTCCGATCACCTCTGCAGTCGTCTCGACCTGGACGAAGTGCAAACTGGCCATACGGCACGGCACCGGATTCGACAATTATGATGTCGCGGCCCTGGATCGGGCCGGGATTCCGTTGTGTTATATCCCGGACTACTGCACGGAGGAGGTCGCGGAACACGCCATCGCCCTGATTCTCGGCTGCAGCCGGCGCCTGGTTTCGGGGGGCGCCATGACGCGCGAGGCTGCCACGCAGGGGAAATGGGATTTCTCCCGACTCGTCCCGATCTACCGGATGTCGGGCCAGACGCTGGGAATTCTCGGATGCGGACGCATCGGAAGCCGGGTGCATCAGAAACTGCAGAGCTTCGGCTTCAAGTTCCTGATCTGCGACCCCTACCTTTCCGAGGAGCGAAAGCGTGAACTGGGGATTGAGTTGGTGGCTGCGGAAAGGGTTTTCGGCGCATCGGACATCGTCACGATACATGTTCCGCTGAACAGCGGCACGCGCCACATCGTGAGCGAGCGGATGCTGTCTCTCATGAAACGCACCGCCTACCTGGTCAATACGGCGCGCGGGCCGGTGGTGGATACCGGCGCTCTTGCGCGGGCATTGCAGAGCGGGGCGATAGCCGGGGCAGGTATCGACGTCTACGACAGCGATCCGCCGGCGGCGGACTGCCCGCTGCTGGACCTGCCGAATGCTCTCCTGACCCCGCATTCCGCCTGGTATTCGGAGGACGCGGCCTGGGCCATCCGCGAGCTGATCATGCTGGAGATCGACCGTTTCCTCGTGGGGCTGCCACCCCGATATGTCGCCGGTTCGTAGCAGCAACCAAAACAACCGCCACCAAGGCACCAAGACACCAAGACACTAATTATTGTATCTTGGTGTCTTGATGCCTTGGTGGTGAAGAAATCCTTTCCAAAAAGGAAAGGATTTACCTGTTAGGTTATCATCGTGCAAGTGCTCCTGGTGCAACCACCCATATATGATTTTGCGGCCTATGATTTCTGGCTCCGCCCCTACGGCATGCTGCGTGTCGCCGGCCGAATCCGTCATGCGGCCGAGCTGACCCTGTTCGATTTCCTGGTCTCGCAGCGGCGCGACGCATGGGGACGGGGACGATATCCCGCCGGGATTATTCAAAAGCCGAAGGAGTTCCGTGACATACCGCGCAATTTCCGGCGCTTTGGGCGGCCGCGCGTCGAATTTCAGGAATTCCTCAAAGCCCGGTCCTTCGACGCTGTTCTGATTCAGACGATGATGACGTACTGGTATCCCGGGGTGCGTGAAGTGATCGAGGACCTGCGCCGGCTGCAGCCCGGTGCCAAAATCATACTGGGCGGAATTTATGCCACGCTCTGCCCGGAACACGCGGCAGCGCTGGGCGCAGATCTTGTCGTCGAGGGAAACCATCTCGAAGGGGTTTGGAGATTACTCGGCATCGAACCGCGCAACGATTATCCGGCGTGGATGCCTCCGGTCGGTGAGGTCGGGGTACTCAAACTTACCGAAGGCTGTCCTTTCCACTGCACCTATTGTTCAGCGCCTATTTCGTCGCCCGAATTCGAGACGCGGGCGGTCGAGGACTGTCTGGAGGAGTTGCGCCGTCTGTTCCGTCTGGGCGCCAGGCAGGTCGCTTTCTATGACGATGCGCTTCTGTTTCGCGCGCACGATATCCTCGTTCCGTTTCTGGAAGGAGTTCGGAGGGAAGGCCTGGCGGCGTCTTTTCACACGCCCAACGCGCTCCATGCCAGGTTCATCTCCGCAGAACTGGCGTCGCTGATGGTCCAAAGCGGTTTCCGCAGTTTCTTCCTGGGATTCGAAAGCGGCGTGGAAAACTGGCAGCGCTCCACCGGAGGCAAGGTGAGTTCGACGGAGTTCGCTTCTGCGGTGCGGAGCCTGCGTGCCGCCGGGGCGGAATCCATCGCTGCCTACATCCTCGCAGGCCACCCGGATTCGGACGGACAGGAAATTGAACCTTCCATGAATCTCGCTCATGAGACCGGAGCGAGAATTCTGCTTTCAGAATTTTCTCCCGTTCCCGGAACTCCGGATGCCGCAAAATCTGCGGCGTGGGCGGATCTCCCGGAGCCGCTTTCCCACAATAAAACGGCGTTCGCTTTCCGCCGCCTGGGAGGGGGGCGCCTCGCACGCCTCAAGGACCTGGCTAGAGAATTGAATCACAGGTGAATTTGAGGCAGCAAGTTAGGCTGCTTCGAGCATCGAGTCGCTGCCGCCGATTCACACGTTTGTAGGATAGGCCAAGGAAAGTCGGTTTTTTTGCTTTTTTTTGTTGCGTTTAAGGGGCGTAATCAGACATGAGTGCCGCCTTGTGATAAAGTGTGCGTTCTGATAACTATATCCTACACACTATATCACCTGGGCATGCCCATCACAAGAACTCCCCCAGCAGGCAGTGGTTTACGGCAAAGGAGGCCGGTTAGTCTATAACCGCTTTATAAGCAATCTGTTGGGGAGGTAGTGCAACAGGTGGGGCCAAGTCTTGGAGGCGCAGCCTTC
>Ga0315273_10005198_pt1 | contig 16084 bp, 13 predicted proteins | sample YL17G02_0_MG_FD_205753 | JGI IMG/M metagenome (GOLD analysis project Ga0315273, IMG submission 205753) | Sediment microbial communities from Yellowstone Lake, YNP, Wyoming, USA - YL17G02_0 | ecosystem: Environmental > Aquatic > Freshwater > Lake > Sediment | place: USA: Wyoming | collected... | reverse complement strand
TAGATGGTGTGGTCTGTGCGGCAATGCTTTGCTGTATTTTTGGTGAATTACAAATTACTTTGGCTGAGCCAAGAGATGTTCAGGCAGGTCTTTATAATAATGTTGTTGATTCAAACACAGTAATTGCGGATTTGGGTTTTGTTGATGGTTGTGGACTATATTTTGACCATCATTTATCCAATAAACCAAAAAATGACAACAAAATTGCAGGCCGTTGGAAGAGTAGCCCTAGTGCTGCAAGAATAATTTTTGATTATTTTAGATTGGATTTTGATTTAAAAAAATATAAGGAAATTGTTGATTTTGTAGATAGTTTTGATAGTGGTAAGGTGTGTATGGAGGAAATTGAAAATCCAAATGAGCTTATGTCCCTGGGATTTGCTATTACTAGAAAAGATAAGATTTTTGCCATGAAGGTTTTGAGGACATTGGCGAAGATGAAAACGCTTAAGAACTTTTTTGCTCAGAAATTCATCGTAAATCGACTAGAGTTGTACAGAAAATATTTACAGGAGTATAAAAAATACTTAGGAACACATACAGAAGTTATTGAAAATATTGCTTTTATTGACAATCGCGAATTTACCAAAGACGTTACTCATTCATATTTTACCAATATTTTATTTCCCGATACAAAGGTAGCAGTTTCAATAAAGAAAGACAAAAACGATGCAAAAATAATAATTTTATCTTTATATAGAAATTCTTTTTGTAAGAAACCAACGAAATACAATCTACTGGATATTGTTAAACAAATAAACCCCAAGAACTTTGGAGGTCATAGTTATGCTTGCGGTGTCACTTTACCCAAAAGAATGTCATTAGAACAGGCAAAAAAAATAATTCTAGAAATGTTTAAAAAAGATTGAGCAATTTGTGATATATTTTACTGGGATTAATTTTTTTATAAAAAATAATGATAGATATCGAATTAACAGAAAATGTTGTTTCTATGTGTGAGAAAGTGCAAAAGGCGATTGTTGATATAATCTCAATTTGTTTAGAAAATGGCACAATTACAGAGGAAAAGGCAAGTGAAATGGCACAGTTTGTACTGGATAAATTACCGGATAACATTTCATATCAAGAGTTTATTCAGGTATTACCCAAACTGGATGATGAATATCCGGAATTTTCTAAAGTGATTGTTCCCATAATGGAACAAGTGGAAGTAAAGCATAAAGCAGTAAAAGATGGGCAAATTTCAGAGTTATTAAAAACAGGTGAAATTGATAAGGCCTTAAATCTAACAAATCAGGCAATCGAAGAAGAGAAAAATTTATCCTGATTTGACTTCCCAGATTGACTAATTTCCTTTATAATCATTTGGTTGCGATTAAATAAAATTATTTTTTTTTAAAGTGGATATTTTTCAAGTTCTTTTTTATCAACCAACATTCAATTTAATGATATTTTTCTCCAATGTATTTGGGAATATTGGATGGGCAATTATTGCAATAGCACTTCTATCCAAGCTATTGACGCTTTCTATGACAAATAGCCAGATCAAAAATGCCGGCAAAGCCAAAAAACTGCAGGCAGAAATGGCAATAATAAAAAAGAAATTTGCTAATAATAAAGATAAGCAGACACAAGAATTAGCCAAAGTACAAGCAACTGCTTTGCCGGGGCAACTTGGAGGTTGTATTTCTATAATAATTTTTATTATTTTATTTGTACAGATAAGGTCTGTAATTATGGATTTGGTTAATAGGGGATATCACGCATTTAACGAAGTGTCCTATACTCAAAATTTCAAAAAACCAGAGGACTCTATCACGATTCCCGAGGGCTTTGAATTTGTGAGCGGAAAAAATACTTTGAAATTGGAAATTGTTGCTTCTAATGGCAATAAAATTGAAAAAAATTATGATTTCGAAATTGTAAAAGAGAAAAATGTAAGGATTGAAGAAATTAAGTCCGATTATGCTAGACAAACTGCAGAACAGAAAAAGGTAGCACAAGATAATTTAGTTAAACAACAGGAGGCAGAAAGGGCTTCGGATATTTCAATATACAACAAGACATTAGATAATTCATTGGTAAGTATTCCAATAAGTCAATTTTTAATTTTCACTACAGAGTCAACTCAAGCCCATATCCTAACAGATAATAATATTAATATGACTTTTTATATCAGGCCTCCATCAGAGCAGACGATTGACTATACGAAAGCAAAGGCGTCTTTGAATGGAATAAATATTACTGATAATATTACTTATACTCAAGGAGACCCTGTAAATCTAACGTTTACTGGAATGAACCTTTCAAGAGTGGCTACTGACTTTGGTATTCTTAATTTGGCAGTAACAGGGCCATATATAGTGGTAGCTCTGATTAGTGGTATAACTCAGTATTTTGTTACAAAACTATATTCTGCAGGTAATCCTACCGCTAATGTCGAAACAGCGGACGATATGAAAAAGAAAAAACATAAAAAAGATGAACCCCAGGAGGAGGATTTTGGACAGATACTTGCTCAAACAACAAAGCAAATGAACTTTCTATTCCCGGCAATGACTGTGTTAATGTCACTTGGATATTTGGGTGGAGCAAGTTTCTTTCCTGCCGGTGTAACGGTATTCTGGACTGCGCAGAACGTGTTTGTTATAATACAACAAATGGTATCACAAAGAAAATCAATTAAACATAAGTTGCAACACAAATATTCCATGTGGGCTAATAAATTTAATTTAGTAAAAGATACTAATAATGAAGACCGACAAAATAACAACAAAAGTTCACGCGATAGTAAGTGATTTTTTAACACAATTGGGATTGGATCCGGAAATTGAGGTCTCACTACAAACAGAAGAAGAAGTTAATTATATTTTGGTTAAGTTGATTGGAGAAAATTTGGTAGAGTTGATTGGATTTCACGGAAGGGTATTTGAATCTGTCCAAAATATTTTGGGATTGATTATTAGTAAAGATGAAAAACTGTCAGAATATCGACTATTGCTGGAAATAAATGATTACCGTGCACAAAGAGAAGAATATCTAAAAGAATATGCAAGAAGAGCTGCCGATGAGGTGAAGATGAATAAGTCGTCTTTGGAAATGCCACCAATGAAGTCATTTGAACGTAGAATTATTCACATAGCTCTAAAGACAGACACAGATGTTTTTACCGAAAGTATTGGGGAAGGTTACGACCGAAGAATAATTATAAAGTACAAGGACTTAACTTAGTATTATTTTTTATTTCAAAACCGTATGATACTTAAAGCAAAATTAAGAGAATTACTTGGCAAAAAAGTAAGTTCTTTAAGAAAAGAAAATGCAATTCCAGCAGCGGTCTATACTGGTGGAGAAGAGACAATTCCTTTGGTCATAAATGAAAAGGACTTGGTAGCTGTTATAAAAACGGTAGGGCGAAGTTCATTATTTGATTTGGAAATTGAAGGTAGTAAAGCAAGAAAAGCTCTTTTCAAAGAAATTCAATTTGATTACTTAAAAAATAAGGTCTTACACGCCAGTATATATTTTGTTGATATGAAGAAATCAATAACCACAAAGGTTCCAGTTAAAATTGTCGGATTATCAATGGCAATCAAGAATAACCTTGGTTTACTCGTTAATCCTATGTCTTTGATTTCAATTCATTGTTTGCCGGATAAATTACCAAACGAAATAGTGGTCGATATTTCAAAATTTGATAATTTAGGTGATTCTATTACCTTAAAAGATTTGGTTTTACCGGAAGGAGTAGAAATTGCAAGCGGACAATCCGAAAATAATATCGTCGTAGCAATAGTTACACCTCAAAAAGCAATTGAGGAAGAGGAGGTAAAACCAGAAACAACAGAAGAGGGTGAAGAAGGAGCAGAAGCAGTTGAAGGAGAAGGAGAAACCCCAGCAGAAGACAGTAAAGAGGGTGCTAAAGAAGGCAGTAAATTGACAGAAGACAATTCAAAAGAGACAGCGAATAAATAAGAGACGGTTGACACTTGCTTGATAACTTGGTTAACTAATAATAGTTTACTTTGATTCAAATATTTAATATTGTCGATAATGATGCCCCCAATTCAAGACAATACAGGATTACTCGGCGAAGAGCTTGGTGAAATAAACACATTACTGAAACAAGTGCTTGACGTGCCAATGCCAGCAGAACTTAAAGCCAAGGCAATTGCCATGTTAAACAGGATAAAGAAATTGATTCAATATGGAAGCTTTTTCAAAGAGTTTGAGCCAATTCAATTATATCTTTCTTGGGTATTAAAAATTCCATGGGGAATATACACTGCGGACAATTTAGACATTACTTTTGTCAAAGAACAGCTGGACAAGACACATTATGGTTTGAATGAAGTAAAAGAAAGAATTTTGGAATTCATTGCAATTTTGAATTTATTAAGTAAACAGCTCCAAATACCTGGCACAAGCCAAAATACGGTAAAAGGAGGTAGTTACCAAGCAAAAGCCCCGATAATTTGTTTTGTAGGTGTTCAAGGTATAGGAAAGACATCTATTGCCAAATCAATAGCGACCGCTTTGGGGAGGAAATTTAACAGAATTTCTTTAGGCGGATTAGCTGATATCAAAGAATTACGTGGGGTAAATAAAAGTATTCCAAATGCTGAACCGGGGCAGGTTATCAAGTCCTTTATTAGAACAGGAGTTATGAATCCTTTAATCCTTTTTGATGAACTCGACAAGGTTAGTGAGGGCGGAAGTGTTAATGCTGATATTATGGCGGCTCTGCTGGAAATTTTGGATCCTGAACAAAATACTGGATTTATTGACCATTACCTGGATTTCCCCGTTGATTTATCTAAATGCGTATTTATTGCTACTGCAAATAATTTAGGGGGAATAAGTGCTGCGTTACTTGATCGGCTCGAAATAATTCGCATGACGAGTTATACAGATGATGAAAAAATTCATATTGCCAAGGACTATTTACTTCCCAAAATTCTTGAACAATGCGGAATGAAAAAAGAGCAACTTGTTGTGGCTGAAGATGTTTGGCCATTGATAGTAAGACCTTTTGGGTTTGACGCTGGGATGAGGCAATTAGAAAGAAACTTAAACCAAGTTGCAAGAAAAGTGGCTAAGCGTATTTTAGTCGAAGGGGTGAGTGGTTATCAGGTAACTACTGTTAATTTCAGAGAATTCTTTCCTCAAGATATTGGAATTTATTCATAAGGGTCTTTTTGAGTGAGGTCTATTATTTTTGAGAACGTTTTCCTTTGTTTAGAACTTTTTTGTATTCCTTATCATCATCCAAAACTTGTTCTACGGCTCTTCTTACGACCTGGGCTTTGTGCATCCTACGATTGACGGATGACCATTCTAAATACCGGTCAATTTGAGGAGATATAATTAGAATAAATTTTGTATCGATAATTTTTTTAACCTCTAAAATATAATTTGAAATTATATTAGATAGATTCTTTTCATTGTATTCATTATAGGTAAATAGTTTGTTTTTGGTAGCGTAACTAGTTAGACCTTTTCTCGGTGTTGAATTTGATTTCCCATTGGTATTATTTAGAGCCAAGACAGGTTTTTTTTCGTTTAAAGATAAGGCAATCAAAAAGAATAATCCACTGGACATATTACTGATTTCAATAATAATAAAATCCGACTTTTTAATAGAGTTAATAATTTTTTGATAATTTTTTTCTAAGTTAAAACTCGAAGCAATTTCTTCTTCATCGATGGAAACGGAATCCACTCTATGACCGGAATTTTCTAAAACTTTATTAATGGTATTATTAATTGACTTTTGTTTGGGGGTTTGCTTCGAACTTACGTAAAATACTCTCATTGGATAAATCGCTTAAATAATGGTTAATTATATAGCAGATATTTATAATTAGTCAACTTGTTGTATCGGTTGGGTACATCTTGCAATTATCAAGTGTTTTTCAGAAGTTCATAATAAATATATTACTCTAAATTAACTTTTACCCAAAAAATTGGTACACTGATGTAAGTATTTTATGATGATAATAAAAAAATATGGCTTCTTTTTTTGAGAAAATTTTTAAAAAATCAAATAAATCAGTAGAGGTGTTTTTAGCGCTTGACATCGGTACTGAATATGTTAAAGCTGTGATTTGTTCGCATGATAGTAACTCCAGTAGAATTGAAGTCAAGGGATATGGCAAATGTAGGCAAAATCCAAACGCTATGCAGGGAGCAATGATAATTAATATTGAAAATGTAACAAAGGCATGTGAAGCGGCTGTTAGTTTGGGAGTTCAAGATGCTAAAAATCAACTCGCAAAAGAAAAAAAAGATAAGCCGATTATTTTACCCAAGAAAGTAATTATTGGTATTGCAGGAGAATTAGTAAGAGGTATAACAATTATAGCTGACTACGAAAGGGACTCACCCAAAGAAAAGATTACAGAAAAAGAATTAAAAGAGGTCTTAAGACATATAAAAGAGCAGGCCTTTGATGATGCTGTGATTGATATTGCTGAAGAAATCGGTGTCGAGCCAAGTTCTTTGGAAGAAATAAATAGTAAAATAAACGCTACATATATTGATGGAGTAAAAGTAGATGAACCGCTAAATTTTACCGGAAAAAATATTTCTTATCGCGTCTTTTCGACATTTGCTCCTTCTTTGCATGTTAATTCGTTGAAACATGTTGCTAAAAATCTCAATATGGAATTAATTAATGTTGAAGTTGAGCCATATGCAGTTGCAAGAGCTATAAATGGCAGTCATAAAGAAAATTTTGATGCAATTATTATTGATATTGGAGGAGGAACAACTGATGTTGCTTTGGTAAAAAAGGGAGCGGTTTTGGAAACCAAAATGTTTGCTTACGGGGGGAGGGTCTTCACCAAACGTATTGCACAGGATTTAAAAATTGATTTGAATCAAGCAGAACAAATGAAAATTGATTATTCCAAAAACAAATTAGCCCCCAAACAAATGGCAGAAATAAAAAATGCAATAAATAAGGACTTAGAGATATGGAGTGAGGGCCTAGAACTTGCTCTCAAGGAAGTTGATGAAGTAGATTCCTTCCCAACAAAAATATTTCTTTGCGGAGGGGCCTCGGCACTTGGGGAGATGCAGACAGCAATAATAGAACATCCATGGCTCACGGTTTTGCCATTCAGTAAATTTCCCAAAGTGGAGTATTTATTTCCAAACCAATTAAGCGATATTGTTGATACGACAAAATCAATTAACGACCCAAGCGATATTGCTCCACTTGCCTTAGCTAGAATTTATTTAGAAAATAGACCTTAATAATATTGTATCTATGTTAATAAACAAAGCGCAAAAAATATTTGTAGAACCGGACGAAGAGATTGTTTTCACAATTGAAAAAATTTTGGATGCTAAAACAGATAGAATAATTTTAATTGTGCCTCATTCGGCCATTTTAACAAGTAGTGCAGTTAGTTTGAAAATATTGGCCTCACAAATTTCTAAGACCGAAAAATTAATTGTGCTTGTGGGCGATGATCTTATTGCAAAGCAGTTGTCGCAAAAAGCAAAATTGATTATGAAAAACAAAATCAGTGATGTTGATAAAGATACATGGATACAAGTAAAAGGTCTGAAGGACGAAATAATTGTTGAAAGGAACAGGGTTAGGAATGAGTTATTACAGGTGAGACAAGAAAAAGTTGTTGACGATGTCCCGCCCATAATTTCAGAAGAAAAAGTTAAAGCGGTAATAGTTCAAGAAGAAACACCATTGCAAAAAATCAATGAAACCCCAACAATGAGGCCTAGACCACGCTTGATTGGGAAGGTCGTTGACGTAAATGGACTGAAAATATTTGCCGGAGGAGATATAATAGATAACCAAGAGTTGTTGCAGATGGAAAGGGACAGAAAAAATATTGTTGATAATATTAATATTCATGATACAGAGGAAATAAATATTAACGAAAAAAATATGGACGATAATAATCTTGTTGGCATTGATATGACAGACCAATTGCCAGACAATGAGATTTACAAACCTATTCAAAAGAAAGAACCACCAACATTTCCGCAAAATATTAGAGAATTCTTTACAAAAGTATTCAAGGTCATCTCATTAAAAAAGTTTATTTTGGTTTTTCTGGGGATTGTTATTGTATATATTGCGGTATCATTTTTCTTTTATACCTCTGTCAATATTTCAGTAAAATTTAAGCAAGATGAATTATCAATTAAGAAATCGATTACTGCAAAACCCGATGCAACAACTCCTTATGATGTGGCAACTATGACAATAAAATACGACCCAGTGACAAAGACAAATTCAACTTCAAGTGAAATTGAAACTACCGGAAAAGGGCAGACCGGAGAATATGCTCAAGGTCAACTTTTGGTTGTAAATCCGGGTGTAACCGCTATCACCATAAAATTAGGACAAGTTTTTTCTTATAATTATTTGGCTACTACATTAAAATATACATCTGTAGTAGCAGTAACAATTGATGCGGGTTCTTCGAAGGCCATTTCGATAAAAGCGGAGTCATTTGGAGAGAAATATAATATTGACGATACATTAAAGACATTTGTTCCGGAGGGCTTATCCAATACAATTTCTGCTCAAAACATTGTTAAGATTACCGGAGGAACAACCAAAGAAGTTAAAGCGGTATCAAAAGCCGACATTGACTCAATCAAACAGACATTACTGGATAAACTTAAGAACGATTTAACGAGCAACCTAAAGACCCTTTTATCTGAGAACGAAATAATATTGACAGGTAGTGAACAATTCAAAGAGGACTCATTTACCACTAGTTCAAAGGAAGGTGATATTGTAGATAAATTTACTGCAGAATTAAAATTGACTATAACAGCAGTTAAGATTAATAAAACATTAATAAAGAACTTATTGCAAGATGCACAAAAGGCAGAGCTCGGATATTCCAAAGTAACCATCAAAGACCCGGTGATTGAGAATGTTGTAATGAGTGGAAATGTAGCGAGCTTTGATGCCAAAGCAAATGCCAGCGCCTTTAATGATTTAGACCTAAATGCTTTAAAACAAGAGATAAAAGGAAAATCGGTAACGGATGCCAAGGAATACATAAAGTCAAAACCAGGAGTTGATGATGTAATCATCAGATACAGTCCTTCTTTTATTCCTCAGAATTTTCAGTCAATTCCAAATGAGGACGGAAAGATAAATATAATAAAAGTAGAAAATTAAAATTATTATATTGCTTAAAATCGCTTCAATGTGTATTATCTAACTTGAATTCTGCTAAAAATTAAAAAATGAGGTATTGAATAAGTTAAGATAGATATTACGAATATAATTTAATGTGTTGAACAGAAGTTCTTACACACTCTGATTTGCAGTATAAATTTAGTCAAACAATATTTAAGAGTCCCGACTTACAAATCAGAGGCCGAATATAAAATTAATATTATTTGAATAATGAGTCCATGAGGCCGGTGTGTAAGAACTTCTGTTCAACACATTGTAATCGCAAGATGTACCCAACCTATACAGTATGCTTGACAAAAAAAATACCGATGAGGTAGAATTTCTTATCAGGTAGCAGACAAGTAAAGGGAGTGCTAATATTTAAAATATTAACTTTTATTTTTTATAGATACAAATTATGGCAAAGACGAAATTAACACCAATAGGTGGGAATATTTTGGTCAAAGCAGTAACCGGGGACAAAGTAACACTTTCAGGAATTGTAATACCCGATACGGTAGATAAAGAAAAACCCCAAAAAGGTGAAGTTGTGGCTCTCGGCTCCGGGAAGGTTACCGCGGGGGGCAAGAAAATTTCTTTTAATATAAAAGTCGGTGATATTGTGATTTTCAAAAAATATTCTCCAGATGAAATTGAAATAGATGGCGAAGAATATTTAATTATGGATGAAGATGCGATTTTAGGTGTATTAAAATAATATTGCGAATTTAAATTTTTAATTATAAAAAATTATGGCAAAACAAATAATTTTTGATGAAATAGCGAGACATCAGATCAAAAGAGGTGTAGATATTTTAGCCGATACTGTGAAGATAACATTAGGTCCAAAGGGTCGAAATGTATTGATTGAGAAATCATACGGCGGACCCCAAATTACCAAAGATGGTGTAACCATTGCTAAAGAGATTGATTTAGAAGATAGAATGGAAAATATTGGAGCCCAAGCAGTTAAGGAAGCGGCTACAAAGACAGTTGAAAGAGCCGGTGATGGTACAACAACTGCTGTTGTTTTGACACAGGCAATCATTCACACGGCATTCAAAAATATTACAAGTGGGGCTAACCCAATGGAAATTACTCTCGGATTGGAAAAGGGTTTTAGTGCTATCGTTACTGACCTTCAGCGCCAAGCAAAACCGGTCAAAGGTAAAGAGCAAATAAAAAAAGTTGCCATGGTATCTGCAAATAATGATGAACAAATTGGTGATATTATTGCAAATGTAATGGAGAAAGTTGGAAGAGAAGGAGTAGTTACAGTTGAAGAAGGACAGACATTTGGCATAGTCGAAAAATATGTTGATGGAATGCAATTTGATAAGGGTTACATTTCTCCATATTTTGTTACAAATACAGATGATTTAACATCAGAAATTAGAGACCCGTACATAATTATTACTGACGGCAAAATTTCTGCAGTCAAAGATATGCTTCCTGTTATTGAAAAAATTGCGACTTCAGGTAAAAAGGATATTGTTATTATTGCAGATGAAGTTGAGGGAGAGGCATTGGCTACACTAATCGTCAATAAACTAAAGGGAATTTTGAATGTGGTCGCTGTCAAAGCACCGGCCTTTGGGGACAGACGAAAAGAAATGCTAAAAGATATTGCTATTCTTACAGGAGGGGAATTAATTTCAAATGAACTTGGTAAAAAGCTTGAAAATGCTGAACTTACTGATTTAGGAAGAGCAGAAAAAATAATTGTAGGGAAAGAAGAGACAACAATTATTAATGGTAAAGGTGATAAAAAAGCAATATCAGAAAGAGTTGCTGCCATCAAAAACGAAATAGAAAAAATTGAATCGGATTACGACAAAGAAAAATTAATGGAACGTTTAGCAAAATTGAGTGGAGGTGTTGCAGTTATTCAGGTAGGAGCCGCAACTGAGGTAGAAATGAAAGGAAGAAAGGATCGACTGGATGATGCATTACAAGCAACTAGAGCTGCTATTGAAGAAGGTGTAGTTAGTGGCGGTGGTGTTGCTTTACTTGATGCCAGAAAGGCCTTAGACAAAGTTGTAGTAACTGGTGATGAGAAAATTGCAATTGATATATTAAAAAGAGCACTTGAAGAACCGGCAAGAATTATTGCCGAAAATGCCGGGAAAGAGGGTTCAGTCGTTGTAAATGCAATTGGTAATGGTATGGGGTATGACGCAAGATATGACAAATTTACAAATATGATAGAAGCAGGAATTTACGACCCAGTGAAAGTTACACGACTCGCTTTAGAAAATGCTGTTTCTGTCTCCAAGATGCTTATCACTACACAAGCAGTCGTTGTCGAAGCACCAAAGAAAGAAGAAAAGGGTGGAGGCCCGGGTATGGGCGGTGGCATGGGTGGTGGTATGGGTGGCATGGGCGGTATGGACATGATGTAAGTTGTAAAAGTTAAGGCATGAAGTATATGTGCTTTTTTGAACAAGACTTTTTCCGTTCGTTTGGCAATAAAGTACTTGATTAATAAAGAAAAAAAGGGAGCGCTCTTGAAAAAGAGCGCTCTTTTTTTTGACATAGGTATACCAAACTTATACAAATATTTTTCATAAATTTCTCCTTGTGCTAAACTAAATTAAATAGCACTATAAGGCTTAAAAAATTTTTTAGTATGAAAAATTATCTATTCAACTTTTTTCTTTGGTGGTATCTAATTAATGGCAGAAAGATTTTTGAAGGTATGATTGCCAATTGGGGATATTCATTAGAATCGTTAAAAATTGTTCCAATGCTCAATAACTTTTTTATGCCACTTTTTCAGGACTACACTTGGGAAGGCAAACTTATTGCTATTCCATTTAGATTTATTTGGGTGATTTTTGGCCTATTATTTCAGTTTGTCTATTCCATATTATTAATTTTTGTCTTTGTAGTATATTTACTAATACCTTTTATACCTTTTGTCATAATAATTTATAATTTTGTAAAATAAATCTAACAAAAACCATTTTCATGAAAGTACTAAGTGGAAAAGAGACAATATCATCTAAAATAGGCGACAGAGTCCTTACGATAAATTGGGATTATTTGGCGTCCGAACTTGGAGCTAGAAAGGAACTCGAGGACTTTGAAAAAGCAGTAGGAATTTTTTTAAGGGCTCTGGCATTACTTTTTTTGATTATTGCAAATATTATTCCACTAATAAAGCAAGAGTGGTACCTCCTTAATTTTGTTAAATTTGATAATATTTCCGGGTGGTTGTCTTTTTTTGCCATAATATTTATTACATACTCCTATTATCTACTACGGAATCGTGATAGTTATAATGACAATTACAAAGCAGACACTTTGTTTGATTTATCTGGGGAATTAAAAGATAAAAAAAATAAAAAAGAAATCGAATTAACAAATTACTTTGACCATGATTTTCTGGGAATTCTTGATGATGTGCTAGCATCCGAGCCGGAGAATTTTTTAAGTTTTTTACTCGAACGTCTGTTGCCTTTAGAAAAAGTGCAAATGGTAATTCCACGGCTTGGACTTGATGTAAACGCATTTTATGAAATGCAGAATCGACTTTCTTTGGAAAAAAATACACATACTGATATTTGGTTAAAAAAAGTAATTTATGAGTCGTTTCTGGTTGCTTTGAATGATGAATTCGAAAAAGTTGATGAATTATCAGTATTTATTTTTATGTGTAAAGACCCGCTTAAACAAATTTTATTAAATTTTGATATTCAGGAACAGGAAGTAACTGCTCTAGAGGCCTGGGTCAAAAACCACTTTCTTCGGGAAAAATATAAAAAGATTTTTGAAAAAAGAGCAACTCTCAAACCAATTTCTTCAGTTAATCGTGGGTATACCACAAGATATTGTCCGAATTTAGAAAAATATTCTCAGGATTATACAGCTCAAGTTGCAAAGAGTAATTATTTATTTTCAATTGGAAGAGAGCAGGAGTTAGAGAAATTAATTTCTTCTGTTCAATCGGGTGATAGCAGTGCCACACTCGTAATTGGTGAACCAGGGGTAGGTAAGACCACATTTTTAAAAAGTTTAGCGGTATTGATGGTAGCAGAGGATGTCCCAAAGACACTACAAGATAAGCGTTTGGTAAATTTTGAATTTATGAAGGCCTACGCTCTTTCTGAAAATATTGAAGAGTTTAAAAAAATAGTTGAGAAGGTTTTTGAAGAAGTGAATAATACCGGGAATATTATTTTAGTTTTGGAGGATTTCGACCAATTAGTGAACGCCAGAAGTCAATTCGCTTCCGAAGTTGTTGGTTTGGTAATTAAGGCAATCGATAATTACAAAATCCGGCTAATTGCTACGACTAATCAAGAGGGATACGCCAGAAATATTGCCAACAATAAGGCATTAGTAAGTTTATTTGATTTACTATACATTGAAGAGCCCAGTGATGCCATTGCGGTTCAAATATTATTTGATGAGTTGGATAGGTTTGAGCAAAGATATCAGGTAAAAGTAGAATTTGAGGCATTGACAAGGGCAGTTGAATTGTCGCATGAATTTGATTTTGACCGAGTTCTACCGGATAAGGCGCTCGAGTTAATTGATGAGACGTGTTCAAATGCCACACTGAAGGGGTTAACCTTTATTAGTGAACATGATGTAGAGAACATTGTGTCTAAAAAAGTTGGCGTGAATGTAGGAGAGATTTCTGCCTCGGAACAAAAGACATTGTTAAGTTTAGAAGACAAAATTCATACCCGAATTATTGACCAGGAACAAGCCGTTACTGCGGTTGCCAGTGCACTGCGAAGAGCAAGGGCTGGTTTGTCTAGTGACAAAAAACCAATTGCAAGTTTCCTATTTTTTGGTCCTACCGGAGTTGGCAAAACAGAGCTTGCCAAAGCAATTGCCAGTGAATTTTACGGTGATGAGAAATTGATGATACGGCTAGATATGTCTGAATATCAAGAGGCGGAAAATCTGAAACGGTTAATCGGGGAAGCAAATAATGATGAATTTACCGGTGGCTATCTGACAGATGCAGTAAGAAAAAAGCCGTATTCATTGATACTGCTTGACGAAATAGAGAAGGCAAATGAGCGAGTTCTGGATTTATTTTTGCAGGTATTGGATGATGGGCATTTGACTGATGGACTGGGAAGGAAAGTCCGTTTTAACAATACAATAATTATTATGACTTCTAATGCGTGCTCAAATTTAATTGCCGACTTAATAACCGAGGGGAAAAAATATATTGATGTTTATAGAGCCGTCTCACCACAATTAAGAAATGTCTTTCGAGTGGAATTTTTGAATAGATTCGATAAAGTGATTATGTTCAAGCCGTTATTGCCTTTAGAGTTATTACAGGTATCCAAATTACTCATGGAACAGGAAAAAAGCACTTTAAAAGAAAAGGGAATTGAATTATTATATAGTGAACAAGTATTAAACGAATTAATTGAGGAAGGATATGACCCTGTCTATGGTGCAAGAGAGATGCGAAGGGTAATACAGGATAATGTAGAAGATAAAATTGCTAAGTTGATTATTGAAAAAAAATTGGGCTCCGGACAGATTGTAAAGCTGAAAGGTCTGGAAGAAATTGAAATAATTTAAAATATTTTGAAATTATGTTCAAAAAATTATTTATTCTTACAACACTTATCCTTTTTCTGGTTATTGGAGTTACGAATGTAGAAGCGGAAGACACTGAATATAATGGCTGGGAGACCGATGTGTATTGTGAGCCTGGTTATCATAATGTCAGGAAGCACTGGGAAGATAATCGTACATCAAAAAATGCGGAACCCGGTGCCCAAAATTATGATTGGTTGTTGGAGAAGAAGATGTGTATAAAGAATGATATCTCTGATATCTTTGATGTGGATAAAGTTATCCCCTGGGGAAATTTAGAAATATATTTTTGTAAAAAGCCTACACGAATTGGCATAGAAAATGGTAATCAATATACAGGTAGAGCAGCAGTACCGTTATTATTTAATTCTAAGTTATGTTGTAATACAGAATATCCATATGTTAGGAAGGCTTATGATAAGAAATCAAATATGGCGTGTTGTAAAACACTACCATTGGGAAATATGGCATATGGTGAAGCTTTCGATGTAGGTTGCGGAAAGGATAAAGATGGAAACACAATCCCAAATATCAATATTGAAGATAATGCTTATTATAATACTGTCAATATGATTACAGGTGATGATTTTGACTCAAGCGACAAGACGGCATACTACTGCCCACCGGATTATTGTTTGGTGAAGAATAATGATATTGTGCTTTCAACTACAAGTGAAGCCAGGACTGTAACCAATAAAGCGGGTGCTAGTTGTGAACCTTTGGCAACTGTAGGGTTTAAATGGGGTGACTTTTGCATCGAAGGGAAACTTGTATCAAAGGAGGATTACGATAACTGTTCTGCCGTTGAATTTAGTACCTGTAAAGCATGTATGGTTTTCCAAGAACTAACTGAAAAAAACGAGTGTTTTGCGTGCTATAAAGGTTGCCCTGCATGTTCCTATAGTTCTGCAGGATGCATTGAAACAACTCAAAATGGTATTATTATTAGGATTTTTCAAATTGGTCTGGGGGTAGTAGGTGGTCTGGCTATCATCAGGTTTATTGAAGCCGCCTTAAAAAGACAGTCAGCAGATCCAACTAAAATTCAAGAAAGTTGGGACATCATCTCTTCAATAATTATCGGGATGGTGGTTTTACTCGGCTCTGTAGTGATTTTGAGATTTATTAGCATTGATGTTTTACAATTGTTGCCGTTTGAATTTTTAAAATAAAAAAAATGAAACATATAAGCAAAATATTTATTATATCTATATTGTTTGTATTGAGTATTAACACAGCATTTGCTGCTGCAGATACCTCAGATACCTCAGATACCTCACTTTCAATTCCATGCCCGCTTCCGCAGGAATTATGTGATGCAAGGTCGGCTATTAGTTATTTTACAGCATTAATTCTTCCGATTGCAGCATTATTATT
>Ga0315273_10005197_pt1 | contig 16084 bp, 21 predicted proteins | sample YL17G02_0_MG_FD_205753 | JGI IMG/M metagenome (GOLD analysis project Ga0315273, IMG submission 205753) | Sediment microbial communities from Yellowstone Lake, YNP, Wyoming, USA - YL17G02_0 | ecosystem: Environmental > Aquatic > Freshwater > Lake > Sediment | place: USA: Wyoming | collected... | reverse complement strand
GTTCGTCAAGAAGAGAGTGGCCGATCCGGACGGCTCGGTGCTCTCGCCGCGGAGGATGACCTGCAGGTCGAGAGTCCACGAAGGCGGGACGATCGCTAGTTCGCGAAAGACCCAGGCGTTCTCGAAGTCCTTGCGGAGCCGTTCGAAGACGATCACGTTCGGCGCGACGATCAACATGTTCGTCGACATCGGCGAGTCCGACTCCCGGCGCGCATGGAAGTACGACCAGACGGTTGCTAACGCCATGACGAGCGTCTTGCCGGTGCCAGTCGCCATCTTGAACGCGTACCGCGTCAGGTCGTCCGCCGGCAGATCGATGACATCGTTGCCTCCACCGGCGCGCGCCCGAATGATCTGGCGGACACCGTCCGGCGTCGTGTTGAACTCGATTCCATGCGTCAGCAAGTCGGGGTCAGGAACGTCCTGATACGCCTCGATGAGTGACGCTGCATTCGAGCCATCGTCGACCTCGACTAGGTACGCAAGCGTCTCGATTGCCTCGCGCTGTCCCCAGTAAGGCCTGAAGCCGTGGGTCTCCGCTTCCTCGAACCACCAGCGAAAGAGCTTCTGAGTCGTCGCCGACGCTCCGTCATAGTCGGCATCCCGCCAGGCATCGACCGCTTCGCGGATGCGATTCACACACAGCATCGACGAGGGCCGACGCTCGGGTACCACCTCGGGCACGTCGGAGCCGAGCGGATAACGAACGAACTCGTTCGGGATCGAGTATGGGTCCCGATCCTCGATACCGGGCAGCTTCGCTGCATATGGCAAGTACGACGACTCGGCCATATCAGTCCACCGAAACGGTCACGAGCTTCGACGTGTCGTTCCCGAACACGTCGATGACCTTGATCATGATTCGATACTCGCCGGGTGCTTCGTAGACGTGGGGGTCGGAAACGAGCTCCAGTGAACGGTCACGTCGCGTGCGGTACGTCACCCAGCCCTGTATGAACGTGTCGTCCCGGAAGTCCCAGTCCACTGCCCAGTAGTCCACGTAGTCGGACCACCTCGTGATCTGCTCTCGCACTTCGTCGGGCACGAGCTCCGGGTTCGGGATGACGAAGTTCTCGAGCGAGACTCGGTACTCGCGAGCGTTCTTCGTCGGTTCGATCGATGCCTCGAGGTACGCGAGTTCGAAGAACTGGACGTCACCCTTGCGGGCAGCCTCGGCCTCCATCACCTCTCGAGGAATCTGGCGAAGGACGATCTTGACAGCATGCTTCTTCGCGTCGTCCGAGACGAGGTCGTTGAGTCCCATCTCCCACTCCCAGCCCAAGATGTGGAGCTCACCGGCCTTCAGCGCCGCACATTCGGCGACCGCAGACGTGACCTCATCAAAAGTGACCGGCGCGTCTACCGCACCGACGTGAACGAATGCGTCGCTGTGCTTGCCATGGAGATGCTGAAGACCTGTCGTGGCCGTCGCGCCGTACAGCTTCAGAATGAACGCGACGTACTCGAAAAGCGAAATCGTGCCGTCTTCGTCGAGGTCGTCTCCGAACGTCGCGACACTCCAGTACTGGCGCTCGTACTTCCCGAGGTTGAGAACTTCGAAAGACTTGCAGTCCGGTATGTCGAGGATTCGCTTGCGGGTGACGTGGATGGCGTATCGACCTAGATCACAGGCAATCCAACGGCGACCGAGCTTTTCGGCAACTGCCGCCGCCGTCCCGGAACCGACGAAGAAGTCCGCCACAAGGTCTCCTGGGTTGGTCGAACCGGCGAGTATCTTCGTGAGCAATCGCTCGGGTTTCTGTGTTGGGTACTCAGTGCGAACCGGTGAAGCGGGTGCTTCCACTGGAATCTGCCACCAGTCCTCCGGGTACTTTCCGAGAGGGTTCAACTCGACGACAAGATCTGGGTTTCCGGTCGTGAACCCGGTTCGTCGGCCCTCATTACGCTGGGTGCTCTCCGCGTATGGCAATCGGACGTCATCAACGTTGAATGTCCATGACGCCCCACGGCCGTACCAGTAGATCGTGTCGTGCTTGTTGGCGTAGGCTCGCATGCCCGGCGAACTTGGGCCCGTATAGCACCAAACGATCTCATTGATGAGCGATTCGGCTCCGAATATCTCGTCGAGCAAGTGCTTGACGTGCGGGCCGACACGACGATCGACGTGAACAAAGATGGAGCCACCCGTTGCCAGGAGATCGCGCATTAGCGTCAGGCGGTCGTACAGCATCGAGAGGTAGCTACCGAGGCCCTCACCCCATGTATCTCTGTAGGCCTTCTCCTCGATTGCCGTCGGCGCTTTCGTTGCCTCGAACGCCTCTTCACCGACGCGCGTGGTAACCGTGAAATCCGTCCCCGTTGCGAAGGGAGGATCGATATAGATCAAATCGATCTTTCCTGTGAACTGATCGAGCAGGCTCGACATGACGAGGAGGTTGTCACCCCAAATGAGCTTGTTCCGCCAGCCTTCATCGAATGTCTGGCCCTCGTCGCCCTCCCAGACGTCGAAGAGAGTGGCGCCACGCTCCTTCGTCGCCTCACGGGTAGCGCGGCTCTCCTTAACTCGCTCGATGACCTGGAACGGGAGGTTGGCGCGCTCGATCTCGCGACGCTTGCCGTTCTCGTTGTACTTGCCAGGCCAAATGAGCTCCGTGTGCTTGATGTCGAAGCCCGCCATCTACTCGTTCTCTCCGAAGGCTTCGAAGATGCCTTCCGCAGCGCAAAGGCTTCGGAGGTCGCATTCCTTGCATACCTTCCGCTCCGGGACGCGCACGATTCGGAAGTCGGCTACCTGAATCTTTCCGACCACCTCGTCGAAGTAGCGGCCCGCCTCGTCCACGAGCTCGGGACGGTACGGGAACTCCATGACGGCGTCCTCCTTCCGCTCTTCCGCCGTCCAGTAGAGGAGGAGGCGCTCGGGCCGCTTGCCATGGCGGCGCTCGAGGATGTGTGCGTATGTGCACAGCTGGCGCTCGTAGGAAGCGATCAGTGCCGGATCGTCGCTCCTCTCGGCGGTCTTGAAGTCGAGGATCTCGAGCTTCCCGTCCCCGCCGAGGAGAAGATCGACCTTTCCGGTGAGGATGTAGCCGTCCTTTTCGACCGAGACGTCGACCTCCGTCTCCACGACTCGCTGCATCTCGTCCTGGTTCTGCCGAAAGTAGTTCATGACCTGCCGGAAAGCCGCGCCTCGTGCCTTCGGCCCGATCGGGCGGACATCCGCCTGGGCCAAGAAGCCGAACGTGCGGTCGAAGAGTTCTTGGATCCGCAGCTCATCGAGCTCACCGAGGCGGCCGTCGAGGACGAGCCGGTGGATCTCCTCGATCGTCTGGTGAACGAGGAGACCGAAGAAGATGACCGCCGACCGTGACGGCGTGAAGTCGAAGCCGCGAAAGAACTCGTATTGGCGAGGACAGGTCTCGTAGACCCGCACGTCCCCGGTGAAGCTGTATGCCTTCTTCACCGGGATTCGGTTTCTCAGCTCGAAGCGCTGGGCTTCGAGCACCTCGCGCTCCACGTACGGCCACTGCGGCAGGCCGTCCCAGATCGGGGCGAACCAGGGTTTCGGCGGGTCGTCGCTCGAAAGGACGAGGAGCTTCTCGGGACGGGAGAACGCGACGTAGTGGAGTCGCATTCGATCGAACATGGTGATTCGACCGGGAGGTTCGAACTCGGGCCGGTGGTAAAAGGGCCCGAGATCTCGGTCGACCTGCTTCGGTGAGCCGCCCCCCTTGTCGAGGCTGCCGACCACGACAACGGGGAACTCCAACCCCTTCGCCTGGTGGATCGTCATGACCTGCACATATCCCGGTGGGAACGGCTCGTCCTTATCTTCGTACTCGTTGATGCCGCCGTCGTGAAGTAGTCGGAGGAAGCTGTTGAAGAGGGTGAACTTGAGGTACTCGCGGTTGCGGGCTGTGACGACGGTGAAGTGGTAGTAGTTCTGAAAGGCGTTCAGCAGCTGCGAGAACACGGCGAGATTGCGAGCGCGGTTCTCGTTCCCGACCATTTTCCTGAACGGCTCGAACGCGAGCAGCCGGTAGAAGTAGTCGGCGGGCCGCAGGTCGAGGCTCTCGCCTTCTGGGAGAGCAGCGATCTCCTTCGCGTATGAGAGCACTTGTGCACCGAGCGGGTGTGGCACTGCATACGGCGTAAGCGCGACGAGGCATTCGTCGACGTAGCGTCCGAGCTCGTTGAGCGCCTTCCCAGTGAGCTCTCCCCGACCGTCCTCGTAATACCCGAGGAGGAGCGCGAAGCAGCCGACCATCAGCTGTACCTCCTCGTTGTCGAAGTAGGCGCGAGCTCGTGGGCAGAACGCGGGGATGCCCTTCTCGGCCAGGGCGTCGAGGTAGGGCTTCGAGTGGCTCTCCTTCACGCTTCGCAGGAGGAGCGCGACCTGGCTGTAGTCCTTGACGACTCCGGTGTCCTTCAGGTGCGCGACCATGTCCGCGAAGCGCCGGCCCTCGTCGGCGGCGTTCGTACCCCAGATGCAGAAGACAGCCGGGTACGTGGGGAACTCGCCGTCTGGATCGGGCTCGATCGTCTTCGGGAAGCGGAAGGCCGGCCCACCGGTCGGGTTCGACCAATCGGCCGAGGCCATCCAGCGGTCGTAGTCACGGACGATCCGCTCGTGGGACCGATAGTTCGTGGTTAGATCTACCTGGGTTGCGTCCGGGTAGGTGTGCGGGAACTCGAGGATGTTGCGGACAGTCGCGCCTCGGAACCGGTACAGGCTCTGATCCTCGTCGCCCACGACGCAGATGTTCCGAGTCGCCGAGGCGAGCTTCGTGAGCACCTGCTCCTGGACGTAGTTCGTGTCCTGGTACTCGTCGACCAGCACGTACTTGAATCGCTCGGCCACGCTCGCTCCGATCGACGGGTCCGAGAGCAGCTCGTGAACGAGTGCCTGCAGATGTGCGAAGTCGACGCGGTTGCGATCGAAAAGCCGAGAGCGATACCGCGTATACGCTCGTCCGAGCGTCGAGACGAACGGCTGCTGGCTCGACTCGAGCGCTGCTGGATCCACGAGCTCCTCGGTGACCTTGTCGAAGTAGTCGCGCATCCCCTCGATCGCGCGCCACTTGGTCGACCACTTGTCGGGATGGAGGGCTGTCTCGTCGCCGACGATCTCGGCGAACTCGTCGAAGACGAAGAGCAGCTCGGTGAGTTCGTCGAGCGTCTCGTAGCTGGCTCCGAGCGGAGTCCGATGGCGGAACTCGCGGAGGATCCGGTTGCAGATCGAGTGGATCGTGCCCACGCGCAGTTCGGTGAGATCGGCCTTGTAGCCGACCTTCCTCGCCGTTTGGGAGATGCGGTCGCGGAGCTCGAAGGCGGCTTTCTCGGTGAAGGTGCAGACGATGATCTCCGCCGCCTTCGCTCGCTCGAGCAGCAGCAGGTTCATCGTGCGGAGGACTAATGAGAACGTCTTGCCCGAGCCGGGCCCGGCGATTACGAGGAGGGGCCCGTCGTGATGCGCGATGATCCGGTGCTTTGCCTCGTCGAGGTTCGGGTAGGCCTCGAGGAGCTCGGGCGCGATCGTGCCGGGTGGCAAGCTCGTGGTCGCCATCAGCGAGATGATCTCACGCGTCACACGGAGTCAAGGGCACGTTCACGTCGCCGTCGACGCGCCGCGACGATGGTGGCCGTGCGGGCGTGTCGACTGCGGCCTCCGGCAAGAGCCAGCCGACACCCCAGATGTTGATCAGCGGCACGCCCTTGCGACGAAGGCGCGAGACCGCCGCGTCGACGGCGCGAGATGTCAGTCGGCCGTAGTCGTTCTGGGGGACGGACCCCCAGAACGCCAGCCATAGCTCGCGCTTCGTGACGACCGTGCCTGCGCGCTCGATGAAGACCTGCAAGAGCGCATGGTCGGACCTCGACATGCGCTGACCGTTGATCGTCCAGGTGGCGAAGTTGACGGAGAGCACGGGTTCCGAGACCTGTTCGACGCCGGCGGTCACGCTGCCGGCTCCCGGCCCGCGGCGTCCTTCGAGTGCCACTCGAAGAGCTGGTCGACTGCACGGCGTGTCTGCTCGTCGGCGGGCGAGCCGATGACGTTCGCCTCCACCCAGGCTGCGAGCTCGGGGCGCGACATGCGGCCCACCCCAGCGTCTTCGAGCTGCTGAATCGTCACGCGTCCCTGGCCGACCAGGCGGGCGAGGAGTGCCCGCTGCGAATCGGTGACGGGCGGCGGGTTGATCGTGGTGGACATGCTTCCTCCTTCGTCGGGCCTCCCCTGCGGAGGCCGGTCGCATGTCCTGACCTCGTCGTGCGAAGGGACGTCAAGACCGAAGGTCGACCCCGAAGCGAAGCGCAGGGGTTGACGTCACGAGCCGGCGAGGTAGATCGGACGATCGGCCATCTTCGGGGAGGCCCGTGGAGGTTGCCCTCTAACACGAGCCTCCCGCCGAGAAGAGGCAGCGGCTTACGCCGCCGCCCCCTGTTCGTCGAGGGAGAGCTGCTCGTCGCTGGGGATGACCTTGACGATGCGCCAGTTCGTCTTCCAGCCCTTGGGCGTCTGCCTGGAGACCGGGTGGACGACTGCGCGGAGGAATTCGCCCTTCGTCTTACCGGCGACGAGCTTGATCTGGTCCGTGCTCGCGGTGGCGTCGAGCCAGCACTTCGAGCCGTTGCCGCCGATGACGAGGTTCACGCTGGCGAAGCGGTAGCTGCGCATCTTGCCGCCGCGGCCTTCGTACTCGCCCTCGCGGATCTCGACGTCTCGGGTCAGGATCCCCGCTGCGATCATCTGTCCGTCGGTGAGTTGCATGGTGTGCTCCTTCCGTGCCGTTGGGTTACTGACGGGCAGGGAAAGCGCCGATCGTGGTGGACGCCCGTCCGTCGCTCGGACGAGGCCCGCCTGCGGGTCGATCTTGCGGATTAGAGATCCCTCGGCCGACTGCGGTTGACGAGGTGGCCTTACGGTCGGCGATACCTGAAACGGCAGTAACCGAGCCTAGGAAGGGGCTGCAGCTTGGCCCCGACGGTTACTCGGAATCGTCTGCGGGGTGTTCCGAGTTGCGGTGCTTGCGGTGTACGGCCTGACGCGGACGGCGTAGCGCTTCAGCGAGGTCGCCCCAGGAGTGACCGTTCTCGCGCGCGTCGCGTACCGCCCAGAGCTCGAGCTGCTCGCGCACATCACGAAGCTCGGCGAGTGATCGCAGGACGAGTAGTGGGTCGTCTGCGTGTCGCAGCGTGTACACGGCGGATTCCATCTGCTCGAGCGTCTGCGGCTCGATGTCGTCTAGCCATGCCATAGGGCGACACTACAAGGCGTCTCGGCGGGTGACAACTCGTGTCCGTCCGACCCATTATCTAGGGTGCCGATTTCTGTCATCGAACGTTGACGAAAGGAGTCGCAAAATGGTCGGATTCGGGACGCTGGAGCCCGTGATCGTGGTTGCCTCGCGATCGTTCGAAACCGGCAGGGAGACACGATCCGGGTGGTTCAGGTGAAGGCCGTCGACCAAGGCGAGCAGGACGAGGCGACCGAGTTCTACGTGTCGCCAAAGATGGACGGCTCGCTGCCGCCGGAGGGCGAGATCGTGCACATCCGTCTTGGGGCGCGCGCTCGCGGATGGGAGACCGAGGTGTACGCCGATGGCTCGCGCAAGCGGAAGAACCGCGGGACGGCGTACGCGGTGCGGGAGTTCATCCCGGCGACGAACGGCTCGTAGGCACACATGGGCAGGCGGCTCGTGGTCTTCGGGGCGGCGCTGGCTTTGGCCGGCGTCGCCCTGGTCACGGCGAGCTCGGCGCCGGCGGCGACGTTCACGTTGACGTGTCCGGCTGATCCGGGGCCGGTGGCGCCTTCGATCACGAACGATGCGGCGATCGAGGTGCATGCGCTTCGGCGCGAGCAGGCAGAAGCATGCGCGGTACTGCTCGAGCGCTCGGACGGGATCGCGGAGGACACGGACCTCGCGTGGTGGGGCGCCTGGGCATGCGTCGGGCTGCTGCTCTCGCTCCTGGTCGCGCCGATGATGCAGCGCGCCTTCCGCTGGTGGCAGGAGTGAATCCGCTCGACCCCGGAATGGAGGTCGCGTTCGGGTTTTTCGCGCTCGGGCTCTTGATGACGTTCGCGTGGGGCGTGCTGCTCGGCTTCGTCGACTGGATGCGGCGGTTCCTCGGATGACGGGCGTGCTCGGGTTCGTGTGGTCGTACTGGCTCCTGGCCTCGATCGTCGGAGGCGGGCTCCTCGTCCAGTGGTTCACGCTCTGGGTGCCGGGGACCGGTTGGCGCGGCGTCGTGCGGACGCTCGTAGCCCTCTGGCTCTTCTCACTCGTGGGCATTCCCGCGCTCGCCTGGTTCGAGCGTTCGGCTCCCGACGGTGTGCAGCGCGGGCTCTGCGTCGTGCTCTTGGTGGTCATCTCGGCTGCCGTCTTGTGGCTGCAGCCGGGGCAGGTGGATGGGCGAGGGGAGCGGCCTCCGACGGCTCCCGGAAAGGGATGACATGCGCAGCAAGCTGTTCATCCTCTCGGTTGGGCTGACGACGGCCTTCGCACTCGCTCTCGCGGGTGTGGCGTCGGCGGCTCCGGTCGTTCCTGCCGTTCCGGTGTCCGGCTACGGCGACGCGCTTCTGACGTCGCTGGCAGCCGCCATCGGGACGATCTTCCCGTACGCCGCGGCGATCACTGCGTTCGCCATCGGTGTCGGGATGGTGAAGCGGTGGCTCGGCCACCGGAAGGCCACGAGGGTCTAGCTCGTGGCCAGGCGTGCCACGGTCGCGGCACTGCTGGCGGCGCTCTGCGCTGTCGTCGCGACCGTGCACGCCGAACCTGCAGCGGCCTACTACAACGCGATCACGACGGAGTCGGACTGGTCGATCGTGGACGGTTGGCTCCGCTCGCAGGCGGTTCCGAGCGAGATCGGGACGGACGCGGCGACGGCCACGCGCTGGTCGCGGATCAAGACCGCCTCGACGGTGCTCGGGCTCGACGGTCTGACGGCGACGGCGGGAATCACGCTGCCGACGCTCGCGGTGACAGCCGGGGGGCTCGCGTTCGGGTGGGAGATAGGCCACGCCTCGGGGCTCTCGGGGTGGGCCTCGGGCAAGCTGCTCGGGATCGGCCAGCCGTCTCCCTCGGGCGCGATCACCGGGGGCAACTGGACGAACTACACCTGCTCGGCCGGCGTCAACGACTTCACGCCGTGTCAATCGCACGGCTACGCGACCGGGGACAAGATATGGGTGCTGCGGGCCGCCGGGAACCCGTGCGCGACGGACTACGCGACGACCTCCTGGGAGTCGGCCTGGAACATCGACTTCACCTGCTCGTCATCGAATAACACGCTCCTCCTCAACTGGCTGCAGGCGGTGCAGGCGACGACGACGGGCTCGTGGGCCGTGACGGGCGACTGTACGTCCTCGGCGTCAACGAACGACTGCTACGGCGTGTTCTTCGGCTTCCGCGAGCTGCTCGCCAACGCGACGGTCAACGAGCTTCGGGCCTACAACTCGACAACCGACGCGCAGAACAAAACCGCCACGCTCGCAAGCGTCCCTCGACCCTCGGCGATCGCCTATGGCTCGTCGGCGCAGACTGCTCTCGAGACGGCGATCGAGAACGACGACGTCCTCGGGCCGCGCATCGGGACGATCCTGCATCCGTCGACGAGCACAGGCGGCGACACGTCGGAGACGGTCACGCTGCCGCAGCCGCGCCTCAACGAGACGTACGGGCAGTACCGCTCGCGCCTTCGCGCGCTCGGCTTCCTGGGGACGATCACGCTCCATGAGAACGCCGGCGCGGAGATCTCGACGTCGTTCGGGCCGCTCGTCGTCACGAAGGTCAAGGTCGAGACGGGCACGACGACCACGACGCTGCCGCTGACGTCGCCCTGGCCCGACCCGCCGACGACGCTTTCCGTTCCCGGGACGTCGACGACGGTGACCGTCTACTACAACCCGTCGACGGCAACGGCTCCGGCGCCTGGAGCTCCGGGCTCACCGCAGAACCCGCCGCCCGGCGATGCTCCTCCACCCGGCGGTGGCGGTGGGACGATTCAGGTTGGGGACTGCTCCTGTCCAGCTCCTGATTTCTCGCCGATCACGGGAGTTGACTACGGGGACAAGTTTCCCTTCGGCGTCGTCTCGCTCGTGGGCGGGTTTCTGGGGACGACGATGTACGCGAGCCCCGACGCGCCGGTCTTCGACTTCAACTTCGGCTGGCTCGGGATCGCGCCGCACTACGTCGTCGACCTCGACGTGATGGATAGCTACATGGCGACGATCCGCACGCTTCTTTCCTTCTGCATCTGGATCGGCGGCCTCTGGTGGTTCGGCTCACGCTGGTTCGGGTTCAGCGGCTCGGGCGATCCGGGCGGCGCGGTGGACGACGTCCTGTGACGAGCATCCTGCAGGCGCTCTACGACTTCCTCTCGCAGCTCGTCTGCTGGATCATGTCCGCGCTCATCGGAGCGCTCAACCTCGTCTTCGCGGCCCTCGGGGCGCTGATCGCGGCCCTGGTCGCGCTTCTGCCGGACATGCCGACGACGCCCTCAGTGCCTGCTGCGATGACGACCGCTGCGGCTTGGGTGAACTGGGTGTTCCCGGTCGCGCAGGTCGCGCTCTTCTTCACGTTCATCCTCTCGGCCTGGCTGCTGTGGCAGGCGGTCGCGATCGCGATGCGCTGGGCGAAGGCGCTCGGCGACTGAGGTGGGCGTGAGTCAGCTGATGATGGTTCTGATCGCCCCGGACGGCGTGTCCTGTGAGTGCACGTGCGAATGCGGGGAGCATGCGGAGCTCGACCTGCGCAGGCCGGGGACGCGAGACGGCGAGCTCCTGTGCGTCGATTGCCTGGCGAAGACGCTCCGCTCGTGGGTTGCTCTCCATGACATCCTCGGAAGGCTGACGCTGTGAAGGTCGCCGGCGGGCTCAACTACGTGACGGGGCCGATGGGCGCGGGCAAGTCCCTCTACGGCGTGCGTCGGGTCGTGGCGCAGGTGATCGCGGGTGGCTACGCGGTGACGAACGTCGAGCTGCTACCGGGCTGGTCGGAGCGGGTCGCGTGGCACGTCGCGACCTGGCGCGGGCGTCGCAAGCGCGCCGCGGTCGCCGCTCGCCTCGAGTCCTTCTACGTCTACGAGACGGAGCTCGAGAAGGCGATGCGCTACCGACTCCCCGGACGGGGCGAGGCGCGCGGCGTCTTCATCTGGGACGAGACGCACAACGAGCTCAACAACCGCTCCTGGCGAGACGAGGGGCGAGCCCCGATCCTGGAGTGGGCGACGCAGTTGCGGAAGCTCGGGTACGCCGGCTTCCTCCTGAGCCAGCACGCGGACAACACGGACGCCGCACTTCGGCGCGTGTGCGGCTTCCAGGTCCGGCTCCAGAACCAGAAAGAGCAGACCCGGCTGCTCGGGCTGCGCGTGACGCCCTGGCCGCTCTTCCTCGCCGCCTGGTACCCGACGAACATCCCGCTCGGAACGAAGGCGAAGCCGACGAAGGTCGAGCGCTACTTCCTCGGCTGGCATCGCCACCTGTACGACACCTTCGGCCTCTACCACGGGCTCACGCTCGCGGAGAACGCCGGCGTCCCGGTCGTCGAGCTCCCCGCCGGAGGGCGCCCACCCGCCGCGGAAGCGGCAGGGCGCCCGGAGGGGGCGTCGACCTTCCCCCGCTTCTCGCCCACCCCCCGGTAAGTGCGCTCTTGCGGCACCGGAGAGCGTGTCAAGCGGCGAAGCCGCGTACCCCTTGCGGGTTGACTCGCCCGGAGGGGACGCGATCCTCGCACGTCCGGGGGGTGGGCACTGGGGTGCGCAGAGTCCTCTCTCTTGAGCCGCAAGAGCCGCGAGTTACATTGCTAATCCAACGGAAGAAGGCGCGGGCTGATCCCGGCAGACTGTGGGCGGGGCGCCTGCAACGCGACGCCGTCAGACGCAACGCCGGCGGCTAGCCCGACTACTTCTCCCCGCCCCCGCCGTCTGGTCGCGTACCGAAAGCGACAGACCACGCCTCCTCGTGCTGCCCATCGATCGTCAGCCGCCACTCGTAGCGCTTGTCCGGTTCGAGCGGGAGCGGGGAGAAGTTCAAGGCGATTACGGCATCGAGTGGCGTTCCGAGCTTCAGTCCAGGAGGACGCCCCGCTTCGAGCGTACTTTCGATCCGGATTGGCTGATCGGTTCCCGGAACGACAACCGGCACCCCGTCTGCGTCCACGAGCTCGATGAGCAGGTCGTACCGATGGTTGGCCCTATCCCAGGGCACTTCGAACTTCAGCGCCAACGCACTTGGCGAAGGAGCGGGACCGGTCAACGACCACCCACCGCCGAGGATGAACAGCTTTCCGCCGACCGCTTGGGCGGAATCGGCGAGCAGCATTGTGACCTTCACGGGCTAGGTCATCCGTTGTTGGTCGCGGCAGGCAGATCGGACGACCAGTGGTCGAAGACGTGAACCGCAGAGCCTTCGACGATCTCGGTGTGCCACTCGCAGAGGAAGCGGGCCGCACCCTCCGAGACGACTACGTTGCTCTCTGAGGGAACGCTCTCGGGAGGTCCGAGGACCAGCCTGAGCCCCTCGAGCTCCGGGAACAGCAGCTCGCTGCGGTACTCCTCGTCATCGATGAGCATCGCCTTCACCTCCTTCGGTTGCAGAGCCGGCTACGACGTCTGAGGTCGTAACCCTACCGCTCTACCCCAAATGGTACGGAGCGAGGGCGATTTTGCCCCGAATCGGTCGTCACAGAAGGATTCCTTGCTGGGCGAGCAGGCCGTCGAACTCGGCGCTAATCGGCGCGAAGTCCTGGATCGTCCACTGTTCCGGGTACGGCATAGCTTGAGCCATCTGCAGCTCTGCCAGGAGCGTGGCGTCGCCCGACTTCTCCGCGATGTACTGGGTGTAGCTTCGCGCGAACACCTCGGTTTCTTGCAACAGGTAGATCACATAGCGCAAGTCGTCTGGTCTCGGCACCAGCGTCCCGTCCGGTGCGACAACGAGCCTCGTCCCCGGGTTCAGGACGATGTTCATGAGTCGTTGTGTGGCTGCTGTCGCCCGGGCGGCGTTCCGCCAATTGTCGACCAACGGCCGACCCGAGGCAACGCCGGCTGCGCCGCCCAGCACGTGGTGATCGATGTAATGGCCTGCCTCGTGAACGAACGTCAGTCCGACGTCTGCGGCTTGCCGGCTGATCGCCATCCGCGTAGGCGATCCATCCGCTCGTCCGCTGTACACGCCGAGCGGCCTCGCAACGTCCACGAGTACCACGGGCACCGGCGTGATGCCGTCCGGCATTGCGTGGACCTGTCCTGCGGCGGCGATCGCTGCACGGATAGCCCGATGCGCTGGCGTGTCGCCTGGCACGACGTCGAACGCGGCAGCGTAATCCTGCATCCACGGAGTATCGCGATTGGCTAGGACTTCTCTGGCGACGCCAGAACGCAGCCGTCAAGAGACATCCCCTATCACTCGCACAGATGGCCGAGCATTCCCCTGAGCGAAGCGTGTCCGTCCGGCGGATTCGCGATGATCCCGTCACTCGGATCCCGCCGACGACGTGCAACTGATTCCTCGTGGAGAGGGCTGAGCGGGCAGCTCGAACCTCGGGACGACATAGACGCCTTCTGAGAAGCCGCTTCGAGGGAGCCACCGTACGACCGCCAGTGGCTCCGGCTAGTGAACAAAGTCCTGCTAGCCCGGCGGTCAGTTCAGGAGGCGCAAGTGGATCCAGAGTGCGACAACATCGACACGTCCACGTCGACGGGGATCGAGCGGCACTACACGACGCGTGAGCTCTCAGAGCTCCTTTCCGTCCACCAGGAGACGATTCGCCGTGAAGCGGCGAGAGGTCGGCTCCGCTCGGTGCGCGTCGGCTCCGACCGGCGTTATTCGGAGCGCGCAGTGCGAGCGTGGTTGAATGAGCGCGCGGCGTGAGCATTCGGAGACGGAGCAAACGGTCGTACCAGGTTCGGATCACGCCGTTCCCGGCGAAGAGTTTCCCGACGCGTGACGCGGCCGAGCGTTACGAGCTCGAGCTTCTCGTCCGACGCTCGCAAGGTGATCACTTCGTCGAGCCGTCGCGGACACTCGGCGAGGAGATCGACGCGTGGCTCAAGCGCTGGAAGGCGACACGCAGTCAGAGCCTTCGCACGGTGCAGTTCTACGAGTGCTCGGCGAAGTTCTGGGACCGACTGAGGTCGGTGCCGGTGTCGGCGGTGCGTCGCGCGCCGGTCGAGGATCTCGTCGCCGAGGGAGCGGCCGACCACCCGCGCTCGGCGCAGAACGAGCTCGCGTTCCTGAAGCGCGTGCTTCGCGACGCACGGTCACGCGGCCAGAGGATCGACGAGGCCGTACTCGCCATCGACCCCGTGAAGGCGCCGCCGCGGCGTGGCCGCGCGCTGACGGTCGAGCAGCTCTACAAGTTCGCGTCCTGGTTCCCGGAGCACTCGCAGCGCCTCATCCTGCTCGCGGGCATGGTCGGCGCTCGTCAGCGCGTCTGGTTCGAGCTGACGGACAACCTGCTCGACCTGAAGGACGGGATCCTCGAGATCACCCCGGAGCTTGCGAAGAACGCGCGGGCGCACCGCGTGTTCCTCACGCCGCTCGAGGTCAAGCTCTTCCGTGAGCAGCTCCTCGTCCGTGCTCCCGGGACGCGACTCGTGTTCCCGACGGTGGAGGGCAAGCAGTGGACTGCTAACCGGTTCCGAGATCGCGTGTGGGTGAAGGGCGTCGCGAAGGCCATCGAGCACGAGGCAACGTCGGAAGGCTCAGGCGCGTTCGAAGGGTTCACTTTCCACCTTCTGCGCCACACGGCGTGCTCGCTCATGGCCTCCGCCGGCATGGATCCAGCCGTGGCCGCCGAGCGTGCCGGCCATACGGACGGAGGGGCGCTCTTCCTCCGTACGTACCGCCATCTGTACGAGGCCGAGAAGCGCACGCAGGCGCTCCGACTGGAAGCAAAGATCCTCGCCGACTTGGACGCTATTTGGACAGAGGGCGAGGACGAGGGCGGAAATCGGCTCAACGAAGCCGGAAACGGGGATGGGCGGTACTGGGCTCGAACCAGTGACCCCCAGCTTGTCGAGCTGGTGCTCTCCCAACTGAGCTAACCGCCCCAAAGTGCCCTATTTGCAGGGCTTTTAACGCATTCTTAACGGACTACGCTCTCCCAACTTTTCGAGAAGTGCGCAATCCGGGGCGATTCTAGCCGAGTTCCGACGCGAGAGGTCGCCGCGGCATCTGCTCTGACGAGCCCGCTACACCCAGCCGTGGGTGAGCGCCGACAGCGTCCGCTCGACGCTCTCCTCGAAGACCGTCCAGTACTCCTCGCCCTGGACGCTCGGGGTCGCCGAGAGCAAGACGCCTGCGCTGGCGAAGCTCGATCCGAGTTCGTCCATGAGGGTGCGCGCTTCGCTTCCCCGCATGTAGGCGGAGAGTCCGTCGAGCCTGCTGTCCTCGAGCCAGCGTGTCAGGCGCCGTAACGCCGAAAGCAGCCTCGGCCAGTCACGATAGGTCGGCCAGCTCGCGGCTTGTAGCTCGAGCAGCTGCCCCCAGAGGACTCGGTTCAGGAGGTAGCGGCGTTCATTGCCGACCTCGAAGGTCGTCACCGTGCGGCTGGCGACGAGCGCGTTCAGCGTCTCGTTCACGTTTCGCTTCGCGTAGCCGGCGGCCTCCGCGATTGACTGCGCCGGGACGGCCGTCTCGGAGACGGTGAGCAGGTAGCGGACCACCTCTGCTCGGGTGCCAAGCCCGAAGAGGTTGCGCAGACGAAAAGCGAAATTGATCGGCTTCTCCGTATCCGGCGGGCGCGACTTTCGGCTCGGCGGTGTCTCAGGTTTGAGGAGACCGAAAGACAGAAACACGTCGTCGGGATTTCTGACCTGCTGAGCAACCGTCCGGAACAGCGGCTTCGCGTCTCCACCTTGTTTGCGGGTACCAGCGGGCGCCTTGAAGCGCGCGCTCGGTCCGTGGCGTGCGACCCAGGCGAGCGCTGCCTCCGCGAGGTCGCGGTCGTCGTCGGTGGAGAGGTTGCGCAGTCGTTGCACGCTCACGAGCCGCTCGTTGGTAAGCGTCCAGTCGAGCACTTCGTCGAAGAGACGCGGATCGTCACGCCCGATCTCGAAACTGAAGAGGAGGAGGGCCTCGGGGTCAGCCGCCCACTGGTCACGGCGCTCGCTCGGAGCGAAG
>Ga0315273_10005196_pt1 | contig 16085 bp, 24 predicted proteins | sample YL17G02_0_MG_FD_205753 | JGI IMG/M metagenome (GOLD analysis project Ga0315273, IMG submission 205753) | Sediment microbial communities from Yellowstone Lake, YNP, Wyoming, USA - YL17G02_0 | ecosystem: Environmental > Aquatic > Freshwater > Lake > Sediment | place: USA: Wyoming | collected... | reverse complement strand
GCTTGAGTATAATCGTGTGATGAATATTCGCTAGTTTGAACTTTAACCTCGGGATTAACAACTGCTACTTTACTTTCTTTCTCAACAGGAATATCCAAAGTAATTGGTTCAGGTTCCATCTTTACGTTGGATAAACTTGGTTCATTCTTGCTAGGTGTTTCTAAATTTTGTGAAATAGGAACTACCTTAATAGGTGTAACTCCAGACATTTTTTAACCCTCTCTATTTAGATTTATCTTCTACAAAGTCATCGGCGCCATCAGCAGCAACCTCTTCTGAGAAAGCTGCTGTTTTTTTACCTTCCAGTTTTTCAATTGCTTTAGCTAATTCTTCAGCATCAGCATATAATAATGAAGAAGCTTTTGATTCGTCTTCACCAGACACTTTTCTTATCAACTCTAATTCTGTTTTCAAAGAAGATTCTCTTTGTCTTCTAATATCTAATTCAATACCGAAAACAGCAGTTACAAGTTTCATTCTTTCTTCAACCAGATATCTTTTTTTGAAATCCGTTGTTGCTGGTAAAAGAGCATTTACTTGCTTACGAAATGTTATTGCCGTATCAAGCATATCCTGTAAACCATCTCTATTGGTTCTAACCTGAGAAATTATTTCATTATAACGTTCTGTGTTAGCACCACCACCGCCGTTTTCTGACATTACATTACTCCATAATAATTTTCATAGTTCCAGATGCATTATCCGGATGTTCTTTGGGAGCTTCAGTAATACCAAACCCCTTCTTTTCATCATCTTTTTTTATTTGTTCTTTTTCAGTTATGATACTCATTTCGTAACTCCTTGTCTTTTCTGTTCCCATAAAGCGTAAACCAAGTTACCAAGAGCGACCGCGTTTAATTGATCTTTAGCAGTTCTTATTTCAGAAATACTATATGGGAATTGATCTTCTTGTTCTTTGAACAATTTCTCAAACAATTCTCTAAAACCTTTCGGTTTGCTGGTACCACCACTTAGGATGATAGGAATATCTTCATCTATAGAAAGTCCTTGAGAAGACTCTTTGAATTTTGCAATAAGGACTTTTAGAACATAACGTATTAAATTTTCATAATATATAACCAAAGACTGTTTAACACGGCGTTCTTCTTTCTTACCTTCATTTGGATTAAGAAGATCTAAATCTTTTTCTTTGATTGCCGTGATTCTTGTTGGAAGTTTTCCTACAGAATCTGCAACAGACTTATCAATCCAATCTCCACCCCTAGATACAGAGAATGTTAGTGTTGGTGTCCCCTTATAAGCACAAGCCACATTCGTAAGTCCAGCGCCAAAAGAAATAGCAATACCGCTAAAGTTCTCCTTAGCACATTCAGAAAATACAATTGACATACCTTCATTCATCGGCTTTGATTGATATCCTAATGAAGAAAAGATTTTACCAAACACTTTTTCATGGTATAGGACTGGTGGTGTGTCTACATCAACTGCTTGAGCAGGAATAGAATAGACGCAATAACCATTCTCGCTTTTTCCTACTAATTTTTCTACCATCAATGCGATAACATCCATAGCATCAACATCTTGTGTACTAAGAACGCCCTTTTGCATTGGTCGTCTGACCTGTTGCCCAAAGATGTTTGCAAATCGATAGGCATCTTCTCCGACAATAGCAATTGTCTGTAATTCACCGCCGTCATAAAGTTCAACATAATCTAATTGCGTATTAGCAATTTCAGATGAATGTAGATCTTCTGGAGAGACAGGAAGAAACATATCTCTCATTGTCTTAACTTCTGTTTTACCTTCTGATACTGGTTTAGCCGAAACCAAATTTCCAGTACCAACATCAAAACCAATAATATCCATTTTTATTATCCTCATTCTTCAAACAAGGTAGTCAACTCGTTAATAGCCTTTGCAGCTTTACCTTCGTCTTCCATTTTCTTTAATCTCGTATAATAATCCGGAATTTCCAGAAGATGAGCAAGAGCGATCTTAACAGTTACAATTGGATCATCTTGTGTCACATTGGTTGCCGGTGTTTTAGTACCATGTTCCAATTCAACAGGTATTCCCATCTTTAATTCATTTAGATCAACTTTACTCCAATCAACTTTAATTGCCTTTTGTGCTTTTGCAATAAGGGTATCATCAACTGTAAATGCCATATTAAGATCCTCCCAATGCTCGGTCAAGAGCGTCCACACCTGATTCTAAATCAGCATGCGAGATATTAGAAGTTGTTTCCTTTGCTCGAACTATTGATCCAGAAGTTTCTACATCCGGAACAAATATCTGATCATCATCGTAATAAGTCTTCTTTGATATACCAGGCGTCGACTGTTGAACTTCTGAAATCTTCTCAATAATTGTTGTTGAACCAACATTATCCACTTTATTATCTAAATTACTCAAGGCAGATTTTACTTCGTCAATGTTTTTTGCAATACCTTCCATTAAATCTAATAGTTTAGAATCATGAGAAAGATTGACATGTTTTCGAAGATCATTCCTTAACACTCTTAAATGTGCCCAAACATCCATGTGGTTGTACCTATGTGAAAAATGATATTACAGATATGTGTTTGTCCTTTCGATTAACAGAATATTAGACGATCCTTTGGATAACCTAATACATCATACTGACATTTCATTATTCTTTGAATTTCTTTAGCAACATTAATATCTGCTAATCTAACACCATCAGCTTTCAAATAAGGATTGTTTTCTACAGTCTTAAAATATATCATATCATATGTTTTGATATGTCTTTCCGCCAAAGGTAATAATGAATCTATCAAATCATAAAATTCCAGAAAAGCAGCATAGGCAAGATTGTCACATATGGATCTATCACAAACAAGAATATTATACTTAGATCCAAGTTTAAGTTCTCTTTGAATTTGACTCACAAAAATCCAAAGTTGACTTTCCCTTGTTGCAGAATTGTTTATAGGAAATGGTGATTCTGTAGCCAACTCATTTACAATAACAACGGATTTGTCTGGTTTTTCTAATTTAAGTTCTGCAACTTTTTGGTATGCAGATAAAGATTTGCCTGTTCCTTGAGCACCTGAAAATGCTACTTTCACTTATGATCTCCTTATACCGCAATGTAGTCATTCCAATAGTGTTTAGACTTTAACCTACTAACAAAATCATTAATACAATCAATATCCTCTGGTAATAAATCCGGATATTTAACTGTTCTAAATAAAGTAAACTTCATTCCATCTACTAAAGCTATTGTTTCTATCAAATTGTCTCGATAATTCTCAATATCCTCGATACCAAGAATTTCTTGAAATCTTTGTGTATCTTCTCCTGTATATACCAGTTTCAATGGTATTTTAATATCAACAGCAAAACCATCTACAAATTCCAAAAGAGCAACCACCGCCTTTGGTGATTGCCCATTTGTATCAACTCTAACTGGAATTCTACCCTTTATAGATCTAATGACAGGAATAAGTGCTTGATAATGTAGACTCGGTTCCCCACCAGATACAACAAAGAGATCAGAACCCAATAGGATTCCATCAGATAAATCCTTCTCAAAAGATGTTGAATCAAGGAAGTTCATTACTTCGCCTGTTTTATTGACAGTCTCTCGATTGTGGCAAGATTTGCATTTTAAGTTACACGATCTAACATCTGTAAATGAAACCATAGATACTTTCCCCGGATGATCGCCACAGGAAAACATTGAATGATTCTGAATAAAGGGAGTAGTATCCATTTTCAATCACTCCTTAACCATTAATTTCGTTTGTTTGTCTAAGGAGGTCATCAACTATATTTGCGTTAAAAGTTTTGCGTCGTAAAAATTCCTCAAGGCGAGAATTGAGCCAGAATCGATGATCATGTTGCCTTAAATCTTGTGAGAGATTTCCTCTAACAGCCGGGCGAAAATAACCTACAGGTCTAGACCAACAAGTTATATCCGTTGATCCACACTTGGAACAGGATGTTTTCTTTCCTACAGCCTTACATCCACATTCTTGACAGATAGATAATACTGGCGTCAATGAAATATATCTTAACGTAAAGTTACTAAAAAGAGATTTCACAAAAGTACACTTCTGTTCACTTTCCATATGTTCGGTCATATTCATATGAAAAATACTACCACCACTAGCATAACTTTGCATCTCTGAGTGAGATCTGATCTGTTCAAACTGCGTTCCTTCATCAGCAGGAGGTTGAATACCAGATGTCAGATACACATTCCCTACAGCAACATCTCCACTAACACAAATTGTTGGTACCTTTTTAATCATGACACAATATCTCCTCTGGTTTAATCTCTTCTTCGTCTTCTAAATCTGCAACTTCTCTAAAGAGAAGAGAATTATTAATTGCGTGACAGCTCTCGACTAATCGTTTGAAGAATTGTGCACCGTTTTCGTCGGTGACGCCAATGTCCGGGTTGTCTACAAAGCTGCACGCAAAACTAAGATCCTTCTCAGCAAGTTTACACGCGGCACTTTCAGAAGGAGCAAATTCAAGAGTAAATGCATTACCATATTGTTGTGTCAATGCTTTTACTTTATCATGGATGTGTTTTGCAAGATTATGAGCAATTATTTTACCTTGTTCATCATAGATACCTCTTGCAAACCCAGCTGATTTAAGCCCTTCGTGTGCGCCCAATACTGAGATGATTGAAAATAACGTTGTATCATTTTTAACATAATAGGATAGATATGGAAATAAATCTACCCAATTTTGTTTTAGCCATCTACGTTTTGTTTCAAGAGCTTCTGCCGCAATATCAATAATATAATCTACCATTGGGTAAAGAAGTTCTTCTTTTCCTTGACTAAGCCACATAATTCTGTTCAAATTTATACCTATAACATTAATTCCACCAACACCAGAACCTGATGCAAATGGATTAGAACCAGTTACCCCCAGTAACTCATTAATATCAAAGGTTACTCTGCAACAATTACTATAAAGCATACCTAAATCATATGCTGAATGGAAAGGATTAATTTTTCTAGCTTCTTCTGTAAAAGGGGTGGTACAATAATTCTGTAAATAAAATCCACCAAAAGATTCTGATCTTTCTAAAAAGTATAACCAGCAAGGATTCTTATAATCAAAATCATCAGTGATATTAACGGTAATTAGAGGGAATGTAAATGGATTATGAAGTGAATCTCCTCTAGTCATAGCATCAATAAAAGCATAATTAATTCTATCATAATATACTGAAGGAATATCTCCATAAGTGTAACTAAGATATTCCCCTGCATAGGCAACCGACTTATCTCTAAGTGTAGGTGTTGCTTTACTAAAATCAAGTGTCACGTTTGAGAAGGGACTATTACCTGAACGGAAAGGAAGATTGATATTGTACATAAAGCTTTGCCATGCATTTTGTATATAATCATGGCAAATAACTTGTCCAAGTTCTGTCTCTTGATGATATAGATAACCGGCTAAAACAGTCGACAAGTCGTTTATAGACGTCGCCCCTGATACTTCTTGCGCGAGTAAACATATAAGGTTAGCGGCTTGAGAAAGTAGTGTGTCGATCCTCTTAGGCGGACTAGATGCACGTTCATTAGTAGCGTTAGAGCGAAGACCTTTAACAGCCAAATCTTGGGAACTTAAACCAATACAATAGGGACCAAGTTTGGCTGATTGATGATGATAAATAAATCCTAAATCATGTAATTGTTTAATTATAGGAAGATCTTTATAGATCTTTGTAAATAGAATATCTTTACAGATTTCACCCAATAAAATATTTTCTAATACGGGCAAAGACCTAATAAAATTAGCATTCTCTTTTCCTAGATCTGATCCTCTTCCTTCTGTCAGAAAACGATCTGAAATACTAAATAATTTTCTACCCAACTCCATTTTTTACTCCTGTTCTTTCTTTTGTAACAGAATCCAGATTTGCCCATCTGATCCTTTTTTTCGACTCGTATTAAATAAGTAGTAACGGCCATCCGCCACTGAACCTTTAACTTCAAACACAATGGACGTATCTGACCAAAACAAAATATTGGCCATACCTTTCTGTACAGTTTTTATATAACCACCACCATACTCACCTTTGGGAATAGTTACATTGTCTTTATTTAACCAAGCCATTCCATGATCTGGAACTTTAATTGCTATGGACTTCGAACCAGGACCTTTAGGAAATTTATCTTTTGGTACTGCAAAGGATGCTAATTTATTTTTATCAAGATATTTAATACGAAGATCAAAATGTAATCCAGCACGAAAGGCATTATGCTTTTGAATCACATAAGGTACTTTCTTGATTACCTGAGGATTCATAAATATTACACCTTTCTTGTAGAGACAAACACAATTGCTTAAATTTATCAACATCCAGTGACAAAATATCTGTTAGCTTAAATGCACAAACATCCTCACAAATTCCAAGTTTGGTAGAAAACACAGGTCTAACGGAACAAATCTCTTCCAAAAGAGAACCAATATAATCTGTAGTAAAGAAAAGGATCGGTTTATTATTACTCTTCGTAATCAGTATTGGGTGTTTACCCTCTTGTACACCCATTTCTTCCAATTTCTTCCACCACTCAACCAACAAACCCAAACCTGTTACTATAGACCAAAGACCGATGTCTTTATAACTTTTACATTCTATACAGAAAACATCAAAAAACAATTTACCATCAGGATGAATATCACAAATATCCCCACCTTGATGATGTGTATCAAAACCTTTTTTCTGCCGAACAGTAAATCTACCACCTGAATTTTGTGTTCTCCAGAACAGATCCTCACGTTCGTTTTTTGACCACCATTTGGAAAGGGTTTTTGAAATGTGTCTTTCAAATTCACTCCCTTTTGCTTTTCCATTAGACATGTAAATCTTTTCCTTGTAACATGTTAGTTTTTCCGTTGACCACTACGAAAAAACACAGTTTTACAACAAAACAAGACGAAGTTCATATAGAAATAAGTAACGATTAAAATGCAGAAAAGGCCCTCTTAAAATACGTCGATTGTCACCGGTGGTCTACTATCCTCGGCCATCTTATCGATGAGTTCTCGTTTTTTATCCTCCCCTTTGGATATTAATGTATCTCCATTGAGAGGAATCTCGCCAAAAGGCGTCTGTAATTTCCCATCACCATACATAGATCTTATTCCACCAATCCATATCATAATGTCAGCAACACAAAGATCCTTAAACATTTGCTGCATCGATTGCGGGATTTTTCTTAGATCTGGTGGTTGCATACGTTCGTATTCAACAATAAAACTATCTGGTTTGAAATCTGTCGCCAGTTCAACAATGTTTGGATGTATAAATCTAACAGTATAAGAATACATTGAAAATGGTTTGAAGAATCTAGATTTGAAAACTTCTAAACTCCAACATTTCAATCCCTCAAATGACATAGGAGGCATAATAGGATGACCTGTAATCAAGTCTCCTCCCAATGGAAAATAACATTCTCTTATACCAAATATTCCCAGTTCTTCTTCATCAAAGATTAAATACCAATTACTTTTTACTGGGTGTTTATATGATGAATTATTTGTAACAATTCCTGTTCTTTCCCAGTCAGGATAGTAGCCTGAATATTCTGCTAAACTATTTTCAATAAGATACTCTTTAATTTGTACATCATTCTTTTCTATGAATGTGGTTGGTAACGCAAGTCTGTTGCGTACATAACGTAGAACATTATTCCAATCAAGCATATCATATTCCTCTCAATATAGAAATTCCATATCTTGTTCAGTAAGATAATTATCTTCTAAACTTGCCAAAGCAGTTGCTAATATTCCTGGTGTAGATATAGTATTCTGTAAAGGTTTGTCCGTTATAAGATTCATGTATTTTAACCAATCTATCTTTTCTGTACATTCTTGTTTTTCCAACCATCTACACAGTTGTTCAAAAGATATCATCTTAAAAGAATCGGTTATGAGGGTATTAATATCATAAAATCCTTCCTGATTAGATTCAAACTTATGCTTCTTTACTTGTTTTGTTAATATTTTATTCCATGGGCCATAATCCTTATTAGGATCAAATGATTTCAAAAACATTCCACCTGATGCAACCCGCTCATCTAATTCTTCAGGTGTTCCTATTAATTCATTCACGGTGTTTTGATCCATAAACAATTCCACAGCTTTAGATGGTCCTATTCCCGTTACTCCAGGAACATCATCTCCTGGGTCCCCGACCACAGCCATCATTGCTGGAATATAACCTATATTAAACCTTCTTATATAATCACTGTTTTTTTCTTGCATCCTAGCGGACTTCTTATCAATATCAAGATAATCAAAAAGACAGGTAGTGTAATCCAACAATCGTTTTTCTGACCGATATTTATATAATTGAAAAATATTTGGTTTATTTATAGCTTGATACATATCATGATCGTTCGAACACAACACATGTAAAATATTTGGATCATCAAATCTTCTGGTCATCAACCAATATGGAACAAAATCTGCTTCAAGATATCTGAGAAGATAGAAATGTAGATTTGGTATTTGTTTACAAAAATGATCTGCTAGTTCAGAATTCTTTGCCCTTATTTCTACAAATTCAGCATCATAGGGGGTTAATGATGTGTTACTAATATCTCTACTTTTCTTATATCCAGGATAGACTTGCCGATGATAAACAGATCTTCCTAAATCCGTGGAGACAAATACTTGACAAGGTATTTGAAATTTTTGAGTATATTTTCTCCACCAAGAACAGTAAAAAAGGACAGACTGAAAAATACTACTATCCAACTTAGTTCCATTTTTACTATTCAAAGCAATCTCTTCAACAACACTGGGAACAAAAAGTGAGGTCATAACGTTCTTCAAATCAACATAGATGTTGATCTGTGAAGGCCCTTGTTTTGTAATTATTTCTTCGAAGTTATTGGGTGGATACACTGATAAAAGTGTTCTTGGATGAGGCATTTATAAACGCTCCTATTTTGTTAAGAGACAAGCTCTTTTTTTAGAATCTTAATTATTGTATTACATCTTCTCAAACATCTTGTTTGATGATGTTCATTCTTACTACATTGACCTTTTATTTTTTCGACTTGTTGAATCAAACGTTTTCTAATTTCGTCCTTACATATTTTCTTTCTTTTTTTATCCTTAATATTTTCACAATGAATCTTCATCAAACTTTTAGAGTCTTGCCAAGCCTTAATAATTTCAGCTGAAACTGTTTGATATAATGATCTAGATGTAGTTCTAGAAAAAGGGGCATCCTTCTTTTTGAGAATGAAATTTCCATTAGTCGGTGCTTCGAGCAATCCATTAGCAACAAAAAGCGCCTCAATCACCTTTTCGGAAATGACTTCTTCTGATTTCATCTTGAAGTTTTTTACTCCATATTGCTATTTGCCTCTGATACTTAAAACGTTCTTTTATATCAGGTGCACGAGTCAATGCTAATTTCAATTGTGATAATCTTCCGTTAATCATACATCGAGCACGGCTGTGATGATTTGGTTTACGATCACAACCATATCTATGCTCAATGCCCTTTGCTAAAGATGGACGTTGTACATTAACAGATGCTGGGCTCTCATATCCACCTACACCGGCAGAAGAGTCTTCGATTAATTTATTCAACAACTGTATAGCAAAATCCATCAATATACTCCATTACATTCCAATAGCAGCAATAGCGACACCACCAACAACAGTTACAACAAGAGTTGCTCTGTTTACTATATTGTCCAGTCTATGATCTTTTCGTTCTTGTTTATAGGCCTTCTCTACATCCTGTCTAAGGTCACGTTCTAATTGTCTATTTTGTCTTTCCAAAGCTAACATCTCTTTTAGAGCATTAACCTTATCTCTTTCGATGTTAATTAGATGTCCTTGCTCTTTGGAAATATCCTTGTAGGCATTCTTAGTAGTAACCATAGCATCAAGTTTAACTAAATCATCTTGTGACAGGGCAACATGCGTGGGTTCTTCATCTGCTCTACAATGTCTCAACGTACCATTTTTATCTTCTATCAATAAAATAAAGTTGGGCGGATCTGTTTCTGCCAACTTAGATGTGTCCAATGTATAAATCTGTTCTTTTTCAAATTTCAATGGTTCCAAAGGTTTGTCTATTTCTGGTGTTGTAGCACAACCACTTATCCAAATAGATAAAACAATAGTTAGACATGCTATACAAAACTTCTTCATTTTAGTTACCTCCACCTTTCCAATTTTGAGTAATTCTTTTTACAGTCACTTTTACATCTGTTTCTTTAAGTGCTTCTTGTATTTGTGTAGATGCCTTATCTACAATCGTCTCAATCTGTTTTTGTTTTTCTACTGAGAATTTCTCGTTTTGATGTAATACTGCTTGTAGAGTGGCAAATTTTTCATCGTTTGCTGATATCTCGTGGGCAATCTCGTTTTTTACTTGCTGAACCGCTTGGTTCCTTAATTTTATCTTCTTTGTTCCATTCATCTTCCAATTTAGCAAGAGCATGACTATAAGCAGACCAGCACCTCCTAAGGCACCTATACCTCCAAATTGTCCAGCACCATCAAACAAACTTCCACCATCCTCTGTTAAAGACGGAGGAATTCCAACACTTTCAGTAGTTTCTCCCATGTCAATCTCCTGGATAATTCTAGTTAATCTTGTCCCTTATCTTCTATTACTTTTGAATTGGCTATTTTGTACAGTTCCCTCATGCCAGCCACGACACTTGTTACAGATCCATTAATTGTCGTCCACTCTCCACCAGAAATAAATCCTTTTACTAATAGTGTAGTAGACGTTACCCAACAAACAATTAAAATCCATACCTTAACACTGATTGAAGTTGCCACCACCTTGACAGCAACAGAATCCCAAAAATTCTTTGTAAAAAACTGTCTTGTGTATCTTTTACTATCTGGTGCAATAGGTGCCATGTTAGTTCTCCCAAATATTGATAAAATGTTGAATTTCAGGACTTATTTCCTGTTACACATTTTTCCTTGGGAGATTCTATTAGAAATTGTTTTTCTATATACCTTCTTTGAATTCTGAAATATCTCTTAATACCAAAACAGAATTTATTTGTTCATCATCATCTAAAATTTCTGTTGATGAAAATAAAAAAGTTCCTTTCAAATATTGATTATTTATGTCAACCTTTTCTACTCTTAATTTGATATCCTCATGAATTTTATAACAAGTAGACTCAGATCCTGATTTATATGTGGCTGGGCAAAAAGAACAAGGGTGTGTGGAACCAACTAAAAGGTCATGACATTTCATATTCTGATATTGTTGTTCAGTTAATCCCGTTTTCTTACAGAAAGAATAATTCGCCCTAATTATTCTTCTATCCTTATCTACTATAACAATCAAATCAGGAATTGAATTAAAAGTAGCTTCCCAAAGTTTTTTATCTCGTTGTATTTGAGAATCTCGTTCGGAAAGTTTTTTAGCCAATTCTTCTAATTTGGACATATCTAACGCAGTGTTTCCATTTATTTTAGAAAGTCCTTGAGATGCTTTTTCAGCTACCCCTGATGGTGTTATACTTGACATAGTGAAAAAATGTTGGGATATTCTTTCTGCTGCTGAAATTTTTCTAATTTCCGGTTTCTTTTTTCCTGGGTCTGTTGGAATAGATCTCTTAAAAAACGAAAACATCATTATACACCTCATCTAAAAGAAATAGTTATTTATAATTTTTCCTTTAGTTCAATCATGGTTTGCCTATCTTTAGTATTAAATCCTTGAACAGATAGACAACAAAACCACCGATCACAGTTCCCACAAAGGCAAAAAAAGCAGACCAAAAGGCCATTTTAGTTTGTAGTCTAGCAATTTCAACATTGGTAGCATTTATATCTTTTTGGAGATCGTTCTTAACTTTCTGTATTTCTTGCGTAAAATCTTTTATGATTTTTTGTCTGCCCTCAGCCATATTCATATCTAAATCATGTACCAATTGATAAAGTTCTTTGATATTTTCACTCATTGATTTCATACCTTCAATGAGGAACATACTCCATTTTGACCAATCGGCATTAGCAGAATCTTGAGGTGGCATTACTACATCTCCAGAAATAAATATGAACCAAAAAGTTATAGTTTATCCTTCCTTCTTTTTTCATATTATTTCAATTAAAACTTACAGTATATCATTCTCGGTCGTGGTTTTAATCACACGAAGTAACCCTATATTTTTCTTAGCACAATCAATTTCCTTTGAAAAATGTGTATCTGCTAATGGTGTAAATTGCCGTTCTAACATAGACAGTATACCTATAACATATTCACTAGCTGTACTAGAACCAGATGCAGGGCCAGGAAGATTCATGGTAAACAAAATTAATATACTTGGTTTCCCTTCATAATCTGTTCTATAACAACAGAAGAAGGTTGTTTCATTATACTTAAATAGTTCTTTTTCTTGTTCAGCCATTCGAACAATTTCAGTTACAGGCATATCCCAAGGAATAGATCTACCACGTAAACGGGTTTCACTATATATCTTCAAAATTTTATGAATATGGTGTGACATATATTTTTCTCCTCATTCTTGGTCTTATCTCTCTCTTAAAGACCTCTATAGGTTTACATCCGAAATCTTTACCTCTTTTATTCCAATAAACATCTAATCTATTTACAAAAGGCATATCTTTAATAGGCACATAAAAATACCAAGGAGCATCAGCATCAGAAAGAATCACAAGATTTACTCTAACACATTTGCAAAAATCAATAACAGAAATCAAAGTTTTACCAAAACTAGGTTTACCTAATCCTGCTGCCCAAAAAAGAGACGTTTTCCTAAGATCTGCCAATTCATCGGAAAGTAAACCAACCAGCAAATCAAATACACCCTCACACAAAACAATTGTTGGTATATCTTTACACATTGTAGATGTACGAACACCATAAAAGTCATGAAAGAACGATATTGAATCATTCAATGAATATTTGAAATATCTATATGGAGTATCCCCGGTACAATTACGAAAAATGATATTTCTTCCTCTGCTAGAAAGAAAACCAACATAAGAAGTTTCTAACATATCTATCAGATTTAACATCGTTGAATCTTCTGAAAGAGATATGTTGTTTTCTCGAAGAAAACTCTTAATGGAATAAATCAGACCCGGAACTTTAGATAAATCAAAATCACCAAGTCTCTTTTTCAAATATTCTCGTTTAACATCAAAGTTTTCCGTATTCTGATTACTAGATTCCGTAGTTATAAATGTCTTTACTGTGGTACTTAAATCCTTTCTAGTATAGGAATGAGAGGCTGATCTATCTAAAATACTTTTATCTACAAATTGCTCAAACTTCCCACCAAGAAGATAAATTAATGTTATAATGTTGCCTGTTTCACCACATTTATGACAATAAAAAACAGGTTCATTTGTGTCTATATACATATGACCATGTCTCTTAGTTCTTCCAGATTCACAGAATGGGCAATAACATGTTATCTCGGTTTTAGAACCATTATAATATGCCTTGCCTGTTTTTTCTATAAGCCAAGGAACAAAGTCATCCGAATAAATCATAATGCACTATTTCTTTCACCAACAGCGGCTTTTATAATATGATTTAATAGAGCAAGATAATTCATGTTGGGAGATGCTGTTGAATTGTTCTTATCATAATATGCAGCAATGGGTTGAACTACCCAAATAGGAATTGTTTGATCATTTCCCATTTTTTCATACAATGAATTAAAATCAATTTCACATTCGGATAATATTTTTCTAGATGCTTCAACCGCTCTATTAACAAGTTCCCGATTCTTGGTTTCAATTCCCGCCAACAAATCTGTTATAAGGGAACGAAGTTTATTTTCATTAGATTCTATATCAGACAAGGCATAAGACAATTTTCCTTCTCTAGATCTTGCCTGGCATATACCTACAATTTTTCTAACATCAGGATGATGAATATTGATAATCTTCTTAACGGCTTCTTCATCATATTCAACATTTTCTTTCTTTAGAATTCCGGAAACATATTCAAGCATATATTCCTTAGGAAGTTCTTTGAATCTAAATGTTTGCATTCTCGACATAATAGCTTCACTAATCTTAAACTCATAATTAGCTGTAAGAAGGAATCGACCATTTTCTGTATAAGATTCAATAACATTACGAAGTGCCGCTTGAGCATCTCCAGTCATATAATCGAACTCATCTATAAACACAATTTTTATTTTACTCTTACCATAAATAATGGTTTTCAAGAAATCTTCAATTTGTTCTTTAACAATAGCAATACCTCTCTGTGTACTACCATTAAGATATAATAAATCAGATTGAGCTTTTATAATCTTTGTAACTAGAATTCTGGCCAAAGTTGTTTTTCCAGATCCAGGTCTTCCAACAAACAAAGCGTTAGGTACTTGTTGCTGGGTTATCCAATCACCAAATGTTCTTGAATATTCTTCTGGTAAAATCATTTCTGATAATTCTTTAGGACGATATTTCTCGACCCACAAATATTTATCAACTGTTACATCTGCCATCAATACATCTCCCAATAGTTTTCATATTCTTGAAATTTATTCAAGCACTTTTATGATTTTTCAAAATAAAAAACCTTCTAATGGAAATGGTCCAATAGAAGGTAACGTTTTTTGTGGCTAGAGACCCGGAGCAGAATCTCTAGCCACCAGCATACACAAACACACCAAACGAAATCACGCGAGGAGATCCTGGAGGTAGCATGACTATTTATTTGTTCATCATCAACACTGATGAATCACACTTCTTTTTCGTAGAATGCAAACCAAATATTATCCCCCACCTTCATAGATCCAAGTTGAAAACTTATAAATTCTACTACACCCGGTTGTAATAATCTCCAATGATAATCTCTCATTAAAGGCCCCAGTTTACCATAAACTCTCATATTATATGCATCTGGAACATCCTCTAACAAATGCACAACAAAATTTTCAACCGGATCAGAATGAATAGCATCATAATCAGCTTGAGTAACTACATAATTATACTTATCTTTGTAATTAGACATTTCACTCCAAACCAAATTTTGTTCAACACCAGAACTATCAGTTGTTCCTCTTCCACCAAAGGTTTGCATAAGTTGACTTGGAAGTTTAGCCTCTCCTATTTTTTTACCAGTATCTGGATCAGTAAAAGGAACAGAATATTCATAATCCAATTCAACAGCAAAAGAAATTTTAACAGACCTACTATCCAAGGCATCCATAAATTTAGAACTAAACGTTGGTTGCTTTGTCGCTATAAGTCCTATATGCATTGGAATTGCACATTCCCATTCACATGAAATCGTCAATCTATGATCTGAGACTTCGTCCCCACTCCCTCCGTATTTTTCGGAACCATCCCCAACATCAGTCATCTTTATCCAAGGGGCAACTGTAAATGGATAAACCATTCTGTTTTGATTGATATTTTTTACAAGAACAACCTCAGATTTATTCTCGACCCAATCCAAAGAATAAGAAACACCATTATATTGATTTTCATAAACATAGGCAAGTAACTCATCCGGGAGTACAATATAACCATCAATATTTACAGGTTGTATTACTCTATCTTGCCCGCCAAACATTTGAAAAGTAAGTGCTCTAAAATCTATCAATTCATAAATAGATGAGCACCAAACATTAATATTGAATCTACCTTTATATCTATTTAATATAGGTGCTACCAAAATATTATCATCTTCATAAATAGCAGGTTTGAATAGTTGCGTAGCAAATTGACCCATAAAATTAGGATAACCCCAAAAGAATCTTCCTGCCTGCGGGTCGGGCTCGAAATCCATTTCAGGTTCAAAGACTATATAGGGATATTTTGGAGACATTTTTTCACCAGAATTTTTTTGTCTTTGCAACCAGTGTTGAACACCTTTCTCGTATGTTGCAATAACAATTTCTTGAGTTCTATCAAAAAAATCAGTACCAAAATAGTCGGCAATACCTCGTATCATAGCACCAATACAATTATTGATATAAACATGATGAAAAATCTGGTTCTCTTGCATTGACTTTTATTCCTCTTCATCTTCCTCAACAACATCTGCAGAAGGTTCTAAATTTTCTGTAGTTGACTCTTCGAACTCATCAGTATGTCCAGCGAAGAAAGGAACGTCATCTAATTCATTAATCTTTCTG
>Ga0315273_10005195_pt1 | contig 16085 bp, 17 predicted proteins | sample YL17G02_0_MG_FD_205753 | JGI IMG/M metagenome (GOLD analysis project Ga0315273, IMG submission 205753) | Sediment microbial communities from Yellowstone Lake, YNP, Wyoming, USA - YL17G02_0 | ecosystem: Environmental > Aquatic > Freshwater > Lake > Sediment | place: USA: Wyoming | collected... | reverse complement strand
GCGGTCGCGCAGGCACGGGCCAAAGCAGTGGTATGCTTCGCCCACATAACGAATCAGATGGCGACCCTGGAAGGTGCCTTTGAGAAAGGCGTGAACGGGGGAAGCCAGGATGCGCTGCGAGTGATTGGATTGACGGCCAGACAGTGGCTGGCGAGGGCTGACTAGCCGGGTTAGCGATGGAACCCGTTGTCCTTGTTCCCAACGTGACCCGCCGGTCGAGGCACGATCACAAATGAGTAAGGCCGGGATTGGCAGCGCGATCGAGAATAGAGGGCAAAGAGTCAGGGATGCCACGGGTTCAGCCGGGAAACAGGAACTCACGTCCTGTTCGGCAACGGGTGCTGGACGCGTGGTTCGCTCCAAAGCGCTTCGAAAGCACAACGCTGTACGAGCGGATGGGCGTATTGATCATCAAGCAGTATGCTCCGACGGGAGGCGACTTCTTCATTCGTCGCTATGGCGTGCGGATAGCCGATATCCGCGGTAGCCTGGATTCCTTGATGAAACTCGAGCGACTTACCCGCAGGCTTGAAGCCATTCACGAGATAGCGTTTCTCGGCTTCCAAACATGGTCGGTCTGGCGAGCAGCCACTCGCCGGACCACGCTGCCAACTCTCGGATTCGCGACTACTGTCTACGTGCTGCTGATTCTATCTCCCGCTATGCTGCAACGATATAACCGCCTGCGCGTCAACGCCGTGATTCGCCATCAGCTGGCAAGGCAGATGCAATCCCGATTCTGACGTTTAACCGGGACAACGTGCAGAATTCTCAATCATGCTCAGGAGGAAGACATGACCGAGGACATCAAGAAGAACTACCTGTTCATCATCAACGATTCGCCCTACGGGAACGAGCGCCCTTACAACGCGCTGCGCCTGGCCATGAACCTGGCCAAGGAGCCGGAGGCCTGCGTGCAGGTGTTCCTGATGGGCGATGGGGTCAACTGTGCGGTAGCAGGCCAGAGGACGCCCAACGGCTACTACAACGTGGAGCGCATGCTGCAATCCATTGCCCGGCAGGGCCAGGTGTCGACCTGAGGCACCTATCGGAGGCCCGCGGGCTTGGGCCAGAGCAGCTAATCGAAGGTGTGCAGCCGGGGAACATGAAGGCATTGACCCAGTGGACGGTGGCCGCCGACCAGGTGCTGGTGTTCTAGGAACCGGAGTGACACGCCCACACCGGCTTTCTCTGGCAAGCCCGGCGAGGTGCCGGTCGATGAGGGAAAGAGCGATTAGCCGAGCTTGAGCGCTATCTTGTCGAGATGGAATGAGATTGAGGCCAGCGAGGTCTATCTCAAGGACATCCAGTCCGAGGCCAAAGCGGTCGAGCAGCGCATGGCTGTGCTTTTCGACATTGTGATAGTGATCCACAACAGGAATTCGGAGACCCCTTGTCCCTCAGCCGGCCTACCCTCGTCCATCTCTTCGCGAATTTTCTGCGTTTGGGCACCACGGCTTTCGGCGGTCCGTCGATGGTGGCTTACATTCGCAAGCTGGCCGTGGAGCGTAAAGGTTGGCTGGCAGCCGGGGAGTTCAGCGAAGGGGTAGCCTTCTGCCAGATGATCCCTGGGGCGACGGCGATGCAAACTGCCGCGTATGTGGGCTTGCGCTTGCCGATTGCCACCGAGTGTCTGTGCGGTTAGCGCCTCCTTCTTCAAACGACTGTCACTTCCCACGAACGCTATATTTCAAAGTGCTATACATAATCACGCTAGAACAAACATGCACCATTGTCAATGGGCGGCTCTTTTGTGGGGCCACCAGTCCGAGCCGATAGGCTTCGTGAAGTTGGACGGTGGAGGGTCGGGTCCCAGGCCAGCTGCTCCCGCATTTTTCGTGATTCTGAGCGAAATGGATTCCAAACAGCATCAACCGAGCCATAATCTCCATACCATAGAACATGACAAAATCGCCCCGATAAGTCGCTGAATGGGATGTCAGAAGATGGAGCTTTTTGAACGCGAGAGGCCGCTGCATGCCCTGGAAGAGGCCCTCGAAGCTGCCAGGGCGGGCGAAGGCCGACTGGCGCTAATCAGTGGTGAGGCCGGGATCGGCAAGACCACCCTCGCCAGGCATTTCACGGCTCGATACGCCGGCCGGATTCCGGCCTTTTGGGGCGCCTGCGACGCCTTATTCACGCCCCGGCCCCTTGGCCCATTTGCCGACATCGCCTCTCAAATGCAGCCGGACCTGCTGGAAATGATCCAGACCAGCCCGGATTGGTACCGGGCCGCGACGTCGTTTCTGCGTGAATTGAACCGGGCGAGCACGCCGGTTATCCTGGTTATCGAGGACATCCATTGGGCCGACGAGGCCACCATGGACATGCTCAAATTCCTCGGCCGGCGGGTGGAGCGCAGCCGCGTCCTCCTGATCCTAACTTTTCGCGACGATGAGCTTACGGGCCGGCGTTTGCTCACGCCGTTGACCGGCGATTTGCCAGCGGGGATCACGGTGCGCCTGGTCCTGTCGCCTTTATCCCAGATCTCCGTCAATCGGATGGCCCAGCGTGCCAACCGGCATACGGAAGGTCTTTTTGCCGCCACCGGCGGAAACCCGTTCTTCGTCACGGAGATACTGGAGAGCGAGCCCGGTGCCGTGCCAGCCTCCGTCCGCGACCTGGTGCTGGCGCGCGTCTCGTGGCTTTCGCCGCCTGCGCGCGAAGTGGCCGAGCTGGCTGCAGTGGTTCCGGGAGGCGCAGAAGCCTGGCTTATCGACCAGATCCTGGAGAACCCGGCCCCGGCCATCGACGAATGTGTGGATCGGGGCGTGCTGCGCGGGGATACGGAAACGCTGTCCTTTCGCCACGACCTGGCGCGGCGGGCGGTCGAAGACTCGATCTCACCCGGGCGCGCCCGGCAGTTACACGCCCGGATCCTGCACCTGTTGCTCGCGGATAAGGGAGAGCGTACGGAATCCCTGGCGAGGATCGTCCACCACGCCGCGCATGCCGGCGATTTCGCAGTGTTGCTGCAGTACGCACCCGCAGCGGCCCGGCAGGCGAGCCGGCTGGGCGCGCACCGGGAGGCCGCCGCACACTACCAGATCGTCCTGAACCAGCTTAGCTCCCTCGCCCCGGAGGTCCGGGCCGAGCTGTTGGAGGGCCGGTCCTTCGAATGCTACCTGACCGGTGAGATCGGAATTGCGTTCGCGGCCCGCCAGCAGGCCACCGCTATATGGAAAAGCCTGCAGAACATCGCCAAAGAGGGCGACAACCTGCGCTGGCTCTCGCGCCTGGCCTGGTTCAGTGGCAGGCGAAAAGAGGCAGAGCAGTTCGCGCAGGCGGCCGTGGAGACCTTAGAAAAGCTGCCTGCAGGGCCTGAGCTGGCAATGGCGTACGGCAACAAATCCCAGCTCCACGTGCTGAGCGAGGAGATTGCCCCTGCGCGCTACTGGGGTGAACGGGCTATTGAGCTGGCAACGCGTGTGGGAGCGCCTGCGATCCTGGTGCATGCTCTCACGAGCGTCGGCACGGCTGAGATCTATGCGGGAGAAGAGCGGGGCTGGGATCGCATCGGCGAAGCTCTCGGAGTGGCCCGCCAGAACGAGCTGCACGACGACGTCGGGCGGGCCTATGCCAACCTGTCTTCGCTCGCAGTCGAGTCCCGCCGCTATGGCCCGGCTGCGTCCTGGCTCGAAGAAGGCCTGGCCTACACGAACGAACACGAACTCGATTCATACCGGGTATACCTGCTGGGCTGGCGGGCACGCTTGCACCTGGAAACCGGCCGTTGGCAGCTGGCCGAGGCAGACGCGACCCAGGCCCTGGCACAGTACACCGGCGCATCCGTCATCCCGATCCCGGCCCTGATCGCCCTGGGGCATCTGAAGGCGCGCCGCGGAGACGCCGACGCCGCTCCCTGGCTGGAAAGGGCGAGAATCCTGTCGGAACCCACGCGCGAGCTGCAGCGGATCGGGCCCCTGTCAGCCGCCCGCGCCGAATACGCCTGGTGGCGCGGCGAGCCTCAGCAGGTAGAAGGCGCGGTTCGTCTCGGTTATGAGTTGGCGCTCGAGCACGAGGACGGCTGGGTCCGGGGGCAACTGGCTTACTGGCAGTGGCGTGCGGGCAAGATGGATATCCCCCTGGAACGCCTGGCCGGCCCTTTCCGGCTGATGATCGGGGGCGAGTGGGGGGCTGCAGCGGAGGCCTGGCGTAGATCGGGCTGCCCGTTCGAGCTGGCGCTCGCGCTTTCGGACGGGGATGCGGCCGGCCGGATCGAGGCGCTGGGCATTTTTGAGCAGCTTGGCGCGCATCCGGCCGCCGAAATGCTCAAGAGCAAACTGCGCCAGCAGAGGGTTAGAGGCATCCAGCGCGGCCCGCGTCCGGCAACACGGCACAACCCGGCCGGCATGACAAACCGCGAATTGGAAGTGCTGGCGCTGCTGGCCGAGGGGCTGTCCAACGCCGAGATCGCGGCCCGGCTTTCTATATCCCAAAAGACGGCTGCTCACCACGTGTCGGCGCAGCTGGGCAAGCTGGAAGCCGGCACGCGCAGCCAGGCCATGGCCATCGCCCGCCGGCAGGGTCTGTTTCCCTAACCTCCCCCGCAAAATAGGTATCCCCCGCGTCCAAAATGGGCATCGCTGCCGATGAATTTCCTCCTCGGATGAGATATCCTTTCGATCAGAGTCTGGTTCGTACGCGATCCGGCTCAGAAAGGCGGCGAAAATGAGTTCAGATCTCATCCATCCCGAAATCACCCCACAGGCCCTGCTGGAATTTCGTCAGGCCGGCGACAGCGATGGAGCCATCTGCGCGCTGCTGGCCCCGGCCTTAAAGGCCAAACTGGCGGAGATTGGCTCCGGCCAGGTGTTGGAAGTTCGTGTCGATGACCCGGCGGCCAAGGAAGATATTCTCTCATGGAGCCGGCTCTCCGGTAACCCGGTGTTGGCAATGTTCGAAGATGGGCCGCAGCACCTGCGGTTCTACCTGCAGAAGAAGTAAATCAAACGAAGAATAGGAGAGTATTGCGATGGCAAAACTATTGATCAACTGCACCCACGGCGAAGATGACCCGGAGCGGGCCACCCTCTCTTTCGTGGTCGGGAATGTGGCGGCATCGGCCGACCAGGAGACCATCGTCTTGCTGACCGTCGATGGGGTCTGGTGGGCTACCCACGGCTGTGCAGGCCGAATCCACAAAGAAGGCTTTCAGCCGCTGAGCGATGTGATGCAATCTTTCGTAAAAAACGGCGGGCAGATCTGGGCTTGCGGCTCGTGCACCAAGCCGCGCGGGATCGGCGAAGCCGATCTGATCCCAGGGGCAAAGATCGTGACCGCTGCCAACGTGGTTGAGCAACTGGTGGCTGGGGCGGCAAATTTGGATTTCTGACGGTCAGTCACACCTGTTTGAAGAAAACATAGGGCTGGCGTGAAGCACTGAACTGCCTGAGTCATGAACCAAAACCGCTCGATCTTCTCAGATCAGGCGGTTTTGGTTGGCTGCAATTGGAAGATGCTGAATTTTGCAAGCATGTGTCTGTCAAGCTCCACTCATCATAGCGAAAACAACGCCGTGCCTGTCTTCGCTGGTCAAGTAGGCTCGTTTTGGCTCTTTCGCACTTGTGATGATGCGGGATGCCAGCTACCCGGTGTTCAGCACCCGCTCGCGTAACAAATCAAAATAGGCTCCCCGCGGCCAGGTGGGCACACCTTCGCGGAGCATTGACCACGCGCCCCCGATATGTTATCGTCTGAGCGCAGGAAAGAAGAGGGCCGGGTTTGCTAGCCCGACCCTCTCGAAAGCTCCCAGCCGTTTCACGCGGTAGCGCACTTCTCGTCACCGTGGGCATCGGTTTCCTTGATGACTTGGCACCATCTACCGTTTGGGTTGCGTACGGCGCAAGACCGAAAAGAACCGTACTTGCCCTGCCGCAACTTCATCGGTTTGTTGTGCATCGGGCAGATCGGTGTCATGTTGTTGGAGTTCTCAGCTCTAACCGGGATCTCCCTGGCGTTCTTGAGCCTGGCCGGCTCTTTGTCGATCGCCAATTGCCACATCTGCGCTTTGTTGCCGTAGCTCTCAATGATCTTCTCATAGAGGGCTTTGGCTTTGGGCGCCAACTCGACCAGCTCTTCCGTCGTCTCCGCCTACCTGCCAGACCGGTGCATCCGCTGCTGCTTGCTCCCGGAGGCGCACCAGGAGTCGGAAGCTGACGGGCGATGACTGAGTACCATATGCAGGTATGGTACGACTATGGCGCCGGCATGAGCGTCGCCGTGCCGGAGGAAGTAGTGGCTCAGATGGAAGCGCTGCAAGAGGGCCCCATCCGGCGCGCCTAGAGGCTTAGTCCTCTCGCTTCGAAGGGCGGCGGTGATCGGTGACGTAGAATCCGGCGCCCTTGAAGATGACACTCGGCGCACCGAACACGCGCCGCACCGTCCGGTGGCCGCCCGGATAGGGAGGGACACCAGGATCGGTCATATGTTGAGCCCGTTCAAATCTGGCGCCACCAGTCGTGCACTCGAAAGTGTAGAGCGGCATGGGTAGCTCCGTCAGCCCACAAATTGAACAGTCGACGGGAGACGAATTTCCCGTCGACTGTCATATGCCCTGGTGGTTACTTGCTGACGACCTGGATGGTCTTCGGCCGCACAGCCTCGGACTTCGGAACGGTGAGGGTCAACATGCCGTTCTCGTACTTCGCCTCGGCCTTGTCCGCGTCCACGGGCACGTTGATGCTCACCGTGCGCTGGAACTTGCCGTAGGTCCGCTCCTGCAGCACGTAGTTCACGTCTTCCAGCGGCGCCGGCCGCTCCCCCTTGATGGTCAGGGTGTCACCTTCGATGATGATCTCGACAGCTTCCGGTTTCACACCCGGCATGTTGGCGACAACCACGATCTCTTCCGGGGTGACATAGGCATCTAACGGCAGGCGGAAAGCACGCTCCTCAGGCGTCCGGCGTTGCGCCGGCACGAAGCTGTCTTCGAACAGGCGATCCATCGCCTCGCGCAAGGTCACAGCCTCACGGAATGGATCCCAGCGGGTTACATAGTTTGCCATGGTTCTTTCGCTCCTTAAATCTGCCATCTCAACACCTCCAACTCCATTTTGCTTCGCCTGCCGGTCATCTGTCGCCGGTCGAATCGCCGTCCTGTCTGTATACTGCCAGACTAAGCTTCCACTGTTAGATGGCCATTGGATTATCGTTAGAGTTGTGTAAGACGGCGGATGTTTTGACAAGGGCCAACATCCCGTGTATGCTGGCCGAGGTGTTCCATGGCTGCGTCAAACGCAGAACGTAATGCGTGCAGAGGGCCCCGCGGCGGCCCTTTCGCTCGATCGCATTACGTTCGTTGTTTCTAGGGGTGTCTTGCATGTTCTTCGATGAGGCCAAGATCTACGTCAAGGCTGGCGACGGTGGTAATGGTGTCGTGGCGTTCCGTCGCGAGGCGCACGTCCCGCGCGGCGGTCCCAGCGGCGGTAACGGCGGCAAGGGGGGTGACGTATACCTCATGGCCGACCCGCAGTACAATACCCTGCTCGCCTTCGAGAGACAGATCCATTTCAAGGCTGCGAACGGCGATCATGGGCGCGGCAAAAATCAGACGGGGGCACAAGGGGAGGATTTGCACGTTCGCGTTCCAGTCGGCACGATGGCTTACGACGTCGAGACCGGACAACTCCTCGCCGATCTTACAGAGCCAGGCCAACAGGCGTTGCTGACACGCGCCGGGCGCGGCGGACGCGGAAATCGCACCTTTCGATCTCCGACCAACCAGGCCCCGCGCGTTGCGGAGAACGGTGAGCCGGGAGAAGAGCGCTGGATTCGTCTCGAGTTGAAGTTGATCGCAGACGTGGGGATTGTGGGTGTGCCCAATGCAGGCAAATCCACTTTGTTGTCCCGCGCGAGCGCCGCCAAGCCCAAGATCGCCGACTATCCATTCACGACGCTCGAACCGAACCTGGGCGTGGCGATTATTGGTGACCGGGACATGATCCTGGCCGATATCCCAGGTCTGATTGAAGGCGCCCACGCCGGCGCAGGACTGGGCCATGTATTCTTGCGACACATCGAACGGACGCGGGTGCTGATCCACCTGCTGAACGGCCTCAGCCCTGATCCTGCCGGCGATTTCGAAGCCATCAACCAGGAGCTGGCGCTATTCAATCCTATCCTGGGCACGATTCCGCAGATCGCCGTGCTGAACAAGATGGACCTGCCCGAAGTGAGAGATTTGTGGCCGGCGGTCGCGGCGGCACTCAAAGCGCGGGGAGTTGTCGAGCCGCTGGCCATCTCGGCGGTATCCGGCGAAGGCGTGGATTTGCTGCTTCACCGCGCGGCGGACTTGCTGGCGGAGTCGCCGGCGCTGCCTCTTTCCAGCCCTGCGCCGGTCGCCTTGCCGAGTACGGCCGAAGACAAGAGCTTCACGATCGAACGTGATCCGGATGGCGCCTTCCGGGTACGCGGCCGCCGCATCGAACGCATCGTGACCATGACTCAATGGGACTATTACGATGCCGTCATGCGATTCCAGCGCATTCTGGAGGCGCTGGGGATCACCGAGGCGTTACGAGAGCGCGGCGTGCAGGAGGGAGACACCGTCCGCATCGGCGAGGCTCAGTTGGAGTGGAGCGACGATAATGCTCTCTAGCGCGGCGAATGCCCGGGAGCCGAAGGAGATCGAAGCTCGACCCGGCCTCCGGGTCGGCGTCTTGGGGGGCACTTTCGACCCGGTTCACATGGGTCATCTGATCCTTGCCGAAGAAGCGCGGGACCAGTTGGACCTGTCGGTAGTCCATTTCGTGCCTGCCGGAGATCCACCGCACAAGCGAGACCGCCGGCTGGCCCCTGTCGAGGACCGTCTGCGGATGATCGAGCTGGCCATCGCCGGGAATGCCCAGTTTCAGGCTTCACGCGCCGACGCCGACCGGTCGGGCCCGCACTACACGATCGACATGGTGCGGGGTTTCCAGGGGCGGCTGCCGACCGGCGGCGAACTCTATTTTCTCATGGGCTACGACAGCCTCGCCGAACTGCCCACCTGGTATCAACCGGACCAGCTGATCGCCGCCTGCCGCCTGGTTGCGCTAACCCGCTACAATGTACCGTTGGATTGGAGCCACCTCGAAGCCTCGCTACCGGGCATCGGCAAGCGCGTCACATTGCTGGACATGCCGGAGCTGGAGATTTCCTCGCACCAAATCCAGCAGCGGGTCCGCGACGGACGGTCTATCCGCTATTTGGTGCCCGAGCACGTTTGTGGCTATATCCGAGATCACAGCTTGTATCGGACAAATGGGGAATGACCGGGGCTTTTCATTGCCTGAGTCGTCAGTGGCGCTGCTACTCTACTTGATAGGCCACGTCCGTCACCACGATGTCGGGACGGAAAAGCAGCGCCAGGCGGAGCCACGTGGCAGTTTGAGTATGAAGCAGGTTGGTCCACGAGCGCTTTGGCACAAATTGCGGCACGACAATGGTGATGATTTCATTGGGTTGGCGTTGGGCCGCGATTTCCTCGACGTACTTGAGCAGCGGCTCAATCATCAGCCGGTAGGGTGAGTCCAGGATCACCAGGCGCACGCCTTTACCCCAGGTTTCCCATTTTCGTTGCACTTTCCCGGCCTCCTCGGGGTCCATTGACACGTGCACTGCGGTCACGTCATCCGACAAGGCGCGGGCATAGCGCAACGCGACGAGAGTCCCTTGGTGCACGCCACTGATCGGCAAGATGACCCGATGGCGCGCCAGACGCGGCGGCTCTGAGAAGTTGTCCAACGAAAGGTGCGCCGCCAGGTTCCGATAGTGGCGATGGATCGCGCTGAACGTCCATACAAGCAGCGGCATCAGAACCAGGACGATCCAGGCACCGTCGCGAAACTTGGTAACGGCGAAGATCACGGCCACCATTGCGGTACAAACCGCCCCTACACTGTTGATAACCGTCCTGATCGCCCAGGTGCCGTCATACCGGAGAGTGGAGCCCCGCTCCTTGACCTCCTGGCCCGGCTCGAGGTGACCTGTCTTCCACCCGCGACGAGCCATGCCGGCCTGAGAGAGGGTAAACGAGACAAAGACGCCGATGGCGTAAAGGGGGATCAGCGCGGTGACGCTCGCGCGGAACACGACAATCAGCAGTGAAGCAATCAGCGCGAGGGCGACGATGCCGCGCGAAAAGACCAAACGACTGCCTCGATACGCCAGTTGCCTCGGCAAGAAGCCGTCGGCGGCCATCAGAGCGCTCAGGCGCGGGAAGCCATTGTAGGATGTGTTGGCTGCCAGTATCAGGATCAAGGTGGTAGCTGTAATCAGCGCCAGGTACAACACGCCGCGGTTTCCATAAATGGTTCGGGCCAGTTGCGAGATGACCGTCTCCGTTTCGGAGGGGACGGCGCCAATTTGTACAGATAGAAACGTCACGCCGAGCATGAGCGTGCCCAGAATGGCTGCCATGCACATGAGCGTGATGCCGGCATTGCGGCTGCGCGGCACGCGAAAAGCGGGGATGCCGTTGGAGATTGCCTCTACGCCGGTAAGTGCCGTGGTTCCGCCCGCAAAAGCGCGCAGAATCAGAAAGACCGTGAGGGCCTGCGTGCCGTACAGCGCTTCCGGGGGAGGGGGATTCATCACGACGCCGAGGTCCCCCGCGAAATATTGAAGTAATCCAAAACCCACCGTGATGAACATCATCCCGATGAAAAAATAGGTCGGCAGCGCAAAAGCCTTCCCCGATTCCTTCACGCCCCGCAGGTTGATGAGCATCACCAACAGGACCAGTCCTACCGCGATTGCGACGCGATGGGGATATAGGGCCGGAAATGCCGAGGTGATCTGCGCCACGCCGGCTGAGATGGAAACGGCAACGGTGAGGATGTAGTCTGTCAACAGCGCTGCACCGGCCGTTTGGGCCGTCAGCTCGCTGAAGTTGTCCCGGGCGACGATGTAGGCGCCGCCGCCGCCGGGGTAGGCATGGATGGTCTGCTCGTAGGAGATGGTCAGTATGATCAGCAAGACGACGATCGCGATGGCCACTGGGACGGCATAATTGAACCCCGCAGCACCCGCCAGCGCGAGGATCAGCATCATTTCCTGCGGCGCGTAGGCCACGGAGGACATGGCATCGGAGGAGAAGACGGCCAGTCCGACGAGCTTGCCGATTGCCTCGTGCGGCGCGTCGGCGGTCTGTAGAGGACGGCCGATCAACCAGGTGCGCCATGAGCGGGGCGGCTGATATTCGGCCGTACGTCGTTGCACGGACGAGCCGTTCTCATCTTCGAGTACCGGCGTCCTGACAGGCTTTCCCGCAGCGGTCATGCTGACCTCATCGGGCGGACTCTCGGTTCTCCATGGCGGCCTTTTCCCTTTGCGATAAGTGCCAGTTTGGAAAGCAAGAGCCCACCCAATTGCCGGGCAGGCTCCGACGGTAGGCTATGAGGTAGTCACTTTTGAGGCGCCTGGCTCATGCAGAAGCAGGCCGCATTCCGAGAGTGCATCACGGGACCCATTATACTTTGCCCACCCGGCATGTCAAAGCTGCAAGGTTTTGGGTTTTTCGAATCCGGACCCGTATTTGACGCTCAAGGTGAACCGGAGTATGATCGCGATGTCTTGGCCAATGGGGGGAGCAGACATTTGGGTCTGTATCCCTTTTTTTGTTTGCCTGTTTCGGGGTGAACCTTAGGAAATGCCACCAATCGATACTGATTTTGAGGATGACGTTGCGATTCTAAATCGCACGGCAGACTACAGTCCGCGGCCTTCGATCCGCACCTGGCTGATCGGCCGGCCGCTGCAGACCGCCGACGCGCCCAACCAGGCGATCGGGAAACGTATCGGCCTGGCCGTCTTCTCCTCCGATGCCATGTCCTCCGTGGCCTATGGGCCGCAGGAAATGATGCTTGTCCTGGCCGCCGCGGGGACAGCCGGCCTGGCCTATAGCATGCCATTGGCGATCGCTATCGTGGCTCTACTGACCATACTGACCATCTCCTACGAGCAAACCATCCATGCCTACCCCGGCGGCGGCGGCGCTTACATCGTCGCCCGGGACAACCTGGGCGAGCTGCCCGCCCAAACGGCTGGCGCGGCACTGTTGACCGACTATATCCTCACGGTCGCCGTCTCCATTGCCTCGGGCGTGGCCCAGATAGCCTCGGCGTTTCCGGCCCTCTCTCCCTACCGAGTAGAGCTTTCGATTGCCATGGTCCTGCTCGTGATGCTCATCAACCTGCGGGGCGTGAAGGAATCGGGTGCCATTTTTTCGGTCCCCACCTATTTCTTCCTCGTCATGGCATTTCTTACCGTCGGGGTTGGCCTGATTCGTTACTCTTTGGGGACCCTGGGTACGGTTACAGATCCACCGCCATTGGAGCTGCTCCACGGCGCGCAGGCGCTCTCCCTCCTCCTGATCTTGCGGGCGTTTGCCGGTGGCACTACGGCTCTCACCGGCGTTGAGGCGATTTCGAACGGCATCCCCGCATTTCGGGAACCTCGCAGCCGTAACGCCGGCACCACATTGATCTTCATGTCGGCCATCCTCGGCTTCCTGCTGCTTGGTATCACGTTCCTGGCTACGAAGACCGGCGCGGTTCCTTCCGAAGCAGAGACGATGATCTCGCAGATTGCTCGCACGGTCTACGGCAACCGGGGACTACTCTACCTGGCTACCATGGCTTCTACGACGCTAATTCTGCTCATGGCCGCCAACACGTCTTACGCCGATTTCCCTCGTCTCAGCGCTCTTGTGGCTGCCGACGGCTTTCTGCCAAGACAACTCACCTATAAGGGCAGCCGATTGGTCTACAGCCGTGGTATTGTTGCCCTGGGCCTCATCGCGTGTGCGCTGATCGTTATCTTCAAGGCCAGCGTCACGGCCTTGATCCCTCTCTATGCGATTGGCGTATTCTTATCCTTCACGCTGTCGCAGACCGGCATGGCCCGCCGCTGGTGGCGGGTGGGCCACCTCGCCGAAGGCCAGGAGATCAGGGACCAGGGTTCTACGCTGCGCTACGAGCCGGGCTGGCCGACGAAGATGATTATCAATGCAGTCGGCTCAGTATGCACGTTCATCGTGATGTTGGTCTTTGCCGCCACGAAGTTCCGGGACGGGGCGTGGATCATCGTGGTCCTGGTGCCGGCTCTCGTGCTGATCTTCTTCCGCATACACCATCATTACCGCGACCTGGCCAAAGACCTTTCGCTGGAGGCCTACGGCGCGCCGCCGCGCGCGGCTCGCCACCGGGTGATCCTGCCGATCGGCGGGGTGCACCGCGGATCCTTGACAGCCCTGTCCTACGCACGCGCGCTCTCGGATGACGTCACCGTTGTATACGTGTCCATCGATGAGGCCGACGCCGAGAAGATCAGACGGAAGTGGGATGCCTGGGGTGAAGGCGTGCGCCTGGTTATCCTCAATTCCCCGTACCGGCTGCTGATCGAGCCGCTCCTGCAGTATGTCGAGCAAATCGCCGATAGCCGGCAGCCCAACGAGATCCTCACGATCGTCGTGCCTCAGTTTGTGCCAAAGCACTGGTGGGAGAACCTCCTGCACACCCAAACGGCGTCAACGCTGCGAATGGCGCTACTTTTCAAGCCGGGGATCGTGATCACAGATGTGCCCTATCAAGTCCAATAGACGGAGTACTCCATGAATATTATCGTCGTCGGCTGCGGCCGTGTGGGTGCGGAGCTTGCCCACCGTCTGCACGAAAAAGGCCATCACGTAACGGTGGTCGATGCGGTCGCCTCGGCATTCGACAATCTCGATCCGAAGTTTCGCGGGCGCACCCTTGAGGGTGATGTGCTCGCGCAGGATATGCTGCGCCGTGCGGGGATTGAACAGGCCGACGGAATCGCTGCCGTGACCAATTCCGACACGCTGAATGCCGTGATCGGACACGTCGCCCGGTCAGTGTATAGCATCACCAACGTGGTAACGCGCTGCTACGAACCGCGCTGGCGCCCTCTTTACGAGGCCTTTGGCCTGCAGACAGTCGGTCCGAGCAGTTGGGGCGCCCAACGCATCGAGGAAATGCTCGCCGACGTTTCACTGCACACCGTATTCTCGGCAGGGAACGGCGAAGTGGAGGTCTACGAGTTGGCGATCCCTCAGTCGCAGCACGGCAAGACCGTGGCGGAACTTCTGGCCGGCAGCGCCTGCATCGCGATATCCATCACCCGTGCCGGAAGAGCCATGCTTCCTTCGGCCAATTCAATTTTAGAGCAAGGTGATGTCGTTCACCTGAGCGCCACCCTGGAGGGCATCGAAGCGCTGCGCACGCGGCTTACAGGAAAAGAGGAGGCCTAATATGTTCGTTTTGATTGCCGGCGGGGGCCGCACCGGCACGCAGCTGGCGTCGTTGCTGTGCGCGCAGAATCGAAGGGTCCGCTTGATCGAGCACCGGCACGACGTGTTGGCGCGCATCCACCGTGAGCTGCCAACCGAAGTGATCTACGAGGGTATGCCGACGGATCCTAACGTCCTCGAGTTGGCGGGCATCCGTGAGGCCGAGGCGCTCGCCGCATGTACGACGAGCGATGCGGACAACCTGGCACTCTGCTACATGGCGCGTGTGTGCTACAGCGTGCCGCGCACAATTGCACGCATCAACAATCCGCGCACGGCCTGGCTCTTCGACAAGAAGTTCCATGTGGATGTGGCGGTTAACCAGGCTGCCATCCTTTCCAGCCTCATCGAGGAAGAGATGTCGCTGGGCGACATGATGACCCTGCTGAAGCTCCGCCGCGGCCAGTACTCGCTGGTTGAAGAGAAGATCCCAGCCGGCGCGAAGGCGATCGGGATCGCCATCAAAGATCTGAAGCTGCCCGAGCAATGCGTGATCGCCGCGATCATCCGCCACGGCCAGATCATCATCCCGCGAGGGATCTCGCAGTTGGAAGCTGAGGATGAGGTCCTGGCGGTCGTCGGACCGGGAGCCGCCGAAGAGCTCGCCGCGCTATTTGCCCGACCGGCCCCTAGCGGTGTGAACCACAAGTAATTTAGTCAGGCAATTCGAGACGTGTCGCATCGCCGATCCGTTTTTTTCTGAACTGGAGTCAACTTAGCCGTCACCGGGCACCCCTCCCGAACGTCATCCTAGGCGGAAGTCGAATTCTGAAGCGACCGGCCTTTGCCCTCTGATCTGTGGGCGAGGAGGGCAGCCGGTATCTGCTTCCCAGGGAGAGGACGAATCATGATCGAAGGGGTCAGCAGCCGGCGGGAATCTGCGAAATTCGAGCGCAAAGAACGTCTCTCTGCGGCAGCGCTCATGTTGTTCCGCAGTCAGGGATATGAGAGCACGACTGTGGATCAGATTGCACGCAGAGCGGGGCTCGCGAAGGGCACGTTCTTCAACTACTTCCCCACCAAGGACGCGATCCTTCGCTATCTTGGCTCACGCGAGATCGGCCGCCTTGGAGCTGCCAGCCTGGCTGTTCGCGACAGCTCGGCCCTCGGCAAGCTTAGGCACGTGATGTATGCGCTGGGCACCAGCCTGGAGAAAGACCACGACCTGGTATGTCTGATCTTTCGCAGAGGCATCAGCGTTCCGGAGTTGCTGGCCGGCAACGCAGGCGGGTTTAGCTTGCAGCCTACCGCATCACTGCTCATCCGGCAGGCACAGCGCGCCGGCGAGATCAACCGGGATCTCGATCCCGACATGCTGGCAGCCGCGCTCGATGCACTGTACCTGCAACAGATCGTACGGTGGTGCGAGGCGGCACGCATCTACCCATTGGCGGAGAGACTGGTCGGTATCGTCGACCTTCTACTCCTGGGCGTCAATCCCCGCGTCCCCAAGGGCTGACGACAAACCAGGCTCCGGAATTTAGCTACTTAAGAACGGCGGGCCAGACTAGGCCCGCTGCTTGTGGCGCCCGCGATCGATGATGGTATAATCCCGTTATGCAAAGATTGGTTTCCGGCACGGCGCAGATGGGACTGCCCCTGCTCCCGGCCCAGGTGGCAGCCTTCGAGGCCTATACTGACGAGTTGTTGGCCTGGAATGAGCGGTTCAACCTGACGGCTGTCACCGAGCGGGAGCAGGTCGAGGTGCGGCATTACCTCGACTCGCTATCTCTCGTACCGGCGCTTTCGGCATTCGACGGGATCTCTCAGGCCAGCCTGCTGGGCCGGAACT
>Ga0315273_10005193_pt1 | contig 16085 bp, 13 predicted proteins | sample YL17G02_0_MG_FD_205753 | JGI IMG/M metagenome (GOLD analysis project Ga0315273, IMG submission 205753) | Sediment microbial communities from Yellowstone Lake, YNP, Wyoming, USA - YL17G02_0 | ecosystem: Environmental > Aquatic > Freshwater > Lake > Sediment | place: USA: Wyoming | collected... | reverse complement strand
ATCCGCTTCTTTCAGCTTTACGCCTTGCGGTTTCGCTACGGTTGTCGTCATCAACTCCGTCGAGATCCTTTCATCTCGATAGATTCTGCCCATGCTGGGCACACTGGGACAGGCCTCCTGGCCTGTCTTCTTCGGCATAGTGGATGGACAGGCCGGGAGGCCTGTCCTACTTGATCGGCGAGTAAGGCGCGGCGCGCCACAACGACATCTGGATCACGCTCGAGATCTGGCCGTGCTTGTCGACCGACTCCTTGCGCACCTTGACCCACTCCGGGTCTGCGCCAAAGGCGGCCCACGCTTTCTCGCGCTCGGCCAGGTTCTCGAACGGGATCAGGTAGGTCAGATTCGGCATTTGCTGCCCGAAAATGGTCGAGGTGTAGAGAATCGGGTGGACGCCGGACCGGTGGAAGATCTTGATCTCGGGCCCGGCGAAGCGCTCGTGCAACGCCGCCAGTTGCCGCCAGGTCGGAGAGTGATAAGTGCGCAGTTCGAAGATGCGCGGCGTTTTGCGCTGCGGATCGGCTTTCACTTCCGGGCAGTAGTCGGTGGCTTCGAGCAGGCTGATCGAGCAATGCTCGCAGGGCTGTTCCTCACCGCGCTCCCAGGCTTCGAACGCCGCGTTCAGGTTCTTGTCGCCGGTGAGCTTCTGGCTCAGACTGAACATCTGGGCTACCGAATCGAAACCCTCAATCAGAGCCACCTGCGGCATGTGGGCCGCCACCAGAGCCTCCAGTACGATGATCGGTCCGGAATGAACCCGGACGGAGGCCGGTACGGAGCCTTTGCTCAGGTACTCGTGAATCCGGGCCGGCTGTGTGCCGTTCCTCAGGAAAAACTGCTCCATCAGGAACACCCTCTTCTTTTTCTCCGCCGCCGCGGCGCCCGACGCTGCCAGCATGCCAATCCCTCCCATGGTTTCAACGAATGATCTGCGATTCATGATTTGCTCTTCCATTCTCCTACACGCTATAACTGCTTGGGGGACACACCTCTATCGTATGCCTGCAATCATTCTCCTGCTGATAGCCGTTTCGTCGCTGCCCGCGGCCGAGTACTCGACGCCCGCGGGCGAGCGGACGGCGGCGCGCCGCCCCGGCGGCGAGACCATCCTGCCCGGCGGCCGCCTCCTCGCGCCGCTCGGACAGCAGTACACCACCGGCCCCGGACCATTCGGGCTCGCCGTCAGCCCCGACGGGAAGACGGCGGTCACCGCCAACGGCGGCCCGAACCGCTACTCGATCACCCTGCTGGACCAGAGCCGCGAGAAACCCGCGCTGCGCCACATCATCGCCTTCGGAAAGGACAAGGCCGAGGGCTCCGCCAAACCCAACGAGGACGATTGGAAGAGCGTGTTCATGGGCCTGGCGTTCGAAAACGACCGAATGCTCTGGGCTTCCGAGGGCAACTCCGGAAGAGTCCGGCTGATGGATGTTTCAACTGGCGAACTGCGCCGTTTCATCGACCTCGACCAGGGCGGCTACAGCGACAGCTACACCGGAGATCTGGCGCTCGACCGCAAGCGCGGCTTGCTGTATGTCGTCGACCAGGCGAATTTCCGTGTCGCGATCGTCGACACGCGCAAGAAGAAAATCGTGGCGTCGGCCCGCGTGGGCCGGCTGCCGTTCGCCATCGCGCTTTCCCCCGACGGCCGGCGCGCCTATGTGACCAACATCGGTCTGTTCGAGTACCGGCCGGTTCCGGGCGCCGACCGCAAGCGAGCCCAGGACACGGGACTTCCCTTCCCCGCATTCGGCTTCCCCTCTCCGGAAGCGCGGGACGGCGCGCGGCGCGAAACCGCGCAAGGTCCGGTGGACGTGCCCGGATTGGGCGACCCGAACTTGCGCGAGGCCAACTCGGTCGCAATCCTGGATGTCTCGAACCCGGCTCAGCCGAAGGTCGAGTCGTTCGTCCGCACCGGCCTGCCGGTGGGCGAGCGCAGCGCCGGCGGCAGCAGCCCGTCCGGCGTTCTCGCCACTTCGCGGCACATCTTCGTCACCAACGCGCACAATGACACGGTCTCGGTCATCGACGCCGCAACCCTTGCGGTCGAGCGCGAGATTCCAATCCGGATCCCGGGACTGGAGGCGTTGCGCGGGGTGTTGCCGATCGGCATGGGCTGGGTGGACCAGCGCGGATGGCTCCTGGTGGCCGAGGCGGGGATCAACGCAATCGGGGTTGTGGACCCGGTTGCGGGCAAGGTGCTCGGGCACCTGCCGGCCGGCTGGTTTCCAACGCGCGTGGCGGTGGACCGGGACACGGTGTACGTCTCCAGCGCCAAGGGTCACGGCACCGGCCCGAACGCCGGCCCGCAAGCGCCGCTCTCGAGGACGTTTCAGGCGGAGCTGCGGCGCGGTTCGATCTCGATCCTCCCGGCGCCTGGCGTCGCGGAACTGGCCGGACACACAGCCCGGGTCATGGCGCTGAATGGCTTTGTCCGGCAGGAATCGGCTGCCAAGCCGTTACCGGATGCCATCCGCCACGTCGTGATCATCGTCAAGGAAAACCGCACCTTCGACGAGGTCTTCGGCGATATCGAGCAGGTCTCCAACGGCGTCGTGCGCGGCGCGCCGATGCTGGCGCGATTCGGCAAGCGGGGCGTCATCCCTCCCGACAGCAAGAACCCCCAGCAGAAGCTGGGGATGAGGAACATCATGGCCACGCCGAACCATCATGAGATGGCCCTGCGCTGGGCCTTCAGCGACAACTTCTATGCTGATTCCGAAGTGAGCGTCGACGGCCACCACTGGGTGGTCGGATCGTATCCCAACGCCTGGACCGAGAGTACGTTGATGGCCTCCTACGGCGGGCAGAAGGATTTTCGGCTTCCGACTTCGGCGCCGGGACGGCTGCTGTTCGCCCAGAGCAACTCGTCGGTGCACCCGGAAGAGACGCTGGAAGCCGGCACGATCTGGCATCACCTGGAGCGCCACGGCATCCCGTTCCGCAATTTCGGCGAGGGATTCGAGCTGGCCGGAGTAGAGGAAGGCCCCGGCGAGAAGCCGACCGGCGCGCGTTACATGACCAACGTTCCGATGCCCGACCCGCTCTACCGGAACACCTCGCGCGAGTACGCGCAATACAACATGAACATCCCGGACCAGTACCGGGCCACGCAGTTCATCGGCGAAGTCGAGCGGCGGTACGTTCAGGGCGGCGAAGCGTTTCCGCGGCTGATCTTCATCCACCTGCCGAACGATCACATGGCCAAGCCGCGGCCTCGGGACGGCTATCCTTTTGAAGCCTCCTATGTCGCCGACAACGACTACGCGCTGGGCCGGATAGTCGAGTATCTCTCTCACTCGCGGTGGTGGAAACAGATGGCAATCTTCATCACCGAGGACGACGCGCAAGGCGGCGTGGACCACATCGATTCGCACCGGACCGTGCTGCTGGTGGCAGGCCCGTACGCGAAGAAGAACTACGTTTCGCGGGTCAATTCCAGTTTCCCGGGGCTTCTGAAAACCGTGTTCCGGCTGCTCGGCATCCCGCCCCTCAATCTGTTCGACGCCGCCGCGGCGGATCTATCCGACTGCTTCACCGGCGAGCCGGATTTCACTCCCTACAAAGTGCTGCCGATTCACCCCGATCTGTTCGACCCGGCCAAGGCGCGCGACCCGCTCGACCCCGAGCCTTCCCCGCGCATGGACGACCCCAACCTGCTGCGGGATCAGCACCGGCGCCTGCGCCAGCAGCGCACGCTTTAGCCGGACGACTTAAGCACAGCGCCCGGGTTTCCCCGCGGCGTCTGTCGCGCGAGTATTATGATCGGAAGACGACCATGCGCACCTGGAACCGCAGACAGTGGCTGGCGGCGGCGGGCGGGCTTTCCGCGGCCACGCAACTCGGATGTCAGAGAAAGGAGCCGCCGGTGAAAAAAGGCGTTGCCATCGACGAGTACGAGCCGAAGAGCATGTTGCACGTGCCGGAGACGAAGGTGCTCCGCTCGCGCTTCCCGGTGATCGACATCCACGCGCACCTGACCTTCTCGCCCGGGCTGGGCAAGCAGGGCAGCCTGGTCGAGCCGGCTCCGCCCGAAGAGATCCTGGCCGTGATGGACCGCAAGAACATCCGGATGATGGTCAGCCTTACCGGGGGGCATGGCTCGGTGCTCGATCAGGCCGTTTCCCGCTGGCAGAAGCCTCACCCGGACCGCTTCGCGATCTTCACCGAGCCTATGTACGGCAAGGCCGCCGATCCGTCGTACGCCAGGTTGCAGGGCGATGAAATCGAGAAAGCCCGTCGCGCCGGCGCCAAAGGGCTGAAGGTGGTGAAGACGCTGGGCCTGGTGCTGCGGGAAGACATTACCGCGGGCCGGTTGATCAAGGTCGACGACCCGCGTTTCGACCCCATGTGGGAAGCCTGCGGCGCGCTCAAAATGCCGGTGGCGATCCACACTTCGGACCCCGAGGCGTTTTTCCTGCCCATCGACCGTTTCAACGAGCGCTACGAGGAGTTGAACGCCCATCCGGACTGGTCTTTCCACGGGCAGGACTACCCCAGCGACCGCGAATTGCAGGAGGCGCGCAATCGCGTCATCGCCCGGCACCCGAAGACCACGTTCCTTTGTCTTCACCTGGCGGATGCGGAGAACCTGGCGCTGGTGTCGGAATGGATGGACCGCTACCCGAACATGCTGGTCGAAATCGGCGCGCGTATCGGCGAACTCGGCCGCCAGCCGCGCGCATCGCGGAAATTCTTCGATCGCTACCGGGACCGGATACTGTTCGGCACCGACGCCATACCCAAAGGCGACGAGTATCCGCAGCAGGTGTTCGGCGACGCGCTCTACGAGATCTACTACCGGTTTCTGGAAACCGAAGACGAGTACTTCGACTACGCCCCGGCCCGCAAGCCGCCCCAGGGCCGCTGGCGGATTTACGGCCTCGGATTGGCCGAGCCAATCCTCAAGCAGGTCTACTACAGGAACGCGGAACGGATGTTGGGTCTGGCGTAGCGGGACGCCGACGAACGCGGGCCGGGCAACCCGCCCCCGCGAACGCCGGGATGCGTTGTCCAGGCTCCCGGCCCAAGGCCTGACAACCGTCTTTGCGGCACTCCAACGCGGAACCGCTTCCAGTTAGCGGTTCGACCTTGGCCGCATGTGGAACCAGCAAAGCACCGCGGCCAAATTCAGCGCGGCCGCGGTGTAGAAGTAGGCTCCCGCGCTGCCCGTCAGCCCGTACAGGTAAGGGAATGCGTTGGCGCTGACAAATGCGCCGAGATTCCCCACCATGTTCATGGCCCCCGATATCCTGCCGGAGCTCTCTCCCCCGATATCCATGCAGTAGGCCCAACTCGGGCTGATCGTGACTTCGACGCCAAAGGTAGCCACCGCGAAACCAGCCACCGCGGCGACCGGACTCTCCACCAAGGACACGGCGAATATGCCGCCGGCGGCCAACACGAAGCCGATGACGCCGGGCAGGCGCCGCGACCAGGCGCGATGCCCGGACCGATACAGGATGTCCACGAAGGTTCCGGACGCCCAGTTGGCGGCCGATCCGCACAACAGCGGAACCATGGCATAGCCCGCCGCCTCGGCCGGCGAAAGCTGGAACCGCTCCTTCAGGTACGGGAACATCCAGGTCATGCAGATGAAGAACGTGAAGTTGCCGGCGAAATACTGGCCCATGGCAAGGGCCATCGGCCTGGATCGGAACACCTGGATGAAACTCATTCCCGCGCCCTGGCCGGCAGCCTCCGGGATTACCGGCTGCCGGGGATGGTCGCGAAAACAGATCAGCCAGAGCAAGGCCCACAGGACGCCCGGAATGGCAAGCAGGTAGAAGGCCCAGCGCCACGCATACAGGCCCAGCAGCCAGGCGCAGATCGGAAACGCGATCGCGCCGCCCAGAAGCGCGCCGCAGAACAGGATGCCGTTGGCCAGGCCCCGCTCACCGGCGGGCAGCCAGTTGTAGAAAGCCCGCGCCGACCCGGGAAACGCGCCGGCCTCGGCCACCCCAAACAGGAAGCGGATGGCCAAGAGCGTTCCCAGGCGCGACACCGTTCCCGTCAGGGCCGTGAACAAGCTCCACATCCCAACCAGCGCCGAAAGAGCGATTCGCGGTCCGAAGCGGTCCGCAAACCAGCCCGCGGGGATCTGCGCAAGCGCATAGCCCAGCGCGAAAGCGCTGAACACCGCCCCCATCGCCTGGCCGGAAAGGGAGAGTTCCGAGGCTATCGGCCCCTTGGCCGTCGAGATCGCCGCGCGATCGATGTAAGTGATCAGCGCCAGCACGAAAATAGCGGCGACCACCAGGCGCCTTCGCGGCGACAACTGCGCCGCCGCCGGAGTGCTCCAGTCGCTCCCGCTCATTCCCATTTCACATATACCGTCTTGACGTTCGTATAGAAGTCTTTCGCCGTGTGCCCGATCGAATAAGCGCCCTGGCCGGACTCCTTGACGCCGCCAAAAGGGACATGCGCCTGGCTCGCGGTGCCGTGGTTGACGTGAATCATGCCGGCCTGGACCGTCCGGACGAACGCCTGCGCCAGTTTCATCCGCGCCGTGAACAGCGAGGCCGCCAGCCCGTAGCGGGTGCTGTTCGCCACGGCCACCGCCTCCTCGAATCCGCCCACCCGAATGACCGGCAACACCGGTCCGAAGATCTCCTCTTGCGCCAGCGGCGACTCCGGTTTCACGTGGTCGAACACGGTGGGCGCGTAGAAGTAGCCCTCCCGGTCCGGATCTTCCACTAACCGGCGCCCGCCCGCCAGCAGTTTGTCGCCGAAATCGATGCCGCACCGCACGTAACCTTCGACAGTCTCCAGTTGGCTCTTACTAACCAGCGGCCCCATGGTGGTATTCTCGTCCAGCCCGTCGCCGGCCCGGATGCGGTTCACATGACTCAGTATTCTCTCCACCAGTTCGTCCGCCTGATTCTCGCAGACAATCACCCGGCTCAGCGCCGTGCAGCGCTGGCCGCTGCAAAGGAAAGCGGCGCTGACGATCTCTCGCGCCGCTCCTTCCAGATCGTCATGCTCGACGACCACCGCCGGGTTCTTCCCTCCCAGCTCGAGCTGGACCTTGGCCATCCGGCGGGCCGCCCGCTCGTAGAGCGGAATGCCGATCGCAGTTGAGCCCGTGAAGGTGATGCCTCCGACCCGCGGATCGTCCACCAGCCGGTCGCCAATCGCACTGCCCCTGCCGATCACCAGGTTGACGACGCCCGGCGGAACGCCCGCGGCTTCCAGGAGCCTGACCAGGTAGACCGCCGTCCACGGCGTCAGAGAAGCGGGTTTGAAAACGACGGTGTCTCCGCACGCCAGCGCCGGCGCGATTTTTCGAACCGGCGTGACCACGGGAAAATTCCAGGGCGAGATGGCGGCCACCACGCCCAGCGGCTCCAGCACTGTCGAACAGGTAAAGCCGGCGCGTTCGCTGGGAAAAGTGCGGCCCTCCAGCCGGCTCGCTTCGCCCGCGGCGAAGCGGGCCTCGGCAGCCGCGCGAGTGACCTCGCCGGCCGCTTCGCCGAGAGCCTTGCCCATTTCCAGTGTTACGATCCTGCCCAATTCCCGCTTGCTGTCCTCCAGAAGCTGCGCGAAACGGAACAAAAGCGCGCCGCGCTGCGGCCCCGGCGTCGCGGCCCACCCGGCCGCCGCGCCGGCCGCTGCCGTCACCGCCGCCTCGGCATCGGCGCCCGACGAACTCGGGAATTCGCCGAGTAACTGAGATGGATGAGCGGGGTTACGGATGGTGTAACTGTCCCCGGCCTGGGCGGCCTGCCACTTACCGTTAATGAAGTTCGAGTGCTGTTCCATGTGAGATTACAGAGCCTCGTGCAATATGCGCCGCAGATCCTCGACCGAGGTCCGGCGGGGATTGACCGCGACGTTTCCGCTCTTGATGGCCTCCGCCGCCACGCAATCGATGTGCTCCTGGCGCAGGCCAAACTCGCCCAGGCCGCCGGGAATGCCGACGTCCCGAGCCAGACTTCTCACGGCCGCGAAGGAGCGAGCCGCGGCTTCGCGCGCCGAAAGCCGGCTCACCGGTTCCCCCAGCGCCCGGGCAACTTCGATGTAGCGCTCCGGCTGTGCAAGATGATTGAACTCCATGACCACCGGCAGGGTGATCGCGATCGCGGCGCCGTGCGGTATGCGGAAGTCCCAACTCCCCAGCGGCATCGCCAGCGCGTGCGCCAGCCCCAGGCGCGTCGGGTTCATCGCGATGCCGGCCATGGTGCTGGCGAGCAGCATCGCGTAGCGCGCGCTCCGGTCCCGGCCGTTGAGGACGGCGGTGCGGAGAAAGCGGCCGATCATCCCGATCGCTTCCAGCGCCAGCGCGGCGGAAATGGGCTGACATGCGTCGTTGGTGTAGCACTCGATCGCATGCCCCAGGGCGTCCATGCCGGTCGCCGCTGTCAGCGGCGGCGGAAGATCGACGGTCAGATCCGGATCGCACAGCGCGACCGAGGGATAGAGCAGAACGCTGCCGGCGGCGACCTTGACCTTCTTTTCCTGGTCCGTGAACACGGACCACAGAGTCACTTCGCTGCCCGTTCCGGCCGTGGTGGGAATGGCCACCATGGGCAGGGGCCGGTTCACGATTCTGTGGAGCCCCACGTAGTCCAGAATCGATCCCGAGTTGGTCGCCATCGCGGCCACGGCCTTGGCCGTATCCAGAGAACTGCCGCCGCCGAGTCCTACCACCGCATCGGCCTCCGAGGCGCGCAACTGGGAAGCCGCCTCGGCGATGAGGTCGGAGCCCGAATCCGGTTTGACTCCGTCAAAGACGGCCAACGGCAGGCCGGCCGAGGCGAGCAGCGTCTCGAGCCGCTCCACCAGGCCCGCCGCCCGCAATCCCGCGTCGGTGACCAGAAACGGCCGCTTGGCGCCTAATGATTTGAGGCGGTCCGGCAGCGTGCTCAGCACTCCGCAACCGAAATGGATGTCCGTGGGGACAGGAAGAAAGTTGAATGTCTGGCTGGTATTCAAGCGCATACTATTCCGCTCCTCCGAGGCCGGGCAATTCCAGGGTCGTTTTGCCCTTCCGGAGGTTCTCGATCATGATCCACTCATTCTCTCGCGTTTTGAGTGCCGGCAGGCGGACAATGTCGGCGCAATCCCGGCCGGTGATGACCAGGCCGTCCGTGTCCCCGAAGACCAGGCCGCATGGCCGCACGCATACGCCGGCGAATTCGATGGGACAAGTCAGGGCGAAGGTTTCCTTCTTCGTGCAGCCCCCGATGGCAAGTCCGCGGCTGAAGATGGGAAACCCGAGTCTCTCGATCGCCTCGATGTCCGGCGCCGCTCCGTCGATCACCAGGCCGGCAATGCCCCGCGCCTGCGCCGCCACGGTGAGGATTCCGTCCACGCTCGCCCCAGCCGCGTCGCCCGGTTCGGCGACTGTCACGGCTGGATGCGGCATCGGGTCATCGCGAGCGGGACGCTTCGCCGTCAAACCAGGCCCGCATACCCGTGCCCCGCCGGGCGGACGCCTGGGCCGGTCATGGCTCCTGTCGCGCCGCCTCGTAAAGCGTCGCCGTGTCCAATGCCGGCAGGCTCTCGATGAGTTCTCCGGAGATGCCGGGACTCCGTTATGCGAGTTCACTCACGCCCGGCCGCTTTTTCGGCGGTGCGGTCGAGCCTTGCCCTGCCAAACCGGCCCGGAAGTCCGCCGCGGAATCTTCCGCTTCAACTGGCAGTTCACGCGCAGCCAGGCCCGAAAGCTGTTCCACGACCAGAAACCTCCTGGCGCCGGCTGAAAGCCCAGCCACCCGCCACACTCCGACACTGACCAAACGGGCTACGAGGTCGCGAGCCGGGAGGAGTTGCGCTTGAAGAACGCCTTCGCAAACGGGAACCAGGTCAAACAGGCAGTTTCTGGAGCTACGCGCCGCACCGGGCGTCAGCCAGCCGCCAAGTCCGGCGCCCGCTCGTCCACAGCCTGCTCTAATAGAACTTTTTCAGGCGGTCCGAGACCTGACAAGAAGGTGCTTGCGTTGGCGGGTGTTTCGAAGGCCACGCCGCTCAGGTCGTTCGTCACCTTGACCGCGGTTGAGGGGATGACGGCGCTGGCCGGGCAGAAGATTGTGCCTTCGATCCCCCCCTGGCCGGTCTGGCCCAATCCGCCGTGCTTGTCAGCGAGCAGTACCATCGTCAGGAACAGTGTTCTGGTCTTCTTCCGAAAAGCGATATCCTGTCCGGCCGAATCCGTAGTACTATAATTATAGTATCATATAGTATCGCTGTACGGTAAAATGTAATAAGCGCTGGTCTCAGGATCTGAAGTCGTTAGAACGGCTGGTGTAGCCGTGTTGCAACACGGATGATACATTGTTGATACATGAGTTTCTACTCCGGAGCCCGCCGGCCACACTTGAGCCAAGGGAGTCCCCGAGATGTCCACAATCAGGTTGCTAGCCGTTCTCTTCGCCGCCGCGCTGCACCTGTCCGCGCAGACGGGTGTCGGCCGTATCCAGGGGTTGGTTCGCGACTCCAGCGGGGCGGCGATTGCCGCCGCGGCCGTCACGCTCGAACAGGTTGGCCACCGGCGCCAGATCTGAGAGCAAGGCCAACGAGTCCGGCCTATCCCTCTTCCCGAGCCCGACACCCGGCGAGTGCCGCGTGACGGTCCCGGCGTTTGGTTGGGTGATGCCGCCTCGCGCTCCGAGCAAGGCCGCGGCGGTCACCGCTCCTGGCTCTTCGGCACGAATCAAAGGGCAAGCGGCGGTCCACGCTGTTCGGCAACGACCGCATGGCGCCGTTCCGGACGAGTCCCGGGATCGCGCCTCTCAGGATCGTCGCAACCGGCCCGGACCTGGTGATCCAGCCGGCCGGCCGCGAGCTTCACTTGCGGATGCGGGTAATCAGGACCTCCCACTGCACAGGCACGCCCCCGCTCACTTTCACGCGGATCAGGCTCTCGAAGAACTTGGGCGGCGTTCCGCCCGCGCCGCCCAGTTTCGCCAATAGTTGCTCGACGAGCCGGTCTCGGCAAACCATCTCCGCCGCGGCCTGCGTTCCATGCGAGGTGATGCCGGCAAGCACCAGCGTCCATCGCGAGGCCCGAAGACCCGGCAGCCGCGCAACCACCGCGTAGTCGAACGCGTACGGCCGGGTGTCGGGGCCGAAGTAGATGGCCTCTTCCCCCGGAAGCGAGCGCCTGTTGAGGATGGCCCCCACACTCGGGCGCGGCTCGGTGGCCCGATCCTTGAACTGGAACTCCTCGAGAAACGGCTGTTCGCGCAGCGCCCGAATGGAAATCGGACTGCCGACGATCACCAGGTTTCGGTCCACTGCGTCGTCCCAGGTCAGCAGTTGGGACCGCTTCAGAATCGGCGACTGGCCCAGCGAACTCAGCAGCCGCGTGATCTCGAAGACGCCGGCCAGGTCGCCCACACTGGTAAAGGTGTCGACGACGGCTGACCGGGGATCGTCGGAATCCCGCAAGTACCGCATGCCGTCAAAATCGGAACCGACGAACCGGGGATTGCCGAAGATGATCAGCGGAGCATCGGTCGGCGTGGAGAACGCCTTCCAGAACGCCTGCAGCGCCTTGCCCTCCGGAGCGGGGAGCGTCACCGCGCTCGAACGACCAATGTAGTATCCGATCGCCGCCGCGGCAACGAGTACAACGGTACCCGCCGCCAGTTTGGCGGAAAACACCGAAGACTTCACGGGCGGCGCCGGCGGAGCATCCACCTGTGCCGGCGCGACGGCATGCTCTCGCACAGCCGGCTCACGGTGGCGGCAAACCAGCAGGTAGGCGCCCTTAGGAATCTCGAGCACCACCCGGTCCGCCGCGCCTTCCCCCACGTAATACTCGGCCAGCTTCGATCGCAAGCGCCCGGCGTGCATACGCACCACCGAATCCGTCCGGGGATCGAAATCAGCGGGGCGGCCGAAGACCCCGAGCGCGATCTCCTTTTCCCTGGCCGGCTGCCCAGGGTATAGCACGGCATGGTCCGACAGATACGACAGAAGGTTGCGAAGCGCTTCAGATCCGCCGAGCGTCCGGCTGCGCACGACGCGGTTCACCTGGTCGCGCACTTCGCCAGCGGCCGGCGAGACGGGTTGATTCCCCTGTGATGCCACACACTCCTTTCGGCGGATCCGACTCCCGGAAGTCGATTCAACAGAGATTATACAGGGTTGACATGTAGGATTCGACAGGGTACGCCGTCGGATCCTGCAATCCACCCGGCGGGTTCGGCTATATCAAGAAGAAGATCGGGGCCTTCAATCACGCCGCCAGGCACCGCCCGTTCTTGGTCCTGACCGATCCTGACGAGACCGATTGTGCGCCCGCGTTGATTCGGGCCTGGCTCAAGGAAGATCCACACCCATATCCGCTCTTTCGTGTCGCCGTCAGGGAAGTGGAGTCCTGGCTGCTCGCCGACGCCGTCGGATTCGCCGGATTCCTTGGAATCAGCGTCCGGAACGTGCCAGGGAATCCGGATGAGATCCTGGACCCCAAACGGACGCTCATCGACCTGGCGAGAATGTCGCGAAGGCGCGAACCGCGGGACTCGATCGTCCCGCGTCGCGGCAGCACGGCACAGGTGGGCCCCGACTACAACGGGTGTCTGACCGCATTCGTCGCCAAGAGCTGGAACTTAACGGAAGCGGCGAAACGCTCCGGCAGCCTTCGCGGGTTCCGATTGGCCGTGGAGTCGTTTCGGCCGCTCTGGCCGTATCCGCGCCTACTTGCGGATCAAGAACACCGCGACTTCGGCCAGCAGATTCGGCAGCGCCGTCAGTTCGCGGTGGCCGGCCAGGAAGATGCGGCGTTCGATGGTCCAGTTTTCGCGGCGCGCCAGTTCCTCGAAGTCCAGGACGGTCAGGAAGTGGATGTTGGGCGAGGCATACCACTCGTGGGGAAACAACGCCGTCCGCGGCGAGCGGCCGCTGGCCAGGTGCGCCAGCCGCACGCGCCAGTGGCCGAAATTCGGAAACGCGACGATGGCGCGCCGGCCGACGCGCAGGATGTCGGAGAGCACCTTGAGCGGCTGGCGCGTCTCCTGAAGCGTCTGGCTGAGGATCACGTAATCGAACGCCTGGTCGGGATAGCCGGCCAGGCCCTGGTCGATGTCGCCCTGGTACACCGAGACGCCGCGCACGATGGCGCGCTGCACCCGGGCGCTGGAAATCTCGATGCCGCGGCCTTCCACGTTCTTGTTTCCGGCCAGCCAGGCCAGCAGATCGCCGTCGCCGCAGCCCAGGTCGAGCACCTTCGTGTCGGGCTCGATCAGTTCGCTGATGATGGCGTAATCGGAGCGGCCGAGGACCTCGCGAACGAAACCGCGCCGCGGTTTCTCGAGCGTCACAGTATGCCCTCCTCGCGGGCCACGCGGGCCAGGAACCCCCGCACCATCTCGGTCTGCTCGCCGACGTCCACCAGAAACGCGTCGTGGCCGTAGTTGGAGTTCAACTCGCAGTAAGCGACGTCCTTGTTGCGGCTGCGCAAGGCGTTCACGATCTCCAGCGACTGGTAGCTGGGATACAGCCAGTCGGAGGTGAAGCTGATGACCAGAAAGCGCGCCGTGGCGCCCTCCAGCGCCTGGGCCAGCGAAGCGCACCCGTTCGCCAGGTCGAAGTAATCCATCGCCTTGGTGATGTACAGGTACGAGTTGGCGTCGAAACGGTAGACAAACTGGGAGCCGCGGTAACGCAGGTAGCTCTCGACCTCGAACTCGGCTTCGAAGTCGGAACCGAACTCGTCGCGGTTGCGCAGGCGGCGGCCGAACTTCTCGCGCATCGAGTCGTCCGACATGTAGGTGATGTGCCCGACCATGCGCGCCACCGACAATCCGCGCGCCGGCGGGCTCTTGCCGTAGTAGTCGCCGCCGGCCCAATCCGGATCGGCCATCACCGCTTGCCGGCCGACCTCGTCAAAGGCGATCTGCTGCGCGCTGTGCCGCGCGGTCGTGGCAATCGGCATCGCCGAAGCGGCCATCTCGGGATGGGCAACCGCCCATTCCAGCGCCTGCATGCCGCCCATCGAACCGCCGGTGACGGTGAGCAGCCGCTGGATGCCCAGGTGTTCCACCAGCATCTTCTGCAACCGCACCATGTCGCCAATGGTGATGATGGGGAACGACATGGCGTAGGGCTTGCCGGTGGCGGGATTGACGGACGACGGGCCCGTGGTGCCGCGGCAGCCGCCCAGCACGTTCGAACAGAGGACGAAATACTTGTTCGTATCGAACGCCTTGCCGGGCCCGATCATGTTGTCCCACCAGCCGGGCTTGCCGGTCTCCGGGCTGATGCCGGCGGCGTGCGCGTCGCCGGAGAAGGCATGCGAGACCAGAATCGCGTTCGAGCGGGCCGCGTTCAGCACGCCGTAGGCCTGGTAGGCCACATCCACGGGCGCCACTGTCGAGCCCCCGTCGAGCGAGATCGAATCGAAACGCACGGACTTGGTTTGGACGATCATGAGCGAATGGGACTTGTACCGATCATAGCAAAAGCGGCTCGCCGGGCAGTATCACGGGTGCGCCACGAGGACCACGCTCCGGCCCGCGCGATCGGGCGCGTCAGCGGTTGACGATTCCGCGAATCACGAGGCAGCACACCCAGCCGACGAAGGCCGACGCCGGAATGGTGAAGACCCAGGCCCAGACTATGTTGGTCGCGACGCTCCACCGCACCGCCTTGGTGCGCCGAATGGAGCCGACCCCCATGATGGCGCCCGCGACCGTGTGGGTGGTCGATACCGGCATGTGGAGCACCGTCGAGAACAGAATCGAAATCGCCGCCGCCGTCTCCGCGCAGAAGCCGTGGCGCGGCTTCAGGCGGGTCAGGCGCGCGCCCATGGTGTGCATGATGCGCCAGCCGCCGCTCAGCGTGCCCAGCGCGATGGCCGCGCAGGCCGCGAACTTCACCCAGGACGGCACGACGAACGTATTCAGGTAGCCGGCCGTTACCAGCACGCCGGTGATGATGCCCATGGTCTTCTGCGCGTCGTTGGTGCCGTGCGAGTAACTGAGAATGGCCGACGAGACCAGTTGCAGCTTGCGGAAGTACCAGTCCATCTTGGCCGGGGTGGAGTAACGGAACATCCAGTAGACGCCAATCATGAGCCCCCAGGCGAGCAGCATGCCGAGCGCCGGCGCGATCACGATGAACGCGATCGTCCAGGTCCAGCCCTTCAGGATGATGGCTTTAAAACCCGCCGCTGCGACGGCCGCTCCGGCATAGCCGCCAAACAGCGCGTGCGAGGAACTGGTGGGAAGCCCCCACCACCAGGTCAGCAGGTCCCACACGATGGCGCCGATGAGCCCCGCCAGAATCACGTACTCGTCCACGTAACGCAGATCGACCAGGCCGCTTCCCACGGTCTTGGCGACCCCCATCCCGAGGCTGAAGATCGCAATGAAATTCCAGAAGGCAGCCCAGACAACGGCCTGAAACGGGCTCAGCACCCGCGTGGCGATGATCGTGGCCACCGAATTGGCGGCATCGTGAAAGCCGTTGATGAAGTCGAATACCAGCGCTACGGCGATTATGACGATGACCAGCAGAAGAAGGGCGCTCATGCGAATTGGCTAGCTGTTCTTGACCACGACGTTTTGCAGGGCGTCGGCCACGTCTTCGCAGCGGTCGGCAGTGTCTTCCAGAATCTCATAGACATCCTTGAGCTTCATCAGGTGGATCGGGTTCTGCTCGTTGAGGAACAGGTCGGAGAGCGCGCGGCGGTAGACCTGGTCCGCGGTCTCCTCCAGCCGGTTGATCTCGATGCAGTGATCGATCACGCGCCCGTTGTTCTCGAGCGACTCGAAGGCCCGGCTGAGCGTCTTGGCGCAGGCCTGAATGATATCGCACAGTTCGACCACCGCCGTCGGAATCGGATCGATGCGGTAGGCGGTGATCCGGTGCGCGGCGTCCTCGATGCAGTCCAGCACGTCGTCCATGTGAGACGCCAGCGCGTGGATGTCCTCGGGATCGATGGGCGTGATGAAGGTCTGGTTCAGCTTGGTGAATACTTCGTGAATGATCTCGTCGCCCTGCTGTTCGAGTTGCTTGATCTTGGGCACGGACTCGGATAACTTTCCGTCTCCAGCCCGCACGCCCTCCGACAGCAGCAGCGAAGCCTCTGTAATGATTCGTGCCTGGCTCAAAAAGAATACAAAGAATTTTTCCTG
>Ga0315273_10005192_pt1 | contig 16087 bp, 10 predicted proteins | sample YL17G02_0_MG_FD_205753 | JGI IMG/M metagenome (GOLD analysis project Ga0315273, IMG submission 205753) | Sediment microbial communities from Yellowstone Lake, YNP, Wyoming, USA - YL17G02_0 | ecosystem: Environmental > Aquatic > Freshwater > Lake > Sediment | place: USA: Wyoming | collected... | reverse complement strand
CCAGTTAATCCCGTCGCTCCAGTCGCTCCAGTATTTCCAGCTCCAGTTAATCCAGTCGCTCCAGTCGCTCCAGTATTTCCCGCCCCTGTCGCTCCAGTAGCTCCAGTATTTCCAGCCCCTGTTGCTCCAGTCGCTCCAGTCGCTCCAGTTGCTCCAGTTGCTCCAGTATTTCCAGCTCCAGTCGCTCCAGTCGCTCCAGTCGCTCCAGTCGCTCCAGTATTTCCAGCTCCAGTTAATCCAGTCGCTCCAGTAGCTCCAGTTAATCCAGTAGCTCCCGTTAATCCTGTTGCTCCACCACCAGCACCCGTTGCTCCAGTAATTCCTGCACCAGTAGCTCCAGTACCACCAGTTGCTCCTGTATTTCCTATTCCAGTTGCTCCAGTATTTCCAAATCCAGTAGCCCCAGTTGTTCCCGCGCCTGTTGCTCCTGCACCTCCTGTACTTCCTGTACTCCCTTTAGGACCTTGAGGACCAGTAAAAGCAACATTAGTTCCAGCATCAGCAGCTATAACTACTGTTTCTTGTTTAACAATAACTGCATATACTGGTTCTGAAATTACTTCAATTAAATCACTCATTGCGTAACGCCGGTATCTAAGGAAACTATACCGCTAACAAATTCTGTAATAACTGATCCACTTGCATATACTACATTATTAGAAAGCATAATATCATATACAGCACGCTTAGCTGAATAAGACGTAGAGTCTGCAGGATTAATTAAAACAAGTACCTCTCCTTGCGCGGTTAAACTTACTTTACCATTATTTGTTGAAAGTTCCAACAAAACAGTGGGATCTCCTTCTCTTGATCTTATTTGCATTTTTGCCGAATAAGTAGTTAAGTCTACGGGAGTCTTTACTTTTGTTACTGAATCGACATTATACCATGCAAACTGTAAAACTTTAGTTGCACCGGGACGAATACTAAAATTATGTGTTGCTAGAGCCATATGTGTACTCCTCGTAAACTTGAATAAACTTAATCAACAAAATTATATGTAATTATATCTCTATGACATAAATCTATAATTTTTATAGAAAGTATATTCTATTTAGTTACAAAATTGTGTTGCTGCATGTAGGTTTGCATTTCTAATCTTATTCGTTCATCATCAAGCTGTCTGCGTTCTAAGTTTAATATTCTGTTATCAGATACACTTTCAGCAGCAGCTAATCTATGCATACTATTTACTACGTCAGACAGGTTAGTTATCTGACCTAATAATATAAAACCCCCAAGAAACATTATAATAGTTCCCGTACCAGTAGCGGCCCACCATGCCCACTTTATACCGCTCAACAATTTTTGTTCCTCTAATACGTGTTCGGAAAATTCTACTCGATGCTTATCAAACTCTACAGTATGTTTATTAAAAGTAACTGCTTGTACAGATGCTACTTCAATTATTTTTTCTAAAGAATGGTCAATGCCAGACAATACTGAAAGTGTGGCCTTTTGTACAGGATCATCTGTAGCAGAGAGTAAATCATCTATTTTTACACGATTACTGTCATGTGTTTGTATTGTGCTCATGTTTTAACTCCGCAATAGTATACCCTTCTCTTAATTGAAAATGAGGAAAATCTGGCATACTAGAAAAATTTCCGCCCCATTCTAAACCAATAGTTTCACCTAACTTACCTAATTGAAGCCAATCTGACAAACCATCAGAGTTCCAATCTGCAGCATCATCCCAATCTATTTTGCCTTCTGAGTTAATAACTGCTATATCAAAAGCTCTACCATATGCGTGAAAAGAATCCCAAACAGTTTTAGCTTTAGTAACAATTTTATTATTATCCTCAGCAGATATACTTCCTAACCCTGCTAAATTATATAAATTATTTACATCCACCAAAGAAAGCCTTCCCCTAGCATAATAGGCAGTTTGTTCTTCTTGCGATCTTAAAGTTTGTGTTACTATAAACTGTAAAGAATTTTGTTCTGCTAAAGATTCTAGCTCTTCCAATTTTAATTTAAGATTTAAAATAAGTTTATTTCTGTCTCTCATTTAGTAAAAACCTCTTAATAATTTCTTTTTTAGAATTATTTAGTTCCTTGCACTTTACAAAAAGTTTTGCATCTTCTGCGTGCATAATTAAGGTATCCTCAAATGAGGAATTTATTTGTAAATCTTCTCGTAAATTTCCACAATCTTCCATCACCGCGGTAGATACTTCTACCTTTTTTTCTTCAGGTAACAATTTAGGTGGAGGAGTTGAAGCACATCCAGATATTAACAATATAATTAAAATTAATTTTATCATTTTATCCCTAACACATCTTTAGCTTTAGCATTAGCTTCTTTAGAAATTTTATTCCATGTTGCGATATATGCATCACTCGGTTTACATTCTTTTATAGTTGTGTATACATTATGGTTTACTACTGTTCCACCCTTAATTGGTATAGGTAAAGTAGTTCCGGATTTATTATTTTTTAAATCTTCAATTATTTTATCGATATTTTCAGCTATTTTAACAGTATGGGCTTCTTGAATTTTAGCTATATCTTCAGATGTAGTTTTAATTTCATCTACACGTTTATTTATTGCAGCAATGCGCTCCTGTTCTATTTCAAACCATTTTTCCTCACAAGCGCGTCCACCATGCTGATATCCTTGATAATATATTCCACCAACTAAAACAAATATAGCCAATACTATAGCTATCTCTTTCCAAAACATTTTAAGAAATAGTATCATGTTTTACTTCCTTTTTAACAGCTTTTAACTCAGTTTCTGATTTAACTTCTTTAGTCTCTGAAGCATATTTATAACTTAAAAATGTATTTGCAAATTTATTTCCCGTTACTATACCAGCATAAACTCCCGTAAGTATAGCGAAATCCATTATATTAGGAGTAGACATATGATATACTGTAAATCCCATTAAAAAATACATTAAAGTAACTGCAATATTTGCTATATGAAACCATAGTGCTGAAGAACTTAACTTATCATTGTCTCCAGATCGTAAAAAATCTTTAAATTTATAAGACGATTCTGTATTATGGGGCGTCTTTAGTTTCATTTATCTTATTTCCTGCCTGAAGTTTAAATTCATTAATTTTAGCTTTAAACTTATTATTTGTTAAATATAATACAGCTGCTACAATTATACATACTAAAAACGTTACTATAGCTAAAGATATAAATGACATATTTTTCCTTCTATGATCCTTCAAATTTAATTGTTACATCACTTGCAATTTGAGTTGTTGTTCCTGCGGCAGTTTTAAATGCATATAACATAAATGAATTTGCTGGTCCACACTTTTTATTTAACATACTGCCAACAATTGTGTTTGGTGTAGGTTCTCCAGAATTGTTCCAAAAAGTAAACAATGTAACAGCACCGTCTGTTGCACGCAAATTACGAATTACTATAGAATGAACACCTACTACAGATGAAGTTATAGCTAAAGTGATGCTAGCTATTACTGACGTATTTGTTATAGCTGTTTTACAACTTACCCAGGTTCCTGCGTTCCAAGTTGTTGAACAAGTGGTTGCAGCTGCACTGCTATAAGTAACTATGGCTCTAGCATTAATTACAGGATCTACAGAATCGGGCGCTAACCATAAATCAAACTCTAAAAAGTTACTTGCTGATACGGCATAACTTGCTGTACTGACTACAGCAGTATCACTTAGAGTACCAGCAGTTACTTCTCCGGTAAACTTCAATCCTGTAACAGGAGCAACTAAAATTCTATCTGCAACTGCACTTATTGAGGCTGCAGTAGTACCAGTACCAGTATCTACACCAAAACTAACAGGAGTTGCTAAAAGAGTTTTTACTTGTGTATACTGATTAATAAGTTGTACTAAAACACCGGTACTTGCTGAAGTCCTTATTATAGGAGTAGTTTCTGTTTTTGGCTCTAGTATTAATGACATAACTGGCCATCCATTAATAGTCATGTTTCCTGTAGTCTGTATATATGCTCTTATGTATCTTCCAGTTGCTTTTACTGTAGAACCTATATTATAAACCCAAGTTACACCATCAACAGACGTTAATACATACTTTACAGATACTCCAGTATGATCTGTAACATTAATGTTGGCACTCCAAGTACCTGTTATTACTGTACCATAGTCCCAAGATTCAGTCATTAAATAACTTGTAGTAGTCCATAATGGTGTATTAGATATTGTACCAGTACTTGTAACTGCAGCACCATCTGTAATAGTTGTACCAGTACCCTCTTTAATCATCCAAGCACCAATAAGACTGGCTATTGAATAAACATCATTATTATAATATTCAGCACTTTTTAATCTGTTTACATCAGTTAAGGCCACAGAGTACCATTTTACACGTTTAATATTTCCATTAAATATATTGGCCGGTGTATTATTTAATGATCCAATTATTTTGGCATTAGTATTAAAAGCAGATGTATATATTGTACCTGCTCCATTATAAATTACTTCTACTCCATCCACATATAATTGTGTATTACCTGCAGCAGTTCCAGATACTTTTGCTAAAACATGTTGCCACGTATTTTCAAGTATTGCACCATTAGTACTTTCTCTAATAACAGTAGTACCAAGGCCAGCCAATACAAGTCTTCCAGTATCTGTACTGGTTCCACTACCTTTTCCAATTTCAAATGCCCAAGATCCTGCAACATCTCCTTGTCTAGTACTAAATATAGTTTGTCTGCCACTAACCGCACCATTTACATAAATATATGCTTCAATAGTGTATATAGTAGCTGCAGCATCATGTGCAGCTATTCTAGGAATTGATATATATGGAGATGCAGTAGTTCCATCAAATGTAAGTACAGTACTATGAGTATTTTCTAAAGCACTTGTAGTAATTCCAAAAGTAGCTGTCTGGTTACTGGCAGTAGCTTCATTTAAATACCAAGGATCTGCCCAATCTGTAGACCAGTAAGGACCTACAACATCTCTTACAGTCCAGTTAGACATTCCTAAAGCAAACCAATCTGTGTAGGTTCTTGATATAAATCCATATGCATCTAAATCTAAAGTTACTACTACATCAACAAATGCTGGAACTGTTGAATAATTTCCTAATGAATCAACTGCTGAAACCAAAAACCTCCAAGTACCTGCACCTATACCTTCAGCTAAATATGTTAATGAATCCTGTAAATCCACCTTAGTAGCTGTTGCATATGCTGTAATTAATGTAGCAGTATCTGTTGCTCCAGCAGCTGCATAATATCTTAAATCATATCTCCAAACGTCTATATCTACAGCTTCATCCCATTTTAGTAGTACTTTATTATTAACTTCAAAACCAGTGAATCCCGTTATATTAGATGGTTTTAAAAATTTTCCTAATACTGCCACATCCACTTGTAATTTAGGTGATAGTACATCAATAACAGATACTGTATATACTTCTAATTGATACCAAGCTGTTGAAGTAATTGTATCAGTATCTAAAAATGGATTAAGTACAGAACTTAAATATTCAACTGTTCCTGTTGCAGGATTTACTGCATCAGGACGAATAATTATCTGTTCTATTAAAGGCCTAGCACCAGTATTTCTGTACAACTTTACTAAAAATCCTTTATTGTAAGGATAGACAGTTGCAACAGATGGAGTTATTGTAGCACTTATTCTACTACCCCACACACCATCATTATTTTTATATAATTTTTCAGATGCATTTATATTACTAACAGCAGGTGGATCAATTATTTTAGGTAAATTAGTATCTGGGTAGGTTGGTGCTGTAGCTACAGTTGTGCTGTAATTTGCTGGATCATATTCTATAGCAGTAATATCAAATTTACCACCATCTCTTTCCCGTATAGAAGTTGTTCTGTACGGTTTAAATAATTCTGTATAAGTTTGTGTTCCTGGATTCCATGTCTCTATTGTTGGATGATGAAATTGAATACCGTCGCCTACTTGTAATACATATGCATCATCCCAGGCCCCAAATGTAACAGTAGAGTCACTTACAATATTATTATAACGTTCTATAGCTTCTCTATATGCTTGAGTATATCTTGTAATACCTTGCATAACTACATTAGATTTTCTACGTTTTCCGTTACCCATTGAAGACTGGGACTGATCTAATATTGCATAATCGTCTCTCCAAGGCTTACTGGTTTGATCAGTAAAAGTTATCTCTACAATGGTAGGAGATTGTGCAACACCACGTCTTTTAAATTTTGTAGTTTTATCTAATATATTATTTTGATCAAATCTGAAAAAATCAGCAGGATTATCATACTGTGACCAATTGCTTGAAGCTGTACCATATGTTGGTGTAGGAACAAGAGTTACTCCAGTTGTGTTTCCTGTTAAATCTGCGGCGATACTAGCGGCAGTCCAGGTTGTTGTACTGGTTGCCATATTTTTAGAATCATATCCCTCATTAAAAGAAACCTGTGCTACTAATGATGGATCAAATTTTGTAACTATTGCTTTACTATAATTACTTACAATTTCGGTCAAAGGTCTATACCTGTTCCACATTCTAAACTCATCAACTTGACCTTTAAATCCATTACTTCCTGTAATATATCCTAAAAGAATATTATCTGTAGTATTTGTCATTGTACCGAAAGTACTACCGGTCACAGTAACAGTAGCTCCATTAACTGCAATAGTAGTTGCAGTATTTCCCCCTACAGCAGATACTCCTCTATATGAAACAGATATAGTTTGATATGATGCCGTCGGCATTACATTAGAAAATGTAAAAGTATTATTTACACCACCTACACGAATACTTACAGTAGTTATGTTAGTACTTTTATCATGGTATAATCCAAACTGATTAGTAGATGCAGCAGTACCCTTTGCAAATATACAGCTTGATGCAGCAGTTAACGCAGCATCCGCTTTTACAGATACCTCAAAAGATAACTCACTTGTTATAGCTTGAGCTGCCACATAAGGAAAAGTGCCATTAGAAGTACTGGCGCCTGTAAAGTTAGCTGCATACCCTATTGGTTTGTCAGGTATAAGTAAGTATATACCATTTTCTTCAATTACAAAACATGAGGCATATGCACGAAGTGTTTCTATCCACGTAGTTACTTCTTGTTCATTATCAAGTACAATGTCTAACTGTCTTGAAACTTCTTGAGGACTTCCAACATATTGATCATTAAAGTTAGCTGTAGTTTTTACAGATGCCCAATCTACCGATTTACCTAATCCATAAACCTTAGATGTTATTAAGTCTGCAATACATAATGCAGGATTATTGCTATATTTATAAGTTGTTCTAACTCCAAAAGTCTGATTAGCATCTCTTGGATCATAAATCTTTTTACCTCTTATTATTGCAGCTAATCTAGGAAATCCGGAAGATTTTTTACTTCCAGCCTTAATAACTGCATAACATGTGGAAGCTATTTCTGTAGAACCCGCTATAGTATATCTTAAAGTATCTGTATATGAAGGAATAGCAGAAACAATTAATGGAGATGCTGTTTGTGTAGTAGTTCCTAAATATGTTTCCGATGCACTTTCAGTATTTTCAACTGTTTTATCATCAATATCAAATGACACAATAGCATCTACTTCTCCCTCACAAAAAACAGTTCCAACTATTATTTTACCCTCAGCTCCGGTAGTAATTATAAAGACTTTACCACCAACACGCTGCGTACCATATACTATGGGTATAACTCCACCTTCGGCGGAAATTGTACTTTGACTCTTTTTCCTACTTTTTTCTAGTACTTGTGCAGGAACATCTGGATTTTGAAAACTTATATAAGGTGGTAATCTTATACCAGGTGTATAATTAAATCCCATTTTATATCTCACCCAAAGCTAAATCAGCTTTCCAATAAGTTCCGCCTAACATAATATATTTAGGTACATCCACAAATCTAACTGCATAGTGTAAAGTATCAGCTTTCCATAAAAGATCTATATCTGAATCTCTATAAGTAGTGTAAAAAGTATGAACAGCGTTTTTCTCTGCCAAAGTTAATACATTATGACATATTTTAAAAATCTTTTTAATATTTGCTAAAGGAACCGACGATCTAACCCTCATTATACCACCAACACTTCTGTCTACTATCAAACTATCATAAACCACCTCTTCTGAAGATGTGGATTGACCCCAAGATGTAGTATATGTTATACCGCCAGTCGCGCTTGTTTGTCCAGACATTTTAAGTCGTACCCTTTTCTAATACAAATGTTTCATTTCCCCAAACAATAATAGTACCTGTTTTTGGAAGCCAATTAAAATTATTATTCTTTGTAATGTACCTATTTGGTACATATTGTGTTTTAGCAGACTGCTTTAATAAAGATATAACAACTTGTTTATCATCCAATTCTATCTCGTTTGATACACCGTTAAATAATGGTATTACATCAGAAGAGGTGTATGAACCATTCATACCTGGTCCTTGAATATATAATTGAGTTCCAACACTCATTGCTGTCGCCAATGTTGCACCTAATACAATCGAATTAGTAGTTCTTGATGTAAACGTTTTATCATATACACCGTTACCAACAAAGTCTAAATTGCCTGTAGCTGTTACCTCTCCAGGTATAGTATCTGCCACACTTAAAGTTGTTGCTCCAGATGCCGCTGCTAAATTTAAGGTTACTATATATCTGTCATATACGTATAACGCCCATATACCCACAGGTCTATCAGGAATATTATTATTTAACATTATAGAAGACATAGCTAAATCTATATTTTGTATAGTTACGGAAGGTATACTATTTTGAGAAATATCCCAACCAACACCAGAAACCTTAAAATCATTTCCAGTCCATAAACCATTTCCATGTAGAGCTATTCCTGAAACTGTTACTGTACTTCCTGCTCCACCATCTCCACTATGAAACCTATAAGAATTAGTATTGTCATACTCTATTTCAAGCAAATATACTGGACGTACAAAACGTCCAGTTATTTGCTTATTTAAGGAAGAATTTAATGTTCTTATGGTTTTCCTGCCAGTTCTGTAGGAGCATTGGGGTCTGTTATAGTTACAGTAAATCCAGGTGGTGCTGCAACCAAAACCTGTAAAGTATCAGGGAAAGAATTTGCTGCGTTTTGTTGACCAGCAGAGGCTGCTTGCATTCCGGCTGCAGCACCCAGGAGTTTGTCTGCTAAGACGGAAAGGGTAGCAACTTGCCGATCAAATGTTGCTTCTTGAGTCCTATTACTATTTTCTGAAATGCTTTGTAGCGTAGCTGCCATAGTGTTAGACACACTACCAACGTTCTCAGTACTACTCGGAATTGTAGTTTGCAATCCTACATTTGCAAAACTATTAGTTATTGCTTCTGATATTATTCCAGCACCAGTTGTAAGTCCTGAAATTATAGAATTGTTTACAATTGTTGAACCTTCAGTAAATCCTTCTGTAATTGTCAATTTTGTATCTGTAAGAGATTTATCTGATATTTCCAGAACTCCAGATGCAGGAGGTTCAGGAATTTTCTTTGTTGGATCTACTTCAGGATTAGCTGCAATAATTCCACTCATTCTAGTAGTAAGTGTATCTACATTTACGCCAAAGGTCTCAAGATATGTAATCCATTTTGGTGTCAATGCCGCTTTATCTGCCTCGGGTACTGAAGACATAGCTTTATCTGCATTGGTTAATACACTTGTACCAATATCCTCAATAACTTTTGGAGTAAGTCTTCCTGCTCTCATTTCTGTCAAAAGCTCATCATCTGTCATACTAGAAAATTTATCTAGTTTATTAGTATCTTCTCCAGCAAGGTCAGAATATTTTTTATATTTTTGTTCTGGTGTCAGTAATGAATCTTTTAAATCTTCAACTTTTGTATGTATTATAGCTTGTAATGAGGCATTAACCCTCTCTATTGCACCTATTACATTATCAAATGCAGGAGCAAGTCTAAGTAAACTTACTGTTAATTCATTATTTCCTGCCACAATAGAATCATGAATAGCTGTCCTATATTCAGCCATGTCTTTAGGCATTTCCACGCCAAGACTTTTAAATCCTGATTGTAATAGTGATATTGACTGAGAAAACTTTTCTCCTGCTTGTTCTGTTTCTGTGAAAAAGTGTTCAATAAAATACTGTGTCTTTTCTGCAAAAGCTTCCGTACCTCCAGCAAGATTTATTAAGTTTTGACGAGCTTTTGTACTTGCCAACCCAAGAGCACCAAAAGCAATTTTACTATCAATTCCAAGTATTTTTATTAACCTATCAGTACTAGTAAATACGCCAATTAATCTTACAAAAGTGTCAGATAATTTTTCTGTGCCTATACTAAACTTCTTTAGGTCATCTTCTACAAGATTATATAAATCTTCACCAAATACAGAAGCAATTTGTTCACGTTGTTTATTTATAGTTGCCAATACACCAGCAAAATCTATTTTATTGTCAATAAATTCTGAAGTCATATCACTAATAGCTGTAGTGGTTACGGATTTAAAATATTTTGCAATGTTTTCCGGAAGATCTGTTTGAATAAGTGCAGCAAATACAGCGCGCTTACTTTCTAATGAAATAGCTGCTTGCATTTCTTCGTCTGTACGGCCTATAGAATCATGCCTTAAAGCTTCTGGTGTAGAGTATACTTGTTTACCGTTAACATATGCATTTGCTGCAACTCCACCCTTTGCTGTGCCTTTTGGATCTGTACTAGCAAATATATCAAATGCAAAATCTGAAAGTTTACCGCCAAGTGCAATAACAGACTTACTATATGAATCTGAAGTAGTGTCTGCCACAGTTTTTAATATCTTATCATATGTCGTATCTAAACTCGGACTAACGTCACTCTTTTTAGCTGTAGAATTCTCAGTTTTTGCAAATCCGGTAGTCATTGGACCACCACCTTTATTGCCAAAAAAACTATAAGCTAATAGTCCTGCCGCAACTACCCAACCTATAACAGGAACCATAGCAGCTAATCCTGCTTCTGCGGCAAGGGCCCCGGCACCAAGTGTAGCTAAAGCATCAGTTCCAGCTGCAGCTGCTGATCCGACTCCTGACTCCAGTCCAATCTCTAAGCCTCCTACAGCTACTGCATCGAATGCTCCACCAGCTGCAACAAATGAAGTTCCCAGTCCCCCTGCAGCTGCTCCAGCACCAACTAATTCTGATCCAACATATCCCAAACCTTTTCCAATAGCACCAAGTGCACCATTAACCTTACCTACCGTACCAAAAAGAGAAGATAATTGACTTATAATTCCACCAGAAGCCCCGCTCTGCCCTCCAACAGCTTCCATTAGAATACCAAACAGACCACCAACACCAGATAGACTTTTAGCAAATGTTAATGCAGAACTGCCCGCTGTTTTCAGGTCTTTAGCAGTATCAGTACTAGAATCTCCTAATGTACTTAATCCGGCATCGGCAAGTTCTGAACTACTTTTAATTCTAGTTGACACATCATCAAAACTACCAGTAAAATCTCGTATATCACCAAATGAGTCACTTAGATCACCACTTTTAGTACTAGTCGACTTATCTGCTACTCCACCCATAACATTAGTCAACCTATTAATTGCATCAGTCAAAATAGAAGTTTTATCTAATTGTATTTTTAATTGTCCTGTACTTAAATCTACAGCATTTCTTAATGGATCAAATTTATCAATGAGATCTTTAATTTTAGCATTAGCTTCTTGCTGTATCTTAATTTGATCTAATATAGCATCTCTTACTTTAGCATTTTCGCTTCTTAAATCTACTCCAAAAATGCCCAATAAAGTAACTTTAAGTTGGCTTGCAAGCCCACTTAATATAGACTTTTTCAAAGAATCACCAAAAGCTAAACCAATGGCTTTAAATGACACAGACTTTCCAGTTTCGATGCTGCTAAACAATAAATCTACTGCATTACTTATTCCATCTGTAACACCGTCTACAATAGATTTTGCAAGACCAACGGCCTTCTTTTGAGCATCGGCCAAAGCTATATTCATACCTTGTTGAATAGTTCCTGCTAGGTTAGCATTAGGGTCTCTCGCGTTTGTTTCGTATATTGCACGTTTTGATTCTAATAACTTATTTTGTGCTTCAATTAATATATTTGCAAAAACAATTCGTTTTTCATCTTCACTTATAATATTTTTTGTTATTTCTAAATATTTAGCTGCCGAAGTGATGGCCATAGAAGAAGTCAATTTTGTTAATTCATATGTTCTGTCAGAAGAAGAAAATAATACTTCTTGAGCAGTTGCTTGTAAATTTAAACTATTTGTTATTAATTCTTCTGTTCTTGCAGCACTTGCAATATCTTCCTTATATTTAGAAATAGCTAAATTAATCTCTTTATGTATAAGTGCTTGTTGTTGTTTAAATCCAATTAATTGTTCTTCTTTTTTAATTTGATCTTTTTGTGCAGTTGTTGTTGCCAATACAGATCTAATAGTTAATTCACTCAACTGTTTTGTAAAATCTAATTCTTGTTTTTTATAATCTAAATTAATTTTTACTGTTGCAGCATTTTTATCCGACACTAAACCTGCAGTCGCCATAGAATCTGCAATTAATGTTTCGATCTCTAATCCTAAACGAAGATAGTTAAAATACTCTTTTTCGTTTTTAAGATTAGCTTCTGTTACTGACCTTCTAACCAATTCTAGTGCAAACTGATCCTTTTTAACACCATATTCTCGCTCCGCTGCATCTCTAGCCGCTGTTGCTGACTTTATTAAATCTGTTTGTTGGCGAGTTTTAGCATCTGCTTCTTGTCTATCTATTTCTGCACTTTCTTTATTATACTGTGTCTGAGCTAATTTTTCTTGGTTACTTGCCTCTAAATCTAATGTTTGCTGACTTATATATCCATATATTTCTTTTTCTATAGAAGCCCGTAAAATAGATAATGTTAATATAGCTTGTGCAAGTTTAATTTGTATTTCAAGATCTTTTGATATAGGGGCTTGCCGCTCCGTTTCTGCCCTTAATTTTCTAACTTGTGCTTCTGCCTTTTCTATTGCAGTTGGAGGTGGTTTTTTATCAGGTATATCGGGTGGTGGTGGAACATATCCAGATCCTTCAGGTACATTTAAATTTTTTCCATGTAAGAGAAGATAATTTTCTCTAATATTATCAGGAAGTTGTTGTGCTAAACCCTTTATAGATTCATCAATAGCTTGTGTAATACCTATACCAATAGCCTCCCCGATTATTCTTCCCTGCCAATTCGCCTTACTTTCTGAATCTTTCATTAAAGTTTCTAAACTAGCTTCCATTTCTGCTTTAATGAGTATAAGTTTTGCTTTTAAAATAGGATTGTCTTTGGCAGCGCTTACACCTTTATCAAAAAGTTTATTCAGATCATCTTTCGCTTCTCTAGTTGCAGATAAAGAAGACTGTGGTCCAGCAAGGGACTTTCCAGCCCCAGAATTGAGATTAGTCAATTCTTTTTGAAAATTTATTAATTGTTTTTGAAATTCTATAGCATTAACATAACTTAATGCTTGCTTTCTTGTTTCTGTATCTCTGTCTATTGCGTCTTGTCTTTCTTGCGCTGCAAAAGCAGCACTGTCAACACGAGCACGCGCTATTTGATCTCTAAAATCCTTAGTAGCTAAACCTCTTTTTTCTAATATTTTTAATAATTCATCTTCATCCTCTATCTCTAAACCACTAAGTACAAGGGCCTTTGCTTTTTCTGTTGTAGCAGCTGCATATTTCTCATTAATTTCATGCAACCTCTCCGCAATATCCTTTAATTTAGGATCCGTAGTAAATTCTTTTTCATTATACTTTTTAACTGCTTCTCCTAAACCCTTCCATGCTTCTATACTTCCTTTTAAATTATCTGTTTGACTTTTTATTTCAATATTTAATTTTGCAAGATTACTAGCTGCAATAATTCCAGTGGTTGATAATTGAGCGGCGGATAAAGTGGGTAACTTATTTATTAGATCATTTATACTGGTAGCACTAGGTAAAGCACTAAGAATTGCTGCTTCTACTTTTGCTTTATCTTCTGTTGTTGTTGTAGCTAAAATAGCATAAATAGATTTACGTAGTTGTTCTACTTGTGTATTAAACACTCCTCCACCAAAAAGTTTGCCAACCCAATCCTTCATACCACTCCACCAACCGCTAGTATCTTGTGCAAATTCTCTAAATGCGACAGTAGTTGTCTGTAGTCCATCAACCATTGATGAAAACATGTTTGACTGATAAGTTTGTAAGTTTAAAAAACTTTGTGCTGTTCCATCTACCTCAAGTTGAAGTTGAGTAAATTTTTCAGCTTGTTTTCCTGTATTTTCCAAAGACTTACCAAAAGTATCTTGAGCAGCGTCTAATTCTTCCATTTTTTTACTAACACCACCAGTTATTGATGCTAATATTTGAAAAGCTGCTACAATTAATCCAATCGAAAGTAACCATGGTGAAAGATAGGAAAGTCCAGTGCTTAATCCTGAAGTTATTATACCAAAAGCACCGGTTGCTGCTGTAGTCAGTGTTACAAGCCCTCTACCAATGGAGTTCCCAATAGTAGAAGCAAAGAGTGTTGAAGATTTGTTTAATGTATCATATTTAAGTCTAACAGCAGTAATAGCTTCGCCTAGTAGGCCAAAGGCTTTTACCATTCCCAGTGTTGGTGCAGTTTGAACTGCTGCAGAAACTTGTTCAGATGAAAAGGCCTTTAATTCTGCACGAGCCTTTATAGTATTAAACATTCCGGTTGTAGGTAATGCACTAACAGCCTGTGTACCTAAATCTGTAGACTTAATTCTTAATGCATTAGCATCTTTTCTGTAACCGGGAATTTTTCTTTCTAATTCTGCTATTTTTTCCATATAGGGTAAAGTTGCTTTTTGAATGGCTAAATTAGCAATAGCTGTTTGATTGCCTTTTTCTGCCCATATCTGTGTGGCTGCCATTGATTTTTGAAATGCAGCCATTGATACAACTTTTCCATCTGCTAAATTTTTTAATGTTTTATTTGAAGTATCTATCCCGCTAAGATAACTTGTTATACTCGCCTTACTTGCTACAAGTGCGGCCTTATCTTCAGTGTATGCTTTAGCATTAATTTTTCTTAACTCATCTATTCGATGTTGCTCTGCAAGTACAAGTCCGCCTTGTGTTTCAACTGCCTTTTTAAGTAAATTATCATAATTAAGTTTTTGTTCTGCCGCAGTTTTTTTAGAAGCCTCTCCTAATTGACTTAGCGCCGGAAGGGCTGTACCAACCATTTTAATAAATGCCAATCCTAAAGCAGCCATCAAAATAGATGTATTTGATATAAAGAAATTTAAAATCGGAACTAAAACATGATTTATAACATTACCTAAAATTGTAAGTGTGTTTTGTAATGATGTAGTAAATTTTTCAAATGGAGAAACTGGAATAGCAGCAGCTACTGCACCAAACTTTTTCTCTGCTTCTTCTAATGTAGCATTTATAAATGCTTGACGCTTATCAAATGAACTTAATTGATCTACACCTTTTCCTATAGAAGCAGCATATTCGGCACTTGAATCTCTTGCTTTAGTCATTAAACCTATTTGCATTAATACTTTAGGTTGCATTTTAGCTGTAGCAGTAATTAATTTCTCAACTGTATCGCCAACATCCAACCCCTGCGCAATTGCTGCCCCTTTTGCAGCTACAGTAAGACGTTTCAATTGGTCTGTAGTAAAGCCTGCAGACACGCCGTAGTTGGCAAGTTTTTGTGCTGCTTTATCTGTTAAAGCTCCATCACTTAATTTTCTTAATGCTTCAGCAATTCCATTTAAATTCCTACCAGTTTCTACGGCAAAAACCTCTGAAGCCTCTCTTAAATGTTCAAGATTAAATGCACGTTCTAGAGCATGAAAAGCGGCGCCGACAGCAAAAATATTAGCAGCAAAAGTGGCATATAAACGAACTAAACCACCAAGACCTTCAGCCTCTTTAGCAAAGTCTCTAGAACTAGACCCAGTTAGTCCTGTTACTCCACGTGCTTTACCATAATCTCTATTTTCTACACTAGTACCACTTCCAACAATTCCCCTTGCAGTAACACCTAAAGCCGCCTGCGCTGCTCTAGGAATACTCCCAGCAGCTGCGGCGGCTTGTTGCATATTTTTATTTATACTAGTAGCTTGACCACTTACAATATCAAGATTACCAGTTGCAT
>Ga0315273_10005191_pt1 | contig 16088 bp, 10 predicted proteins | sample YL17G02_0_MG_FD_205753 | JGI IMG/M metagenome (GOLD analysis project Ga0315273, IMG submission 205753) | Sediment microbial communities from Yellowstone Lake, YNP, Wyoming, USA - YL17G02_0 | ecosystem: Environmental > Aquatic > Freshwater > Lake > Sediment | place: USA: Wyoming | collected... | reverse complement strand
CGCAACACTATATCGCAGGGCTGCTAAGACATGCAAAAGAGATTAGTTTAATCTTTGCCCAAACCGTAAATTCTTACAAAAGGTTAGTCCCGGGCTATGAGGCACCGGTATATATTGCCTGGAGCCGTAGAAATAGAAGCGCCCTTATTAGGGTCCCTTATTATCATCCCGGACAAGAAAAGGCAACGCGCTGTGAATTTAGGGCCTGTGATCCAGCATGCAATCCTTATTTAACCTTTGCAGCCATGCTTCATGCAGGCCTTGAAGGAATTGAGAAAAAATATAAAGTGCCAGCTCCCATGGAGAAGAATCTGTATCATCTAACGGACGCAGAAAGAAAAGAAAAAGGAATAGAAACTCTACCCGATAGCCTTGGGTATGCCATAGCAATAGCGGAAGATAGCGCGCTGGTAAAAAAGATTTTAGGAGAACACATATTCCCCAGATTTATTGAGATTAAAAAGAAAGAGTGGAACGATTACCGCATCCAGGTTTCTGAGTACGAGTTAGATAAGTATCTTCCGATATATTGAGAGCGGGTAAATTATTAATATAAGGAAAAAATGAAATTTAAACACTATCCTAAAAAACAAGGTTTATACGATCCTACCTTTGAACACGATTCCTGCGGGGTGGGTTTTGTCTGCGATATAAGGGGGAGAAAATCAAATGAGATTATCAGGCAGGGCCTTGAAGTTTTAAGACGTCTCTCTCATCGTGGTGCAACCGGATCTGACCCAAAAACCGGCGATGGCGCAGGGATATTAATTCAGATTCCGCACCGTTTCTTTACAAAGGTATGCGCTGAAATAGGAATTAATTTACCTTGCGCAGGCGACTACGGTACAGGCTTGGTATTTTTGCCTGCTGATAAAGGAGAACGCCAGTATTGTAAAAAAGTATTCGCCAAATTTATTAGAGAAGAAGGCCAGATTCTTTTGGGTTGGCGTAATGTCCCGGTTGATGATTCTGATATAGGAAAGACTGCTCAAGAGACTCAAGCCATGATCGAGCAGGTATTTATTGCCAAAAATAAAAAGGTCAAAGACCAGCTTACCTTTGAAAGAAAGCTTTATGTGATTAGAAAGCTCGTCGAAAACTCAATTCGTACGTCAAACTTAAAACAGAAAAATTTTTTTTATATCACCAATTTATCCAGCCGCACGATTTCTTATAAGGGATTGCTTATGCCCCAACAGCTGGATAAGTTCTTTCTTGACTTAAGAGACGAAACCTTAGAGAGCGCCTTGTGTTTGGTTCATTCCCGTTATAGTACCAATACCTTTCCTACCTGGGATTTGGCGCAACCATTTAGATTTCTGGCGCACAATGGAGAAATCAACACCTTGCGGGGAAATATCAATTGGATAAGCGCAAAAGAGGGATTGCTCCAGAGTAAGCTTTTTGGCAGAGATATTGAGAAAGTAAAACCAGTTATTGTGCCAGGGGGTAGTGATTCTGCAAGTATTGACAATATTTTTGAGCTTTTGGTGCTTGCAGGAAGAGATCTTGCGCATGCCATGATGATGCTTATCCCTTCTGCCTGGGAGCAGGATAATTTTATGGATGAGAAATTAAAGGCCTTCTATAAGTATCAGGCCTGTCTAATGGAGCCCTGGGACGGTCCGGCTGCGATTGCCTTTACTGACGGAATCTCTATCGGCGCTGTATTGGATAGAAACGGACTTCGCCCGGCACGTTATCTTGTCACTAAACGCGATTCCGTAGTGATGGCTTCTGAAGTTGGGGTGTTGGATATCCTCCCGGAAGAGATTGCTTATTCCGGAAGATTGACGCCAGGAAAGATTTTCTATATTGATACACAGCAAGGAAGGATTATTAGCGATGAAGAGCTAAAAACCACAATTTCGAAAAGACGGCCTTACGCAAAATGGCTGAAGGCAAATATGCTAGAGTTGGATTCTTTAAAGTACGCACGACCCAAAACGTCTGCCTGCCGGCAGGCAGGGCGCGACGCACAGCATGATATTACTAGTTCTTTAAAAGCCTTTGGATATACGCGCGAGGACTTAAAGTTTATCCTCCAACCAATGGCAGAAAAGGCACAGGAGCCTATTGGTTCAATGGGTAATGATACGCCTCACGCTATCCTCTCAAACAGGCCTCAGTTGCTCTACAATTACTTCAAGCAATTATTTGCCCAGGTAACCAATCCTGCCATCGACCCCATACGCGAAGAGGTAGTAATGAGCCTGGAATGTTTTATGGGGCAGCGTAAGAACCTGTTAGATGAGACGGCCGAGCATTGCCGTAAGGTGCACCTTAAGCAGCCGATACTGACCAATGAAGATTTAGAGAAATTGCGCGGCATCCGCAAAAAAGGATTTAAGAGCAAGACTATTTCGCTTTTGTTCAAAGCAGGAGATAAAAACGATTTTATGAATGCGTTAGACAGGATATGTAGAGAGGCCTCCTGTGCGGTTCAGGAAGGTTATTCGTTTGTTATTTTGAGTGACCGCGGGGTCAACAAAGAATACGCTGCCCTGCCGGCACTATTGGCCACTTCAGCCGTGCACCATCATTTGGTGGGCGATACCTGTCGCTCTCAGATTGCCTTAATCGTTGAGAGCGCTGAACCAAGGGAGGTGCATCATTTTGCCCTTTTGTTCGGTTACGGGGCAGGGGCTATTAATCCCTACCTTGCTTATGAGGCCATAGGTTATCTTGTACAGGAAAAACAATTAGAGCTCGATGTTAAGACCGCCCAGAAAAATTATATAAAAGCGGTCAACAAAGGGATCCTGAAGATCCTCTCTAAGATGGGAATCTCGACACTGCAGAGTTATCGGGGCGCACAAATATTCGAGGCGCTTGGTTTGGATAAAGAAGTTATCCAGCGCTGTTTCACCGGCACCGTATCTCGAATCGGAGGGGTTGACTTCAACGTTATTACCCAAGAGACACTTATAAGACATCATGATGCCTATCCGGAAAGAGAAATACCCATGCCGTATCTTGCTACAGGCGGGATATATCAATGGAAGCGCGACGGTGAATTTCATCTCTGGAATCCGGATACCATTACCGCACTCCAAGACGCTACCCGCAACAATGATTTCCAGAGATATAAAGAATTCGCGCAACTTATTAATGACCAATCGCAGAATCCGACAACCTTACGCAGCTTGTTAAAATTTAAGAAAACAAAACCTATCCCTATTGGAGAAGTTGAGCCAGTTGAATGTATATTTAAGCGTTTTGCTACGGGCGCAATGAGCTTTGGGTCAATCAGTAGAGCGACTCACGAAACGATTGCTCTTGCCATGAACAGATTAGGAGGTAAATCAAACACCGGAGAAGGCGGAGAGGACCCGGCACGTTTTATTGGTTTATCTAATGGGGATTCTACAAGGAGCGCAATAAAACAAGTTGCTTCCGGCCGTTTTGGCGTCACCACGAATTATTTAGTAAATGCCGATGAATTACAGATAAAGATAGCTCAGGGCGCAAAACCCGGAGAAGGAGGACAATTACCCGGACATAAGATAAGCCAGATTATTGCCAAAACACGTTATACGACACCGGGAGTGACTTTAATTTCGCCTCCGCCGCACCATGACATTTATTCCATTGAGGATTTAGCGCAGTTAATCTTTGACCTGAAAAATGTAAACCCGAATGCGCGCATCAGCGTAAAATTGGTTTCTGAGGTTGGGGTAGGAACTGTTGCTGCTGGAGTGGCTAAAGGCCACGCAGACACGGTCCTTATTTCAGGCGGAGACGGAGGGACCGGTGCCTCGCCTTTAAGTTCAATAAGACATGCAGGGCTTCCTTGGGAATTAGGTTTGGCTGAGACGCATCAGACATTAGTTTTAAATGATTTAAGGAGTAGGGTGCGGCTGCAGACTGACGGACAGATGCGTACCGGTCGCGATGTAGCCATTGCCTGTCTCTTAGGGGCAGAGGAATTTGGTTTCTCTACTTCGGTTTTGATTATTTTAGGCTGCGTCATGCTTAGGCACTGTCATTTAAACAACTGTTCAGTGGGTATAGCTACTCAGGATGAAATCTTAGAGGCAAGATTCCGGGGCAAACCAGAATACATCATAAATTATTTTCATTTTGTCGCAGAAGAGTTGCGTCAGATTATGGCCAGTTTAGGCCTGCGCACCATTGATGAGATGGCGGGAAGAACAGATTTAGTGGAATTAAATAGCGATATCTTGCCGTGGAAGGCAAAACAAATCGATTTTTCAAAAATCCTCTATAAACCTGAAGCAGCGAATACCGTAGGAACTCATTGTGCTGTAGAGCAGAATCATGGGATAAACAAAGTTTTAGATTTGAAACTAATCGAGTTAGCGCAACCCGCATTTGAAAAGGGCGAACCAGTAAGAGCGGCATTAGAGATAAATAATACAAATAGAAGCACAGGCGCTACCTTAAGTGGCCGGGTATGCAAGGTTTTTGGAGAAGAAGGACTTGCTGATAATACCATTCATTTTAAATTTAAAGGAGTGGCGGGTCAGAGTTTTGGAGCCTGGCTTGCCAAAGGCATCACCTTTGAGCTGGAAGGGATGAGCAATGATTATATAGGTAAAGGTATTTCTGGCGGGAGGATTATTGTTTATCCTGATAAACAGGCAAATTATAAATCAGAAGAAAATATCATTATTGGCAATACTGCGTTTTACGGCGCAATTAGCGGTGAGGCATATATTAGGGGAGTAGCGGGAGAAAGATTCTGCATCAGAAACTCTGGTCTAAATGCCGTGGTTGAAGGAGTGGGAGACCATGGGTGCGAGTATATGACTGGCGGAAGAGTCCTGGTAATAGGTGCAACAGGAAGAAATTTTGCTGCTGGCATGTCCGGCGGAATAGCTTATGTCTATGACAAAGACGGAAATTTTAAATACAGATGTAATCCAGAGATGGTGGAGCTAGAGAAGCTTTCAACAGAGGATGCACGCATTATTTATAATCTGGTGAGCAACCACCATAAATATACACAAAGCGAAGTAGCCTATAGGATTTTGGATAATTTCAGCCGTTCAATATATAAATTTGTTAAGGTGATGCCTAGAGAATATAAACGGATTTTAGAGATGAAAGAGATAGAAGAAATTCCCGAATTACAAGAGGTTTTGGATGGGTGAGCTGAGAGGTTTTCTAAAAGTAGAGAGAAAAACAACAGAATCGCGTCCGGTATGCCAACGGCTAAAGGACTTTCGCGAAGTAGCTTCCCTTGCGACTTGTGAACATTCCCAAGAGCAGGCATCGCGTTGCATGGATTGTGGTACACCTTTTTGCCATTGGGGATGTCCAATTGGAAATTACATACCCGAATGGAATGATTTAGTTTTTCGCGGGCATTGGCAGAGGGCACTTCAACTTTTGACCGCGACTAATAATTTTCCGGAAATCACCGGAAGGATTTGCCCGGCATTGTGCGAATATTCCTGTGTTCTGGGAATAAATGATGACCCTATAACCATAAGAGAGAATGAATTAGCGATAATTGAGTATGCCTTCCAGAAGGGTCTGCTCAAACCGCAACCGCCTAATAAGCGCACTGGAAAGCAGATAGCTATAGTAGGTTCAGGGCCGGCAGGCTTGTCTTTGGCGGATCAACTGAATAAGGCTGGTCATTTAGTAGTGGTTTTTGAAAAAGCGGATAAAATCGGGGGGATACTACGTTATGGTATCCCTGATTTTAAACTAGAAAAATGGGTACTAGAACGCAGAATTAATCTCCTAAAGAAAGAGGGGATTGTGTTTAATACAAGTGTTTGTGTAGGTAAAGAATTAAAAGCTAAATATTTAAAAAAGGAGTTTGACGCTATCTGTTTGGCTGTGGGTTGCGGCGTACCGCGAGATTTAAATATAGAAGGTAGGGGTTTATCAGGGATTCACTTCGCTATGGATTACTTAATTCAGGCGAATAAGAAGGTTAACCAAGAATTAATTCCTTTTGATAAATTAATTGATGCAAAAGGTAAAAGAGTTGTGGTGATTGGTGGTGGCGATACGGGTGCGGATTGCGTGGGAGTTGCGCATCGCCAAGGCGCAAAATGCGTGGTGCAGATAGAGCTTTTAGCTAAACCACCAGAATGTCGAACACCAGATTATCCTTGGCCAAAGTATCCTTTACTTTGCAAAACCTCTACTAGCCATGAAGAAGGCGGGATAAGGGAGTGGTCAGTCTCCACCAAAAAATTTAGTGGAGAAAACGGTCGGGTAAAAAAACTTTTCTGTCAGAGAGTAACCCAAGAGGCGGCTGACAGAAAATTTGAAATTGAAGCAGATTTAGTAATTTTAGCCCTAGGATTCTTGTCTCCCAGAAAAGAGGGCTTGCTTGAAGAATTACATTTAGAATTGGACCGAAACGGAAACATAAAGACAGACCCTAACTTTATGACGTCACAAAAAGGAATTTTTTCCTGCGGTGACATGCGCAGAGGACAATCTTTGATTGTTTGGGCAATCTCTGAAGGAAGACAGGCAGCGCATTGTATTGATAAGTATCTTATAGGAGAATCTAATTTGCCGATGATTTAGGGATTGACTTAATTAAAATATATGGTATATTTAAAAGTAGTCCAAAGTAAGCACTACGAAAAAACAATGGCGTTTAGAGGCCAAAAATATCGGCACTAAACGCCTTTTTATTTGAGCAGACAATCGTCCCGCCTCATAGACCGCGCTAAAATTCTGTTCCATAATTTTAGCGCATTCGGCGGGATAAATTCAGCCTAAAACTTATGTTCGCTTACGCTCCATAAGTTTGGGCTTCATTTATGACAAAGTACATATTTGTAACCGGTGGCGTGATATCTAGTCTAGGTAAAGGAATTACTTCTGCTTCAATCGGTAAGATTCTGGAATCTAGAGGATTGAAAGTTGCTCTTATGAAATTTGATCCCTATATTAATGTTGACCCCGGCACCATGAATCCTTATCAGCATGGCGAGGTCTATGTTACCGAGGACGGAGCAGAAACAGATTTAGACTTAGGTCATTATGAAAGATTTACCCAAGCCAACACTACCAAGTTCAATAACGTTACTACCGGTCAAGTCTATAATGCCGTAATCTCCAAAGAAAGACGCGGTGATTATTTAGGAAAGACCATTCAGGTCATTCCTCACATTACTGACGAGATAAAAGAGAGGGTTAAAAAAGTAGCTTCTGTGTCTGGTGCAGATGTAGTCATCGTTGAGATTGGGGGGACAGTGGGCGATATTGAAAGTCTGCCTTTTTTGGAAGCGGCAAGGCAATTCAGATTAGATATAGGATATGATAATGTGCTTTATATACACGTTACGCTAATTCCTTATGTAAAAGTGGCAGATGAGATAAAGACTAAGCCTACTCAGCATAGCGTAGGCACGTTACGTGAAATCGGAATCCAACCGGATATATTAATCTGTCGGACAGAAAAGACGTTATCAGAAGAGGTAAAAGAAAAAATATCTCTATTCTGTAATGTAAGAAAAGAAGCAGTTATCGAGGCGAGGGATGTAGAATCGATTTATCAGATACCGTTAGTTTTTAAAAAACAGATTTTAGATGAGATAATCTTAAGTCACTTTAATCTCATCTGTAAATTTTCGGATTTAAAGGATTGGGAGAAAAACGTAGTAGAAAGGGTGCTTAATCCTAAAAATAAAGTTAAGATTGCCATCGTGGGTAAATATATTACTTTACAAGACGCCTATAAATCCATATATGAGGCATTAGCGCATGCGGGTATTGCCAATAATTGTAAAGTTGAGATAGAACGGGTGGATTCTGAAGACATTGAAAAGATTGGTGCGGATAAATTTTTAAAGGTTGTCTCGGGAGTGCTTGTGCCCGGTGGTTTTGGTTATCGGGGAATTGAAGGTAAGATTAAAGCGATTAAATTTGCGCGTGAAAATAAAGTTCCCTTTTTGGGACTTTGTCTGGGAATGCAATGTGCAGTGATAGAATTTGCCAGAGATGTTTGTGGTTTAAAAGAGGCCAACTCCACCGAATTTAAGCCTAAGACAAAATATCCGGTAATCAGTTTATTAGTAGAGCAAAAAAAGGTTAAGGATTTGGGTGGGACAATGCGCTTGGGAGTATACCCTTGTAAAATTAAAAAGAATACCCTTGCTCTCAAAGTTTTTGGCAAGACTATAATTTGGGAGCGGCACCGCCATAGGTATGAGTTTAATAATAAATATAGAAAGTTATTAGAAAAAAAGGGTATGGAATTTTGCGGCATATATCCGAAAAAAAATTTAGTTGAGATAATAGAGTTAAAGAATCACCCTTATTTTATTGCCGTGCAGTTTCACCCGGAATTTAAGTCCAAACCCGATAAGGCGCACCCGTTATTTAGGGAATTTATCAAAGCCGCTTTAGAAATACAGAAACTTAAAAATTTAGCGATTACTTAAGAATGGACGCAATATTAGCTTTAGAAGACGGAACCATATTCAGAGGCAAATCCTTCGGCGCTGATGGCGAAAGATATGGCGAAGTAGTTTTTAATACGAGTATGACCGGCTACCAGGAGATTCTTACCGACCCCTCTTATAAAGGCCAAATTGTAACGATGACCTATCCTTTGATTGGTAATTACGGGATTAATAAAGAGGACATGGAGTCAAGGCAACCTTTTGTAGAAGGTTTTGTGGTTAAGGAATACAGTAAAATAGCCAGTAATTGGCGCAAGGATGAATCATTAAGCGATTATCTAAAGAAGAATAATATTGTAGGCGTGGAGGGCATAGATACACGGGCACTGACCTTACACATAAGGCAGGCCGGGGCAATGAAGGCAGTATTATCCAGCGAAGACCTGAATGATAAAAGTTTAGTCCAGAAGGCTAAAGATTCTCCGGGTTTAATTGGCCGCGACTTAGTCAAGGAAGTTACCAATAGAAAGAAATATATTTGGTCTAAAATTGAAAAAGCAAGATTCAAGGTCATCGTCCTTGATTGCGGAGTAAAATATAACATTTTAAGGAAACTTATCGAAAATAAATGTCAGGTAGTGGTTGTGCCTGCAGATACAAAAGCCAGCGAGATTTTAAAGATGAAGCCAGATGGATTATTGCTTTCCAATGGCCCGGGGGACCCGACGGCAGTTAAATATGTGATAGATACAACCAGAAGATTAATCGGGAAAGTGCCTATATTCGGCATTTGTCTGGGGCATCAGATGTTAGGCTTAGGCTTAGGAGGTAAGACCTACAAGCTTAAATTCGGCCATCACGGTGCAAATCATCCAGTGAAAGATGTAAAAACAGGAAAAGTTTCTATAACTGTGCAAAATCACGGTTTTTGTGTAGATATAGACTCTTTAAACAAGAAAGATATAGAAATAACGCATATTAATTTAAATGACCAAACCCTGGAGGGTATGCGGCATAAAAAATTACCTATATTTTCCGTGCAGTTTCATCCTGAGGCATCAGCAGGTCCACATGATGCCGAGTATCTGTTTGGAGAATTTATAAAATTGATGCAGAAGTACAAACGATAATCCACCGACGAAGAGAATGAGGGTGGATAAATCCCAACATGTAAAGAAAGATTGGATTTATGCCTAAACGAACTGATATAAAAAAGATTTTAATCATTGGCTCAGGCCCTATTGTCATCAGCCAGGCCTGTGAATTTGACTATTCCGGAACCCAGGCTTGTAAGGTTTTAAAGCAGGAGGGATATAAGGTAATTTTAGTAAATTCAAATCCCGCCACGATCATGACCGACCCGGAGATGGCAGATAAGACCTATGTCGAACCTTTGACTACAGAAATCTTAGAAAAAATTATTGCTAAGGAAAGACCGGATGCTTTGCTTCCTACCTTAGGTGGTCAGACTGCCCTAAACCTCGCTGTAGACTTAGCTGGAAAAAACATACTGAAAAAATATAAAGTAGAGACTATCGGCGCTAATATAAAGGCGATAAAAAAAGGTGAGGATAGGCAGTTATTTAAAGAGGCAATGCAGAAAATTGGCTTGGATTTGCCTAGAAGCGATAAGGCCTACACCCTAAAAGAAGCCTATGCTGTTGCCCAGAGGATAGGATTTCCGGTAATTATCCGTCCCAGTTTTACTTTAGGAGGAACAGGCGGGAGCGTTGCCTATAATATCGAAGAATTCAAAGAATTAGCAAAGCGCGGCCTTGAATCCAGTATGATTAACGAGATTCTTATCGAGGAATCGGTGATTGGCTGGAAGGAATTTGAATTAGAGGTAATGCGGGATATAAAAGATAATGCGGTAATAATTTGCTCCATTGAGAACTTTGATCCCATGGGAATTCATACCGGAGATAGCATAACTGTGGCGCCTGTCCAGACATTGACCGATAAAGAATACCAGAAGATGCGCGATAGCGCGATTGCCTGTATTAGAGAAATTGGCGTGGAGACAGGCGGTTCTAATATCCAGTTTGCTGTTCATCCTGAGACGGGAAGAATGGTCATTATTGAAATGAATCCTCGGGTTTCAAGGAGTTCGGCATTAGCCTCTAAGGCAACCGGATTTCCTATTGCCAAGATTGCCGCAAAATTAGCCGTAGGTTATACCTTGGATGAGATTCCCAATGACATCACCAAAAAGACTCCTGCTTGTTTTGAACCCACTATTGATTACTGTGTAGTAAAAATTCCCCGTTTTACCTTTGAGAAATTCACATCAGCAGATTCCGCATTAACCGTATCCATGAAATCAGTAGGTGAAGTAATGGCTATAGGCAGGACTTTTAAGGAAGCTTTCCAGAAGGCTCTACGCTCACTGGAAATAGGTCTTGTTGGTTTGGACGACTTAAAATATTCACCAGATGATGATGAATTAAAAAAGAATTTAAGAGTTCCTAATGCCTTAAGAGTACTTTATATAAAACAAGCTATAAAAAGAGGTTGCACTATCGACGAGATTTATAAGTTAACCCAAATCGATCCCTGGTTTCTGGAAAATATTCGCCAGATTGTAGAATTAGAAGAGCAGATAAAGTCAGAGTTGAAATTTAACCAAGAAAAAAGTTCAGTTGATTTACTCAAAAAAGCAAAAGAATTCGGATTTTCAGATTTACAGATTGCCCGTTTATTAAATCAAAGCGAAGATACTATAAGAAAGTGGCGTAAAGAATTAGGGATAAAGCCAAATTACAAGCTGGTAGATACCTGTGCTGCGGAGTTTGAGGCACATACTCCTTATTATTATTCGACATACGAGCAATAAATTCGGAGGGATTTATGTTGAGAGCAGAGATTTATATCCTTTTAAAGAGAACTGTTGCTGACCCTCAAGGTCTGACTGTTAAGCGCGCCTTAGAATCATTAGGCTATAGAGACTTAGCAGATGTTCGCATGGGCAAATTAGTGATTATTAAATTAAATTCCAAAGATAAAAAAAGAGCGCAACAGCAAATTGACCAGATGTGTAAAAAATTATTGGCAAATCCAATTATAGAAGATTATCATTTTAAGATAAAAGAGGAATAAATGAACCCCGCCCTTCCTAAAAGGGCGGGGTATAAATAGGGAAGGAAGGGCGGGGTGAAATTTGGCGTCGTATTTTTTCCTGGTTCTAATTGCGATCAGGATTGTTTTTACGTAATCAAGGATGTTTTAAGGCAGTCCGTTAAGTATATTTGGCATAAGGATGCTGACCTTGATGGGCTTGACTGCGTTATCTTGCCAGGAGGATTTAGCTACGGCGATTACCTAAGGACGGGCGCTATAGCGAGATTTTCTCCGGTAATGAAGTCTATTGCTGGATTTGCCAGAAAGGGTGGGACGGTAATAGGAATTTGTAATGGCTTTCAGATTCTCCTTGAAGCGGGACTCCTGCCCGGCGTTATGCTTAAGAACAGAGGTCTTCATTTTATTTGTAAGCACCTTTTTATAAAGACAGAGAATAATCAAACGAGATTCACTAATTTTTATAATACAGGCCAGATTTTAAAAATACCTATCGCACATAACGAAGGAAATTATTATATTGATGCAGCTGGATTAAAGGGATTGAGAGATAATAACCAAATAGTATTCCGTTATTGTTCTGCCGCCGGAGAGGTCAGTGACCGATTTAATCCCAATGGCGCATTAGATAATATTGCGGGCATCATAAACAAAAAAGGAAATGTTTTAGGGATGATGCCGCATCCCGAAAGGAGTTCAGAAAGAGAACTAGGCAGCCAGGATGGTTATTTTATATTTAAGTCAATAGTTAAATGGCTAAAGACGCAAAAAGCATGGTGAGACCAGACGTGTATCATTCGCTGGGTTTAAGCGATAAGGAATATCAGGGCATCCTGAAGATTTTAAAACGTAAGCCCTCAAACACAGAACTGGCGATGTTTTCCGTAGAGTGGTCTGAACATTGCGGATACCTGCGTTCCCGCAAATGGATAAAAACTTTGCCCAAGACAGGCAAATACAAAACACTGATAGGAGAAGATTCCGGGGGAATTATTATTGATGACTTAGCCATAATCTTTAAGATGGAGAGCCATAACCATCCTTCTCAGGTTGAACCGAAACAAGGAGCTGCTACAGGGGTAGGGGGAATTATAAGGGATATATTCACAGCAGGAGCCAGGCCAATAGCATTATTAGATTCCCTGCGTTTTGGGCCGCTTACCCAGGCGTATTCAGTTTTATGGAAATTGTGTGGGAGTACCCACTGTTGGCGGCGAGATTTACTTTGATAAGAGTTACATCGGAAATTGCTTGGTTAACGCGATGTGTATCGGTATAGCCAAGAAGGATAACTTAGTTCGCGCCCGCGCATTCGGTAAGGGAAATTACATTATGTATGTGGGTTCAAGCACGGGACGGGACGGAATCGGAGGATGCAGTATCCTTGCCTCACATGAATTTAAAGAAGGCGAAGAGAAGAGGCCGACAGTTCAGATAGGAGACCCCTTTACAGAGAAGTGTTTGATAGAGGCAACTTTAGAAGCCATTAATACAGGGAATATTGTGGGGATTAAGGATATGGGAGCAGCAGGACTTACTTGTTGTACGAGTGAAATGGCATCAGCGGGAAATTCAGGCATGGACATAGAATTACAAGCCGTGCCAAGACGTGAAGAAAATATGGAACCGTGGGAATTGATGATGTCGGAGTCCCAGGAAAGGATGCTTATTTGTGTAAAAAAAGGGAAAGAGGAGCAAATAAAGAAAATATTCCTGAAATGGGACCTCAACGCTTCCGTTATCGGTAAAGTTACTAATGATGGGCTAGTAACAATTAGAGATAGTGGCAAAGTAGTAGCCCGGATAAAGGCGCATACTTTGACTAAGGCACCAATATACGATATGCCTTATAAGAAGCCAGGGTATTTAAGAGAATTAAACAAGCTTACGCTTAGCAAAATCCTTAAGCCGAAAGACTACAATTCGGTTTTGTTGAAACTGATGGCCGCGCCGTCTATTGCCAGTAAAACCTGGGTATACGAGCAGTACGACCATATGGTTCAGACCAATACCGTGGTCTTGCCTGGTTCGGATGCGGCGGTACTTAGATTACCTCCCACAAAGTACGGCGGGTCCGCCTCTGGCGGAAAAGGGACAAATAGGGCCATAGCTGCTACTACCGATTGCAATAGCCGTTATTGTTTTCTTAATCCTTATAGGGGTGCGCAGATTGCCGTAGCCGAGGCAGCGAGGAACCTTGTCTGTTCAGGAGCCCATCCAGCAGCAGTTACAGATTGCCTTAATTTTGGAAATCCCGAGAAGCCAGAAAGTTTCTGGCAGTTTAAAAATTGCGTGGAAGGTATCCGGGATGCGTGCAGGTCATTTAATATAGCCGTAGTAAGCGGGAACGTCTCTTTCTACAATGAAAGCCCACAGTCTACTATCAACCCTACCCCCACCATAGGCATGATAGGTATTATTAACGATATAAATAAAGTCTGTTCGCAGAATTTCAAGCAAGATGGTGACATTATAATTCTTTTAGGCTATTGCAGAGAAGAATTAGGTGCAAGCGAATATTTGAAAGAGATTCATAATTTAACCAAAGGCAATGCACCAGAATTAGACCTAAAACTAGAACAGGCTGTTCAAAAGGCAGCCCTCAAAGCGATAGAGAGAGGTTTAGTGAATTCAGCCCATGATTGTTCTGAGGGGGGATTAGCAGTAGCTTTGGCTGAAAGCTGCGTTTTGAATAAAGATAGAATGATCGGCGCTAACATCAATAACTTAAATTATGACATGAGAGCGGATGCTTTACTTTTTGGTGAATCCCAATCAAGGATTATTCTTTCCTGTAGTAAAGATTCCGTGGAAAAAGTTAGAAAGATTGCCCTAGAATTTAAAGCTCCCTTTCGTGTTATTGGTAAAACCGGTGGTAGAGTTTTAAGAATTTTAAAAAACATAGAAGAGTTGATTTATTTACCGTTAGAAGATTTATATGAAGAGTGGAGCGGAGCGTTAAAGAAGGAAATTGAAGGATAAAAAAGCAACCTTTTACCGAGCCTAAACGCATAAAAAACGCCTGAGTTTCACTAAAGCATTTTTTATGCAGGCTCGGTATCAATTCACCCAAACAACTTACTCACGCTATCGCGTTCGTAAGTTGTGGGTTCATTGATGTGCGGAATATTCGGGATATATCCACATAAAGATGCAGCCAGCCTCGCCTGTTTGGGTCTTTATGCACTCCAGCATCGAGGTGAAGAATCAAGCGGAATAATCACCCGCGATGGCAAGAAGGTGCATTTACATAAAGCCTTAGGGTTAGTCAGTGATGTTTTTGATGAAAAAATTATTCGCAGCCTGCGCGGTGAACTGGCAGTGGGACATGTGCGTTATTCCACTACAGGAAGCAGTAATATCAAGAATACCCAACCCTTTTACGTAAAATCAAAAATTGGCGATATTGCCATTGCGCATAACGGAAATCTTACTAATACATTAAGTCTCCATCGGGAGTTAGAGGACAATGGTGCTTTATTTCAGACGAGTATGGATTCAGAAATTATTGCTCATCTCCTGGCGCATAGTCAAGAGAAAGATTTTAAAGATGTAATAATTTGGTCTCTCTCTAAACTAGAAGGGGCTTATTCTTTAGTGTTAATGCTCAATGATATTCTGATTGGGGCAAGGGATACATTCGGCTGGCGGCCTTTGTGTTTAGGCAAATTAGACGGGGCATATATTCTAGCTAGTGAAACTTGCGCCTTAGATTTAATTGGCGCTCAATATATAAGAGACATTGAGCCCGGAGAAATTGTATTTATAAAAAAAGATGGAATTCAGTCCTTCAAGCCTTTTCAAAAAACTGCTCATGCCTTTTGTATTTTTGAATATATCTATTTTGCCAGGCCCGACAGTAATATTTTTGAACATAATGTGTATATGACGCGCAAAAGGTTAGGGGTGCAATTAGCAACTGAATTTCCGGCTGAGGCAGATTTGGTAATGCCCATTCCTGACTCAGGTACATATGCGGCTTTGGGATTTTCTGAAGCCTCAAAGATTCTTTTTGAATACGGAATGATTCGCAATCATTATATTGGAAGGACGTTTATTCAACCGAGTCAAGTTCTACGTGATTTTCACGTGAAGATAAAACTTAACCCTTTAAAAGAAGTATTAAATGGTAAAAGAGTAGCTTTGATTGAAGATTCCATTGTGCGTGGCACGACGAGTAGAATGCGCGTAAAAACCCTGCGCCTTGCAGGAACAAAAGAGATACATATGCGGGTGAGTTGCCCGCCGCTTAAATTCCCTTGTTTTTACGGAATAGATTTTCCTACTAAGAAAGAACTTGTTGCCTCCAAGCACGATATTGCCTGGATCCGCGATTTCATTGGGGCGGATAGCCTGGAATATTTAAGCCTTGAAGGTATGCTGAACTCTATGCCTCTTTCCAAAGAAAATTTCTGCACTGCCTGTTTCACGGGAAAATATCCTACTCATCAGGCATGTCGCCTCTCTAAAACCATTTTGGAAAAATAAAAAACCCCGCGCCCAGAATTTTGGGCGTGGGGGTTTTTTATACGCGTAGAAAATTTAAGCTTATACCCTGGTTACGTCGGTGGCTTGTTCGCCTTTGGGGCCTTGGGTGATTTCGAATTCGACTTCCTGGCCTTCTTCTAAGGATTTATAGCCGTCTCCTTTGATTGCGCTGTAATG
>Ga0315273_10005190_pt1 | contig 16088 bp, 16 predicted proteins | sample YL17G02_0_MG_FD_205753 | JGI IMG/M metagenome (GOLD analysis project Ga0315273, IMG submission 205753) | Sediment microbial communities from Yellowstone Lake, YNP, Wyoming, USA - YL17G02_0 | ecosystem: Environmental > Aquatic > Freshwater > Lake > Sediment | place: USA: Wyoming | collected... | reverse complement strand
GACCGGTATGTCGTCGATGTATGCGACCCAGCGGTGCGCTGGGAGCTTGCCCGGCCCCCAGAACCGGTTCAGGCTCGCCACCATCGCCTGCGACTCGGGAGGTAACTCCCAGTAACGAACGATCAGATCCTCGTAAGCCTCCATAGCCTGCGTGTCCAGGACCTCCACGAACCGGACATCCGCCTGGGGTTTCGTTTCGTTCCAGTTGTCGAGGTCGATCGCCATGCCGGTGACGCGCTCGACCGCGGCCAGTCCGTTTCGATCGAGGTGGGAACCTAGATCCTGGGGCATACAGGAGGGATGCTCCCACCAGATAAATGGCACCCCTCGCCGCTGGAACGACTCCACGACCGCATTGACCGCCTCGCCCGGATCGCGTTCGGTGATCGCCGTCCTGAGGACGCCGTTGTAGGGGAGATGAGGGATCGGCGTCTCGTACCGAAGCACGCCACCCATGTCAACGAGAGCACCGGCCGCCCACAGCCCGAGATGCGACCAATGCCCCACAAGGGCGGCCTCGATCTCTCGTATCTGCTGATTCAGTCCGCCCAACGCTGATCTCCCGCGATCCTACGACACGAGACGTCCGCTCCGACGATCCCTGGGCGCAGAGGGGTCCCAGGCGTTCCGTTCCCGCCAGGGGGGTGGGGCGGCGGATATCCGACGCGATGGAACTCCCGCTGCCAGCACTCCGGGCAGACCACGCCAGGATCAGGTGCCGTGCCGCAGCGTCCACAGGACGGCGGGCCGAGTCCGCATGCGCCAGTTCGCGTCACCCGAGAATGACGACTCGTGCTAAATCGGGCCGACTGGCGCAGTCGGCACCCACGGACCTTCGATAACGGTCGCCTCCGCCTCTCCCGGCCACGGCGGCATCGTGATACACAGAAACCGCAGCGGTTCCGCCCCGGTGCAGCGGTACTGGAAGGCAGCACCGACCGGGATGTCGATGGAGACACCCGGCGTCAGAACGGTGATTTCTTCCCCGCTCTCGTCCCGGCGCCAAATTTCCCCTCGCCCGGACAGGACGTGCCAGAACTCACTCACCGTGGCATGGACGGTCGCCCGGTTCACCTGCCCTGGCGGGACCGTGGAATGGATCATGTCACCGGTGGTGCCCCCCATCAAATAGCGGATCTCCGCTCCGGCGGGGGAGCGGGCATCGGCGGTCTCGGGAAGCGGGCGGGTCTGCATACGCACTCCTTCGCGGGCTTGTCCACAGCCTATGCGCTCACCTCCCGCAGATCGGCTACGCGATCACGGGGACCGGCGGACTTCTCGCCGCCGCGCTCTCGATCGCAGCGACATCCTGGCTGATCGTGAGAACCGCTGTCTTCGGACGCTGGCTCGCATGGGTCGGCGCCGTCGCAGTACTCGTCGTAGTCGGGGCCGCGATCGCGCTTTCGGGTGTGTTCGCCATCCCGGCTCTCCTCGTATGGACTGTCGCGGTCAGCGTTGCGATGTGGCGAGGGACGGGGATGACCAGCACGTCCTCGACCTGACGCCGAACAGCATCGTGAGCGCCCGGGAGGGTCGCTACCGTCGAGACGTTGGTTCCCTCGCCTGGGCGACTGCGCAGTTGCCCGCAACCCCCGATCTCCCGCTGCCAGCACTCCGGGCAGAACACGCCGGGGGTCAGGTGCCGTGCCGCAGCGTCCGCAGGACGGCGTGATGTTGGAGCGAACACCCGCCATTGCCCAGGATGGGAGCATGGCGTACCAGTCGCGGCTCCCCCGTCCACAACCACGCCCAGCAGATCACTGCCCCCGTAACTTGGTGCGCGCTTGATATTGCACAAACGACAATAGATAATCAACGCTGAGAACAACACAACTAAGAGGCAGTCATGAACGTTGTTTTGGGATATGGAAATGTTGGGCGCTTGATCGCCGAAGAGCTAAGAGCTAGCGGCGAGGATGTGATGGTGGTTCGGCATGCTGGTGGGAAGATCGAGGGGCTTGAGTCGATTACTGTTGACGCGCTTGATCGCCAAAGTGTTGAGCAGGCACTTCACGGTGCTCAACGAGTGTTTGTGACTACCGGTCTTGAATACAATCTGAAAGTCTGGCAACGAGATTGGCCAATTCTCATTGACAATGTCATCGCAGGTGCAAAAGTCACCAACGCCAAACTCATATTCATCGATAATATCTATCTATACGGACCAGCACCACTACAAAATCCTATTACCGAAGAACACCCACGGAAGCCCGTCTCGAGAAAGGGCTTAGTGCGACTAGGACTTGTAGAAGAACTGGAAGAGGCCGAGCGTGACGGCCTAGACGTGCTTATTGTTCGCTGTGCGGATTTTTACGGCCCGAAGGTTGCAAGCAGCGGTATCACAATGGCAATCGAGGCCATGGTCAAAAGCAAGACAGGATACTTTATGGGTGATCCCAAGACGCGCCATACGTACTCCTATGTGCCGGACATTGCTCGGGCGTCCGTCGCTTTGGCGATTGCCGATGATACTTATAGCCAGACTTGGCATGCGCCATCAGCGGCCGCTCTCACTGGAAATGAACTCATGACTTTGGTAGACGAGACAATGGGCAAAAAAGGCAAGTGGAAAACGATGAGCCGCAATTCGATGCTTCTAATGGGGGTCTTCATACCAATTTTGCGAGAACTGCGTGAAATGATGTATCAGTTCGAGAGCGACTATGTCTTCGACAGTAGTAAGTTCGCCTCGCGGTTCCCAGACTTCAAGCTAACTTCCTACGAAGAAGGGATAAAGGCCACGGTAAGCTCCAACACCTAGAAGGTCACGCGCCGATGGATCTCGTGCAACTCGCCGCCTCGATTTTCCCGAACGAGCCACCGAAGACCTGACGCGGGCGTGAGGCGCTTCCCAGCGGCCGGGTGCCGTGCCGCAGCGTCCACCGGGACGGCGGGCGGAAGCAGAATAGGTCATCGTTTCTTGCCGCCAATCGACACGCCAGCGCATCTCGCAACATCACCGTGACCGACACGACCCCGTGACCTGAGACCGCGCCCACCGTTCCGCTTTGTCTCACCCGACCCGAACTCCCGCTGCCAGAACTCCGCGCAGAACACGAACGCCGGGGGTCAGGGGCAGTGCCGCAGCGTCCACAGGACGCTGTGCCGCGCATTGCATCACGGGCGTAAGAGGTGTATAGATGCGTGTAAGGTTTAGCGAATTCGTCTTGCATCGCGGAGGCACCTCATCCCCGCATGACGAGGTGCCTACTTCCGAGCCCATGCCTCCAGGCGCGGTCTGCGGATGGCCGGGTGCAGGCGTTGCCGGGATAGCTCAGCTACTTGTCAACCTGGAGGTGACCCGATGATCCGCAGGACCGGAGTCGTCGCGCTGGTCGCCCTCGTCGCGGCCCTGGTGGCTATCTCGGCGGCGAGCGGCGTCGCGGAATCGCGCAAGCCGATCAAGATCGATATGCAGGCCGAAGGATTTGAGCACCAAACCGGGAAGTTCCTGCTCTCGCTTGGCACCGACGGCGATCTCGGGAAAGCGGAGAACCGCCTCGTCGGCGCACGAAGAGGTAAGACACCCGACGGTTGGGAGTTCAACCGCGTCAAGCGGACGACAACACTCACCGGGAAACAGGGAACGCTCGAGATCGCCTGGCAGGGCCGCGCCTACGAAATGGCATACGGCGAAAGAGATGTACGGGAAGGTACGTGGTCGATCGTCAAAGGTACTGGCAAGTATGCCGGAATCCACGGCGGCGGAACATGGAAGGGCACCCAGTACGTCTTCAATCAGGTCGCTCGATTCGTGGGGTCGGCATCCGGGCCCTGAGGTTCACGATGACGATCCCCCTGGGCGGGGCCTTCACCTCCCCCGGCGCCTCAACGAGCGACTGAATCGTGACCAGACGCCGCTGGCTTATCGTGGCAGGCGCCCTGGTCGTGGGCGTGATCGCTGTCGCGATCGCATCCGGCCTCTACTCCTGGCTGCGCGGCTCCACCCCGTCGCCGGAGGCGGCAACCTGGGCCGATCAGGTCTAACGTGCTGTAAACGGCTTTAGAAAGCCGAAAACCCGCCATACAAGCGGGTTTGCGGTGTTTCCAGGATGATGCGACCTAAGGCCCATACGGGATTCGAACCCGTGCCGCCGCCGTGAGAGGGCGGTGTCCTAGGCCACTAGACGAATGGGCCGTGCGGCGAGGGAGTGTAGCGAACCGGGGCGGGACGGCCTCCGGGACCCGCCGCGGGGCGGACGGCTACGGCGTCGGCACGGGCTTGGTCTCGGACTCACGCCCGTCGATCCGGGCCTCGAGGCCGAGCCGGATCTCCTCACCCGTGGCGAGCAGGGTGTCGTAGCGGACGCGGCGGGGCGGGAGCTTCACGATGCGGACCGATTCATCGCGATCGCCGTGGCAGCGTGCATACGCCGCCGCCTCGTCGAGGGGCCGCAGGCGATCGCGTTTCCGATGGAGCCAGGTCACCCCCGGACACCTACCATGTCACGGGCGCTGTGGGAACCCGGCCGGGTGGCCGGGTCCCGCACTTTGCAGACGAAACGTGGCTAGGCCCAGGGCTTACAGGACCAGGGACCCCAGCTGCGGCCCGAGGCGACGAAGTACTTGTGGGCGGCGCGGGCCTGCTCGGACGCGGAATCGCCGTGCCCGAAGAGGCGCCGTTCGCTCGAGCCCATCTGGAACAGGCCGAGGTACTGGCCGTTCTGGGCATCCGTCCGCAGGCCCGACTCGCAACGCGAGACCGCGAGCGCTTCCTGGCAGTACTCGCCGAAGGTGCGGCAGATCGCTGTGCGGGGGCTTGCAGCCTCGAGGGAAGCGAGCCGGCGGGCCTTTGCCCGTTGCGCTAGTGCGACCTTCGCGGCAGCAGCTTTCTGCTGTGTCCGGACGAGGCTCTGCGTATGGAGACGGAGTTGCCGCTTCGCCGAGACTGCGAAACGAGGGTCGCTCAGCAGCCAGTCGTGTGTTTCGAGGAACCGGAGTACCTGCCGGTCCTTCTTCATGGTGCTCAGGTGGCGCGTCAACTGCGCGCCGAGGTCTGCGTTGGACTGTGACTGTGCAGTCGCCGGTAGGACTAACAGAATCAGGGCGCACGCACCCATCGCTAGGGCTCTCAGGGTCTGACCTCCATCTCGGGGACAGGGCTCGCGGCGCCGCGCGAAAGCGGACCGCTCGTGTCTCTCGCTTCGACCACCCTAGCGAAAGCGGCACAAAGCCGGGCGCAGATCCTTACAAAATCCTTGAATTCGCTGTCACAAGCGTTATCGGAGCGAACAACGGAAAAGCCCCCTTGCGGGGGCGTGACGGCGAGAGCTCGAGCTGCGGGACAGGGACTCGAACCCCAACTTCCGGAACCAGAATCCGGCGTCCTACCATTAGACGATCCCGCAGGGCTCGCGCGGGATGGTAGCAACCTCATCCTCGGGCGGCGTTCCCGTGCGGGCGGGAATCAGGGCTCGAGGCGGTAGACCGAGACGAGGCGCTTCTCGTTCTCCGTGTCGATGTGGGCGATCACCTCGACGTACGGCTCGAGCCCCGAGCCGCGCAGCTTGGCCTTCAGGAGACCGTCGACCTGGAAGAGGCCGGACGAGTTGTTCATCAGGATCCCGATCTTGACTGGCTTGTCGTCGCCGTCCTCGATCGTGACCTCCTCGATCGCGGCGGCGGAGAGCGAGTGCATCGAGACCGAGCCGGCCTCGAACGGGATCCGCGAGCGGCCCTTCGCCATGTCGAGCGCGTCGGCGACTCGGAGGATCCCGGCCTCGAGGGCGAGAGGCTCACCGTCGGAGCGGTGGCTCGTGATTGCCTGCAGGACCTCCGAGATCACCACCGTCCGCTCGGGCTCGTCGTAGATTCCCTCCAGGAGCTCCCGCATCTTCGGCTCCGAGAGGAACAGGCTGAAGTCCTCGTGGCCGCGTCGGTGCACCGACATGCCGACGCAGTGCATCAGCGCGGAGAGGACCACGATCACCTCGGCGTCCTCGTTCGTCAGGCCGTAGTCGCGCACGGCCGACGGCTCGATGCCGTGCTTCGTGAGCTGACGCAGAAGCTTGAGGGCGATGTTGACGACAATCTGGATGTGCACCCAGGAGTGGTCGTTGATCTGCATGCGCGCGACCGCGTTGACGTTCGAGACGTGCCACCAGGCCTTCAGCTGGGCATCGTCGTTCGCGCGGTCGAGTACCCGACGTAGCTTGCGGTTACCACGCTCCGGCAGGCGGATGCGCATCCCAGCGATCGCCTCGGCAGGCGTCAGGCGCGTCTCGCGGACGGCCTCGGCCGACACGGGCCCCTCGATTCGCTGCTCGATCTCGGGGTCGAGCGGACTCAGTTGGTCGTCATGCTCCCGAGAGGAATCACCGTCCATCGGCTCATCCTCGCACACCGTCGCGCCGATCAGCTCGGATCATCGAGCCGGGCGATCTCCCGACGGGCGTGGGTGCGGGCCTTGCCGAGTCGGGCACGGTTGACCGGATCGTTGAGCCACGCGCTCGCGCCGGACGGGTGTGGCAAAGGGATCACGACGGCGTCGTCAACGAGGTAGCTCTTGCCGACGCACTCCGTCAGGGTTCGGGCGCCGACGATCGAACGTGCTGCGAGGCCCCCGACCGTGAGCACGAGGGCGGGGCGGAGCAGACGCAGCTCCTCGGTACGCCACGGAGCGCAGAGCCGTTGCTCGGCGGGCGTCGGTGTGCGATCCCCTCGGCCGGAGGTGCGCCCCGGGTAACACCGCGTCACCGAAGCGCAGTAGAACGTCGCATAGAAGGCGTCCTCGTCGATGTCGAGCCAGCGGCGCAGGGTGCGGCCTGCGCGGCCGCGCCAGGGTGCGCCTTCTGCGCCTTCGACAATGCCGGGCGCCTGCCCGTAGAGATAGGCGCGCCGGGCCGCAGAGCCGTGGACGACCGGGGTGGACTCGATCGCGAAGCCCGCGTCGGCACAGCGCCGGCAGCGGGCGAGGTGGCGCTGGAGCGCGCCGATCGAGGCGTAGAGCTTCGTCGGCTCTGCTGGCGTTGGCGGGCCCACGATCCGACACAATAAAGTAGGTGCGTGGCCCTTCTCGAATCCGTGCCGAACGTTTCCGAGGGGCGCAAAGCAGCCGTTATCGACGCGATCCGGCAGGCGTTCGCGGGCCAGGGCCGCGTCCTCGACGTGCACTCGGACGTCGACCACCACCGCTCCGTCTACACGATCGTCGCGGACGAGAGCGACCTGGCCGATTCGCTGCTGGCCGGAATCGCCCGCTCGGCCGAGCTCATCGACCTTCGTAGGCACGACGGGATCCATCCGCGGGTCGGGGCGGCCGACGTCGTTCCGGTCGTGCCGCTCCGGCCCGATGAAATGGAGCTCGCGGTCGAGGTGGCACTCGCGCTCGGACGGAGGGTCGGCGACGAGCTCGGTCTGCCGGTGTTCCTCTACGGCGCAGCTGCAGACGGGCGGAGGCCCGCGTTCTTCCGCCGCGGGGGCCCGGACGAGCTGCAACGCCGGATCGACGCCGGCGAGCTGCAGCCGGCCTTCGGCCCGTCGCAGCTCGATCCGCGCGCCGGCTGCGTTCTGGTCGGCGCCCGTCCGCCGTTGATCGCCTTCAACATCGAGCTCGCAACGGGCGACCTCGCCGACGCGCAGGCGATCGCCGCTGCGATCCGCGCGTCGAGCGGCGGCATGCCGGGGGTGCAGGCGCTCGGGCTCGTCTTGCCCGCCGGCGGACAGGTGCAGGTGTCGATCAACGTGATCGACACCGAGGCAGCACCGCTCGTCGCCGTCGTCGAGCGTGTCAGGGAGGTGGCGGGGGAGCGGGGGGTCGAGGTCGGCCCGAGCGAGCTCGTCGGCCTCCTGCCCGAGAGTGCCGTCGTCGATCCGGCGCTGCTCGGTCTCGACGCGCTACCCGACGAGCGCGTGCTCGAGTGCCGGCTCGCGTTGGGGTGAGGGGGCGCGGCTCCGGTGGCGAGCCCTTCGTCAGGGCGTCGTGGAGTCGACGAGGCGACGACGCGGAGTCTCGGGACAGAGTCGGCACGGATCCGGCACGGATCCGGCACAGAGTCGGCACGGATCGCCGGGTAGCGTTCAAGATGGGACCGTTGCTCCCCCGTAAGGGGACTCGCGCGTGAGCAACGGAGCACATGCGCGGTCCGCGAATTGCCATTGCGAGCGACCCGTCGGCACTCGTCGGACTAGACTCGCGATCCGTGACCGATGCGCTGCTGCTGACCGGCGACGACCTCACCATCCAGGACGTCTGGGAGGTGGCGGTCGGCCGTCGCGCCGTCGCGCTGGCCGACAGCGCCGTGGAGCGGATGACGCGCTCCCGCGCGCTCCTGGACGAACTTCGTGGGGAGCACACCTACGGTGTCAACACAGGCTTCGGCCGCTTCGTCTCGGAGTCGATTCCCGACGACCAGGCGGAGGAGCTTCAGTTGCGGCTGCTCCGCAGCCACTCGTGCGGAGTCGGTGAGCCCTACCCGGACGAGGTCGTCCGCGCGGCGATGCTGCTCCGAGCCAACGCTATCGCGAAGGGCTACTCGGGCGCGCGCGTGGAGACCGTCGGGCTGCTGCTCGCTGTGCTCACGAGCGGGATCGTTCCCTACGTGCCAGCCCGAGGCTCGGTCGGCGCAAGCGGCGATCTCGCGCCGCTCGCCCACCTTGCGCTCCCGCTCGTGGGCGAAGGCGAGGCCTTCCTCGACGGCGTTCGCATGCCCGGCGGCGAGGCGCTCGCGGCCGTCGGGCTGACTCCCGTCAGGCTCCAGGCGAAGGAGGGCCTGTCTCTGATCAACGGGACCCAGTTCATGTGTGCGATGGCGTCGCTGGGGCTTTCGCGCGCGCGCCGGCTCGTGCGTGTCTCGGATATCGCGTGCTCGATGTCTCTCGAGGCACTGCAAGGATCCCTGACGAGCTTCCATCCGGCGATTCACGCTGCGCGGCCGCACGCAGGGCAGGTTGCGTCAGCCGCCAACGTGCGGCGGTTGCTCGACGGGTCGGCCATCCTCGAGTCGCATCGGTGGTGCGACAAGGTGCAGGATGCGTACTCGCTGCGTTGCGCCGCCCAGGTGCACGGTGCGAGCCGCGACTTGCTCGATTACGTCGAGCGCACCGTGGCGATCGAGATCAACGCCGCCACCGACAACCCGCTCGTCCTGCTCGAGGAGCGCGAGATCGTGTCGAACGGCAACTTTCACGGCCAACCGATCGCATTCGCCCTCGACTGCCTCGCGATCGCCGTCGCCGAGCTCGCGAACATCTCCGAGCGTCGGGTCGAGCGGATGGTCAACCCGAGCCTCTCGGACGGGCTGCCGGCGTTTCTCACCCGTGAGGGCGGGATCAACTCGGGGATGATGATCCTCCAGTACGTCTCCGCGGCGCTCGTGTCGGAGAACAAGGTTCTGGCTCACCCCGCGAGCGTCGACTCGATCCCGACGAGCGCGGGCCAGGAGGATCACGTCTCGATGGGGAACGCCGCCGGCCTCAAGGCCCAGCAGGTGCTTGCGAACGCCGAGCGTTCGCTCGCGATCGAGCTGCTGGCAGGCGCGCAGGCTGTCGAGTTCCTGGCGCCGCTCGAGCCCGGCCGCGGGGTCGCGGCGGCCCGAGCCCACGTTCGCACTCTGTCGGAGCGGCTGCGCGAGGATCGATCGCTCTCGGCCGACATCGAGCGCGTCGCCGGCTCGATCCGCGACGGCAGCGTGATCGCCGCAGTCGAAGCGGCGTGCGGAGAGCTCCTCTGATGCTCGGGCGCTCCAGCCGCGAAGCACGTCCCATTCCCGCGCACCCGTACCGGGACACGGCCATCGTCTACGGCATCATGGCCGGCGTGCTCGTGGTCGTTGCGGCGGTGACCGGAGGTGACGTGCTGCGGGCCGGGCTGGTCGCGGTCGTCTTCTTCGTCGTCGCTACGGCGTGGACGTCCTGGCGGTTCCGTACCCGGATCAGGGAGCGCGATGCCGCTCGCGCTGCGGCAGCACTGTCCGCGGGGGATGGTGGCGGTGGCGGGAGCACAGATGGCAACGGACGAGGAGGATCTGGCGCATGAGCGACGTCGACGCGGTGGTGGAGGCTCTCTGCGGTGACCTCTCCGCGGTGCGGGCCCCGCGGGGCACGGCCCTTAACGCGCACTCGTGGCAGACCGAGGCGCCGTTACGGATGCTGTTGAACAACCTCGACCCCGAGGTCGCCGAGCACCCGGAGGAGCTCGTCGTCTACGGCGGCTCGGGCCGGGCTGCCCGGTCGCACGACGCACTGCGTGAGATCGTGCGCACGCTGCTGCGCCTGAAGGACGACGAGACACTCCTCGTCCAATCCGGCAAGCCGGTCGGCGTCTTCCGGACGCACGAGGGAGCTCCCCGCGTGTTGATCGCAAACTCGCTGCTCGTCCCGAAGTGGGCGACCTGGGACGAGTTTCGCCGTCTCGAGGCGGAGGGGCTGACCATGTTCGGCCAGATGACCGCGGGCTCGTGGATTTACATCGGCACGCAGGGGATCCTGCAGGGCACGTACCAGACGTTCTGCGCCGCCGGCGAGGTGCACTTCGGTTCCGCCGATCTCTCCGGCCGAACCGTCCTCACGGCAGGGCTCGGCGGCATGGGCGGGGCGCAACCCCTGGCCGCGACCATGGCCGGCGCGGCGATCCTCTGCGTGGACGTCGATCAGCGGTCGATCGACCGCAGGCTCGCGACGCGCTACGTCGACGAGCAGGCCGACTCGCTCGACGACGCGGTCGCGCGCGTGCGGGCCGCGGCTGCCGAGCGGCGGCCCCTCTCGGTGGCCCTGCTCGGGAATGCGGCCGACGTGTTCCCCGAGCTCGTGGCGCGGGGCGAGCGCTTCGACCTCGTCACCGACCAGACCGCCGCCCACGACCCGCTCACCGGATACGTGCCGGCCGAGGTGCCGTTCGAGGAGGCTGCCGGCCTTCGCGCCCGCGACCCGAAGCGCTACCTGGAGCTTGCGTCACAGTCGATCGTGACGCACGTTCGCGCCATGTGCGAGTTCGTCCGGATGGGGTGCTACGTTTTCGATTATGGCAACAATCTCCGAGGGGAGGCCTATGCAGGTGGCCTGACCGACGCCTTCTCATACCCGGGCTTCGTCCCGGCCTATATCCGGCCGCTCTTCTGCCGCGGCATCGGCCCGTTCCGGTGGGCTGTGCTCTCCGGCGATCCTGCCGACATCGAGGTGATCGATCGCGAGCTGCAGGGGCTGTTCCCCGACGACATCCTCCTGCAGCGCTGGCTCGCGATGGCACCCGAGAGGGTCGCCTTCCAGGGCCTGCCGGCCCGGATCTGCTGGCTCGGCTACGGCGACCGTGCCCGGGCGGGCCACGCGATCAACGAGCTCGTCCGTACCGGCCGCGTCGCGGCACCCGTGGTCATCGGCCGCGATCACCTCGACTCCGGCTCCGTCGCCTCGCCGTACCGCGAGACCGAGGCGATGCTGGACGGTTCCGATGCGATCGCCGACTGGCCGATCCTGAACGCGCTCCTCAACACCGCCGCGGGCGCGACCTGGGTCAGCGTTCACCACGGTGGTGGCGTCGGCATCGGCAACTCGATCCACAGCGGCATGGTCGTCCTCGCCGACGGCACGACGGAGGCCGGCGTCCGGCTCGAGCGGGTGCTCACCGCGGACCCGGGGACCGGTGTCATGCGCCACGCCGACGCCGGCTACCCCGAGGCGCTCCACGCGGCGCGCGAGGGTGGGCTCGACCTGCCGAGCGTGGCCCGTGGCCCCGCGGCCGGGCAGCCTGCCGAGCGATGATCGACCTGCTGATTCGCGATCTCGCCCAGGTCGCGACGCCGGGCGGCGCCAGTGGGCCTCTGCGCGGGTCTGCGCTCCGCGACGTGCAGGTCATCGACGACGCGTTCGTGCTCTGTCGCGAGGGCTCTCTCGTGGCTGTTGGCCCGATGCGCGACCTCCCTGCGAATCTCGGCAGCGTGGAGGAGATCGACGGCCGCGGCCTCGCCGCCATCCCAGGCCTCGTCGACTGCCACACGCACGCGTGTTTCGGCGGTGACCGGGTCAACGAGTTCTCGCTCCGCGCCGGCGGTGCCTCGTACGAGGAGCTCCATGCCGCGGGCGGCGGCATCCTCTCGACCGTGCGCGCGACCCGGGAGGCAGGTGAGGCCGAGCTCACCCGGCTCACGCTCCGGCATCGCGGGTGGATGCGGGCGCACGGGACGACCACGTTCGAGGGTAAGTCGGGCTACGGGCTCGATCACGACACCGAGCTCGCGCAGTTACGGGCGATCCGCGCCGCCGGTGGGGTGCCCACCTGGCTCGGGGCGCACACCGTGCCTCCCGAGTTCGACGACGCCGATGCCTATGTCGACTTCCTGCTCGCCGATGTCCTGCCCGAAGCCGCGCAGCTCGCCGAGGCCGCGGACGTCTTCCTCGAACGGGGCTCGTTCGACGCCCTCCAGGCGCGCCGCTATCTGGAGGCGTGCCGTGATGCGGGCCTCGCCCTGCGGCTTCACGGCGACCAGTTCACCGAGTCGGGTGCGATCGCCCTCGCTATCGACCTCGGCGCGCGCTCGGTCGATCACCTCGAGGCAACAGGGCCCGCTGGGGTGGCCCAGCTGGCCACGAGCGACGTCACGGGGGTGCTCCTCCCGGCGAGCGCCCTCTTCCTCGCGCGGCCCATGCCACCGGCCCGCGCCCTTGCGGATGCCGGGGCGCTGATTGCGCTCGCGACGGACTTCAACCCCGGCAGTGCCTTCTGCGACAGCCTGCCGCTCGTCCTCTCGCTCGCCTGCACGCAGATGAAGCTTGCCCCCGAGGAGGCACTCGTCGCGGCGACGGCGAACGCAGCACACGTCCTCGGCCGCGCTGGCCGAATCGGTCGGTTGCGGCCGGGCTTTGCAGCCGATGTCGTGCTCCTCGAAGCGGCCGACTGGCGCCATGTCGCCTATCACCTCGGCGGCGACATCGTCCACGCCGTGGTCGAAGGCGGAGCGGTCACGTTCCGGCGAACGGCATAATCTCATCGATGGCAACCCAGAAGCAGCGTCGGCGGCGCGCAAAGGAGAAGCGGCACGACTACGACCTCGTCTACATCGACGAGGACGGCGTCGAGCAGCCGGTCCAGCGCGACGACGATCCCCGCAAGCCACCGAACCGCGTCGGCAAGGGATCGACGGCGACGAAGAGCCAGAAGACGAAGACCACCGCGAAGGGCGGTCGCCGCGGGCGCGAGGCGCAGCCGCCGTCATGGAACAAGGTGCTCAAGCGCGGTGCCATCTTCGCGCCGATCTTCTTCGCCACCGTGATGCTCCTCGGCGGCAACAAGATGACGATCCAGAGCGCGATCGTGCAGACCGTGCTGCTGATAGGTGTCTTCATCCCGTTCAGCTACTTCATGGATCGGGTCGTGTGGCGCCAGCAGCAGAAGCGTCTCGCCCGGGGCGCATAGCCAACCCTCGATGAGCCTCGAGGTCGACCAGCTCGAGCTCGGGCCTGTCGGAACCAACACCTATCTGGTCAGGGCGTCCGCGACGGCCGCCGAGGCCGTCGTCATCGACCCGAGCGGTGACCTGGGCGCGATCCTGGGGGCGCTTGCCGCCATCGGGACCCGCTGCATGGCGATCCTCGTCACCCACGGCCACTTCGATCACATCGTCAGCCTCGCAGACCTGGCCGAGGAGACCGGTGCACCGGTGTACGCGCCCGGCGGCGAGCGGATCCTGATCGAGGAGCCCGCCGCCTTCACGCCGCTCGGGATCACCGTGCGCGGTATCGAGCCCGACGTCTGGCTCGAAGGTGGCGAGACGGTCGACGTGGCCGGGATCTCCTTCGCCGTCACGCTCGTTCCCGGCCACTCACCCGGGCACCTCGCCTACTTCGCGGACGGTGAGCTCTTCGCGGGCGACGTCCTCTTCGCCGGATCGGTGGGGCGCACGGACTTCCCGGGCTGCGACTGGGGCGCGCTCCAGGCGTCGATCACGACGCTCCTCGACACCTACCCGCCGGAGACGGTCGTCCATCCGGGCCACGGCCGCGAGACCACGCTCGGCGTGGAGCTCGCCCAGAACCCGTTCCTCGCCGACATCCGAGCCGCCCGGGCCCAGCAGTGAGCAGCCGGATCGAACGTCCGCGGGGCACGCATGACGTCATCCCCGCCGAGATGCCACTCTGGCAGCGCGTCACCGGCGAGGTCGAGCGACTCTGCGCGCTCTACGGCTATCGCAAGGTGCTGACACCGGTCTTCGAGGACACGGCGCTCTTCGCACGGACGTCGGGGCAGGGGTCGGACGTCGTGCAGAAGGAGATGTACAGCTTCACCGATCGCTCCGACCGGCCGCTCACGTTGCGGCCCGAGGGAACGGCGCCGATCTGCCGGGCCTATGTCGAGCACGGGATGCACCGCGAGCCACAGCCGGCAAAGCTGTTCACGATCGCACCGATGTACCGCTACGGCGCTCCCGGCAAGGGGCGCTTCCGGGAGCACTGGCAGGCGTCCGTCGAGGCGATCGGCTCCGACGATCCGTCGATCGACGCCGAGCTCCTGCAGCTGTACGACACGCTGCTCTTCCGCCTCGGCGTGTCGGCGTACCACCTCGAGCTCAACTCGATCGGCTGCCGCACCTGCCGCCCCGCGTACCTCGAGACGCTGCGCGCATGGCTCGCGACGAACGAGCACCGTCTCGATGCCGACACCCGCGCGAAGGTCGCGACGAGTCCCCTGCGCGTCTTCGACAACTACCTCGCCAAGCCGGACGCCGTCCGCGCGGCGCTCGGCGAAGCGCCCAAGATCGGCGAATCCCTGTGCGAGGAGTGCGTCGTGCACTTCGCTGCCGTGCGGGCCGACCTCGACGCCACCGGGGTCGCCTACACGCTCGTTCCCACCCTCGTGCGCGGGCTCGACTACTACACGCGAACGACGTGGGAGTTCATCGGCCCGATGGACAACGAGAACTCGACGATCTCCGGCGGCGGCCGTTACGACGGGCTCGTGGAGGAGATCGGCGGTCCGCCCACCCCAGGGGTTGGCTTCGGCGCGGGGCTCGAGCGCCTGCTTATCGCGATGGAGGACGCCGGCGTAACCGCCGGCGCGCCCACGATCGATGTCTTCTTCGCCCTCGAGGACGGAGCGCCGCGGCAGCTCGTGGCAGGCTGGCTGGCAGATCTGCGCCGCGGCGGGGTCGCGGCCGACACCGACTACGCAGGGCGTTCGCTGAAGGGGCAGCTGACCCAGTCGGCCCGCCTCGGAGCCACTGCAACCGTGATTGTTCGCCCCGACGGCGCCGTGCTGCGGCGACCCGGGCAGACTGACGAACCGATCGGCCACGCCGAGATCGTCGGCAGACTGTCGTCATGAGCTGGCGGAACATCATGTGCGGCGAGCTTCGCGAGGAGCACGTCGGATCGAGCAAGATGCTCGCCGGCTGGGTTGCGCGCCGCCGTGACCACGGAGGCCTCGTGTTCGTCGACCTCCGCGACCGCACCGGGATCACGCAGCTCGTGATCAACCCGGAGCGCGCGCCCGAGGCGGCAGAGCTGGCGAAGGAGATCCGCAACGAATTCGTCCTCCAGGTGGAGGGTGAAGTCGTCGCCCGTGCGGCCGACGCCGTGAACCCGAACCTGCCGACGGGAGCCGTCGAGATCCAGGTCGAGACCCTCAGCATCGTCTCGCGCTCGACCCCACTGCCGTTCCAGCTCGACGAGGAGAACGTCGATGAGACGCTCCGTCTGCGCTACCGCTGGCTCGATCTCCGGCGCGACAAGTTGCAGCGCAACATCCGCCTGCGCGCGCAGATGGTCGGGATCATCCGCCGCCAGATGGAGGCGGCCGGGTTCCTCGACATCCAGACGCCGCTTCTCTACAAGTCCACCCCCGAGGGTGCCCGGGACTTCGTCGTCCCGAGCCGGCTGCACAAGGGCTCGTTCTTCGCGCTGCCGCAGAGCCCGCAGCTGCTGAAGCAGCTGACGATGATCGCCGGCTTCGACCGCTACTACCAGATCGCGATCTGCTTCCGGGACGAGGATCTGCGCGCCGACCGGGTGCAGGAGATCACGCAACTCGACGTCGAGATGTCGTTCCCCGACCGCGCCGAGCTGCTCGCGCTGATGGAGGAGGTCTTCGCCGCGGTCTGGAGCGAGTGTCTCGGGATCGAGATCCCGCGCCCTTTCCCGCACATGACCTTCGCGGAGGC
>Ga0315273_10005189_pt1 | contig 16090 bp, 19 predicted proteins | sample YL17G02_0_MG_FD_205753 | JGI IMG/M metagenome (GOLD analysis project Ga0315273, IMG submission 205753) | Sediment microbial communities from Yellowstone Lake, YNP, Wyoming, USA - YL17G02_0 | ecosystem: Environmental > Aquatic > Freshwater > Lake > Sediment | place: USA: Wyoming | collected... | reverse complement strand
CTATAATTTTATCGCAGGTGGAGTGCCTATCTATACCAATCTCAGGGGCTATATTGAGTTTGGTGCAAAGAACCGGCCGGAGGGCGGTAGCATGTTCCTCACCATAAATCTGCCAGTCTCAGCATTGGCCAAGGCTAGCGCCAAGTAGTGATCGGATAGACTGCTGGATGATGCCGAGGCCACAGCCCACGACGCCGCCGAGCACCAGCCCTAAAAGCGCAAATCCGATTTTACGACCTGTCGACATTTCCTGAAACATGGCGGTGCCGCAGATAACCGTCAACAGCGGTTGTAAATCCTCGGTCGCCACGAGGATGGCCATATTTGAATGACGAGCGGCGCGAACATCCGCATGGCTGCTGAGCAACACCTAGAAGTGGGGAAGGAAGTGGGGTTAAAATAGTTACTACTTCAATAAATCTAATATTATCAATCAGTTAGTAATATAAAGTGGTGGAGCCAGACGGAATCGAACCGACGACCTCTTGCATGCCATGCAAGCGCTCTCCCAACTGAGCTATGACCCCACAGGTCTTTCAAAATATGAAACCAGGAACAGACATTGGCTTCAACGGCGGGCGGAACCTAGTTCCCCCCGGCCCAACAATCAAGATCAAACTTCTTCTTCGCCTTCTTTGCCGCCCGATGTGCCGCCGTCGAGCAGGCCAGTGACATCACCGCCGTCTTCTTCCTCGACCACTAGGAAGGTATCGTCTTCCTCGCCATCGGCGGGTTCGGCATCTTCACCGAGATCAACATCCTCGATGCCAGCCGTCTCGTCATCGTCCTTGCCGTCTTCCTCAACGTCCTCAAGGCTTATGAGTTCTACATCGGTGTTATCGACTTCTTCGGCCTCCACCTTCTCACGGGGCTTCGGCACGGGTGCAGCAGCACCCGGATAATCGCCCTTGGAGGGCAGAATGGCAGCGGCAACAAAGTTCGTGTTGCACTTGGGGCAAACGATGGGGTTCTTCAACAAGTCATAGAACCGCGCTGCACATGAGGGGCATGTCCGCTTGGTTCCGAGTTCAGCGTTGACCACGGTTGGTCCTTTCGAGCTATTTTTGCAGTGTGATTTGAGGCTCCATGCCACGGGTGATGCAGAATGTCAAAACCCAAGATGCATATGGGGGTGACAGACAAATTTAACCCGTGTATCCAAGCCTCCAAATGACAGAAAACCAGCAAAAAATGCTAAATTTGGTCTCGCGCAAGGCTTCCGGCCTGAACGGCCGCATTAAGGTGCCGGGTGACAAGTCCATGTCCCACCGGGCCCTCATGTTCGGAGCGGTGGCCATCGGCGAAACTACGATCAAGGGGCTCCTGGAGGCCGAAGACGTGGTGAACACGGCCAAGGCCATGGCCTCCCTCGGTGCCGGCACCCACCGGGACGACCTCGGTGTATGGCATGTGCAGGGTGTCGGCGTGGCAGGCCTGCAGTCCCCCAAGGGTGATCTCGATTTCGGCAATTCCGGCACTGGTGTTCGCCTCGCCATGGGGCTCATGGCGACAACCCCGCTGGTCGCCCGTTGCGTGGGCGACGCCTCCCTGTCGCGCCGGCCGATGGGCAGGGTCACCCGCCCGCTCCAGCAGATGGGAACCCGTTTCGAGACTTCCGAGGGTGGTCGCCTGCCCCTCACCATTCACGGCGCCAAGAATGCCGTTCCCATCACCTACTCCCTGCCCGTGGCCTCTGCCCAAGTGAAATCAGCGATCCTGCTGGCAGGCCTCAATGCGCCGGGGCGTACCACCGTCATCGAGCCAGTGGCCACCCGTGACCATACCGAACGCATGCTGACGGCCTTTGGCGCCAAAATCAGCGTCGACACCATTGAGGGCGTGCGCCATGTCTCCGTCGAGGGCCAACATGAGTTCACCGCACAAGCCGTCGAAATTCCGGGCGACCCCTCCTCGGCTGCCTTTCCCATGGTGGCGGCGCTCCTTACCGAGGGCTCCCACATTACCATTGAAAACATTATGCTGAACCCCACCCGGACGGGCCTGATTGTGACACTGCTGGAAATGGGGGCGAACATTACAATCGAAAATCGCCGCCAGGCTGGCGGCGAAGACGTGGGCGACCTCCACATCAAGTCGTCATCCTTGCGCGGGGTGTCCGTTCCGAAGGAACGGGCACCCTCCATGATCGATGAGTACCCCATCCTGGCGGTGGCCGCCTCCTTTGCGGAAGGCACCACCCGCATGGCGGGTCTCGAGGAACTGCGTGTGAAAGAAAGCGACCGGTTGGCCGCCGTCGAGGCAGGCCTGCAGGCCAATGGCGTGATGACCAGCGCTGGTCCCGACTGGCTGGAGGTGTCAGGCGGCGGCGCTCCGGGGGGAGGCCGCGTGATCACCCACATGGACCACCGCATTGCCATGTCCTTCCTGGTGATGGGTCTTGCATCCCGCATCCACACCAGCGTCGACGACGGTCGCATTATTGCCACCAGTTTTCCGGATTTTGCCGGGCTGATGAATAGGCTGGGGGCCCGCATTTCTGAACCGGAAGCCAAGTGATCATCGCGGTCGATGGTCCAGCGGCGGCGGGCAAGGGCACCATTGCCAGGGCCCTCGCCCGGCATTTCAAATTCCATTTCCTCGATACCGGAACACTTTACCGCCGGGTTGGCCTTGCAATGCTCAGGGATAATTTTGACCTGCGTGACGCCAAGGCTGCAGCGGCCATTGCCAAGAACCTCAAGGCCGAGATATTCCGTGATGACGAGATGCGCAGCGAAGCCGCCGCTGCCGCTGCCTCCATCGTCGCGGTTATACCCGAGGTCAGGGTGGCCCTCCTGGATTTCCAGCGAGATTTCGCCGCAAGCGAGCCGGGTGCCGTGCTGGATGGTCGCGACATTGGAACAGTGGTGTGCCCCGAAGCGCAAGTGAAGCTCTACATCACTGCCTCACCGCAGGTGCGGGCCAGACGTCGCCACGCAGAACTGCAGTCGACCGGAGCCGATTTGAGTTTTGACTCCGTTCTGGAGGACATCAAGCGGCGCGATGAGCGTGATCGGGCCCGTGCCGCGGCCCCGCTAGTAGCGGCGGCCGATGCCATTGTCATTGATACCAGCGAAATGCCGGTGGAAGAAGCCGTGGCAGCGGCTATTCGGGCTAGTCACCCTGGCCTTTCCAGGTAATCAGGAACACCCAGGTCGAGATCACCAGAAGGGCCACCGCTATGGTCATCCACAGGGGTTCCCGGGTAACCAGAATTTCGAGGGCTGACCAGCCCGCAAGCACGCCTATCAGCACGATCCGCCGCCACAGGGGCTTGTAGAAGGGGTGGCTAGGATCAATGAATTTCATGGGTCTTTCTTAAGGGGTTACCGTCCGACCGTCGAGGTGCAATCCGTGGGTTGCCTCCCAACCCGCTTTACGCTATAGGCAGCGCCGTTGGAGGTCACCCGTCATTCAGGGTGAACATGACCGGGGTGAAGGACCTATGATGTTCCTTCGCCCTTAATTGTTTCAGAATCTGCACGAAACGCACAGCCTCCGAGCCTGCTGCCGGTACTGGAACTCTTTAGCGTGGAACATGCCGCCTCGGGGGCTTGACCACATAACCCTTAGGACGACCCCGCATATGGCGAAATCCATCGCTTCCATGAACCCCACCCGCGAAGACTTTGAAGCTCTCCTCACCGAGAGCTATCTTGACAATCCAGCCACGGAAAATGTGGTTGTAAAGGGCCGTGTCACGGCCATTGAAAATGATTTTGTAATTATCGACGTCGGCCTGAAGACCGAAGGCCGCGTGGCGCTGAAGGAATTCACAACGCCCGGCAAGGAAAGCACCCTCAAGGTTGGGGATACCGTTGAAGTTTATCTCGAGCGCATCGAAAATGCCCTGGGTGAAGCCGTTCTGTCGCGCGATAAGGCCCGCCGCGAAGAAGCCTGGACGCGCCTGGAAGAAATGAGCACCAAGAACGAGCGCGTCGATGGCGTGATCTTCGGTCGTGTGAAGGGCGGATTTACCGTTGACCTCGGCGGCGCCGTGGCCTTCCTACCCGGTTCGCAGGTTGATATACGCCCGATCCGTGACGTGGGTCCCCTCATGCACGTCTCGCAGCCTTTCCAGATTCTCAAGATGGACAGGCGCCGTGGCAATATCGTGGTGTCGCGTCGCGCCATTATGGAAGAAACCCGCGCCGAGCAGCGCACCGAACTCGTCCAGAACCTCGCCGAAGGCCAGGTCGTGGATGGTGTGGTCAAGAACATCACCGACTACGGCGCCTTCGTAGATCTCGGCGGCATCGACGGCCTGCTGCACGTCACCGACATTGCTTGGAAGCGCGTCAACCATCCATCGGATGTGCTGACCGTTGGCCAGACCATGAAGGTGCAGATCGTTCGCATCAATCCGGAAACCCAGCGCATCTCGCTCGGCATGAAGCAACTGGAAAAGGATCCCTGGGAACTGGTGGCCGGCAAGTATCCGATCGGTGCCCGTGTGCGCGGCAAGGTGACCAACATCACCGACTACGGCGCCTTCATCGAACTCGAGGATGGCATTGAAGGCCTTGTCCACGTCTCGGAAATGAGTTGGACCAAGAAGAACGTGCATCCCGGCAAGATCCTGTCGACCACCGAAGAGGTTGAAGTGCAGGTTCTTGAAATCGACTCCGCCAAGCGCCGCATCTCACTGGGCCTCAAGCAGGTTCAGGAAAACCCCTGGGAAACCTTCACCTCGAAGTATCCCAACGGCACCATTGTCGAAGGCGAGATCAAGAACATCACCGAATTCGGCCTGTTCATCGGCCTCGACGGCGATGTGGATGGCATGGTTCACCTCTCCGACCTCGACTGGAAGCGTTCGGGCGAAGAAGCCATGAAGGACTACAAAAAGGGCGACGTCGTCAAGGCAATCGTTCTCGACGTGGACCGTGAAAAGGAACGAATTTCGTTGGGCATCAAGCAGCTCACCGGCGACCAGCCGAAAATGGGTGGTGCTGCCGGTGGTGGAATGAAGAAGGGTGACACTGTCACCTGCGAAGTCACTAAAGTCGAAGATGCTGGCCTTGAAGTGAAGGTCGCCGGTTCCGACATGAACGCCTATATCAAGCGCGGCGATCTGGCCCGTGACCGTTCTGAGCAGCGCACCGAACGCTTCGCCGTTGGCGAAAAGTTCGATGCCAAGATCACGGTCTACGATGCCAAGGCCCGCAAGATGAATGTGTCCATCAAGGCGCTCGAGATTTCCGACGAGAAGGAAGCCGTGGCGCAATATGGTTCGTCTGATTCAGGCGCATCGCTGGGCGACATCCTGGTTGCCGCTCTCAAGAAGAAGGACGCTGAAGGCAAGGAGTAATCCTTCTCCCTCATTCATAAAAATACTCCGTCCAGGTAGTTGCATCCGGACGGAGTTTACATCCATAAACCATGTTGTTGCGTGGAGGATTCGCGGTGTCGTTGACCCAAGCCGAAGTGATCATTGACCGCAGGCAGTTGAAACGGCGCCTGTGGCGCTGGCGTTTACTCGCAGTGCTTGCCGTCATTGTCGCTGCAGGTTCCCTAATGTGGACGGGTGGCGACCTCAAGAAATATTTCGACCATATCGCCCGGGTGCGCATTGACGGGTTGATTACTGGTGACCAGACCACACTCAACCTGCTGGATGAGCTTGCCAAGTCACCCCGGGTTAAGGGCGTCATCATCCGCATCGACAGTCCTGGCGGCACGACTGCGGGCTCTGAAGCCATCTATGAAAAGATTCGCGCCATTTCCAAGAAAAAGCCCGTTGTCGCCGTAATGGATACGGTGGCCGCATCGGGTGGCTACATTACCGCCATCGCCTGCGACTATATCGTGGCGCGCGGCAACACCATTACTGGTTCCATCGGCGTGATCTTCTCCTTTCCCGAAGTTTCCAAGTTGCTCGACACGCTTGGCATCAAGATGGAAGAAATCAAGTCCGGCGAGCTGAAGGCCGAGCCTTCCCCTTACAAGCCGGTGACGGACCGCGTGCGGGCTGTCTCCAATGAAATGGTGCAGGAATCCTTTGCCTGGTTCACTGGCCTGGTGACCGAACGCCGCCACCTGACACCAGAGCGTGTGGCAGTCCTCGCAGATGGACGCGTTTACACCGGCCGCCAGGCGGCAACACAGAAATTAATCGATGCAGTGGGCGGTGAAGACGTGGCTCTGGCCTGGCTCGAGACCGACAGGAAGCTGCCGAAAAACCTGAATGTGGTTAACTGGGCCAATCCGGTGAACGTCGATCCTTCCGGTTTTGGATTTTCCATTGCCAATATTGTTCTTACAGCGCTAGGCTTTGATGGCCTGAAGCAACAGGTGGAAAGCTCAAGGCTTGACGGACTGCTTGTGCTTTGGCACCCTCAGCTTTGAAAGCCAGGAGAGATGGGACAGAATCATGATTAAGTCTGAACTCGTACAAAAAATTGCAGACGGCAATACCCATCTCTACCACCGCGACGTGGAGCGCATCGTCAACAAGATCCTTGATGAAATCATCCGCGCCATGCGCGACGGCGAGCGCGTTGAACTGCGTGGCTTTGGAGCATTTTCAGTGAAGGCGAGAAGCGCCCGGGTCGGCCGCAACCCGCGCACCGGTGGTGCTGTTGAAGTGACGCCGAAAAAGGTACCGTTTTTCAAGACCGGCAAGGAGCTGCGCGCACGGTTGAACGACAAAGAAGCCTGATGCTGAGGCGCATCCTGCGTTGGGTCGTTGGCCTGCCGATTGCCATCATTGTTGTTGCCTTCGCCGTTGCCAACCGGCAGTGGATCACTGTCTCGCTTGATCCTTTTTCGAAGGACGCGCCTTTTGCCTCGATTGATATCCCCTTGTGGTCGCTGTTTTTCTGCGGTGTGTTCTTCGGCCTCATAGCAGGCTGGATTGCCTGCTGGGTGGCCCAGGGCAAGTGGCGCAAGACCGCGCGCCAGACACGCCGAGAACTGGCGCAGACCCAGGCCGAAACCAGCCAGTTACGCCGTGAGATCGTCACCCCGCCGGACAGCATGCTTTGAGGATGATCTCTGCCGCTGAACTTGCTAGGGCTGCCCCCTATGGCGCGGTGGTTGAGGCGCTGCGTGCAGGTTTCCGGGAGGACATCGTAACACCCGTGCGCCATCACCATGAAACCTCCGACGTCTCGACCCTGCTGCTGATGCCCGCCTGGTCAAAGGACTGGACGGGTCTGAAAACCGTTGTCGTCAAGGTCGACAATGCCGCCAGGAACCTGCCGACCGTCCAGGCAAGCTATCTCCTCATCGACAATGCCACGGGCGAAACCGTAACTATGATGGATGGCACGGAACTCACGCGCCGACGTACCGCCGCCGCCTCAGCCCTCGGCGCCGACTATCTCGCCCGCCAGGATGCTACAACCCTTGTCGTTGTGGGTGCAGGCGCCCTGGGCGCCCACTTCGTGCGCGCCCACGCGGTGGTGCGGCCAATTACGAAGGTCTTCCTATACAACCGCTCCATGGCAAAGGCACAAGCGCTGGCTAATGAATTGAAGAACGATGGCTTTTCGGTTTCCGCCACCCCCGATCTCGAAACGGCCGTGCGTGCTGCCGATATCATTTCCTGCATCACCACATCCACCGCACCAATTGTCAAAGGCGCCTGGCTCAAGCCTGGCACCCATGTGGATCTGGCTGGCGCCTTTAAGCCCAGCATGCGTGAAACCGATGGCGATGTGATCGCACGTGCCCGCGTTTTTGTGGACACCCGCGAGGGCGCCCTGTCGGAGGCGGGCGACCTGCTACAGGCAAGGGACGAAGGAAAATTTGATTTTTCTGAAGTGCAAGGCGACCTCTCCGAGCTTTGCCGAGGCACCGTGCAGGGCCGCAAAACCCTTGAGGAAATCACTCTTTTCAAGTCCTGCGGCACAGCCCTTGAAGACCTTGCCGCAGCTGTCATGGTGCATTTGCGATTCCCCTGATTTGCGGCTATCGAGAGCCCATGAAGAAGACCAATCCCATCTGTGTTGCCATTGATACCACCGGCCTTGAGCGCGCTCGCACACTTGCGAGCGCACTGGCGAGCCACGTCGGCTACATGAAGGTCGGCATGGAGTTTTTCTATACCCACGGCGCGAAAGGTTATGAGGTGGTGGCCGCCGAAGGCCTGCCGATTTTCCTCGATCTCAAGCTGCATGACATTCCCAATACGGTTGCCTCTGGAATGAAGGCGCTCATGCAGCTGTCGCCCCATCCCGCCATCGTGAACCTGCATGGCTCCGGCGGCCATGACATGATGAAGGCTGCAGCCGACGCCGTGGCAGGCCGCGCCAAGCTCATTGCAGTCACCGTTCTCACCAGTCTTTCCAACGCGGATATCTGGGCAGTAGGTTTTGATTCTGCGCGCCAGACCAGCGAGCATGCCGTGAACCTGGCAAAGCTTGCAAAGTCGGCAGGCCTCGATGGCGTCGTTTGCAGTCCCCATGAACTCGCAGGCATAAGGTCGGCGGTGGAGCATGACTTCCTCACGGTGGTTCCCGGCATTCGCCCCGCCAACGAGGTCGCCCACGACCAGAAACGTATTGCCACTCCTGAGGCTGCCCTGAAGGCAGGCGCCGACATTCTCGTGATCGGTAGGGCCATCACCGCCGCTGCGGATCCGGCGGCGGCAGCGCAAAAGATCCTGGATGGTATCCGCCATGGTTAAGGTAAAGATCTGCGGTCTTTCAACGGCAGAATCCGTCGAAACGGCTATAGAAACCGGGGCAAGTTTTGTAGGTTTCGTTTTCTATGCGGCAAGCCCCCGCCATGTGACATTGCAGCAGGCAAAGACCCTGGCTAACCGGGCTCGAGACCGAGCAAAAATAGTGGCCCTCATTGTCGACGCTGACAATGCCGCGATCCGTGCCATCGGGGATACGGTGAACCCTGACTATTTTCAGGTCCACGGTACCGAGACGCCGGAACGCATCGCTGAGATCGCCAGGCTCACCGCCAGGCGGGTGATCAAGGCCATAAAGGTGGCAGATGCCTCCCACATCCAAGCGGCTGCGAAATACGCCGATGTGGCAGACTTCATTTTGTTTGATGCCAAGGCGCCGGAAACCCTTGCCAATGCCCTGCCCGGTGGCAACGGCGTTGCCTTTGACTGGAAGCTGCTCGAAAAATCCAAGGGCTTCATGCTGTCTGGCGGCCTCAACTCAGAAAATGTCTGGAATGCGATCGCGGTCACGGGAGCTTCCATGGTTGATGTCTCCTCAGGCGTCGAGAAGGCGCCCGGCATCAAGGATCTGGGCCTTATTCGGAAATTTATTGAGCGTGCCACAGCCGCCAGCTAGACTTGGTTTGAAAGAGAGTTTTGATGTCGACACCACAGGTTAACTCCTACCGCACTGGCCCTGATGAAAGAGGCCTGTTTGGTATCTATGGCGGACGTTTCGTGGCCGAAACACTCATGCCGCTTATCCTTGAACTGGAGCAGGCCTATAGGGACGCCAAGGTGGATCCTTCCTTCCAGGCCGAGCTTGATTCCTTCCTCGAGCACTATGTCGGCAGGCCGAGCCCTCTATACTATGCCGAGCGCCTGACCGAGCACCTCGGCGGTGCCAAGATCTACTTCAAGCGCGACGAGCTCAACCATACCGGCGCCCATAAGATCAACAATGTGATGGGCCAGATCCTGCTCGCCCGTCGCATGGGCAAGAAGCGCATCATTGCCGAAACCGGTGCCGGCCAGCATGGCGTCGCAACGGCCACCGCCTGCGCACGATTTGGCCTGGAATGCATCGTCTATATGGGCGAGGTGGATATCGAGCGCCAGAAGCCCAACGTGTTCCGCATGAAATTGTTGGGCGCCAAAGTTGTGCCCGCCCTTTCAGGCTCGCGTACTCTGAAAGATGCGCTCAACGAGGCGCTGCGCGACTGGGTCGCCAATGTGGAGGATACCTTCTACTGCATCGGCACTGTGGCTGGCCCCCACCCTTACCCGGAAATGGTGCGTGATTTCCAGTCAGTCATCGGCATCGAAACCAAACGTCAGATGCAGCAACGTGAGGGCCGCCTGCCGGATTCGCTCGTTGCAGCCATCGGCGGCGGCTCCAATGCCATGGGCCTGTTCCATCCATTCCTCGATGATCTTAGCGTGGAGATTATCGGCGTGGAAGCGGCAGGCCTCGGGCTGCGCACCAGGAAGCATGCAGCCTCCATCGCAGGCGGCAGACCAGGCGTATTGCATGGCAACCGCACCTACCTGCTCATGGATGATGACGGCCAGATCACCGAAGGTCATTCCATTTCGGCTGGCCTCGACTATCCCGGCATCGGCCCCGAACATTCCTGGCTGCATGACATGAAGCGTGTGCAATACGTGGCGGCAACCGACAAGGAAGCGCTCGCAGCATTCCAATTGTGCTGCAGGCTGGAGGGCATCATTCCCGCCCTCGAACCCTCCCATGCGCTCGCCCATGTCATGAAGATCGCTCCCTCCCTTCGCAAGGACCATCTGATGGTGATGAACCTGTGCGGCCGCGGCGATAAGGATATTTTCACGGTAGCAGATATTCTCGGGGTTAAACTGTGAGCGACCGTATCGAAAAGCGCTTTACTGCCCTCAAGGCCGAGGGCCGTGCCGGCCTTATCACTTTCGTGATTGCCGGTGACCCAGATTTTGAAACGTCGCTGAAAATCATCGAGGGCCTACCCAAGGCAGGGGCCGACATGATTGAATTCGGCATGCCCTTCACCGATCCCATGGCGGATGGTCCCTCCATCCAGGCCGCCGGCCTGCGTGCGCTTCACGCTGGCCACACCATGAAGAGGACCTTGAAGCTGGTGCGCGCCTTCCGGGCCAAGGACAAGGAAACACCGGTTGTTCTGATGGGCTATTACAACCCCATCTATATCTACGGCGTTGACAATTTTTTGGCTGACGTGAAGGCCGCCGGTGTCGATGGTCTCATCGTGGTGGACCTTCCACCGGAAGAGGATGACGAGCTCTGCCTTCCGGCCATGAAAGCAGGGGTGGACTTCATCCGCCTTGCAACGCCGACGACAGATGACAAGCGCGCACCCGTCGTGTTCCGCAACACCAGCGGTTTTGTGTATTATGTGTCGGTCCTCGGCATTACCGGAACCAAGGCGCCAGACCTCATAAGTGTCGCCGGAAACGTCGACCGTTTGCGCAATTTTACCAAGCTTCCTATTGCAGTGGGGTTTGGCGTTAAAACAGCGGCCCAGGCCCGCAGCATTGCGAAAACGGCCGATGCCGTGGTGGTGGGATCTGCCCTTGTATCGGCCGTGAAGGACAGCCTTACAAAGGCCGGAAAGCCCACGTCAAAGACGCCTAGGGCCGTGCATAGGCTGGTGAGTGACATTGCAAGAGGGCTCAGGAGTTAGCCGCCGTGAACTGGATCAAGAATTTCGTCCGCCCCAAAATAAACTCCATTCTCGGCGTCAAGCGGGATGTTCCCGAGAATATGTGGATCAAGGATCCCGAATCCGGGCAGATGGTGTTTTACCGCGACCTTGAAGCCAACCAGTTCGTGTTTCCAGGCTCGGGCCATCACCACCGGCTGGCCCCCAACCTGCGCCTCAAGAACATGTTCGACAACGGCGACTACGAGACCATCATCTTCCCGCAGGTTTCTCCCGATCCCTTGAAGTTCCGGGACGAGCGCAAATACATTGACCGCCTCAAGGAGGCGCGCGTGAAATCCGGCACCGACGATGCCATTCATGCGGGCTTCGGCTTGATCGACGATCTTCCCATCGTCATCGCCGTCCAGGACATGGGCTTCATTGCGGGTTCCCTTGGCACTGCGGCGGGCGAAGCCATCATCACAGCCATGCGGCTTGCGGTGACCAAGAAGTGCCCCTTCGTATTTTTCGTGGCCTCAGGTGGTGCGCGCATGCAGGAGGGCATCCTGTCGCTTATGCAGATGCCGCGCACAACCGTCATGGTGCAGGAGCTGCGCGCCCACAAGCTTCCCTACATCGTGGTGCTCACCAACCCCACCACCGGCGGTGTCACTGCCTCCTACGCTATGCTGGGCGATTTCCACATGGCCGAACCCAAGGCCACCATCGGCTTTGCCGGTGCCCGGGTCATCGAGCAGACCATCCGCGAGAAACTGCCAGAGGGGTTCCAACGGTCGGAGTTTCTGCAGGAACATGGCATGATTGACCTCGTCGTGCACCGCCACCAGATGCGTGAAACAGTGAGCCGCGTTGCTCGCATCCTGATGAAGGCGCCGGATCTTTCGCTGTCAAACTCCAACGCCCTCGTTTCTGTCGACGCTGAATAAGATCGTGGCAGCCAGCGATGCGATACTGAACAGGCTGTTGTCGTTGCATCCGAAGATCATCGATCTAAGCCTGGACCGCATGATGCATATCCTTGAGCGCCTGGGAAACCCTGAGCGCCATCTACCCCCCGTCATCCATGTAGCCGGCACCAACGGCAAGGGCTCCACCGTCTCCTACATCCGTTCCATTCTCGAAGCGGCTGGCCTGAAAGTCCATTGCTATACCTCACCCCACCTCGTGAAGTTTCATGAGCGCATCTATGTGGCGGGAAAGTTCATCAGCGAGGAACGGCTCACCACCCTGCTCGCGGAGTGCGAGGCGGCCAATGGGGCTACCCCCATTACCTTCTTTGAAATCACCACGGCTGCTGCCTTCCTGGCTTTCTCGCGCACGCCTGCTGACTACCTCATCCTCGAGGTAGGGCTGGGCGGCAGGCTTGATGCCACCAATGTTGTAGCAAAGCCCGCCCTGTCAGTGATCACCGCAATTGACTACGACCACCAGCAATATCTCGGTGATACGCTCACCGCCATTGCCCATGAAAAGGCAGGCATCCTGAAAAAGGGCGTTCCCGCCATCATCGCCAACCAGTCCGACGAGGCCCGCGCTGAAATCGAGCGTGTGGCCGACGACACCGATACGCCGCTATTGATTGCCAACCAAGAGTGGCAAACCTACGAGCAGCACGGGCGCCTCGTCTTCCAGGATGAAAACGGCCTGCTTGATTTGAGTCTCCCTCAGCTGAGGGGTCTGCACCAGATCGACAATGCGGGAAACGCCATTGCCGCCATTCGCAAGCTGAGCGATGCGCGCGTCACGGATTCTCACATTGAACAGGGGCTCAAATCGGTGGTGTGGCCGGCCCGCATGCAAAAGCTCGGGGCGGGCGTTCTAATCAGCCTGATCCCGCGGGATGCCGAGCTCTGGCTTGATGGCGGTCACAACCCGTCGGCAGGGCGCGTCATCGCAAGGGCCTTTTCGGATATTAACGACCGGCTGTCGCGGCCCCTCGTGCTTATCTGGGGCATGCTCAACACCAAGGACGCAGGAGGTTTCATTGAGTGTTTCGCAGGGTTGGCCCAGCGCGTGGTGACCATCACCATCCCGGATGAACCCAATGCCATTTCCGCTGAGCAGCTCGCCGACATTGCCAGAGCTCGCGGCCTTGCCGCTGAAACGGCGGGCACGCTCACAAAGGCTTTAGGGCAGGCATCATCGACAACACCCGCCCCTCGCATACTGATCTGCGGATCACTTTATCTCGCGGGCCACGCTCTCAGTATACACGACAACACGCCCATGTCCGGCGTATCAGGTGCGGCGCGCCGGTAGGCGATCAGATTGACTGTTCGATCCACGACTGCAGCTGGCCCTTGGGGGCAGCACCCACCTTGGTTGCCGCAACCGCTCCGCCCTTGAACACCATCAGGGTCGGAATGCCGCGCACGCCATACTTGGACGGGGTCTGGTTGTTCTCGTCGATGTTGATCTTGACGATCTTCACCTTGGAACCCAAGGCCGTGGCGATTTCTTCAAGGGCTGGTGCAATCATTTTGCACGGACCGCACCATTCCGCCCAGAAATCAACCACGACGGGAATATCGGACTTCAGGACGTCGAGTTCGAAAGAGGCGTCAGAGACGGGTTTGGTGGCCATGATGGTTCTCCATTGGATTTCAGTCTGATATGAAAACTAAGTACGCTTTGCTGTCAGGTCAAGGCTAGCACACAGTGATGTTTTATCCCATTGTTCAATTTGGAGCCGCGACCCTCAAAAATGCTCTCAAAAACCCACTTTTCGACGTTCCATTATGGTCTTACGTGCGTGCAGAAATAAGTTGGCATTGGAAAATGACTTAATTATTCACTGAAGTAATCGATTAAATCATTCCTACATTCTCAAGCCGATGATAAACCATTCCCAGCTTGCGATAAGATCAACATTGTTTATCCAGACAGACTGTCGCAACAATGACCAATTTCAAGCCCCCATGTCTGCTTTCTGCGGAAATTGGCGCGCTATCAGATACCAAGCGGATGTGGCTGTGGTATTGCCTGACCTCTGCCCATGACCGATATTGTCGAAAAAGTCGGATTTTCAGCATTCTATGGAAGAAGGCTTGAACTTGGGGGGATGCCTTGGAGTTCAATGCCTTTGGCCACTGGCCAGAGTGCCTGCAGGCGTTGCCCATAACCTCATTGCGCACTCATGTGGTTGATTGGCCCATCTGTTTGAATGGTGGGCCGATTGCTCTGGGCGCCATTGTCTTCAAATTCCGAACGATGGCCGCGAGATGGAACTCATCGCGCGCATCGAAGCGACCTCGAAATCGCATTCGCTCAAACTTGTGGTGGGTCTTGAGATGAGCAGAACGCATCTCAACTTTCTTTCTCTCATCACGCGATTTAGCAAAAGCCGGTGTGGCCATCAGTGTTTGAGCGTATTCGCGTGCCTCTTCGTAGAGAGCGCGCGGCACTTTACGTGAGGGGGTGTTGCGGCAGCACCTGGGCTTGAGGGGACAGGCATCACAATCGTGTTTGCTGGCGCGGTCAAGAATGGTGTGATCATCGTGAACCCGACCAGTGGTGCGAAGAGTTTTGCCGTTCGGACAGGTGTATGCGTTCGCCTCCTTGTCGAAGGCAAAGTTGCTGCGTGAGAAGGTGCTGTCGTCGCGGTGGGCCTTATCCCACACCGGAATGGGCGGGCGTGATGCCGATGCCGACAAGCCAGCCCAAGAACTTGGATGTGCCATAGGCTGTATCAGCAAGCAGCTGATCAGGCTTCACATCAAAGCGTTGGTCGGTGCGTTCGATCATCACCTTGGTTGCGGCCACTACGTCAAAAGTGCGGGCTGGGGTTGCTTCCACATCAACAATGATGGCATTCTCGATATCGATCAAATAGTTCAGCCCGTAACCGAAGTGGACCCGCTTGTTGGCCTTGGCTGTCCAGGCTGAAGAAGGATCAGACCGCGAGATCACTTTCGGCGGAGTGCGATTTGGCACTTCATGCTCCACAGCCTCAAGATACTCCGCAACCGCTCGCGTTTGACGCTCAGATTGCGATCAGTCGATCTCGTCAGGCGCTTGGCCATGATAGCGACTGGCATTGGCCTCAATAACACAGGCATCAACAGCAAATCCCTCACCCTTAACCAGGCCCTGCTTCATGCAAGCCTGAACCACGCGCTCAAACCCATGCCGTAGTATATCACTCTCGCAAAAGAAATTGAGACGGTTATCCGAGAATGTTGAATGGTGAGGAGCCTTGTCGTTGAGATCGAGCTTGCAGAACCAACGATAGGCCAAATGCAGTTTGGTTTCCTCACAGAGTTTGCGCTCGTGGCGAATGCCATAACAATAGCTAACAATCAGCATGCGCAACATCAGCTCGGGATCAATAGAAGGTCGGCCAATGTCGCTACAGAAAGCTTGCAGCGGCTGATACACATCGGCCAGAACCATTGTAACAAACACAGCGATCCCACGCAGCAGGAGGCTCTCAGGAATAACGTCATCAAGATTGAAATCGTAAGATAGCCTCGCCTGATCCCGCTCCCGTCTGCCTATCATGATCAGCCGCCGTGCCTTGAGTTCGACAAAACGACGGAATCACTGTTGGCTCAGAACCGCAAGCCGTTTTTCGACAGTATCGACCCGAAGCGTCATCACCATCCTGCACCACACCCATCATTGCTTCGGCAAGCCGTGAGTTAGGCTCTCAATAGTCTTTCTCATAAAAGATGCCTGCCCGCGAGGACTGGTCGGAACCAACAGCGCCTCGCAACTTGAGATTTTTCGTGGCATTGAGGTCGATGATCACCCGCGTGGTGTTGGACTTGGTGGTCTGCTCGACACCGAC
>Ga0315273_10005186_pt1 | contig 16094 bp, 15 predicted proteins | sample YL17G02_0_MG_FD_205753 | JGI IMG/M metagenome (GOLD analysis project Ga0315273, IMG submission 205753) | Sediment microbial communities from Yellowstone Lake, YNP, Wyoming, USA - YL17G02_0 | ecosystem: Environmental > Aquatic > Freshwater > Lake > Sediment | place: USA: Wyoming | collected... | reverse complement strand
CCGTGAAGGCCTTAATCCAAAAGACGATACTCTTCCAAAGAGATTTTTTGATGAACCCTTAGGCAAAGAGGGAAAGACGATCCGAAGAGAAGACCTTCAGAGAATGCTACAGGATTACTATGCCCTAAGAGGTTGGAGTCCTGAGGGCATTCCGCCGATCAAATAATTAAAAAGTGATGACTCATAAATAACGAAAGCTCCGCTCTGCCAGAGGGGAATGGCCGGACTGGCTTTCCTGGGCACCCGGGATTGACCTCTGGTTCAATTCAAATTCTTACCGCAGGACTCTTCCCTCAAAATATTTCCGGGGTGGCACGCTCAGTTGCGAAATTCGAAAGGCTTCTCCGGATCACGGAAATGGTTCAAGCGTGGGGAGAGCTGCCGATGAAATTGTAAAAAACCGTTCTCGTTCTTCTTCCTGCAGTATTAGTGATCTAATCGTTTGTTTGAAAGCCCCGCTTCTCTATCATTTTTCATCGATTTTCCGCCACCAAGCTCCCCTTTCCCATATCTGGAAATAAAATTCTCTTCAACCAGAAGCCATAGATTGGAAAACAAGGGTTTTTAATCTAAGGCATTTGAATCTTTGATGTTTTTTGGGACAATTATTTTTTTCTTGACAAGTTTTTGCTTTAACGTTAAAGTTGCTTTTACGTTAAAGCAAAATGAAAAAGAATCCGACGATAAAAGATATCGCTAGAAAAGCAAAAGTATCACCCACTGCCGTCTCAATGGCCCTGAATGAACGGCCTCGGTTAGGGCACGAAACTAGGAAGAAAATTCTTCGTATTGCAAAAGAACTGAATTATCAACCCAATTATGTTGCCAGGAGTTTAGTCAGCAAAAAAAGCCATACTCTTGGCCTGATTATCACAACTATTATGAACCCGTTTTACCCTGAATTGGCAAAGGGAATTGAAGATAAAGCGATGGAGCTGGGCTACAACATCATTCTTTGCAGCACAAACTATGATTTAAAATTAGAAAAATATTACATCAATATTCTTAGGAGCAAAGGTGTGGATGGGATTATCTTTTCATCGGTTGAGAATAATGACCCTAACATCAAACCACTGATCGAAGAACAGTACCCCTTTATCCTGGTCAATCGTAGGATTCGGAATCGTCTACTCGATAAAAAAATCGATTACATTGTGCTTGATAACTTCTCAGGTGGGTATATGGCCGTAGAACATCTTTATAAATTGGGACATCGCAGGATAGGAATCATTGCGGGATCATTAACAACTTCAACCGCTATAGAAAGAACAGAGGGGGCAAAGAAATTATTAAAAGAATGTGGTTTAAAATTGGACATGAATCAATTAATGGAGTGTAATTTCTCCAAAGAATTAGCCTATCATGCCACTAAAAAATTTCTTTCTATGAAATTACCTCCCACAGCTATTTTTTCAGAAAACGATTATATGGCATTGGGAGTCCGTGAAGCAATAATGGACGCGGGTTTGAGAATCCCTGAAAATATGGCGCTGGTGGGATTTGATGATATTGCCTTCACTGCCTTAAAGGGGGTGGAGATTACAACTGTGAGCCAAAAAAAATATGAAATGGGTGCTTTAGCCGTAAAGATATTAATTGAAAAAATCAAGAATGATTCTCCTCTGAAGGCAAATCAAATTATCCTTGAGCCTGAATTAATTATACGAAGTTCTTGCGGCTATCGACTTCATGGATATCAAACTGAAAGACCTTTAACAATTTAATTTTTTTAAAAATACTTTAACGTTTTAATAAAATAAAGGAGCCAATTTTATGGATAATATAATTATTAGTCTTCGATCACCTCACCTCATTTTAGCTGGTCTGGGTGCCTCTGAAAGATTAAGTCACGAAGCCAAAGAGCTTGGAGCGAAAAAGGCCCTTGTCGTGACAGATAAAGGCGTTATTGATTCTGGAATAGGAAAGAGAATAAAAGACCTCTTAGAAAAGGGAGGGGTGGGAGTCGAAATCTTTGATAGGGTCATTTCTGACCCCGATATTGCTTGTGCCGAAACTTGTATTGGTATGGCCAAGAAGGACCAGTTTGATCTGATTATAGGCGTCGGTGGCGGAAGCGCCATGGATATCGCCTCTATTACCTCCGTGATGTTAACCAACCCAGGTACGGTATATGATTACTTCGGAATTAATCTAATAAAAAATCAAGGAATCCCAACAATTCTCATTCCAACAACCGCAGGAACGGGCGCAGAGGTTACACCAAATGCTATCCTTACTGATACGAAGGAGAAGTTAAAGAAAGCAGTTGTGAGTCCTCACATTCTTCCTCGTGTCGCAATCGTTGACCCTTTACTCCATCTTTCAATGCCTCCCTCTGTTACCTCTTCCAGTGGCATCGATGCCCTCACCCATGCGATCGAATCTTACACTTCGAACAATGCAACCATTCTAACTGACCTTTTCGCCAAAGAGGCAATGATCCTGATCGGACGGAGTTTAAGAACTGCTGTTGCCAACGGGAATAATCTGGAGGCTCGGTACGACATGGGGATCGGCAGCCTTTATGCCGGTATTTCTTTAGCGAATGCCGGTGTCACAGCCGTCCATGCGCTGGCATATCCCTTGGGAGGACAATTCAATGTCGCCCATGGGATTGCCAATGGCCTTCTCTTACCCTATGTTATGGAGTTTAACGCTTTAGGAAATATTACGAAGTTTGCTCAGATAGCACAGTTTCTCGGAGAGAAGGTTGAACATTTATCTCTCCTGGAGCAAGCCTACCATGCGGCCAAGGTAGTAAAGGCCATCTACCGGGATTTGAAAATTCCACAGTCACTAACAGGGTTGAAAGTTCCTAAAGAGGCTATCCCAGCCATGGCGAAAGCTGCCGTCAATGTAACCCGCTTGATGGGCAATAATCCAAGGGTCATGACCGCCCATGACGCAGAACGTGTCTATGAAAAGGCTCTGTGACAGAACCAGGAGGTAACGTTAATGTTTGGTTACCATAACAAAATATTGCGAGTGGATCTAACAAATAGAAAGGTTGAGATAGAAGATCTGGATGAGAATTTGATCCGGAAATATGTCGGGGGTCTTGGCATCGAAGCTAAGATTCTTTACGAAGAGACCAATTCACAGACTGACCCTCTTTTGGCTGAAAATATCCTTATGGCATTTACAGGTCCTTTTACTGATACGGGGGTTCCCACTTCAGGAAGGCATCACCTGGTAGCCCGATCTCCCTTGACAGGACTTTTTGGGGAATCGAACGTTGGAGGGTCCTGGGCTATCCACTTCAAACGGGCTGGATTCGATGGGATAGTTATCAAAGGAAAGTCTGATATCCCTGTCTATCTATGGATTCAGAATGGAAAGATAGAAATTAGAGATGCCCAGCCTATCTGGGGAAAGGACTCGTATGAATCGGCGGACTGGTTGAAGAGGGAGACCGCTAAAGAGGCTACGGTTGCCGTTATTGGACCAGCAGGAGAAAGGATGGCCAAGATTGCCAGTATCCCACATATTGGCCATATCGTGAGATCAGCGGCTCGCACGGGTCTGGGTGCTGTGATGGGTTCTAAGAATCTGAAAGGAATCGTTGTATTTGGAGATGGACCAATCCCAATCGCTAAACCCGAAGAATTAAAACTTAAAATTAAAGAGATCCTTCCTCACATTCGGGGGGTCACTGAGACCTTTGGGAAATATGGGACTGCAGGCGGCATTGACAACTACGAGAAGATTGGCAACTTTCCCATCAAGAATTGGAGAGGAGGAAGATGGACGGAAGCTAAAAAGATTTCCGGTGTGGCAATGCACGATACCATACTTTCGGGTAGAAGAGCATGCCTTCAGTGCCCCATTGCCTGCGGAAGACATATCAAGGTTACCGAGGGACCCTATGCGCCCATGGATTGCGAGGGGCCGGAATACGAAACGATTGGAACCCTGGGCGGGCTTTGCATGGTTGACGATTTGGTGGCGGTTGCCAAAGCCAACCAACTCTGCAATCGCTATGGGTTGGACACGATTTCTGCAGGAGGGATCATTGCTTTCGCCATGGAGGCCTATGAAAAGGGAATCATCACCCACAAAGAGACCGATGGGATCGAACTCGTATGGGGAAATGGGGCGGCCGTGGTGGAGATGATCCATAAGATGGGAAGGGGCGAAGGAATTGGGAGGCTGATGACGGAGGGCTCCAAAAGGATGGCCGAGGCCCTTGGAAAGAACGCCATTGAATTTGCGATCCATGTGAAGGGCCTTGAACCCTCCGCTCACGACCCAAGGAGATTCTTCAGCCAGGCCCTCTCCTACGCGACAGCCGCCCGAGGGGCCTGTCACAATGCCAGTTGGAGCCACCCCTACGAACTGGCGTTAAGCATGCCAGAAATTGGAATCCCTGAACCACAAGATCCTTATCAGATTGTGGGAAAAGCAGAGTTCACGGCGAAACTGCAGGATCTGATGTGTGTCATGGACGCTCTAATCATCTGTCGATTTTCCCAAGTAGGTAAAGCCGTCAACGTAACCAACCACGTAGACTGGCTGAATCTGACCACAGGGTGGGACATGGATATCCCGGAATACATGCAAGTCGGTGAGAGGCTCTTTAACTTGAAAAGAATGTACAACGTTCGACTCGGAGTGAGCCGAAAAGACGATTTTCTCCCATACCGATTCATGACCTTGAACCGGGAGGGAGAGGATCTGACCAATCAACTTCCACCCATGGGCAAGCTTTTAAGTGATTATTACGCCTACCGGAAATGGTCAGAGGATGGAATTCCAATGCCGGAGAAGCTGGAAGAGTTAGGATTAAATGATCTGTGAGGAGCGAAACAAAGATGGAGAAGGTTCCTTTCAGTGAATTCGATCTCTCGGGTAGGGTAGCCATTGTGACAGGTGCTGGAAGGGGGATGGGCTATCACATTGCCTTAGTCTTGGCCAAGTATGGGGCCGATCTGGTTGTCTGCAGCCGAACCGTATCGGAGCTGAAAAGAGTGGGGGCAGAAATAGAGAAATTCGGCCGGAGGGTTCTGATTCAGCAAATGGATGTCACGAAGATTCCTGAGATCTATGCCATGGTGGAGCAATCCATGAAGGTATTTGGCCATATTGATATTCTTGTAAATAACGCAGGGGTGAATATTACCCAGTGGGCGGTTGATGTGACCGAGGAAGCATGGGACAGGGTCATCGATACGAACCTCAAAGCCCTCTTCTTCTGTGCCCAGGCAGTGGGAAAGGTGATGATCCAACAAAAGAAGGGAAAGATCATCAATATCTCCTCCCAAACGGGTACAGTAGCAATTCCTCAGAGAGCGGCTTACTGCTCTAGCAAGGGAGGTGTCAATCAACTGACAAAACTGTTGGCTATCGAATGGGCCCAGTACAACATCAACGTAAATGCGATTGCCCCTACTTTCATTGAAACCCCCTTCTCGAAACCGATGTTTGAGAAAGAAGGCTTTCATGAATATGTCTTGGGAAACATTCCATTGGGTCGAGTTGGGCGGCCAGAGGATGTCATCGGTGGAGTGATCTACTTGGCTTCAGAGGCATCGAATATGGTCACAGGCCATGTCCTTCTAATCGATGGCGGCTGGACCGCACATTAAGCGAAAGGAGGTGAGAATTCTTAATCAAAATAAAGAACAGGTTATCGATTTTTTTGGGATTCTTTTATTTTAACGTTTTAGCGAAAATGTTTAAAAAGGAGGAATATCATGGGAAGAAAGATAGAAAATGAAATTTCGAGAAGGGCCTTTCTAAAAGGAACGGCAGCTGGCATCGCCTTTTTAACCGTTCCAGGAGTTCCCACTCTCCTGAGAGCTCAACAACCTCCGATCAAGCTCGGTGCGGTCATTCCTTTGAGCGGGAATTATGGCTTTTTGGGAGCATCCGAACGGTGCGGAATTGGCATCGCCGTAGATGAGTTCAATTCAAAAGGAGGTCTTCTTGGAAGAAAAATCGAAGTCCTGGAAGAAGACTGTGCCACCGATGCCCCTCTAGCAATACGAAAGGCCCAGAGGCTTCTCCAGGCAGAGAAAGTTGATTTTTTCCTCAACGGAGGAGGGAGTTCTCCCAGTGCGGCCATGGCCGATTTTGCCAAGAAAGAAGGGGTCATCAATATGTGTATCGATCCCAATTCCGATATCCTTACTGGCGAGAAGGCCAATCGATACTTTTTCATGATCCCTGTCCTTAACTATCAGATCGCCCATACCATCGCACCCTATGTAGCCGATAATATCGGTAAGAAGTGGTATTACTTCACCCATGACTACAGCTGGGGCTGGACCCTGACCGAAAGCTGCAGGAAATTCATGAAACAGAAAGGAGCTCAGGAAGTTGGGGAATTGAAGATTCCACTGAATACCCGAGACTATAGCAGCTTTCTAATCAAAGTGAGGGGGGCAAAACCTGAAGTATTGATGGTCAATGTAGCTGGAGTCGATTTTACATCGATGGTCGAACAGATTTATGAATTTGGCCTCCATAAAAATATCAAAATTGTTGTCCCTCTTGAAGACTTCGAAGATGCTTGGGCTGTTGGACCGGAGAAGAACTCCATCTTCGCTCTCATGGGAGTCGAATGGCATTATGCTATCCCTGGTGTTCCTGGGATAAAGGAATTTGTAGATAAGTATAAAAAACTCTATCCCAGAGCTCCTTATCCTTGTCCAACAACCAACTCATTCAATGCATATACGGGTGCAAGGGAACTCCTTCTGGCTGTCGAACGGGTAGGAACCCTTGAAACCCTTAAAGTCATCAAAGCCCTGGAGGGGCATACCTTCAAAAACAGCCTGAAACATAACCCCACGAGTATCCGTGAGTGGGATCATCAATTTGTCCAGGATTTTTACTTCTTCCGACCAAAGAAGAAAAAAGATATGAAGGATTGGACAGATATCTATGAGTATGTTGGCTATGAAAAAGGTTCGGAAAAAGCCATTACCCGGGATTTGAGCCAAGCCAAAATGGAAAAACTACCCGGAGAATGAAGAATCAAAAAAGGACGACATGCGGCTTCTACCCGCATGTCGTCCTTACAGGAGAATCGATATGCCAGATGCATTTGAATTTTTATCTCAAGGGATTAATGGTGTTGTTATGGGGCTCCTTCTATCTACGATTGCTGTAGGTTTTACCCTGATGCTAGGAGTAATAGGAATAATCAACTTTGCTCATGGAATCCTTTTTGCCCTTGGAGCTTATTTCGCCTTTACGATAAAGAGCTTATTTGGATTCTGGGCAGCCCTTATTTTATCCCCGATCATAGTGGGTATTATTGGTATTATCATCGAAAGACTTGCAATCAAGCGGATGTATGGGAAGGATGTTCTTTTCTGCCTCCTCCTCACTTTTGGAATTGCCATGAGCGTGGAAGAGCTGATTCGAATGGTCTGGGGAAAGCTAGGGCACTCCATTGCTGCTCCTTCCTTTGTCTCAGGATCCATTGATCTTGGGTTCATGCTCTATTCTAAATATCGTCTCCTTTTAGCTGGGCTTTCTGCCCTAATTCTCTTTTTGGTGTGGTTGTTTCTCGAAAAGACATCCTATGGTGCCGTGGTTAAAGCAGGGGCTCAAGATAGCGAAATGGTGGGTGTCCTTGGGAATAATATCAATCGACTGAGAACATTTGTTTTCGGGTTCGGTTCTGCCTTAGCAGGCATCGCAGGAGTGATTGCTGCTCCTCTGTGGAGTGTTAGACCAGGTATGGGCAATGATGCGATCATGCCTGCTTTTGTAATTGTGGTCTTAGGGGGGGTTGGAAGCTTTTGGGGGACGGTAATCGGCGGGTTAGCGGTGGGGCTCTCCATAAGTCTGGCCGTTATGTTCCTTCCTCGCGTGTCTGACCTAGTCATGTACATTTTAGCCGCCGTTGTTCTTCTTTTCTGGCCCAGGGGGATCATGGGAGAAAAAAGCCTATTGGAGGAGTAGTTCATGGAGAGAAAAAACCCTTTTCGTCAAATCTTTAAACTCCCTTTTCTTTGGTTATTCCTTTTCTTCCTAATCCTCCCTTATCTAATGCCTTTGATCAAAGGGTATACCGCCCTCGCCTCGGAGATCTTGATCTATGCCATGTTCGCCCTGGGATTTAATCTCCTTCTCTCTTATACTGGTCTCCCTTCCTTTGGCCATGCAGCCTTCTTCGGTATCGGTGCCTATGGCTTGGCCCTCACGCAACTGAAGTGGGTTAAGGATCTTTGGTTAGGTCTTTTTGTCGGAATGCTGGCCGCAGGTTTTTTTGCAGCTCTTGTCGGAGCCATCATTGCCAGAAAAAGAGGTGTCTATTTCGCTCTTCTCACCTTAGCTTTTGGCCAGATGTTCTTCTTTATTGCTTTTCGCTGGGATGAAGTCACCGGAGGAGAGACTGGACTGACCGGATTTGACCGACCTCCATTAGCGATACCAGGGCTCCCGCCCCTTAACCTGACGGCTCCTATGAATTTTTATCTCTTTACGCTCATTGTCCTTATGGTGGTCATGATCCTCATCTGGAGGCTGATCCATTCTCCTTTTGGGAGTGTTCTTCAAGCGGTCAAACAGAATGAGTTGCGGGCCAAATACTTGGGATACAATACCATCTTTTATAAGTGGGCGTCCTTCACCCTCTCCGGGATGATTTCCGGCTTGGCTGGGGCCATGTTTGCTCTTCAGCATGGTTCTGTTTTTCCTCAATACCTCTATTGGACAGAGTCGGGCAACGTGGTCATGATTACCATCATGGGCGGCGGAGTGGTCAATTTTTTTGGCCCTGTGTTGGGTGCAGGCATTTTTGTCATTCTGCAGAATGCGATCGGTGCGCTTACAGAACATTGGCTGTTTCTTCTTGGATTGACTTTTATTCTGATCGTAATGGTCATTCCTGAAGGGATCTTAGGGCTTTTTAAAAAGACCAAAACGGCTCAGTGAGGAAGGAGAAACTCGGAGATGCCTATTTTGACTACTCAAGACTTAACGATTGTTTTCGGGGGATTGAAAGCAGTCGATGAGGTCAGCCTCAAAATTGAAAAGGGGAAACTAACCTCAGTGATCGGTCCTAATGGCGCAGGGAAAACGACTCTTTTCAATCTTTTGACCGGTTTCTATAAGCCCTCCAGCGGTAAGATCTTTTTTAACGTTAATGAGATTACTTCATTGCCTGTTCATAAAATCGTGAAGCTCGGTATCAGCCGTTCGTTTCAAATATTGAAAATCTTTAATGATATGACTGTTTTTGAAAATATCCGAGTTGCTGTGCAGGCCCAGATGAATCATGGTATGGAATTCTTCGTTTCCCGGGATCGGCTTACCGATGTCTGGAGAAGGACAGAGGAGATTCTCGAGGAAATTCGCCTTACCCCCAAGGTCCACCTCAAGGCAAAAAACCTCTCCTATGGGGATAAGAGGATCCTTGAGATTGGCCTTTCTCTGGCAGGAAATCCTCATCTGTTGCTTCTCGACGAACCCACAAGTGGTGTAGGAGCCCATGAGAAGGAAGGGGTTGCCCGTTTTATTCATGATCTCACAAAAAAATTGACGGTCCTGCTTGTTGAACATAATATGGATATTGTGATGGGCATCTCTGATCGAATTGTGGTAATGCATCAGGGTAGAATCATTGCCGATGGATCCCCAGAGGAGATAAAGAATAATGACACAGTGAAGGAGGTCTATCTCGGAGGAAAATACTGTTTGGCCTGATCCTCCATGCTTCAGGACAAAGGAGAATCCTTTCATGTTAGTCGTTGACAAGATCAACACCTATTATGAAGAGGCCCATGTCCTCTTTGATGTTTCTCTTGAGATCAAAAAAGGGGAAGTCGTGAACCTATTAGGACGCAATGGAGCCGGGAAAACGACGACCGTGAAGAGCATCATGGGAATGGTGAGACCCCGCGTGGGGTCCATCCAATTCAAAGGGAAGAATATCCTGGGATGGCAACCCTATTTGATTGCAAGGGAGGGGATAGGACTTGTTCCTGATGAGAGAAGAATCTTTGCCAGTCTGACGGTCGAAAAGAATCTGGAAGTCGGACGAAGGCCGGAGAGAAAGGGAGAATGGACACTGGAAAAGGTCTACCATCATTTTCCTCAATTAAGAGGTCTGGAGGATCGAAAGGGAGAGAATCTCAGTGGAGGAGAACAGCAGATGCTGGCCATCGCCCGGACGCTTATGGGGAACCCCGAACTCATTTTGATGGATGAACCCATGGAAGGGCTCGCCCCCGTTATTGTTGAAGAAGTGATGAAGATCATCCGGGAACTCAAAAAGAGCGGCATCACGATCCTCATCATCGAAGAAAGCTCAACACTTGCCTTATCCATTTCCGAACGGTGTTATATGATGGACACCGGAAAGATAGTCTATAGCGGAATGTCTTCAGAGCTTATTGAAAACCCAGCACTCAAACTTGAATTGCTGGGAATATAAAACGGGCATACTTCATCGGAGGGAATCCTCATGGTTTCAATGAACAGTCGTGAACGGGTATGGAAGGCGCTCAACCATCAGATTCCTGACAGAGTGCCTCTCGATTTTGGGTCCAAGGGATCGGGTCTGGCTTTGGGAGCCTACGAAGAGCTAAAGAAGTGCCTAAGGGTTGAAACACCCACCCAGGTCCTCGATGTCCGCCTGGGACTTGCAGCCATCGATGAATCGATCCTCGAGCGTTTTCACATCGACACCCGTTATGTTTATATGAAAGCTTCCAGATCGTGGGATCCCAAAGCCAATCCTTCAGAGGACACCTTTGTAGATGAGTGGGGCGCCACTTTGAAGCGACCCAAAGATGGATTCTATTACGACCATGTAAGATTCCCCATGAAAGAACCTTCGATCGAGGCCATTAAACGCCACCCGTGGCCCGATCCGGATGATCCCTCTCGTTACGAAGGATTGAAGGAAACGGCGAGGTCGTTGCACGAGAAAGGTTATGCCATTGGCAGCTATATAAAAGGAAGCTTCGAGACCACCTGGATCTTAAGAGGCTTTGAGCAAGCCCTGATTGACCTTGCTCTCAATCAAAAATTTTACCACGCCCTGGCGGACAAGGTCTCTGAAATTCTATCGAGGATGATTGAAAATTTCCTGAACGAAGTGGGCGAGTATCTCCAGTTCCTCTGCGTTACCTGTGACCTGGGCACTCAGTTGGCTCCAATGATTTCACCAACGGATTATAGGACTTTTGTCAGGCCTTATGAAAAGAGGGTTTTTGAGACGGTCAAGCGGAAATCAAAGGCCAAAGTTGCCCAGCACTCCTGTGGAGCCATCTTCAAGCTCATTCCCGATCTGATTGAAAGCGGGATCGAGATGATCAATCCGATTCAAACGAATGCAAAAGGGATGGATACAGTCCTTCTAAAAAAAGAGTTCGGCCGCGATCTCTGTTTTTGGGGCGGAATCGACGCCCAGAAGATCCTCCCTTATGGAACTTCTGAAGAGGTCGATAGAGAGGTCAAAAGGATTATCCGTGATCTTTCACCCGAGGGAGGATTCCTCTTGGCTCCAACCCATGATATTCAAACATTTACCCCCTCTGAAAATGTGATCACCTTGTATCAATCTGCCTTGGAATATGGAAGTTATGTCTCATAAGGAGGTACACGCGATGAAGGAAATGTCGTCTCGAGAGCGTGTCATGACCACTTTGGAACACCAGGAGCCCGATCGAGTCCCCCTCGATCTTACCATCACCCTGGGCGCCTATACGAGACTGGTAAAGTACTTGGGTTTAGAATCGATGGTTGATCCTGAGCCTAAGATCGCCAATTGGCTCACCTACGTCCCCATCGATCAAAAGGTGCTTGAAGCCCTGGACATTGACATCGTTCACCTCGGGTCCCGTCCTCCTAAAGGTCACCCGAAAGAATTTCCGGATGGGACAACCGTAGATGAATGGGGGGTGAAACGGAGGAGGGTTGAGAGACCCGGTGGCGGATTCTATCTTGAGATGGTGGAAAATCCTCTTAGAGATGCCACGATCAAAGACCTGGACGATTATCCATGGCCAGACCCGCACGATCCTGCCGTGCTGGAGGGATTAGAAGAAAGGATTCGCTGGTGGTATGAAAATACAAATTATGCCATTCAAGTTTGGCTTGAAAGAGGGGGATTAGGAGAACAGGCTGGTTACCTTCGGGGTATAGAGCAATGGTGGATGGATCTTGCTCTCGACAAGGAATTTGCCATGGCCCTTATGAACAGACTCTGTGATATTGCAATCGAATTCAATAAGGTCTGCATTGAACTCATTGGAAAGTATGTGAATATCGTCCGGTTTACGGGATGGGATCTTGGAGGCCAGAACGGTCCGATCTTCTCTCCTTCTATGGTGGAAAAGATGTTCAAACCTGTTCTGAAGCGTCAATGGAGCACCGTCAAATCATTCCTACATAACGTGAACCCCCGAGCCAAAATCTTCTTTCATACATGTGGGAGTGTCTACCGACTTATTCCCACATTTATTGAGTGTGGCCTGGATATACTTGATCCTCTACAAACAACAGCAGCAGGGATGGATATGGATCGGATTAAGAGGGAATTCGGAGATAAGTTGGTATTCCACGGTGCTATGGATATACAGAAAATCATGCCATTCAGCACAGTAGATCAGGTGAAGAATGAGGTGAGGTTAAGAATCAGACAACTTGCTCCAGGGGGAGGATTTATCCTTGCTCCAGCTCATGCTTTCCAAGACGATACCCCACCAGAAAATATTGTGGCCATGTACAGGGCAGGTAAGGAATACGGAAGATATCCCATTAAGGTTTAAAGAATTACTTTATGAACAGGAGGTTATGAAATGGAAGACTATGAGGGGTTGGTGGGACTCATTCAGCAGGGGAATTTTGCAGAAACTCAGAATCGGGTAAAGGCACTTCTCGATGAGGGGAAATTACCTGACCAGATCCTTCAGAGGGGTATCATTGCTGCTCTCGATATCGTGGGGAAGAAATTCTCCGAAGGAGAATGCTTTATTCCCGAGATGCTTGTAGCTGGTAAAGCATCCCAAAAAGCCTTGGAGATTCTTAAGCCCTTGCTGGTCAGGTCGGATTTTAAGCCCAAGGGTAAGGTTGTCTTGGGGACGGTGAAAGGGGATCTTCATGACATAGGCAAAAACATTGTGGCCATGATGCTCGAGGGTGCGGGATTCCAGGTCATTGACCTTGGTTATGACGTGGCACCTGAAAAATTTGTGGAAGCCATTAAAAGGGAGAATGCTCAAATCTTGGCCATGTCCTGCCTTCTTACGACAACGATGATTTCGATGAAGAATACGATGGATGCCCTTCGCCAAGCTGGCCTTTTTGGGAAGGTGAAGGTAATGATTGGTGGACCGCCAACAACAGACGAGTATGCTAAGAAAATAGGTGCGGATTTTAGAGGTAAAGATGCCTACAAGGGAGTTGAACAAGCCAGATTTTTTATTTCACCGTAACCCTCTCAGCTTCAGTATATTCGGTATTTAGAAAAGGAAAACGGAGAATAAAATGGAAGAGATAAAGACCGCGTTGGTTGTTGGAGCGGGAACGATGGGCCATGGGTTTGCGCAGGTATTTGCCATGAATAAGATTCCAGTCTGTTTAGTCGATGAGACTGATGCGCTCTTGAAACGTGCGCAAGGCTGGATCGCAGATAATCTGCATTATATGGTCGAACTTAAGGAAATCAAAAAGGGCCAGATCAAGTCTACTTTAGATCGCATCCAATTTACAACCAATCTGAGACAAGCCTCCCAAGAAGTCGATTACGTACTGGAAGCAGTTCTTGAAAATCTGGATCTGAAGAAGAAGATATTTCAACAACTCGACACATATACACCTCCGAATGCAATTCTTGCCACTAATACCTCCTCATTTGACATCAATGAGCTAAGTGCTGTAACTGCTCATCCAGAGAGGATCATTGGTACCCATTGGTACCACCCCCCTCAAATCACGCCATGTGTTGAAGTGATTCCTGCTGACTCCACTAGCCTGGAGACTATCAATGTCACCATGGACTTTCTCAAACGGATCGGTAAAGTCCCCACCCGCTGTAAAAGCGCGCCAGGATTTGTAGGTAATCGAATTCAATTTGCCATGGCTGCTGAAGCTTTCGCCATTGTTGAAGAGGGTCTGGCGACTCCTGAAGAGATTGACCAGATTGTAAGAACTTCTTTCGGATTTCGCCTTGGAGCGTATGGTCCGTTCCAGATCTGCGATCAGGCGGGATTGGATGTCTATCACGCGATTTATGAATACCTCTACATGAAATTGAGGAAAGAACAGTTTAAGCCCCCAAGGATCCTGAAACAATTTATTGAACAGGGCCACCTGGGCCTCAAAAATCAAAAGGGGTTTTATGATTATAAAGAAAAAACCCCTGATATGATCAAACATGAACGAGACCGGAAACTTTATGATAGGCTACGTTTGCTACGGAAAGAACATAAATTCTGACACCAGAATCGTCTCGCAAGATAATGTTTTATTTTATGGTAGATAACGTAGTTCATTTGGAAATAAGTCAATGGAAGATTAATATTAACGGATGAATAAGATCGAACAAATACCCGTTAGCTTAGACATGGAAGAGGTTAGGAACAGATTTCGGGTAGTTGATCAGCAGGAGGTTCAAAACCTTCTCGAAGTTGCCAAACCTTTAATTTCAGCCAAGGCCATCTATGAAGCTTGCTATGTGGATGAGAAGCTTGAAGATGCGGTAATCATCGATGGGATTCGTTTAAGTAGTCGGGTCTTGAGAAGAAATTTGGACAAAGTGGGCCGGATTTTTCCCTACGTAGTCACGATCGGAGCAAGACTTGAGGAAAAGATTAAAGCATGCACGGATTTGCTTGAAGAATACATTATCGATACAATTGGAAATATCGCCCTAATCAAGGCTCGAAAACATATAGAAGACCATTTGCGCTCTAGATTCGCCCTCGATAGCCTATCTTATATGAGTCCAGGGTCATTGGCGGATTGGCCCCTTGAAGAGCAACGGCCACTATTCTCGCTTCTCAAAGGTGGAGGGGAATCTATTGGCGTGAGGCTTACGGAGAATTTACTCATGCTTCCAAGAAAGTCAGTTTCGGGTATCTTTTTCCCTACCGAAGTTACATTTTATAGTTGTCAATTGTGTCCACGGGAAAGATGTGAGGGGAGGAAGGCACGATACAACAAAGATCTCGCAAAGGAATATGGACTCCAAGAATAACGATCTCTTTTCTACAAATCCCTGTATCATATCCTCTATCGAAAGAATGTTAAGCAGCCTCATTTCAAAGATAGGAATTCAAAGGTAATCTCTGTGTCCTCTGCTTTTTTCTTTTCTTTCATATTCATTAAATAATTTAGCAAGAGGTATATATGCTGATCATTGGGGAATCGATTAACGGAACGATCCAAAAAGTAGGGCAGGCCATATTGGATCGGAACGAGGCCTACCTGAGAGAATTGGCAAGGGTTCAATATGAATGTGGGGCTAATTTCCTGGATGTCAATGCAGGTGTTGCTTCCGGAAATGAAGAGGAGGATTTACCTTGGCTGGTTGATATTGTTCAAAAAGAGGTTCCTATTCCTTTAATGCTGGATAGCGCCAGCCCTGAAGCCTTAAAGGCAGCCCTTTCTGTCTATCGCCATTCAGAACCTGCCATTCTCAACTCCATCTCCGGTGAAAAAGAAAAATGGAATAAACTCTTTCCTGTCGTAGATTTCTCTGGTTTGTCTGGTTTTTTTCGTCGATTTAGTTTTTTTAGTTAACCAAGTTAACCAAAGAGAAACCAAATAAGAAATTTAATAACTCGTATCCCCGCCGACTGATCATTCATTGACATCCCCTCCCCTACCCCATAGTATAGATTTTATGGAGACCCTTGCACCGAAAGAATGGTTTGATGTTCTTGATGTCCTGGAAAAAGAGAAAGGCATTGCGATCATTCTTGGGGCAACCGATACGGGAAAAAGCACCCTTGCGAAATTTTTGATTTTCAATCTTTGCCAACGGGGTTTAAAGGTCGCTCTCGTTGATGCAGACATTGGGCAATCCTTTATTGGACCCCCAACCACGATTGGTTTTTCAGTATTCAAATCAGATCCAGATTGGGAAGTCGTATTATCACCGCCGAAAATCTTCTTTGTCGGCTCTACCA
>Ga0315273_10005184_pt1 | contig 16097 bp, 13 predicted proteins | sample YL17G02_0_MG_FD_205753 | JGI IMG/M metagenome (GOLD analysis project Ga0315273, IMG submission 205753) | Sediment microbial communities from Yellowstone Lake, YNP, Wyoming, USA - YL17G02_0 | ecosystem: Environmental > Aquatic > Freshwater > Lake > Sediment | place: USA: Wyoming | collected... | reverse complement strand
GTCACCTTGCGTCCGGTGGCGGCCTCGGAGATCAGTGGGAAGGTCGTCAGAAGCAGCACGGTCGCCGCGATCCCGACGAGCATCATGTTATTGAAGAGGAAGCTCGCCTCGCGCGAAAGAACGGACTCCATGCGCGCTTCGGACTTGAGGTCGTCCAGGCGGAGCACGAGGAGGATGAGCGACCCAAACAAGGTGATTCCCAGGAACCAGGCAAACGCCGGCCCGATGTTCGAAGTCGCGAAGGAGTGGACCGACGAAATAATGCCGCTGCGCGTCAAGAACGTTCCGAAAATCGCGAGACAGAACGTGAGGATGATCAAGGTCATGTTCCAAACCTTCATCATCCCTTTCTTTTCTTGGAGGATGACCGAATGCAAGAACGCGGTCCCCGTGAGCCATGGCATGAGGGACGCGTTTTCGACCGGATCCCACGCCCAGTACCCGCCCCATCCCAGTTCGATGTAGGCCCAGAAGGACCCCATCAGGATCCCGATGCCGAGGAAGAACCAAGAAAAGATCGTCCACCGGCGGGTCGTGCGGAACCAGATGTCTCCCGTGCGGCGCGTCACGAGGGCGGCGATGCCGAACGCGAAGGGAATCGTGAAGCCGACGTAGCCCAGGTAGAGCGTCGGCGGGTGGATCATCATCCAGTAGTTCTTGAGCTGAGGGTTCAGTCCCACGCCGTCGGCCCTCAGAGGGCCGGTCTCAAACGGACTCGCGATGAAGTTGTTGAGGACCAGGAAGAACGTCATCACGATCGCGAGCACGTGGACGATCCACGGCATCATGGCGCGGTTCTTGTTCCGGTTCGTGAGGACCACGATCGACGACATGCACGAGAGGATGAAGGCCCAGAGGAGGAGGCTTCCCGCCTGGCCTCCCCACAGCGCGCCGATCTTGTAGGGGAGCGGCTGGTTGACGCTGGAATAGTGATAAACGGCGTCCAGCGAGAAGTCGTTCGTGACGAAGCCGTACTCGAGCGCGAAAACGGCCAGGGCGACGAGGGCGCACGCGGCCAGCACCCCGCGCTCCGCACTGCGCTGCAGCCCGCGACCCTTGGAGATCGTGGACAACCAGGCGGCCGTCGCGGCCCAAGCCGAGCAGGCCAGCGCGAGGAACAGGGCGAAGTGGCCGAGCGTCGACATCAGTTGGTGCCGTTCGGGTCGGCACCGGCGCCACCGGTCGCTTCGTACTTCGACGGGCACTTGGCAAGGAGGGTGGTGGCCTCGAACACGCCGTCGGCGCGACGGTTGCCCTCGACCACGACGTCGGCGTCGTCGACGAAGGTGTCCGGGATGATCCCCGCGAAGTCAACGGGCAGCGTCGCGCCCCCGTCCTTGTCCTTGATCGTGAATTTGACCTGGCGCCCGTCGGGCATCCGCTCGATCGTGCCGGGTTCCACTTTGCCGTTCACGCGGAACCGGCCCTTGGGCTCACCCTTCTCGGTGAACTCCTTGACGCTGACGTAGTAGGCGAACCCCCCGTCGGATTTCTGGGTGGCAACGACCAACATGAAGACCATGGTGGCGACGATCCCGAGACCGATGACGACAAATTTGATGCGGCGACCATCCATCGCGCTTCTCCTCGGCAAACGGCTTCGAAAATGCATGGTAGGGGCGCGGTTGCCGCGTTGTCAATGAAAGGGGACCTTTTGGGGGCGGATTGGACGGGCGGACGTGCCCGGTGATATTTTTGGCAGGTTGTCCCAGGAGGATTCCCATGAAGGCGGTTCGCGACAAGTTGGAGGGAGAGCTTCACGCCCTCGAGCGCGAGCTCACGATCGATCTGCCGCGCGAGATCAAGATCGCCGTGGCGATGGGTGACCTCAGGGAAAATGCCGAGTACCACGCCGCCCTCGATCGGCAGCGTTTCGTGCGCGCGCGCATCGGACAGTTGCAACGGAGGCTCTCCGAGATCGGCACGATGAACATGGACAGGATCCCGAAGGACCGGGTTGGCCTCGGCTCGACGATCGTGCTCCTCGACCTGGACGGCGACATCGAGATCACCTACCAGCTGGTGATTCCGGAAATGGCCGACCTCGAAAAGGGTCTGATTTCGGCGGCCTCACCGATCGGACGCGGGTTGCTGGGTAAGAAGGACGGCGAGAGTGTGGTGATCGTGGTCCCGTCGGGCAAGAAGCGCTTCGACATCGTGGGGATCAAGACCATCCATGACGTGGACTGATCAGGCGTAGCGGAAGATCGTGTAGAGGATCTTGACGCCCGCACCCACGGTGCCCCGAAGCGTTCCCGCGATCTTGGACTTCCCGGCGCGCCGCCTGTAGGAGACGGGGACCTCGGCGTAGCGCAGCCCCGCCTTCAAGGCCTTCACCTGCATCTCGGCAGTAAAGCCGTAGTCGCGGTCGGACATTCCGAGCCGGGAGAGCGCATCCCAACGGATCACGCGAAACGGGCCGAGATCGGTCACCGTGACGCCGTAGAGGCGACGGATCAGGAAGGCTGCCAAAGCGTTTCCGAACCGCTGCTGAGGCAAGAGGGCGCCGGGCTCACTCGTCCCCAGGGCGCGCGATCCGACCACGAAATCGGCGCGGCCGGAGACCAGGGGCGCGAGCAGCCGCGGCAACTCATCGGCGTGGTCGGAATGATCGGCGTCGAGGAACGCGACCAGATCCGGCGGGGGACGGCGCGAGGCCAGCTGAGCCAGTCCCGCGAGGCAGGCGCTCCCGTAGCCGCGCCGCGGCTCTACGACCACGACGCAACCCCGTGACGCGGCCTCGGCGCCCGTGCCGTCCGTGGACCCGTTGTCCACGACGATGACGTCACGCACCAACTCTCGGGGAAGATCGGCGAGGACCAGCGGGAGCGACAGGATCTCGTCCCGTGCGGGGATCACGACGTCGACGATCAGCGAAAACGCCCTCCTGAAGCGCGCCGTATTATAGTCGGCCGCCATGGAACGACCCGTCGCGCTTTCTTTCCTGCTCGCCTTGCGCCCCCGGCAGTGGGTGAAAAACGTCTTCGTGTTCGCTGCCCTCGTGTTCGCGGGACGCCTCGCGGACCCCACGGCGGTGCTGCGCGTTGGCGCCGCGTTTTGCGTGTTCTGCGTGCTGTCGTCCGCGGTCTACCTGATCAACGACGTGCGCGACCGCGAAGCCGATCGCCGGCACCCGCACAAGCGCCGCCGGCCTGTCGCCGCGGGGGAGATCGCCCCGGGGACGGCCTCGGCGGCGTCGGTGGTCCTCGCGGTTGTCGCGCTCTTCGCGGCGTTTCGTCTTTCTGGCGGGCTCGGAACGGTCGCAGCCGCCTACCTCGTCCTCAACCTCGGCTACTCGTTCGGACTGAAGAAGGTCGTCATCCTCGACGTGATGATGGTCGCGGCCGGGTTCCTGATGCGCGCCTTGGCCGGGGCGCTCGTGCTCGACGTCGCGATCTCCCGGTGGCTCGTGCTCTGCACGGGCCTTCTCGCGTTGTTTCTGGGGTTCGTGAAGCGCCGCCAGGAGATCACGGCGCTCGACGGGGGAGCCGCGACGCGGCCGATCCTCAAGGAGTACTCGCTGCCGTTCCTCGACCAGATGATCGCGGTCGTGACCGGCGCCACGGTCGTCGCTTATTCGCTCTACGCTTTCTCGCCGGAGGTCGCGCAGAAGCTCGGCACCGAGCACATGGGGCTGACGATCCCGTTCGTCCTGTTCGGGATCTTTCGTTACCTCTACCTGGTGCACCAACGCGGGGTGGGCGAGAACCCCACCGTGGTCGTGCTGACGGACGTCCCGCTGATCCTGGACGTCGCGCTCTGGGGCGCCTCGGTCGTGCTCGCCCTCTACGTCTGGCGGTAACCGGCCGTCTCCTTGACTCGGCCTACCCCGGTACCTACGATTTACCGCGCTCTTTTGGTAAAGCCGCCGCCGGGACTTCGGCGGGGCGGAAAGCGTAACGATGAGCGTCGTGGCCTCGGGAGCGACCGTGCGTCAGTCCGTCCTCGTGGTGGACGACTCGAATCTCCTGCGCGGCATTCTCAGGGAGGAGCTCGAGGCGGAGGGCTTTGACGTCCACCTCGCCGAGGACGGTCCCCAGGCGCTCGAGATGGCGCGCGATCTCCGGCCGGACGTCATCCTCCTCGACGTCGGGCTCCCGGGAATGGATGGCTACGAGGTCTGCCGCCAGGTGAAGGCCTCGGCAGCGACCGCCGAGACCCCCATCCTGATGATCACAGCGTTGAACGAGCTGAAGGACAAGCTGGCGGGGTTCGACGCCGGGGCCGACGATTACCTCACCAAGCCGTTCTTCACGAAAGAGCTTCTAGCCCGCCTCCGCAAGCACCTCCGCGGCCACGAGTCGATTCAGGCCTCGAGGCGGCTCGGCCAGTCCTACCTCGAGATGCTGTTCGGCATCGGATCGACCATCACCTCCCCCTTCAAGGTGGACGACGACGTCGAAATCATCCTGCGCCAAGGGCTCGTCGCCGTGTCCGCGTCGAAGGGGGCGATCCTCCTCCTCGACAAGGACCAGGGAACACTCGAGGTCCGCGGCACGTTGGGATGCGACGGCGAGACGGACGCCAAGGTGGGCGACCGTCACCGCATCTCGGACAAGCTCCCGGTCGTGGGCGCGGAAGCTGCCGGGCCGATCGGGATCCGGATCTACGAGGACCTCGCGAAGCACCTCGTCTTCGTGCCGATGGTGTCGAAGGAAAAGCTCGTCGGCGGGATCGAGATCCACCTCGGGAAGCGGCGAGGGCGGCTCACCGTCAACGAGCAGAAGCTGCTCTACGCGTTAGCCTCCCAGGCGGCGATCTTCCTCGCGAACGCAAGGCTCGAGCGCGAAGTTCGCTCGATGTTCCTCAACATCATCGTGTCGATGGCGGGGGCTGTCGACGCGAAAGACGCGTACACCCACGGCCATTCATTGCGCGTCGCGCGCATGTCGCTGATCGTGGCGCAGGAAAAGGGGCTGCCGCGCGAGGAGCTCGAGCCGCTGCTGCTGTCCGCTATTCTCCACGACGTCGGCAAGATCGCCATTCCGGACGACATCCTCAAGAAGCCCGGGCGCCTGAACAAGGCGGAGTTCGAGATCATGAAGGGGCACCCGATTGCGGGCGCGAAGATGCTGCAGCACATCGCGGCGCTCGACAACGTCATCCCGGGGATCCTCCACCACCACGAGTACTGGAACGGCTCGGGGTATCCCCACGGTCTGGCCGGGGAGGGTATTCCCTTGCAGGGACGGATCATTCACATCGGCGACGCGTTCGATGCGATGACGACCGATCGCATCTACCGGACGAAGACCGACGTCGCAGGGGCGGTCGCCGAGATCCGCAAGCACTCCGGCCAGCAGTTCGACCCGACCCTGGTGGAGTGCTTCTTGGAGGCGAATCGGAGCGGCCGCGTTCACGACGGCATGCCGAAATCGACGCCGTCGCTCCACGAGCTCATCGACCAAATCCTATGACGAACGAGCCCGAGCGGCCGGCACGGCGACGCCGGTTGTTGGCGGTGGACGACAGCCGCCTGATCCTGAGGGTCATCAGTGAGTACTTCGTCTCCCAGGGTTGGCAGGTGACGACAGCCGAGAACGTCGCGATGGCGCGCGGCGCGTTGGTTGGCATGACCCCTGACGTCATCGTCTCGGACATCCTGATGCCCGAGATCGACGGCTGGACATTCTTTGAGGATGTGCGCAAACGCAGGGAGACGTCCTCGGTCCCGTTCGTCTTCCTGACCGTCGAGCGCGAGTTGCCGCAACGACTCCGCGGGTTGCACCTCGGCGCGGACGACTACGTGACCAAGCCCTTCGCCGTGGAAGAGCTCCACGCGCGCATCGAGCGGCTCCTCGAGCGGAGCGCCGCCCTGAAAAGTGCTCGGGGGGACGGCAGCGAGGCGCTCCTGGCCGGCTCGGTGGAGCATCTCGCGATCTCGGACCTGCTCCAGATCTTGGCGCTCAACGGGAAGGACGGGACGGTCCGGCTGCTCCGGCAGGAGGAGGAGGGGCGGATCGAATTCGTGGGGGGCCGGATCGTCGACGCCCAGGCCGGGTCCGCCCATGGGACGAAGGCGCTCTTCCGGATGCTCGGCTGGGCCGACGCCACGTTTCGCGTGATGGCTCGCGAGGGTGACGGGCCCCAGGCGACGATCGCCGCCGCGACCGCGACCGTGCTGATGGAAGGACTCGTTTCGCTCGACGAATGGGCCCGGTGGGGGGCGCTGCTCCCGGGGCCGCAAGTCCGGATCGAACTGGCCGACGACGCGCGGACCCGACTGCAGGGGCAGGCGTTGAGGCCGGTTGAATTTGATCTTCTCGCCCGATCGAAACGCGGCATTACGGTCGCTCGCGCCCTCGAGGACAGCCCGCACCCCGACGGGCAAATCGCCGAGGCGATCTGCACCCTGCTCGCACGGGGTGTCGTCCGCTCGGTGCCCGAGAGGAGCGAGGCTGAAACGACGGTGAGGCGTTAGGGGCTTCCCGCTCCGTCTATAATCCGCGGCCGCATGTCAGACCAACCCTCCGTCCTCATGGTGTTTACGGGGGGGACGATCTCGATGAAGATCGTCCCCGGGCGAGGTGCCGTGCCCGCGCGGAGCGGACGCGAGATCCTCGACCAGGTCCCGCAGCTCGCCTCGCTGGCGCGGATCACCTGCGAGGACTTCGACCGGCTGCCCGGCCCGCACTGGAGCCCGGAGAGGATGTTCGACCTTGCGCGTTACCTGGACGCCCGGCTCGCCAGCGGCGAGTTCGTGGGTGCGGTCGTCACCCACGGCACCGATACGCTCGAAGAGACGGCCTACCTTCTGGACCTAGTGCTTCGCACCGAGTGGCCTGTCGTCCTGACCGGCGCCATGAAGACCGCTGACGACCCGGGCTGGGACGGTCCGGGGAATCTCATCGCTTCGGTGCGCGCGGTGACGGCCTTGCGCGACCGCGGGCTCGGAGTGGCCGTCATGATGGGGGAGACCCTCCACGCCGCGCGCCAAGTCGCGAAATCCCACACCGAATCGTTCACTGCATTTTCGTCGACGCACGGCGGGCCACTGGGCGAGATGGAGGTGGACGGCCTCCATCTCCATAGCTCGCCGCTGCTGCGCGAGCGGATCGACACGGATCGCGTGGATTCGCGCGTCGAACTGATCGCGGCGTACGCCGGCGCGGATGCGAGGTTCCTCCGGCACGCCGTGGCGACGGGGGCGCGGGGGATCGTGCTTTCGGCGCTCGGACGGGGGAACGTGCCTCCGGCGATGCTTGCCGGTGTGCGCGAGGCGGTGGCGGCAGACGTCGTCGTCGTCGTCGCCAGCCGGTGCGGTCACGGCCGCACCGCGCCTCGCTACGGTTACGAGGGCGGGGGCGTCACGCTCCAGGATGCCGGCGCGATCTTCTCGGGCGATCTGCCCGCACCGAAGGCGCGCATCAAGCTGATGGCGCTTCTGGGCGCCGGGTCATCCGCCGCGACGATCCGCGAATCGTTCGAGCGGCCCGGTTCTTGAGCGAGCAGGGCGCGCTCCGTTTCATCAAGGGCATTGGGCCTAAGCGCGCCGAGGCGCTGGCCAGTGCCGGGATCGAGCGCGCAGAAGATCTCATCGAGGTGTTTCCGTTTCGCTGGGAAGATCGGCGCGCGTTCGCGCGGGTGGCCGACCTGAGGCCGCAAGGCCCCGAGGCCACGCTCGACCTACGCGTGGTTTCGGCGCGTCTGATCCGGACGCGGAAGCGCGGGTTCACGATCTTCACGGCGGTGCTCGAGGATGTCTCGGGGTCGATCAAAGCGGTCTGGTACAACCAGCCGTACCTCGAGCGTGTCCTTTTGAAGGACGCGCGGGTCGTGGTGTTCGGCCGCGCCGCGCTCGATCGCTACGGCCGCGAGCTCGTTCTGGACAATCCCGAATACGAGCGCCTGGACGCCGCCGACGACGCGGGGATCCACACCGGCCGCATCGTCCCCGTGTATCGCAAGCTCGGGGGCTTGGCCTCGCGCGCGCTGCGTTCGGTGATGCACGGCGTCCTTGAGGCCCTGCAAGAAGGCGATCTCGACGATCCCGTCCCCGAGGAGGTTCGCTTGCGCCAGGGATTGGTGCCGCGGCTTGCGGCGCTTCGCGCGATGCACTTCCCGCCGGACGACACGTCGATGTCCGACCTGTCCTTGCGTCGCGCGCCGGCGCAGCGCGCTCTGGCCTTCGAGGAGATCTTTCTCGTGCAGCTCGCCCTGGCCGAAAGGAGGCATCAGATCGAGCGCGCGGCGCGCGGGGCGCATTACGACATCCCCGACGCGTTGCGCGTCAAGCTGGCCAAGCTTCTCCCGTTCAAGTTGACCAGCGCGCAAAAGCGCGTGCTGAAGGAAATCGGCCAGGATCTTCGCGCGTCCCACCCCATGAATCGCCTCGTGCAAGGGGACGTCGGGTCGGGTAAGACGATCGTCGCGCTCTTGACGCTGCTCGTCGCCATCGAGAACGGCTACCAGGGCGTCCTGATGGCTCCCACCGAGATTCTGGCGGACCAGCACGCGCGCAGCATCCTTCAGATTCTCCGCGAGGCCGGGGTCGACGTGAAAGTCACCGTGCTCACCGGATCGCAGAAGGCCGCGGCGAAGCGCCGGGCTTTAGAGGACATCGGGAACGGGCACGCGCAGCTCGTCATCGGGACGCATGCGCTCTTTGAAGCGGGCGTCGACTTCGCGCGTTTGGGAATGGTCGTCGTCGACGAGCAGCACCGGTTCGGCGTGATGCAGCGCATGGCGTTGAGCTCGAAGGGGACGCGCCCCGACGTGCTGGTCATGACCGCCACCCCGATTCCGCGGTCGCTCGCGCTGACGCTTTACGGCGATCTCGATCTGTCGGTCATCGACGAGCTCCCGCCCGGACGCACCCCGATCACGACGGTCGTGCGGCGGGAAGAGGACCGCGACAAGGCCTACGAGGGTCTGCGCCGGGAAATCGTCGGCGGGCGCCAGGCGTACGTGGTCGTGCCGCTCGTCGAAGAGACGGCGGCTTTAGACCTCAAGGCCGCGACGGTGTTCGCCGCCCACCTCAAGAAGGACGTCTTCCCACAGCTTTCGATCGGCCTGTTGCACGGGCGCCTCAAGGGCGAAGAGAAAGACCGCGTCATGCAAGATTTCGCTCGCGGCGCGATCCAGATCCTGGTCGCCACGACCGTCATCGAGGTGGGCGTCGACGTGCCGAACGCCTCCGTGATGGTCGTCGAGCACGCCGAGCGCTTCGGCCTGTCGCAGCTCCACCAGCTGAGGGGCCGCGTCGGCCGCGGCGCCGCGAAATCGTACTGCGTGCTGATGGTCGGGGATGAAGGCGAGGGGGAGACCGCGCGGCTGCGCTTGAAGACGATGGAAGAGACAGGGGACGGCTTCAAGATCGCCGAAAAAGATCTCGAGCTGCGGGGTCCGGGCGCCGTGTTCGGCACGCAGCAGCACGGGCTTTCGGACTTGCAGTTTCTCGCGGTGATCCTGCGCGATCCCGGCTTACTCGATGCCGCCCGCGACGAGGCGATGCGCGTCGCCAAAGCCGGCGGGGCCGAGGCGGTTTTCGCCCGCCTCGGCGGAACGTGGCGCAAGCGGCTCGAATTGCCGGCTGTCGGCTAGGAAGTGTCCCCTCCCTGGCCGACAGCCGACGTCACGGCTTCGTCGCGGCCTTCTTGAAATCCCCGGCCTGGACCATCGAGATCTTCGAGGGGTCGATGAACTTCTTCATCGCCGCGAGGATCTGCGCGTTGGTCAAGGCGCCAACCTTGGCTTCGAGCGCCTCGTCCCACGTCAACGTCCGGTCGAGGTAGTCGCGACCGGCGAGCGTCCGCGCCAACTCGCGATCGTTGGAGCGGGAAACCTTGCGGGATTGCAGCCATCCCTTCTTGGCCTCCGCGATCTCCGCGTCGGTGAACCCCGAATCGAGGATCTTGGCGATCTCGTCGTTGAACGCCTTCACGAGCTTGTCGGAGTTTTGGGGAGCGTAGATCGCGAACGTGCCGAAGCGCCCGCTGACGTCCAACGGACTTGCCGAAAGGAACGAGCTGACACCGTAGGAGAGCCCGTCTTTCTCCCGGATGCGCGTCGCGAGGCGGGAGTTCAAGAAGCCGCCCCCCGTCATGAAGTTCCCCAGCACCAACGCGGGGTAGTCCGGGTCGTCGTCGCGGAGCGGCAAGCGGAGCCCCGCCATGAACACCGCGCTTTCTTTGTCCGGGGTTTCGATCTTCTCGTTGATCGCGGGCAGGTCCTTGTGGACGTCCACGAGCCGCGCATAGGGCTTGGGGCTCTTCCAGCCGGCGAAGAGCTTCGTCAGCTGAGCCAACACCTCGTCCTTGTCGAAGTCTCCGACGACCGCGATCTCGGCCACCGATGCGCCGTAGAAACCGGAGTAAGCCTTCTTGACCGCGTCGACCTCGATCGCTTTCGAGAGCTCGATCGACTCTTCGGGGCTCTCGATGTAGCGCGGGTCGCCCTTGGGCCACGGGCTCAGGTACTTCTCCAGGCGGACCGAGGCTTTCTGCCGCGGGTCGCTCTTTGACTCCTCCAATCCGACAAGCGTCTCCTGCCGCAGCACGTCCAACTCTGTGGCGGGGAACGTCGGCGAGCGCAGGACCTCCGCCGCCAACGCAAGCGCCGGGGCGAGGTTCTCCCGGGTCACCTCGATCGAAGCGTTGGCGCCGGATGCTCCACCGAACACGCGGATCTGGGCCTTCAAACGGTCGCTCTCGTCCTGGATCTGCTGCCGGGTGTGCTTGTCGGTCCCTCGCATCAACATCTGGCCGGCGAAATCCGCCGCGGTGCTCACGTCTTGCAACGATTTCTCGTCGCCGAAGTGGAAGCTCATCGAGACCTGCACCGTTCCGCCGCGCGTCTTCTTGGGAACGAGGACGACCTTGAGCCCGGGTCCGATCTTCGTGCGCGTCGTGCGGGCTTCGATGGCGGCGGGCGAGGGATCGAAGGCTTCGCCGGCAGAGAGCGCCGCGCCGCCCTTGTAGTCCTTCAGCATGGAGGCGATGTCCGGGGTCGCCGGGACCTCGGCGCGCTCGGCCGCCTTGGTTGGGATGAACTCGCCCACCGTGCGGTTGGCCGGCTCGAGATACGCTTTCGCGACGCGCAGCACGTCGTCCGGGGTCACGGCCTTGATGCGGTCGCGGTACAGGAACGCCAACCGCCAGTCGCCTTGCGCCGCCCACTCGGATAGGCCGATCGCCGCGCGCCCGGAGTCGCGCATGCTCGTCTCCCAGTCCTTCATCCAACTGTCGCGGGCGCGCGTCACCTCGGCGGCGGTGGGCGGATTCGCCGCGAGCCCCTCCGCCACGCTGATAAGCGTCTCACGCGCCTCGGCCAACGAGGCCTCGGTCCGTACTTGCGCCCCGAACATGACGACGCCCGGGTCATGCGAGGCAAAGGCGAATCCGTAGACGCCCGCGGCCTTCTTCGTCTCGACGAGGGCCTTGTAGAGACGCCCCGAGGGCGTGTCGCCCAGGACGAACGACAGGACCTCGACCGCGGGAAAATCGGGGTTCGGCCCGGAGGGGACGTGGTACAGCACCGCCACGGCCTGGGAGTCTCCCACGCGCTTCAGCGTCACGGTGCGTTCCCCGTCTTGCGCCGGTTCCGTGGTGTACGTCGTCGAGAGAACGCGGGTTGGCTTAGGGATCTTTCCAAACACGGCGGCGATCTTGGCCAAGGTCTTCGCCTCATCGACGTTGCCCGCGACCACGAGAACGGCGTTGTCCGGCTGGTACCAGGTGCGGTAGAAGGCCTGGAGGTTCGTGATGGGGACGCGCTCGATGTCGGCGCGCGACCCGATGGTGGACTTGCCGTAGTTATGCCAGAGGTAGGCCGAAGACATCATCCGCTCTTGCATCACCCCTTCGGGCGAGTTCTCGCCCATCTCGAACTCGTTGCGGACGACGGTGAACTCCGAGTCGAGGTCCTTCTTGGCGATGTTGGAGTTCACCATCCGGTCGGCCTCGAGGTCGAGGGCCCACTCGAGGTTCTCCGCGGTTGCCGCAAACGTCTCGAAGTAGTTCGTGCGGTCGTAGTCGGTCGAGCCGTTGGGCCGGCAGCCGTGGGAGGTCAGTTCGTTGGGAATGTCGGGGTGGTTCGGCGTGCCCTTGAACACCATGTGCTCGAGGAGGTGCGCCATGCCCGATTCGCCGTACCCCTCGTGTCGCGACCCGACGAGATACGTGATGTTCACCGTTGCCGTGTCCTTCGACGGGTCCGGGAACAAGAGCACCTGCAGGCCGTTGGCCAATCGGTACTCGGTGATGCCCTCGATCGAGGTGATGTGTTGGACGCCAGGCGGCAGTTCGGCCGCGGCGAAGTCCGCGAAACTGACGAAGGCCGCGGCCAAGACGATGGGAAGCGAACGTCGCGTGAGCATGGGAACCTCCTGGTGGCTGGCGAAGACGCGGAGCATACGCGGGGGAGACCGGCTGCGACAAGGGGCCCAAAGGCGCGGACCGTGCCGTAATATGCCTGCATGATCGTGCTCGTCACTGGCGCCGCCGGACACTTGGGGAACAACCTCGTTCGCCAGCTTCTCGCGCGCGGGCGCAAGGTCCGTGTCCTCGTGCACTCCGAGTCCGCCTCGCTCGACGGACTGGACGTCGAGAAACGATCGGGCGACATCCTCGACCGACCTTCGCTCGACGGCGCTTTCGAAAACGTCGAGGTGGTCTACCACTTCGCGGCGACGGTCTCGATCATCCCGAAAGAAGGCCCGCGCGTGACCCGAACGAATACGCTCGGGCCGAAAAATGTGGTCGACGCTTGCCTCGTGCACCGCGTCAGGCGGCTCGTGCACGCCAGCTCGGTCCACGCGTTGACTCCCGGCGGGTCGAACGGCGTGACCGACGAGAACTGCGCTCCCAATCTCGACCCGGATGCTCCGGCCTACGATCGATCCAAAGCCGCCGGCGAAGCGGAGGTCCGCGCCGGGATCAAGCGCGGGCTCGATGCCGTGATCGTCAATCCCACCGGCGTCATCGGCCCTCATGACTACATCCCGCACCTCGCCGGCCGCGCGCTGATCGACATGTACCTCGGCACGCTCCCGATGAACGTCGCGGGTGGATTCAACTGGGTCGACGCGCGCGACGTCGCGGCGGGCGCGCTCGCCGCCGAGGCGCGGGGACGCACCGGCGAGAACTACTTGCTCTCGGGCCACTGGGCGCCCATGCCCGACATCGCGGCCAAGATGCAGGCAAGCACCGGGCATCGAGGCCCGCGGCTGGTCGCGCCGCTTTGGCTCGCCCAGGTCGGCCTGCCGTTCATCGGCGCTTACGCGACGCTCACCGGCTCGCAGCCGCTCTACACCGGCCCCTCGCTGCGCGCCCTGACGGAACACCGGGAGTGCAACAACGCGAAGGCCCGCGCCGAGCTCGGCTTCGGGCCCCGCCCGCTCGAGCAGACGATCACCGACACGTTGGCGTTCTATGCGCAGGCGGGTCTTCTCGAGCGTGGAGCCAAACGCGGAACGAGCCTCCCCGCCGGAGCGTTCCTCTGATGTACTGGATCATCCTCTGGGGTTTCATCGCCTTGGCCTGTGTCTCGTTCGTCTCACTGCAATTCGTCAGCGCACCCTACGGCAGGCACCTTCGCGAAGGGTGGGGCCCGAAGATCAACGCCACGCTCGGCTGGGTCGTGATGGAAGCACCCTCGCCGTTGATGTTCCTTGCCTGTTGGCTCGTCGCGGAACCGGCGCGCCGCTACTCGGCGACCGGCCTCGCGTTCCTCATCCTCTGGCAGACGCACTACCTCTACCGGTCGTTCGTTTTTCCCTTCCGCCGTCGCGGTGGGCAGAGCGAGATGCCTCTATCGATCGCGCTCATGTCGATCGTCTTCAACCTCGCGAACGCGTACCTCAATGCACGCTGGATCTACACGCTCGGGCCGGAGCGGCCGCTCGCGTGGCTTGCGGACCCGCGCTTCTTGGGCGGCGTCGCGCTCTTCGCTTTCGGCTACTGGGTCAACCACCAGTCGGATCGGATTCTCTTCGATCTTCGGAAGTCCGGAGGCTCCGGCTACAGCATCCCGTACGGCGGATTGTTCCGGTTCGTGTCGTGCCCGAACTATTTCGGCGAGCTCGTCGAGTGGACGGGGTGGGCGCTGTGCACCTTCTCGCCCGCGGGCCTCGCGTTCGCGCTCGCTTCCGCCGCGAACCTCGTGCCGCGCGCACGCACCCACCACCGCTGGTACAGCGAGAAGTTCCCCGGCTATCCGCGAGAGCGAAAGGCGATCGTGCCGCTGATCTACTGAGTGCTAGGCGGCGCGGTCCGCTTCCCAACCATCCCTGCGAAGGCGCAGTGCCATGCGGGCGTGCTTGGGTGCCGTGGGCCGAATGTTGGCGAGCATGTCCGCAGAGTAGTCGGTTCGTGGCGGCGTGTTGACGACGAGCAGGCGCACGACGCGATCGACGACGGACGGGATGTCGCGGCTCGCGTTTTCCCAGCGGGAAAGCGTCTCGGGCGCTACCCCGAGAGTCTTGGCAAAGTCTTTCGAGGAGTGCCCGAGAAATTGACGTAGAAAACGCAGTTCGACCGCGTTGAGGGCCGACTTGCGGGCAACGAGCATTTCCGCGATACAGCGGTGCAGTCCGGCGACATTCGGGATGGCGACCTCTTCCGCTCCGCACTCTTGGCACTTGCGGACCTGGACGCCGTGCAGCACGACGCTGGGGAGGCCCGACTCGGCGTAGCGATGCGTGCTCCCCGTAATCTTCAGCTTGCCTCCGCAGTCCGCGCATTTCATTGGGTGTTCCTCCATGCGTTCTCTAGGACAAGCTCATTCGGTTCGGCCGCTGAATCGCGCGCCTGGCCGCGGAATGAGAATTCCACGTTCATCCGCCGCGTATGGGCGCGATACAGCCATCCGGACGCGCGAGGGGCGCCCTTTGCTATGTGCCCTCCACGGAGCACATTCACGGCGTCGGCGCTGGTCATATCATTCTTCAAGAGTTCCTCTTTCGCGCGTCTCGTGAACACCGTCATTCCAGAGCCGTCGAGGATCGCCAGGATGAACCCCCGGGCGGTCGCCTGGTCGAACGGTTCCTCCATGGCCCCCATCCTACGTCGAATTGACGTTTCGTCAAGTCATTGGCGGCAAGGGCCCGCGGGGCGGCACCGTAACTGTTGGCCGCTACCGCCGAAGTTCGAGTGGCTCAATGTCTCTCTTTGGAGTGTTCGCGTGGAATCGATCCGGGTCTTGCCGCGCGCGAGCTACGGCATCACCCGCGTCGGGAGCAGCGCCGGGTCGCGCTCGTGATGTCGGAGGCGCTGTGAGCGGGAGGGGGCCGCTAGCTCCCCTGCATCATCATCAAGAACTCTTCGTTCGCCTTGCTCTTGCCCATCTTGTCGATGAGGAGCTCCATCGCTTCGACGGGGGACATCTGATTCAGGATCTTGCGCAAGATCCAAACCTTGTTGAGCTGTTCCTTGGACATGAGCAGCTCTTCCTTGCGCGTTCCACTGGCATCGATGTTGATCGCGGGGAAGACGCGGCGGTCGACGAGCTTCCGGTCGAGGTGGATCTCCATGTTGCCGGTGCCCTTGAACTCTTCGAAGATCACGTCGTCCATGCGGGAGCCGGTGTCGATCAGCGCGGTCGCCATGATCGTCAGGGATCCGCCTTCTTCGATGTTGCGCGCGGCGCCGAAGAAGCGCTTGGGGCGCTGGAGGGCGTTGGCGTCGATGCCGCCCGAGAGGATCTTCCCGGACGGCGGTTGCACGGTGTTGTAGGCGCGCGCTAGGCGTGTGATCGAATCGAGGAGGATGACGACGTCTTTTTTGTGCTCGACCAAACGCTTGGCCTTTTCGATCACCATCTCGGCGACGTGGACGTGCTGCTGCGCCGGCTCGTCGAAGGTCGAGGCCACGACCTCACCGGCGACCGAGCGCTGCATGTCGGTGACTTCTTCGGGGCGCTCGTCGATCAGCAGCACGATGAGGAATACCTCGGGGTGATTCCGCGTGACCGAGTTGGCGATCGCCTGCAAGAGCATCGTCTTGCCGGTGCGCGGCGGGGCGACGATGAGGCCTCGCTGGCCCTTCCCGATCGGCGTCAGGAGGTCCATGACGCGACCGGCGATGGCGCCGGGGTCGGTCTCCAGACGCAGCCGCTCTTGCGGGTAGAGGGGCGTGAGGTTGTCGAAGAAGATGCGGTCG
>Ga0315273_10005183_pt1 | contig 16098 bp, 19 predicted proteins | sample YL17G02_0_MG_FD_205753 | JGI IMG/M metagenome (GOLD analysis project Ga0315273, IMG submission 205753) | Sediment microbial communities from Yellowstone Lake, YNP, Wyoming, USA - YL17G02_0 | ecosystem: Environmental > Aquatic > Freshwater > Lake > Sediment | place: USA: Wyoming | collected... | reverse complement strand
CGAGCTCTCGAGTCGAAGCTGCCACGAGTCTCTCAACTCCTCCGTGACGCCGAGGATGACGTCCTGGCGCACATGACGTTTCCGGTGAGTCATTGGCGGCAGCTGCACTCCACGAACACGCTCGAACTGGTGAACCGCGAGATCGAGCGGCGAACCGGCGTCGTCGGGATCTTCCCCAACGCACAGGCTGCCTTGCGCCTGATCGGAGCGGTGCTGGAAGAGCAACACGAGGAGTGGACCGAGGTGCGTCGCTACTTCAGCATCGAGTCGATGGCTCTGCTCTACGGAAAGGCCGAAGGGCTCGACGCTTCACTTGCCTTGGTCGCAGGAGAGGAGGTGTTTGTCATCTGACGTGACAACGGTCTCAGTGGACACCCACTTCTACACCCCGTTTCGAGTGCCTTTTTCGTGAGGCAATGCGGTCGCTTGACACGGGCGGACAATGCCACTAGGATGATTTGCATCGTGGCTTGCAGTGCCACGATGTGGAACAGGGGAGGTGCCGGCGGTGATCTACTCTTTTGAAATAAGCCGTGCCGCGAGAATCCTGATGGAACGGCTTATGGGTGTACAACCTGGCGAGACGGTGGTTCTCACGGCGGACACGGGCAGCGATTTTCGGGCGGTCGAAGCGACTGCAGCGGCTGTGTACGAGTGTGCCGCGAAGCCACTCGTTGTCACTCACCTTTGCCCCGCAACGATGGGGAAGAGCGCTGATCCGTATCTTCCGGTTAGCGCGCTCTCGGCGGTTCTCAAACAGGCCGATACGTGGGTGGAGTACGACAGCGCCGGCCTGATGTTCACAACTCCGTTTGACGTCGCCACTACCGAGAACAAGAACCTGCGTTCGATTTGCATGGGGTCCGGAGACGTGGACTTGCTTGTGCGCTGCGTCGGACGCGTAGACTTCGACGCAATGGCAGCATTCGAGAAGAAGCTCACCGGCATCCTCAGCGGAGCATCCAGCATGCGGATGTCTACGGCTGCCGGCACGGATGTATCGTTCAAGCAGGATCCGAAGATCAAGCTGCACCACACGGGCGCGCTGCTTGATCCGGGCCGCCCAGCTCCTGGCTCGTATACCTTGCCGGGGGCTGTCGCCTGGGCCCCTGACCTCGCCACCGTCAGCGGGACGATTGTTTTCGATGGAGCGATAGGCATTCCCGCTCTGAACCTTGGCGTTCTGCGTCAACCGATCGTCCTGGAGATCAGGAAGGGCAAGATAGTGGAGTTCGGCGGCGGGTCGGAGGCGGGGCTCCTCGAGGCCTACCTGAAGGGATTCAACCATCCCCAGACGCTTCGACTGGCCCACACCGGGATAGGCTTCAATCCAGGCGCCATAACGAGGGGGCGGCTTGGCAACCTCCTCGAGGACGAGCGTATCTGGGGTTCGATGCACTGGGGAATTGGCGAGATCAGCAATAGCCTAATCCCCGGCGGCCAGGTCCCGGCGCCAATGCACTGCGACGGGATTTGTTTGGGGTGTTCGCTGGAGGCGGACGGTGTTGAGATTCTACGTAACGGCAACTACGTCCACCCAGAACTGATGGAATCGGCAAAGCAGCTTCGAAAGCCAATCCTATAGACCAGAGGAGGTGGTTGCTCCGACATAGGTTGTCTCGGCTTCGGGCATGAACTCAGTCTCACGTCGGCAAGGGGTGCCGGTTTCTGGTTTCAACGTCGCTTGCGACAAGGAGGGAACATGGGTGTGTTGCGGAGGATTAGACTGACTCTCTTGGTTGGCGCGATGCTTGTGATTGGCATTGTGTCAATGGGGCTAGCACAAACTACGGGAGTGTACATCTACAGCGACCAGGTGTTGCTTCATTTTGATCCTGCAGCGATCTTCTCGGTGAACATCGTCTGGTTCAACGTCTATGAGCGATTGCTTCGGTACAACCCGGATACGGACGCGTTCCAACCGGAGCTTGCCACAAGTTACGAGAAGAGCGAAAACGGCCTAGAGTGGACTTTCCACATTCGGGAGGGCGTGTCCTTCCACACCGGGAACATCCTCGACGCAGCTGCAGTGAAAGGGTGCATCGAGCGGACGAAGGCGATGGGTGAGGGTGTAAGCTATATCTGGGACCCGGTTGAGAAGATCGAGGTACCGGACGCCTACACCGTCAAGTTCACCTTGAGTGCTCCGGTCGCGTTTGACCTTGTCGTCTCGTCGCTTGCCGGTGCGTTGATCTACGACCCTGCTTACGCGGACACGGCTTGGTACGAGGCCGGCAACGACTCCGGGACTGGACCGTACAAGTTCGCCTCACACGTCGACCTTGAGGAAGCGACGATCAAGCGATACGACGGGTATTGGCGCGGTTGGGAGGCCGGGCAGCTTGATGCTGTCATCTTCAAACAAGTGCCTGATGACTCCACCAGACGCCTCATGATGGAGACCGGGGAGGCCGACTTCACCAACCGGTTGGCCCCCGAGATGGTCAGCGCCATTGAGGCTAGCGACACACAACTGGAGATCGTCAAGAAGACAGGGTGGACTGGATTCCTGTTCTACTTGAACACGCTCAAGCCGCCACTCGACAACGTGCTCGTTCGCCGGGCCCTGGCCTACTCGGTTCCGTATAGCGACATCATTCAGGGAGCGCTGCGCGGTCTAGGCGAGCAAGCGCACGGCTTCGTGCCAAAGGGTCTCTGGGGGTACTCCGACAGCATCCCACCCTACACATTCGACCTTGCTATGGCACGGCAGCTGCTAGCGTCAGCAGGGTACCCTAACGGCGGATTCCAACTTGAATTCACCTATAACCTTGGCGATGAGAAGGAGCAACTCGCCGGAGAAATCTGGCAGGCCAAGCTTGCAGAGTTGAATATACGACTTGACATCCGCGCGCTGCCTTGGGACGGACAAATCGGCCTGGCCCACGACCCGGATCCACTTAAGAGGCAGGACGTATTCCACATGTACTCGTGGCCGCTGTCACCGTCACCTATCTCGCTCTTGCAGGACATCTACGGTACTTCCCAGCCGCCTACAGTAATCCGATCGTTGATGCCCTTCTCATCAGAGCCAACAACATAGCCGGCATCGATCGAGCGACTGCGACCGCTCTTGTTATCGAAACCCAGCAGACGGTGATGCGTGATGTCCCGATCATCTCGATCGCTGACCTCACGGAAGTAGTCATCAAGCGCAAGGACCTCGTTGGAGATGTCCTCTCCTTCGTGAATCCAGCCTATCCTCGTTGCGTGGACTGGTACAATCTGCGAAGGGAAGGAAGCTAGACGAGCCAGCGAACACATGGGAGTGCCCGCTCTGGTTGTGCTCAGGAGCGGGCCTCCTTGCCTGTGACGTGGCTCGGGAGCAATGAGAGACGACTAATGGGAACGTACATAGTGCGGCGCGTGTCGTTGGCACTACTGATTATCTTTGCAGCGATTGTGGGCACATTCTTCCTGACACGGCTGATCCCGTCGGACCCAGCGATGCTTTGGGTCGGCCGTTTTGCATCATCAGAACAGATTGAGAAGGCGCGTGAGCAGTTGGGCCTTAATGACGCCTGGTACGTTCAGTTCGTGCGGTATGTCGGACTTCTTCTCCACGGTGATCTTGGAGTCTCGACACGAACGCACAACCCGGTCGTCCGGGAACTCGTCACTCGCCTACCTGCGTCGATGGAGCTCATCATCTTCGGGATGACCTTTGGAATCGTTCTCGGCATAGTCCTAGGATGCCTGTCCGCGGCCAAGCCGAACTCATCCTTTGACCACATCGCTCGGTTTACCTCTGTTGCTGGCGTGGCCCTTCCACAGTTCTGGTTCGCCATGATTCTGCAACTGACGTTCGGGAAGGTCCTCGGTATCCTTCCTCTTTCGGGACGGATGGACCTGAGGCTTGGGCTCTATCATCCGGTGGTGACGCGAACGGGATTCTTTTTGTTCGACTCATTTGTTAGCGGGAATTGGATTGCGTTCCAGGACGCGTTGCTCCATCTCATCCTCCCAGCCCTGACACTTGCAGCGTACCCAATCGGAATGTCGGCTCGGTTGATGCGGGCGAAGATGATCGAGGTGCTCGGCGAGGACTATACACGAACGACTAGGGCGTTCGGGATCCGCGAGACCAGGATCTTCCTTGTGTACAGCCTGCGGAACGCGTTGGGTCCTGTGGTTACCCTTACCGCAATCAGCTTTGTCTACACGCTAATTGGGACGTTTCTTATTGAGTCCATCTTTGCCTGGCCAGGAGTTGGCTCCTATACCGCGCAGGCGATCCTCAGTAATGATGTGCCAGTGATTCTCGCGGTGACATTACTCGTCGCGATTCTCACCGTGGTTCTGAATCTCATCGCGGATCTGATCCTCATAGCTCTTGATCCCCGGATCCGAGGGTGGGAGGGATGATCAACCTCACGAGAGGACTGCGCCGAATCCTACGTAATCCTTTGATGGTTGTGGGTTTGGCTGGCATCTCCACATTCATGATCGTCGCGGTGTTTGGCGATCTGATACAGCCGTACCCGGAGGACTCGCGGGGGGCCGTCCATATCGACGAAGTCCTCCTCCCGCCAAGCTCGCAGAATCTCTTCGGTACCACAGCTCTCGGTAGGGACTTGTTCAGTCTGGTCGTAGCCGGGAGCCGGATCTCCCTGTTAACGGCAGCAATCACCGCCTCTATGATTCTCGCCATTGGAGTCTGCCTTGGATTGGCTGCGGGCTTCATCGGAGGATGGATCGAGGAAGTAATCATGCGCATCAGCGACCTTTTCCTCAGCTTCCCCTCTCTTCTCTTGGCGATGGCGATCACTGCTGCGTTGGGACCCAACCTTCGCAATGCGATGATTGCTGTAGCTATTACATGGTGGCCCTCGTACTGTCGCCTAACTCGCGGAGAGGTGTTGAGTCTCAAGCGGAGGGAATTTGTCGAGAGCGCGCGAGCGATTGGGGCGTCACCGTTGCGGCTCATGTTCCGCCATATCCTTCCCAACTGCTTCGCACCGATCTTTGTCGCGATGATGCTCGATATCGGACTGATCATCCTAACGACGTCCAGTCTGAGCTTCCTGGGGCTGGGAGCCCAGTCGCCGACTCCAGAGTGGGGATTGCTGATCACGACAGGACGTACCCAGTTTCTCACTCACTGGTGGGTCACTACGTTCCCCGGGCTAGCTCTTTTTGTGGTCGTGCTGTCGTTCAGCCTTGTCGGTGAAGGGCTGCGAGAGGTTCTTGATCCGCGGATGGTGAGGCGTGGCAAGTGAACGAGAAGATGCGTCTTGATTCTGGGGACAAAGCGGCCGAGAACGCGCGGAGTGTCTGGCAGAGGGTGCCTGCATTGGCTGATCACGAGACGGCGTTGACCATCTGCGACGGCGGCTCGCTTGAGCTCGGCGTGATCTTCCATCGCGCGGCACGGGAGTTCGGGTGCAAGGCTTTGTGGCTAGTCATTCCGCCGCTTTCGAAGGAGGCAGGCGAACCCATCGAGCTTGCCGGGTACGCTCTTCGAAAAGCCGATGCGTACGTGGGCATTACATCTGCCGGAGCAAAGAGCCTAACCCACATTAGCGCTCGGCGGGCAGCGTCGGATGCGGGAGCACGTGGACTCACGCTTCCTGGGTTCACGCTCGAGATGCTTTCCCGCGAGGCCGTGTCGGCTGACTATAGGGCTATCGCGTCGGCCACGGAAAGCCTGGCCGCCCGACTGAACGGGACTTCGAGGATTCTCATGTTCTATCTGAAGGAGGAATCGATCTACGGGTCGACGTCCGTGGAGGCAGATGGTTCGCAGAGACGGGCCTGCGTGCCCAAGCGGGGCAGTCCAGTAACTTGCCGGCCGGTGTGGTGTCCATCGACCCGGTGGATTGCAGCGGAACGCTGGTGGTCGATGGAAGCATGAGTTGGATCGGTCTTCTCAAATCACCGTTGCGCATCAACATCGAGGGCAACTCTATCCAGAACATCAAAGGAGAGGCAGCCGATCGCCCCCGGACCGCGCTCGAACCATTCGGAGCACCTGCTTTCGCAGTGGCCAAGGCCGGAATTGGGATGAACCCAAGAGCAGCATTGTGCGAAAACATCCTTGAGGACGAGAAGATCCTGGGCACGGTTCACGTTGGCTTCGGCGACAACAGCAACATGGGTGGATTCAGCCAGGCGAAGGTTGTGAAGGCCCTGGTGCACGGGGACGGAGTAGTCGTGTCAGCCCCCAGCATCTTCGCTGATGGACGACGGATAGATCGCCGCGGGTTCTTCGAAAAGCAAGAGAACGAGGTGAGTTTATGTCCACAAGCGAGCTGACATTCCTTCCCGAGGGCAGAAGCCTTGATGCGTCAAGGAAGCTGCTGGAGGGTGCAATTGACATCCACGTCCACGCCGGGCCCCACCTCGCAAGTAGCCCAAGGCGCGTTGATCCGTTCGAGGCAGCGACAGAGGCACGCGACGCGGGGATGAGGGCGATCGTGCTGATGGATGTGTTCCAGGTGTCCACGGGCACAGCCTACCTCGTCAATCGGGTTGTGGACTTCCCTGTATTTGGTGGACTGATCATGAACACGGTGTACGGTGGAATGAACCCGCGCTCGGTCCGCACAGCCCTTCACTACGGGGCTGGGGCTCGATTTGTGAGTTTCGGGACCCACTCCACTTACTACCAGGCGAGCCGAGAAGGTCGAGTTGTCGACGGCGTCTTCAAGCCGCTAAGTGTGATCTATCCTACATTCGCTGAACAAGAGTTAGCGCGCGCAATTCGCATCCCTGTCAAGGGGCCCATCTCGCCTGAGCTCGACGAGATCCTGCTAATGATTGGCGAACACGGAAACGTCTACCTTCGGTCCGGGCATGTCTCCAGTGAGGAGGCGATGCGAGTGATCGAGCTGGCCAAGGAGTACGGCATCGACCAGGTGGTTGTAGACAGCGCAGTGACCAAGAACATGACAATCGAGGAGCAGAGACAGGCTGCAAGCCAAGGTGCATGGCTTGAGCACACGCTGGCTGCGTTTACTCATACCACGTCGATCCCGAAGACCCACTACTACGTCGAGAAGGAGTACGTGTCCATCGATGAGGGGATGCACGACGAACCCAGCGGAGGTGTACGGACTGTGGCTGAGCAAATCCGAGCCGTAGGGGCAGAACACTGCATCCTCTCGTCAGATTTTGGGGTCTACACGCTTCCTACTCCGGTAGAGGGACTTCGCGAATTCATCGCGTGCCTTCTAGATCTGGGAATTGAAGAACAGGAGATTCGGCAGATGGTCAGTCTGAACCCGTCGAAGCTCCTGGGATTCAGGGAACACTCAGGATAGGACAGAGATGGCGAAGAAGCGCACGTACCCGCTGCAGACTGGGCCGATTGGAGGCCACAGCATACGTGCTGCAGGACATCATGTCGGGGGCAGCTTCCGGGTGGAAGGTGAAATGGAGCAGCTCCAGTGCGAGCCCCTGTCCAGGCACGCTTTCGTGTCCATGCCGCCCAAACGTGTCGCGATGTGCTGTCGTGCCAACGTACCGTGGCTTGAGGACAAACCGGGCGTACCGATGCACCTGTGTGCCGATGCGAAGGATCTACGTGCGTTTCGGAGCTCACGGCTTCGAGTGGCAGGAGGCCACGGAGAGGGGAACTCCGATCGGAGGACGCCGGGATGAATTCAGCGCGACAGATCAGAGTAATCGATACTCACACTGCGGGCGAACCGACGCGCATCTGGGTAGGAGGTTCCCTGACGATCCCCGGTGCAACGATGGCTGAGCGCCGCGCTTGGATTGAAGTCCATGCCGACGCGATCCGGACCTTCCTTGTCTGTGAGCCGCGGGGCCATCGAGGTATGAGCGGAGCGATCGTCGGCCCGCCATGTGATCCTGAGGCGGACCTCGGTGTCATCTACATGGACAACTACCGCTATATGCCGATGTGCGGCCACGCGACGATCGGGCTTGTTACGGCCCTGGTGGAATTTGGGTATCTCACCCCGGATGGGGAAGAGAATGAGGTGGTTCTCGATACGCCGGCAGGGTTGGTGCGAGTCACCTACACCGTTCGTGATGGGATAGCAGTAGTCGTGGCATTTCGCAACGTCTGTTCCTATAACATCGCTCGCTCGGAAGTGAGACTCCCATCCATCGGAACCGTTGAGTACGACGTCGCCTACGGAGGGAACTACTTCGTGCTTGTCTCGGCGGAGCAGCTGCCGCTTGTAATCTCCACGGGGAATCTGCCTCAGCTAGCGGATGCTGCGACCGAGATCCTACGGGCGGTGAACAAACACAAGACGTTGGCGGATCCGAGAACCGGCGCCCCGGTTCGGAGCGCGTGGCTGCAGTTCTATGACGAGTCCTCTATGCCAGCGAAGAACGTGGTCCTTGGGGCGCCCATCGCGGGGGACGGGGCACCGTTGATTCGCTGCAACAAGGTCGATCGATCCCCGTGTGGAACTGGTCTCTCTGCCAAGCTGGCCATGCTGTTCTCTCGCGGCGAGCTGAAGCAAGGTGAGTCGTACCGGTACCAAAGCATCATCGGAACGGAGTTTTGCGGGACAATTATCGAGACATGTGCCGTAGGTAAGAGCGTGGGCATCATCCCTGAGATACGCGGCTCTGCCTACGTGATGGGTGTCTCCACTCTGTTGCTGAGCGATAGGGATCCGTTCCCGGCGGGTTTCATCCTTTCGGAAGGGTAGAGATCAGTGCACGTGAGAATGGAAGACATGTCTTGGTCCGAGGTTAGAGACGCGTTGCGCGCCGGTTTTGACAAGGTACTTCTCGTGCTCGGTTCGATCGAGCAGCACGGGCCGCATCTGCCGCTCGGAACGGACACGTTGCTGGGCTATGCCTGGGGTGAAGCGATGGCGCGGGAGCTGGACGGAACATTGCTTGCCCCCGTGATGAGACCGGGGCTGTCCCAGCACCACCTTGGCTTTCCCGGGACACTGACCCTTGACGAACCCACGTTCCAGAGCGTTATCGAGCAGGTCTCCGTCTCCCTTGCGCAAACCGGCTTCCGGACGGTGATCCCTTTCTGCTCGCACGGAGGGAATTGGCCAAGTCTGTTTGGCATGCGGAAGCGATTGGAGTGTGTGCTTAGTGGTCGTGCCAAGCTTGTGCTGCTCTCGGAGGATGTGGTGGCGGGAATCGAAGGGAAGATATACACTTCGCTTCGTCTTCGGGGTGTCTCGGAGGGTGTAGCGGGCATTCACGCAGGGCTCCGCGAGACGTCTCACGTGCTAGCGATCTCCTCTTCCGCTGTCCGGCGGGAAGCGGCAGTTCGGGGCTGGATCGGGGACTCCGCTGTCAAGGTCCTCTCCAGGGGCACTCCGATCGCCAAGATCACGGAGACTGGCGTGTTTGGCGATGCGACCGTGGCAACTGAGCAGTTGGGCGCGGAGCTAAATGCTCTGACAGTGCGGCTCTACGTCGAGGCGTTCCGCGAGGCCATGGCCACAGGGAATATGAAACGCCAAGGATCGTGAAGCCGACCAAGAAACCCTGTCGCCCGAATTCACGCCAACGCTGCCCAAGAACGAAGGAAACCCTTACGAGCATCTATGGGGTCACAATATGGGATGTGATCTTGCGAAATGGCCAGCTTCTTCCGTGAGTTACCTCCCGTCAACTGGTGTAGAAGTAGATGCCCAAGGAGCTGGAGAGAATGGCCTGAAAGAAGAGGGGGAGGCGATAGGCAATGGACATACTCGACGCGATCAAGGCCAGACGTAGCGTTCGCCGGTTTCATGAGGAGAGGATCGCTCCGGCCGACGTCGAATGCTTGATCGAAGCCGCCGTCTGGGCACCGTCGGGCGGCAACGCTCAATCGTGGCGCTTTGTCGTCGTCCAGGACGAGGAACGGATTCATCGACTGAGGATGGTCAGTCCCGGCATGCCCGGTCCGCCGCCGTGTGTCATCGCCGTCTGCCAGGACGTCGATCTTGCCGGACATTTCGGCGCGCGCTTGGGGTGCGAGAAGCTGACGTTGTTCGATTCGGCGATGGCGGCACAGAATCTGCTTCTCGCCGCGCACGCTGTCGGACTTGGTGCGTGCGTCGTCGCATCGTTTCATGCCGGAGGTGTCAGAGACGTGTTGAGGCTCCCGGAGAGCATCAAACCGATACTGCTTGTGGCCGTGGGTCGGCCAAGCGAGGAGCCGGCAGCGCCAAATCGGCGACGGGAGGGGATCGTGTTCCATGAGACCTATGGAGAAAACTGAGGGGCTTGAGCGCACACTCCTGGAGGTCGTAGGTTACGCCGTGGCCAGTGCGAGGATGCTTCTCGACGAGACGCCCGCGTACGGGCCTTTGAGGCTGCTGGAAGTCGCGGCGCGTACGGTCAGCGCTATGGAGAACGCCGGGATTAACCCTGCAGCGAACACGGAACTGAAAGTTCAGATCGAGGCGTCGATCTCCGCGCGCTCCGAGGGGGAGGAATCGTTTCGGGCCACTATGGACAGGCTCATTGAGACCGTACTTCGCCTCGCGTGAGTCTATCACTCCTTGTGCGGAGCGGAGGCGAGATTCTCGTCCGTATGCTCCGGGAGCCATGCGGGGAATCGGCTCAGACTGACTCCACATCTCGCTAGCATGGTGCTGCTAGGGAAGGAGGTGGCGGTGTTCATCTCGAACTTCCCCGATCTACCACTGGACCGAGCGCCGGGTCTGCGGCCACATCACCGTCTGCTTCCCCGCGTTCACCCTGCGCCAGATCCTCAAGCAGCGGTTAGCGGAGCAGTCGTTTGACGGATCGTTCGTCGAGTTGGTGGAAGGCCTGTCCCGGGTGCGGGCGGTCCTGCTCGATGACGGGAACGGTCATCGCTACCGCTTGCGAGACGAAATCCCGGCAGCAGCGATGCCGGCGTCTCAGGCGTTGAAGATCGTCCCGCCCCCCCGGGTCGAACGGCTCGACTGATCCCCCGTCCACCGACCAGCGTAGTGCCACGCGCCATCCTCGATCTCTGTACTGCCATTCTCTACGCAGTTTCCATGGCGTTGTCAAAGTCGAGTCAGGAACTTCGGCCTAGTCACGCGCTTCGACGAGCTCTGGCTGGGACTCCAACTGATGGTCGACCGCGGGATGACTCCCCTTGAGGCCATCCATTCCGCCACCACACGCGCGGCAAGGGCCGTCGGCTTGACTGGAGTGGTTGGCGCGGTGAGTCCTGGGGCTACCAAGCGGATCTCGGCGTCGTAGATGGAGACCCGTTGAGCGACATTGGATCCTTGTCCCGCGTTCGAGCCGTCTTCCAGGTCGGCGAGCGGATCCGATGAGGCCGTAGGGTCGCGTTTGCCTCCATGGAGCGAGCCAATCGTCTGGCGGGAGATTCTCCACGGAGCGCCGCTCGGCCAGAAGGGCAGCCTCCGTCGCGCTGGCAGGAAGGTCCATCTCCCCGACCAAGCCAGCCAAGCAGCCGGCAACCCCGGCTTGGCAGCCTGGCTGGGGTGGACAAGAAGCGCCTCATCTCCCCACTGGGCTCACAAGGTAGCGCGCCGCTTCGCCCCCACGTCCCCCCCGGGGCCGGTATCCGGCGGCGTGGGGATCTAGCCTGCCCCCGTCGTCTTCCCTTAGACGACGGTGAGATCGTGGCTGAATGACGTCAGCCGGTCATGGCCATCGCAAGTAATGGCGATGTCGTCCTCGATTCGCGCCCCAAACCGCTCGGTGAGGTAGATCCCGGGCTCGATCGTGAACACCATTCCCGGCTTCAGGATCGTGTCGTCGCCCGGCGCGATGCGCGGCGGCTCGTGAACGTCCAGGCCGAGGCCATGCCCCGTCCCATGGGCAAACGTCTCAGCATACCCGGCCTCCTCAATCACATCGCGTGCAGCGCGGTCAACGTCCCGGGCGGCGACGCCCGGCCTCGCTGCTTGACGCGCCGCAGCGTTGGCCTTCCGGACGATGTTGTAGATCTTGACGAACTCATCGCTCGCAGGGCTCAACACGACGGTGCGCGTGATGTCCGCGGTGTACCCTCTGTAGCGCGCTCCGACATCGAACAGGATCGGATCTCCGGGAGCGACGACCCGAGCCGACGGCGCCGCATGCTGGAGAGCGCCACGTGGGCCAGATACAACGAGCGAGTCGAAGCCCGGCCCATCCGCACCCACATCCAGAAGCGCGCTGTGAAATCGGTTCCGCAGCTCGAGCTCGCTCATCCCCGGACGCAGGTCGGCGACGACCCTATCGAGCGCCTTTTCAGTCAATCGGGCGGCCTGTCGCAGAAGCTCGATCTCGTCCGACGACTTGATCGCCCGAATCCCCGACAGGATGGGGTCGATCGCCTCAAGACGAATTCCGGGGGCCGCAGCAAGAAAGGCCTGGGCCTCCTGGAAGCGCATCCCGGTCGACTCGACCCCAATGCGTCGCCCGGCAAGTCCCATCTCGGCAGCCATACGCGCAAACCCGGCCACGTACCCCGCAGCGTTCCGCTCATAGGCCATCGTGTCCGCCAGGTAGGGCATCTCGGAGGATGTGGTGTACTCCTCAAACCCAGGCAGCAGGAGCACAGGTCGGTCCCCGAGGGAGGATCCCGTCGCGGGGATGAGGAGAACCGTGGTCAGCAGGTCAACGAACTTGAATTGCCCAGTGTAGTACGCGAAATTGGATCCAGGCAGAAGCGCGCATCCATCCAGTCCGTCGTCCCGAAGTCGATCACGCAGTTGCTTGAGGCGTTGCAGATAGAGGGTCATGAACGTCCCTTCTTGGTGGGCGATGGTTGTTGGGACTCCGTTCGTCCGGTGTCCGGGTGAATACAGATCAATTCCTCTTGAGGCCTGGTGAGAGCTCGTGCGCCCGTCTCGGTCACCAGCACGTCCTCCTCCAGACCGATCGGTGGCGCCCCGTCGGCCGTCGTGCGCGAGTAGATGAACGGCTCAACGGTGAATACGTTCCCCGGTTCGAGCGGGATCGTCCCCTTCTTGCCGTAGCGTGGGACAAGCGGTGCCAGGAGCGCGCCGCCGTCGTGCACGCGGCGGCCAATCTGGTGGCCGAGCGCGTCAGCGTAGGGCTCGATTCCGCACGAGCGGATGTGATCTCGCGCGATCCGATCGATTTCGTGGCCGAGCTTGCCCGGCGCCATGGCGGCAATCGCTTTGTGTGTCGCGTCACGCGCCGCCGCAAACTGCCGGCGAAAACCAACGGGGGGCTCGTTCTCCCCCTCGCGAAGGAGGTAGCACGTCCGCGTGAAGTCTGAGGTGTACCCCTTGTACGTCACCCCCATGTCCACGATCAGGACGTCCCCCGCCCGCAGCAGATGCGGTCCCGGGGTCCGATGCCCTACTCCGACGTCGCCGGTCGCCACGATGGCGCTGTCACCGAACGCCCCTGAAACTCCGTGGCTGACCTGGCGATCATGGATGAAGGCCCCGACGTCCAGCTCGGTCATTCCCGGTCGGGCGAACGCCGCGATCTCGTCGAAGACACTCTGCGTCGTGTCGATGGCGATTTGGAGTCGGCGCAGTTCCTCCGGCGACTTGCGCGCCCGCAGCGGAATCAGGATGGGCTCGGCGGACATGACGCGGCACTCGAGGTCTTCATCCGCGATCCACTCGCGAATCCGCCGGAACAGGCCGTAGGTGAGCCCATCGACAAGGGAATCGTCGGTCGAGTAGTTGAGGGCGATGGTCCGTGACGCGAGGCGGGCCATCACTTCACGGAACGATGTCTCGATGCCGTCCAGGCCGTAGGCGATCACCTCGTCGAAAACGCCCACCTCCTCAGCGGCCAAGCGGTCGTAGTTGGCGACGATCGCGATCTTTTTCAGGTCCCTAGTGAAGAAGAACGCCGATTCCCCGACCATCGGGTAGCCCACGTAAAGCACCGTGGAGGGATCGCTCCCCTCGCGGCAGTAGACGAGCCAGCAGTCGGCCTTCATCTCCCGGAGAAGACCATCCAGCTGTTGCTGTTTCTCGTTCAGCAGAACGAGGTCCATGGAGTGCATGTTCTCTCCCTTCAAGATGGCACGGTAGACCGGAGAGGGTCGATGTGCCTTGTCCAAGCGCTTTAGGCCCGCCCAGTGACCAGGGCCAACAGCGCCATGCGGATCGCAAGGCCGTTCGCAGCTTGGCGAAAGTAGGCGGCACCGGCGTAGTCATCGACATCGATGGCGATCTCGTTCACACGCGGGAGCGGGTGCATCACGGTCAGCCCATCCTTCGCACCGGCGAGCATGGAGCGGGTGAGGACGTACGCGTCCTTCAACCGATCGTACTCGGCGGGATCCTCAAACCGCTCGCGCTGGATCCGCGTCATGTACAGAACGTCGCTCGTCCTGATCGCATCCGCCAGGCTTTCCGTCTCGGTGATCGATACCCCCCTCGCCTTCAAACGAGCCACGATGTCGACGGGCATACGCAGGGCAGCGGGCGACGCAAACACGAAGCGGACGTCATAGGAAGACAGGAGCTCGGCAAGCGAGTGCACTGTCCGCCCATGTTTGAGGTCTCCCGCCAAGGTCACGATGAGACCTTCGACCGTTCCCCGCTCCTTCTCGATTGTGTAATAATCGAGAAGGGACTGCGTGGGGTGCTGTCCGGCACCGTCTCCGGCGTTGAGAACCGGCCGGTAGGTTGCTGCCGCCGCCTCCGCCGCCGCTCCGATCTGAGGGTGACGCAGGACAATGACGTCGGCATATCCTTCCACTGTCTTCATCGTATCGTAGAGCGACTCCCCTTTGGCCGCCGACGAGCTCTTCGCTTCCGCGACACTGATCACCGAGCCCCCGAGGCGGAGCATGGCGGCCTCGAACGACAGACGGGTGCGCGTGCTCGGTTCGTAGAACAGGGTGGAAAGGACTTGCCCCTTCATGACCTCAAGCACTCTGCCCGCGGCCAGCGCTTGTTCATACTCGCGCGCTATCTCCACGATGAGGGCAATCTCGCTCTTCGAGAACTGGTCGGCCCGCAGTACGTCCTTGTGGGTTAGTTTGCTCATGGCTGACCTCCCAACGTCATGCTTTGGTTCGCTCCAAGACGCGAGCCAATCGGGAAACGGCTTCCCTGATCTCATCCTCGCGGAGGGCGCAGAACGGCAGCCGGAGGAAGCGCGATCCGTCCACGTCTGCATAGAATCCCTCGCCACGGGTCAGCTCAAGCCCCTCCTGCGGAGCCAGCTGACACATCTGCTCGCCGGACACACCCTCAGGGAGGGTTAGCGCGACGAAAAACCCGCCCTCGGGGTGGCTGCGCGCGACCGCAGGCAAACTTGAACTCAACGCCGCAAGGGTCGCGCGGAGCCGCGGACCGTAGAGTGCCTTCAATCGTTCGATGTTGTCGGGCATCCAGCCGCGACGGAGGAACTCGTACACAGTGCCGTGGCTCAGCATGCTCGGGGAGATGTAGGTGTCGACAGCAACCTGAGCAACTCGATCCACGATGGCCTTGCTCGCGACCATCCACCCAACGCGAATTCCAGGGCTGATGAGCTTACTGAACGAGGAAAGCTCGACCACGCGTTCGGCTCTCACCTCGCGGAATCCGGTGACGTCCTCCCCTTCATAACGCAACAGACGATACGGAATGTCAGCTACGATCAAGAAGCGGTGTCTGTGAGCCAGCTCCAGGATGGCTTCTCGCTTGGCCAAGCTGGTCGTCACGCCGGAAGGATTCTGAAAATCGGGGATCACATACAGCGCCTTTGGGGCATGGGCGCCAATTGCAGCCTCCAGTTCATCCAGGTTCATGCCGTCCCCGTCCAACGAAACTCCCTTGACGTGGAGCCCGGCGCGCCGGAATGTGGTGAGGGTCCGGTCGTAGGTTGGTCGCTCAACGAGAATCGTGTCGCCCGGCTCGAACAGCGCGTGGGTGAGCGAGTCGAGGATCTGGATCGACCCGTTGCCTACGAAGATCTGGTCGACGCTCACCGCGATCTGCTCGGCCAAGGTCTGGCGCAGCGGAACGAATCCCCGCACTGGGTGATACTGCAAGAGTGTATCGCCGTGGTCTCGCAATGCCTGTGCCGTACATTCGATGATCGCCTCGGTGGGAAACGCCTCGACCGCCGGAACGCCACGAGTAAGTTGGATGATGCCATCTCTAGCCCGAAGTTCCTGAGCCGTTAGTAGTAGATCCTCTGTTCTGGTGCGGTTCTCGTGAGGGGTGGGAGCCCGCCGTACTGTCTACACGCTGATGGTGTCGATCAGGTCAAGTGCTCTTTTCTGCT
>Ga0315273_10005182_pt1 | contig 16099 bp, 16 predicted proteins | sample YL17G02_0_MG_FD_205753 | JGI IMG/M metagenome (GOLD analysis project Ga0315273, IMG submission 205753) | Sediment microbial communities from Yellowstone Lake, YNP, Wyoming, USA - YL17G02_0 | ecosystem: Environmental > Aquatic > Freshwater > Lake > Sediment | place: USA: Wyoming | collected... | reverse complement strand
CGGGCAAGTCGCTCGCCTACCAACTGCCGATCGCCGAAGCTGCCACCCGACCGGTCCGCCCCGGCACGTCGCTCCTGCTGTATCCAACCAAGGCACTCGCCCAGGATCAACTGCGATCATTCAGCGAGCTCGGCATCGACGGACTCGTTCCCGGCGCGTACGACGGCGATGCTTCGCCCGAAGAGCGCGTGTGGATCCGCGAGCGAGCAAACGTCGTGCTCACGAACCCCGAGATGCTCCATCACGGCCTCCTTCCGAGCCACCAGCGCTGGGCCGTCTTTCTCGGACGCCTCAGCTACGTGGTAGTCGACGAGCTCCATGTGCTGCGAGGAGTTTTCGGCTCCCACGTCGCCCACGTGCTCCGCCGCCTGGCCCGACTCGCCGCGCTGTACGGCGGCAATCCCACCTTCATCTTCACGTCCGCCACCATCGGCGAGCCTGGTCGGCTGGCGAGTGAGCTGTGCGGCCGGCCGGTCACGGAGATCCTCGAGGACGGATCCCCGCGCGGACCCAGATCGATCGCTCTCTGGCAACCGAACCCCGACCTCGACAGAGGCACGTCTCGTGTACGTTCCACCACCGGCGAAGCGGGCAGAGTCGCGGCGTCGCTCGTGGAGGCGGGCCTCTCGACCGTTGTGTTCTGCCGCTCGCGACGTTCGACCGAAATCCTGGCCAACACATTGCGGCAGCACCTGGGCGATGACCGTGCCGATCGCATCCGCGCCTACCGATCGGGTTATCTCCCTGCCGAACGACGTGAGATCGAGGCCGCGCTAGCGGCCGGCGAACTCGACGCAGTGGTCGCGACCAACGCGCTGGAACTCGGGGTGGACATCGCCGGCCTCGACGCCGTCGTTCTCTGCGGGTTCCCCGGCACCGTGGCGTCGATGTGGCAACAGATCGGCCGCGCCGGACGGCGCGGGAACGAGTCGATCTCCGTGGTCATCGCGAGCGATGACCAGCTCGATCAGTGGGTCATGACGCACCCGGTGGAGACCTTCACGAGAGCGCCGGAGCGCGGCGTCATCAATGTGTCGAACCCGCTCATCAGTGACGCGCACGTGGCGTGCGCCGCCTACGAGCGGTTTCTCCACACCAGCGATGGCCGGTTCTACGACGACGAGCTCGACGACTCCGTACGGCGAGGGGTCCAGGAGGAGTGGCTGTCGCTGCGGCGGCGGCGCGATGACGTTGTCGCCGTGTGGTCGGGTCGGGGGTGGCCGGCGTCACACGTCGGTCTGCGTTCAAGCTCGCGTCGGGAGTTCCAGATCTTCGAGTCCGACGGCACGCTCGTCGGCACGGTCGACGGCGCCCGCGTGTTCGAGCAGGCCCATCCGAGGGCCATCTACCTCCACCAGGGCCGGGCTCTCCGGGTGGATTCGCTCGAGATCGGCGAGCGACGAATCGTGGTCTCCCCTGCTGACGGCGACACCTACACCCAGGCCAACTCGACCGACGTCGTCACGATCCGCGAGGCAGCCCACCGCCGGTGCGTGGGGCGGGCGACCGCGTACATGGGCGAGGTGGAGGTTTCCCACCAGGTCGTCGGCTACACCGAGAAGCGCGTCGCCGATCACCGCTTCGTGGTGTCCGAAGCACTCGAACTTCCGGCCGATCATCTCGTGACCACTGCCGTCTGGTACACGATCAGCCCGCAGGTCTTCGCTGCTGCCGGCATTGAAGATTGTCGCGTCGGCGGAGCATTGCACGCGATCGAGCACGCTGCGATCGGCATCCTGCCCCTGTTCACGATCTGTGATCGTTGGGATGTCGGCGGATTGTCAACGCCTCTTCTCGCAGATACAGGCCTCCCGACCATCGTGATCCACGACGCCTATGCGGGCGGTGCCGGAGTTGCCCCGCTCGCATTCGACGCGGTGGATCGCCACCTCGCCACCACCCTCGACGTCATCGAGAAGTGCCGATGCGACACCGGTTGCCCGTCATGTGTGCAATCTCCGAAGTGCGGCAACGGCAACGAACCTTTGGACAAAGCGGCTGCCGCGGCCCTGCTGCGGATGATCCTGCAGCCGTAGTCATTCGATGATCGCCTCATTCGATCACCGCCGAGAATCGCTCGGACATCTCGACGTCAGGGACGACCGAACCGGTCACCGCGACGTCCGTGCGACAGGTGTAGCGGACCACCACGGTGACCAGATCACCCGAGCCCGTCCCTCCGGTGAGTTCGACTCGCAGCGCCGATGGATCGAGTGAGGTCGCCCCCCGGACCGCGACGGTGACCGCCCGAGGGGAGGGGTCCACGACCGCCACGCGCACCCCCTCCCTCGCGGCGTGGACGAGGGCGACCCGATCGCGGGCGATGACACCGATCTGGACCAGTCCGAGCAGGAGGAGGGCGATGAGTGGGAGTACCAACGCGAACTCCAGGGTCGACTGGCCACGATCACCGCGGATCATTTCGGCATCAGCTTCGAGATGATCGCCCCGAAGAGATCCTCGATGAGACCCGATGACCCGAGCCACTTGTAGATCAGGACGGCGAGGGCTCCGACCCCGACCATGACGAGCGCATATTCCACGGTGGATTGGGCGCGATCGGATCGGCGGTGGGCGGAGAGATACAGGGTGAACCGCGCGAACGCGACGAGGAACGGTGACATGGCGACCTCCAGGGTCGGTGAAGACAGGAGGGGAAGAGCGAGGAAGGCGAGCTGCGGTGTCTTCGTCACCGGAGCTCGCCAATGCTGTCGGCGAACGTCGGCACGAGGATCACCAACGTGATCGCCGGGAGCACGCACAGGGTCAGCGGGAGCAGCAACAACACTGGCAGGCGCCGAATTCGTTCGTCGCGTCGTTGGATGACGATCTGACGCTGTCGAGCCGCGGCGTGTCGAAGCGCGTCCCCTTGCGGAGCACCGATCCGCTCCCTCGCTATCACCGTCGACACGACGACCCTGAGGGTGCCACCGAACCCGCTCGACGCCGCGCTCATCGCGTCGGCCAGCCGTTCGCCCGATCTCAACCGGTGTCGGATCAGCCCGAGCCACTCGTGGATCGGCCCCGCCGTGGCATCGGTCACGGTGTCGATGGCGAGGGCCAGGGTCTGCCCCGACGACACGCACACAGACAGCAGGTCGAGCACGCCGGCCAGCGAAGCGTCGAGCACCTCGACCGAGCGTCGACGCTCCACGACACCCCGCCACCAGCGGGCGATGAGAAGGCAGGCCACCACGAGGACCACAGCCGGCTCGACAACGATGGCGACGGACACCAGCAGCAGGCCCCAGCTCCGGGAGCTCCGACTCCACGGACGGCCGCGCCCCCACCACGACGACGGTCCGACCTCCGGCACCGGAGTGACCAGCCCCAGCGGGATCGACGGCCGTCGCCGCCAGCACCACCCGGCCACGAGCATGGCCCAACTGATCGCCAGGACGGTGGTCACACGGTAGCCCTCACCATCTTCCACATCCATGCTGCTCCCAACAGGTCGAGCACTGAGGCGACCGCGAGCGTCAGGAGCCCGACCCCTGAGCTCGTCAGCCGGCCAAGCCCTGACAACGCAACGACGGGCGGCAGCGACACCATCACCACGGCGGACGTGAACGCCTGCACGGTGGCCGACCGACGTTGGCCGTCGAGCCCGGCCTCCGCCTCCAGGCTCGATGCGAGCGCATCGAGCGCGTCCGCCAGCCCGGACCCCATGGATGAACCGACGCGGCAGGTCACGACGAGCGCCGTAACTCCCGGCCCGTTCCGTTCCAGCGCCCAGAGCTGCAGCGCCTCGGCCATTGTCGCTCCGTTGTCTATCCGTTTCGCCAGACGATCCACGTCCAACCCGATGCCTCCGCCGACCCCGGCGCCGACCACATGCAACGCGTCGAGGACGCCCTGTCCGGACCGCACCGACGCCGCCATCAGGTTCACAGCGACCGGGAGTTCCCGTTCGACTCCCTTGCGCTCTCTGATCGCCATATTCGCTCGACCACGCCAGCGCCGGGCCAACCCATCCGGTCGGTCCGGTCGACGAAGCGCCGAGATCCGTCCGTCGCTCACTCGAGCCACCGCCGCCCATCGCGGCAACGCGCATGACGCCGACCAGGCGGCGCCGGCGCCCAGCACCATCAGTACTCCGACCACAGCTGCCGATCCGGCCGGCGTCATGTCAGGACCCGGATCGGAATCGGGATGATCATGCCGTCATCGGCCACGCGGGAGAGGCTGTCGACGACTCGTCGGCCATCAGCCAGCCGTTTCATACCGACCAGCACATCCACCGCAGCGGCCACTTCTGAGCGAATCGTCGCCTCCGATGCCGAGCTCGCCATCGCGGCAAACGTGCAGAGTCGGCCGAGCGCTCCGCCGGGGCTCGACGCGTGGACCGTGGAGAATGACCCACTGTGCCCGGTCGCGAGCGCCCACAACATGTCGTGCGCCTCGGGCCCGCGAACCTCCCCGACCACGATTCGGTCCGGGCGGAGTCGCAGCGCCAGACGAACCAGGTCCCGAAGCGTCCGACCGGTGACCGGGCGGTGCTCTCCCGGCGCCTGCACCTGGAGACGGACCACCTGCGGCCCGACGATTCGCAGCTCGGGAACATCCTCGATGACGACGAGCCGAGCGCTCCTCGCCGCAATCGATGCAAGCGAGTTCACGAGGGTCGTCTTGCCCGAGCCGGTCGCGCCGAAGACGATCACGTCGTCGCGATCAACGACCACCGACCGCAGCAGGCCGACCGTCTCCGGAGCAGCGAATGCCTCGAGTGGCAACTGCTCGGTGCGAAATCGCCGGATGGCCAGAATCGGGCCATCGACCGAGATCGGCGGCAGCACCGCCGTGACCCTCGATCCATCGACAAGCTGGCCGTCGGCGTTCGGATGGGCGAGGTCGATCGGGACCCCGAGGGGCCGGAAGATCCGTTCGATGATCGCCCTGACCGTCGCGGACTCGAGCACCAGCGGCGTCGCCCTAAGGTCTCCGTCTCGCTCGATCCAAACCTCGCCGGACCCGTTGATCAGTACGTCGGTGACCTCCGGATCAGCCAGTAGGGCATCGATCGGACCGAGCCCTCGGAGAGTCGACAACACGGACTGCTCGAGCCTGTCGAGGGCCTCGGGTGATGCCAGCGGCGCCTCGTCCCGCACCATTTGCCGAACGCGGAGGGCATCGTCGATCGCAGGAGGCTCCGCTACGAGTCGGCGATGGACCGCCGCGGCGACCTCGACCGGATTCACGCCACGCGCCGGAGGGACCGACTCAACAGCCGGTACCCGCGATCGGCGAGGAGCCCGCTGTCGACCGAGCGGGCCAGCAGCGGATCGAGATCCACCTCGACGATGTGCTCCACCGTCAGAACGGCCCGGACGTCTGCCGCTCCCATCACCCGCCCCGGTTCTCGAACCAGGACCACACAATCCGTACGCCGACCGCACGCGATTGCGCGCCGCAGACCGAGGTAACACGAACGAGCAACGAGCACGCTGCGATCGGACGCGTCGAGCGACGCCGAGGCGAGCCGATCGAGCGCACTGACCGGGCTCGCTCTGACGACGCCGCCATCGATGACCACCAGGCGCTGCGTTGTCATCAGAAAGCCGATCAGCTCACGCTCACGAGAAGCCGACCATTCGACAGCCTCTCCCCGAGCGAGGATCGACAGCCCGCTCCGGGAGACCTCGAGCCGCCCGAGCGCCTCGACCGGCGGCGCCCCCGGGGCCGACAGCCAGTCGGTCAACCCGTGCCGGGGCTCCGCGATACCGATCGCCGCGGGGAGGTCGCCCGCGAAATCGACCAGCAGAACGTCCTGGCCCGACGACCGAGCCAGCGTGGAGGCGAGGGCCACGGACGTGACCGTCGCACCCGAGCCTCCCTTGGCGGCCCAAACGAAAAAGACCACAACCCCTCCTGAACAAACCGTTCGCGGAGGGGAAGTGGCAGGACAGTAGTGGCGACGCCCCGAGGCGTCAATGGGTTGTCAGCCTTTGGCCTTCTTGACGCCAACTATGACGAGGGTGGCCAGGACTGCGAGGATCAGGAGCTTTTTCATGCCTTCACCCTAGGTCGTCGGAGTTCGTTCGCGACAGCGGAACGGGCGATCCTCGAGAAGACCTGGAGATGAACGTGACCGAAGAGACGAACGTGACTGCTGATGCCGAGGTCACCTTGGTGACGATGAGGTTCACCACGAGCGACCCCGCCCGCTCCTCAGCAGCACTCGCACGCTATGTCGTTCTGACCAGGTCCCACCCCGGGTGCGTCAACGTGGACCTCTGTACCAGCGCCACCGACCCCTCGGTGCTCGTCGTACTCCAGAAGTGGGACTCGGCGACCAGCCAGCGGGCGCACTTCGACTCCGATGACATGGTCCGCATGGCGTCCGACCTGTCCGGGTTTCTGACTGCCGCGCCCTCCATCGAGCTCCTCGACCCGATCTCGGCCCACGACCTGCGGTGACCGGACGCCGAACGCTCCTCAGCGAACGCTCCTGAGCGAATCCGAGAGCTCTGCGATCTCGTTCCAGGTCAACGACTCCGCGTCCCAGAGTCGCTTGAACGCACGATCTGACGAGTCGTTGAAGCCATGCTTGTTCCGGAACCCGAACAACCGTCGCTGACGTTGATCCCGTCCTCCCAGCCGGACGAGCCGGGCAACAATGTATGTGTCCCAGGCGACGCGCTGCGGCACCGGGATGACCGCTCCGAGCTCCGGAGCGCCGAAGCCGTCGGTCATCCGGTCCCGGGCCTCCAACAGAAGCCGGCCGATGGCCTCTGCTGCTCCCTGCGGGCTCAGATACCGAACGCGTTTCGGGTTCTCGAGCGCACCTGACTCGGCGTAACAGACGATCGGATCGAGTGAACGCAACTGCAACGTGCCCATCGGAGTGCGCTCGTTCACGACCACCTCGACCGCCTGTTCGATGCCGAGCTTGCCGACGAGGTCCTCGGTGATCCGGGTCAGCTCCGAGCTGGAGAAGTGGACCATCGCGAACTCGTCCGGGGTCACGGTGACGGTCATGGAACCATCACTCGTTCTCGCCCGGTGGTGCCACGTCATACGGATCGCCGATGCTGCCCGGGCCGGCGATGCCGCCGGCAGCGAGCATCAACGTCTCGAGGCGCGCCTGATGAGCCGATGCCCGGGCCACATCATCGGGGGTGCGGATCAACGACTGGATCATCATCTCACCGTCGCGCCAGTCCTCGAACTCATCGGCCAGCGCGAACCCGAGAGACCGGATGGTCGGGGCGTCGGTGATCTTCGACGTGTTGTTCAGGTGATAGGTGTAGGCCGCGATCTTGTGGGGGATCAACACCCGGTAGACACCGACGAGCTTCTCGAGCGTCACCTCGGGCGCCTCGGGCTCGGCCATCGCCTCGACCAACGTGACGAGCTCGTCGTTCGGCGGGGCCGTCAGACGCTCCGGATTCATCTCGCGCAGTTCCGGCAATCGCTTGTGCCAGAGCTCGGCGTGCCACGCGTGGTGAAAACAGTGGGTGCCGAGCCGAAGTTTGATGTCCAGCTCCGGCACGGTCGCCACCCACCCCCCGAGGATCTCGAAAGTGCGCATCTCGATCCACTTGTAGTGACCGACCCGCGCGGCGCTCGTCTCGACATCGAACTTTCCGGGGAGCTCCCGACGATCCCAGGGGGCGAAGGCTGCTCGGACGAAGGTCTGCTCGGTCACGGGGCCATCGTAGACACGCTCAACGTTTGTTCTCGAAGTGAACGACCTCGAAGCGGGTCTTCATCTTGAGCGCCGGCTTCTCGACGAGGTACCTCGACGCCAGCGCGACGACGAACGACACGAGCCCGATCAGCACCGCAAAGACCCCCCACGGCATCGAGTCACGGTGGAACCGGTACCAGTGATCGTTGACCAGCAGGAAGATCGGCTGATGCCAGAGGTAGAGGCCGTAGGAGAGGAACCCGATCTCGACCCAGGGACGCCAGGAGAAGAAGCGGGACCACCGGCTGTGCTGTCTCGCCGAGACGTGGAAGATCAGCAACGTCGCGCAGATGATCCCCAGCTGGTAGTTCCAGCTCCCGAACGCCTCGTCGTGAAACGACTCCTCGGTCAGCCCCGGCCGACGCGGGTAAACGGCGAAGAGGTCGAAGTACAGGAATCCGACGATCCCGAGCGGTCCGACGACAGCTGCGATGCGGTCGAACAGCGGCGTCCGCCAGTCCGGCAACTTGCGAACGAAGATCGCGAGGAGCGCCCCATAGAAGAGCGAGTCCGGCCGGAACGTGATGACCAGTCGGGTGATCGGTCCGTTCCCGCCGGCGACACGGAGCGCCCCACACAGCACAACGAAGACAATCAGCGACCCGACCACCAGCTGTAGTCGACGGGCGGTGCCCTTGCGGAGGCCGACCACGGCCAGGAGCGCCGGCCAGCAGAAGTAGAACCACTCCTCGATCGACAGGGTCCAGAGATGTAGGAGGAACACCTCGCTCGGCCGGAGAATGATGACGACCGGATAGACGTAGAGCGCGGCGGCGATGGCCTCGATGATCGTAAGTTTCGCCGGGAGCAGGTCGGTGAACAGCGCAATCAACACCGTGACCCCGAGCAACAGAAAGAGGGCTGGCAGGAGACGCAACCCGCGGCGCACGTAGAAGTTGCGCATGCTGATGGTGCCCTTGCGGGACCACTCCTCGAGCAGCAGCGACGTGATGAGGAATCCAGAGAGCACGAAGAACAGATCAATAGTGAGCGAGATGCCGAACAAACGAGTCTTGAGATGGTCGCTGAGCCCGGCGGAGAAATGGCCGAGCATCACCAGAAGGATGCCCACTCCACGGATTCCATCGAGTGGAGGGACATGGCGGAACGGGTTCGCCGACGGCGAGTCCAAGCGCTCGCGGAGACTCGGTGCGGTCTGCGTCTTCATCTCACCCCCGGCTCGGTCTCGAGAAATCCCCTCCGCAGTGAACGTTCCGCTGCCAGAAGTGTCAAGTCCCGCAGACGGCTCAGCGGTACTGATTGGTGATCGGCAGCCGGCGATCCCGCCCGAACGCCTTGCGCATGACCCTCAGCCCGGGGGGGCTCTGGCGTCGCTTGTATTCGGCCAGATCCACAAGTCGACAGATCCGTGCCACCAGTTGCGGGTCCCCACCTCGCTCGATGAGATCCGCCTCGGTCGAGTCGCCATCGATGTATGCCTCGAGCAGTTGGTCGAGGATCTCGTATGGCGGCAGAGACTGGTCATCACGCTGATCGGGTCGCAGTTCGGCCGACGGAGGCTTGGTCAGAACAACCTCGGGAATCCGCTCCCCGTCGCCCCTGGTGTTCCTCCATCGGCACAACTCGTACACCACCAGCTTGTACACGTCCTTGATGACGGCAAGCCCGCCCGCGGTGTCGCCGTACAACGTCGAGTAGCCGACCGCCGACTCGCTCTTGTTCCCGGTGGTGAGCACGAGCCAACCGAACTTGTTGGAGAGCGCCATCAGCGTGAGCCCACGGATTCGTGACTGCAGGTTCTCCTCGGTCAGATCCTGAGCCAGATCGCCGAACGACGGCGCCAACATCTCGCTGAAGGCGACGTGCCCGGGCTCGATCGGGATCGTGCGCCCATCGATGCCGAGGTTGGCGCACAATCTCTCGGCATCGGTGATCGAGCCCTCCGAGCTGTACCGGGACGGCATGAGGACGCCGTGGACGTGCTCGGCGCCCAGCGCATCGACCGCTATCGCGGCCACGATCGAGCTGTCGACCCCGCCCGACAACCCGATCACCACGTCGGTGAAACCATTCTTGCGGACGTAGTCCCGGGTCCCGAGCACCAACGCGTCCCAGATCTGTCGGGTCAGATCGAGATGCGGCTCGACGTGGCCGGCCACATCGACCTCGACCACGGCGACCGACTCGACGAATTGGGCAACTCGGTGGCGGACCATCCGCTCCGGGCCGATCACCATCGACCCACCGTCGAACACGAGGTCGTCCTGGCCGCCGACCTGGTTCACATACACGATGGGGGCACCGGCGGCAGCGGCCTGCGCGTACAACATCGGCTCACGCTCGGCCATCCGGTCCCGGTGGAACGGCGAGGCGTTGATGTTCACCAGCAACCCGGCGCCGGCCCGACCCTGCTGCACGGCCGGACCGTCGTCCAGCCAGATGTCCTCGCAGATGCTGACGCCGATCATCATTCCGTCGACCTCGACGAGGGGCTGGTCGTTCAGGCCCGGCTCGAACCACCGCTTCTCGTCGAACACGTCATAGGTCGGAAGCTCCACCTTGCGGTAAACGCTCTCCACCCGGCCTCCACGACAGATCGCCGCTGAGTTGTGTCGGCGCCCCTGCGAGCCGGCCTCGGGAAAGCCGACCACCGCGACACAATTGCCCGTTGCCGCTGCGATGCGGTCGAGCTCAGCCCGACAATCGGCCAGGAATCGCCGCTTCAGCACCAGATCCTCGGGCGGATAGCCACACACCGCGAGCTCCCCGAACACCGCTATTCGCGCGCCGCCGGCGACCACGGACCGATACGCAGCGATGATGTCATCGGCATTCTTCGCCAGAGCACCGACTGTCGGGTTCAGTTGGCAGAGTCCCACGCGCACCGAAGCAACCTACCGAGTCGGCGTGTCAGCCGAAATTCTCCCCGATTCCTGCAGCAGCGGTCGTCTGACGACCATTTGTGCAGGAGTTGGCGTGGGGCGTCAGGCGCGGCGGCCGAAAACGACGCAGGGGACCCATGGCGGGTCCCCTGCGCTCACCTCTTTCGCTGGATCAGAGGGCAGCCGAGCACACCGTGTCGGTGATGACCCGGGCCACTTCGTACGGATCGCAGTTGGCGTTCGGACGGCGGTCCTCCGCGTATCCCTTCTGGTCCTTGGCCACCTGCCACGGGATCCGGATCGAAGCACCACGGTCACTGACGCCATAGCGGAACTCGGAGTGGTGTGCCGTCTCGTGCAGGCCGGTCAGCCGCTCCTCGTAGCCATGCCCGTACACCTCGAGATGTTCCTCGAGCTTGCCCGGAGCGCCGATCGCCTCACAGGCCGCAACGATGGCGTCGTAGCCCTCGCGCATCGCCTTCGTCGAAAAGTTGGTGTGGCAGCCGGCGCCGTTCCAGTCGCCCTTGATCGGCTTGGCCGAGATCGACGCGTCGACCCCGAATTCCTCTGCGATCCGGTAGAGCAGGAAACGGGCCATCCACATGTGATCGCCGACCTCGACGACTCCGGCGGTACCGATCTGGTACTCCCATTGGCCGAGCATCACCTCGGCGTTGGTGCCGGCGATCTTCAGGCCGGCCTCGAGGCAGGCCTCGGTATGGGCCTCGACCACGTCTCGGCCGGCGATCTCGGTGGCGCCGACGCCGCAGTAGTAGGGGCCCTGGGGAGCGGGGTAGAAGACACCCGACTCAGGCCAGCCCAATGGACGGCCGGACTTGAAGAAGGTGTACTCCTGCTCCATGCCGAACCACATCTCCTGGTCGGCGTACTTCTCGGCCACCGCGACACACTTGGCCCGGGTGTTGCTGGGATGCGGCTCCATGGTGTCGGGAAGCAGCACGTCGCAAAGAACGAGCACATCATCACCACCACGGATCGGATCGGGACAGCTGAACACCGGCCGCAGTACGCAGTCGGAGTTCGAGCCCGGCGCCTGGTTGGTCGATGACCCGTCGAATCCCCAGATCGGGAGCTCCGCACCGTCGCTCACGATCTTCGTCTTGGATCGCATCTTGGGGGACGGCTCGGTCCCGTCTATCCAGATGTACTCAGCCCTGTACGGCATCGGAGATCACCTTCTGTTCAGGGGCCGACCCGCTGGCCGACCCGCCATCTTCTCGGGACGCCGACCGCCGCGGGGGAACACTCCACCGCTGACCGCCGGCACCGCCGACTAGCCTGAACCTAGGCCATTTCCCCGTCGTTGCTCCAATGTGAACGCTGGATTACGAGTGGCCGAGTCATTGGTTGGAAGGTGACGCGATGCGCCAACCTGTCGAGATGGCCGATCACCAGTCCTACGTACTCCGCACGATCGAGGAACGACGGGTTCGCCTCGTGCGACTCTGGTTCACCGATGTGTTGGGTCAGCTGAAATCGGTCGCCATCTCACCGGTCGAACTCGAGACCGCGCTCGAGGACGGCGTCCAGTTCGACGGCTCGGCCATCGACGGGTTCAGTCGCATGCAGGAGGACGACGTGCTGGCGTTCCCCGACGCTTCCAGCTTCCAACTCATGGGGTGGGGGAACGGCGGCGAGATGTCGGCCCGGATCTTCTGCGACCTGGCGAATCTCGACGGCACCCCGTTCGAAGGGGACCCCCGCCAGGTGCTGAGACGCAACCTGGCGAAGGCCCATGATGCCGGGTTCGATCTGATGTGCGCCCCCGAGGTCGAGTTCTTCTACTTCGCGTCGGCGGATTCGAGCAACGGGGTCCAGCCCCTCGATCACGCGAGCTACTTCGACCTCACGACGTTCGATGCCAGCTCGGACATCCGCCGGGCCACTCTCCAGCGACTCGAGGCGATCGGCATTCCCGTCGAGTACTCGTTCCACGAAGATGCCCCTTCCCAGCACGAGATCGACCTCCGATACACCGACGCCCTGTCGACCGCGGACAACCTGATGACGCTGCGACTCGTGGTGCGCGAGGTCGCTCTGGAGCACGGCGTCCACGCCACGTTCATGCCGAAGCCGATGGCCGGTGTGCAGGGCTCCGGCATGCACACCCACCTCTCGCTGTGGTCAGGTGAGGGAAACGCGTTCCACGACCCCGATGGCCGCCACCAATTGTCCGAGATCGGCGAGCAATTCATCGCCGGACTGTTGACCCATGCTCCGGAGATCACCGCGGTGACCAACCAGCTGGTGAACTCCTACAAGCGGCTGGTTCTCGGTTTCGAGGCGCCGGTGCACGTGAGCTGGGCGAGGGCCAATCGCTCCGCGCTCGTCCGCATCCCGGTCGCCAAGCGAGGCAAGGAGTCCTCTGGTACCCGGCTCGAATATCGGGCACTCGACCCATCCTGCAACCCCTATCTCGCGTACTCGGTCATCCTCGCCGCGGGCCTCGCCGGCATTGAACGCGGCTACCGCCTCGAGGAGGAGGCCTCCTCGAACATCTTCGAGCTCAGCGACTCAGAACGACGGGACAAGGGAATCACGCTGCTCCCCACATCCCTGTCCGACGCGCTCGACCAGATGGAGGGCTCGGAGCTCGTCCGGGAGGCGCTTGGCGAACACATCTTCGAGTGGTTCCTGCGCAACAAGCGATCAGAGTGGAACGACTACAAGGCGCAGGTGACCCAGTTCGAACTCGATCGGTACCTCGGGACGTGGTGACGTGGAGCCCCTGCTTCTCTACCCGAACCCTGCACCGCCTGAACTCGTGCGGGCGCTCGACATGGCCGGGCACGGCCATGAGGCCGTCTCGGACGAAGGAGCTGCTCTCCGGGGCAACTGGAGCGGGGCGATCATCTCTGCCGAGGGCGACCCTGATACAGCGTTCGCCTTCGCCCGGTCGATCCGTACCGGCGACAGCGCGATCGCTCCCCTGCTCCTGTTGATCCGGGGCAACCAGATCGCCGACCTCGAAGGCCGCCACGAGATCTTCGACGACTTCTGCGTGACACCGTTCCACCCGGTCGAGTTCGAGGCTCGCCTGAGACACCTGCTCGTCCGCGGCGGGCTGACCGAGCTCGGCGACGAGATCATCAACTATGGCGACCTCGTGCTCAACGTCGAGACGTACCAGGCCATCGTCGGTGGTCGTCCACTCGACCTCACCTACATGGAGTACGAGCTGCTGAAATTCCTCTCGTCGAACCCCGGTCGGGTGTTCACCCGGGAGACGCTCCTCAGCCGGGTCTGGGGTTACGACTACTACGGCGGGGCGCGGACCGTCGACGTCCACATCCGTCGGCTGCGAGCGAAGCTGGGCGAGGAGTATGCGCCCCTCATCCAGACCGTGCGGTCGGTCGGGTACCGCTTCGGTGAGAGCCGCTGGACGACCTGAGCCGCCAGGCCCGCCAACGGTCAGTCGTTCAGCTCGACGAGCTCGGATCCGGCATGGGTCCGCTCGCCGTTGACCTTCAGCGCCGCTCCGATGAGCCCTGCGAGGACTCCACCCGAGATGATCAACGCGATGGGGATCACGACAACGAGCGCAATGACGACAGCGACGGCTCCACCCATCACGTCATCCTGCCGCAGTAACGCCGCCGGAGCCAACCATTGCCCACGCCTCGACCTCGACGGCGGCTTCGAACGGAAGGCCTGCGACACAGATCGCCGAACGAGCCGGACGGTATGCGTCGGCATGTTCGGCGAAGAACCCCGAGTAGATCTCGTTCATCATCGGGTAATCGGCCATGTCCGTCAGGAACACCGTGGTCTTGGCGACCTGGGCCAGCGTGGCGCCGGCGCCCTCGACGAGATGTTTCATGTTGTCGAGGATGAGCACGAGCTGGTCGGCGAATCCATCAGCCAGACCCTCGGGACCCAGACCGATCTGACCCGACACCACGAGCCAGTCGCCGGCCCGGATGACAGGTGTATAGGGACTACTCATCCGGTCGTCTCCTGACTGATCGGCCATCGATCTCCGAGGCCATGATGCTTCCACACGGCCAGCGCGACCGCGGCCAGAACCGCCTCACTGCCGGCAACGGGTGGGCCGTCGTCGTCGATGATCTCAACATTGACCGGAACCATCTCGGCCGGCCTCACTATCCCGAAGCTCCGGATCGTCAGATCGAGGACCTCGCCCCGGTCATCGACGGCGAGACCCTCGGTGGTGACCCATCCGAGTGCCGCGTGGGCCGCCCCGATGCAATAACTACGGAGCACCACCCGGTCGAGGGGCTCACCACATCGAACCGTCACACTGATCGAACCGTCGTCATTCACCGTCGCCGAGGCCTCTGCGCCCTCCGGGGAGCGAATCGTGTCGAATCCCTGTAGCGCTGCCAGGGCAACCGCTGCCTCGACCCAACCCGCGCCCCGCACGTCGACCGACGTGGGCGGTCCCGGCACATCCACCTCGGTCACCTCGACACCGGGCGCCACCAGACGGACCGCCTCGGCGACTCCCGAGGTACGGGCGACAACTACCTCACCCGAGCCGTCCGGGCGCAATGCGATCACCATCGGCGGGCGCTTCGGCCCACGCCGCACGGCGTCCTCCCGGCTCCATCTCACTCTCACCGGACGCCCGTGTTCGTCGGCCAGCCGACGGGCGACCGCCATCACCTCGCTCTGCGACTTGCCTCCGAATGCGCCCCCGTTCGCCAGAGGACTACTGGGAACGCCACCGGGCTCGCACCAGGACGAGTCGGTCTCGAGGTACGCGGGCTCGACCCAGGATGTACGCAGCACAATCGCCCACTCGCCCGACGGAGCGTCGATCGGCGGTGACACGCTGACCGTCGTCCGTCGACCCTGCACTTTGCCGGCCACAGCGCGAGCGTCAGCCAAGGTGTCGGCAACGTGCCAGTCGCCGTCGATGTCAGTGACCGCGACGAGTGCGCCCGGTGGGGCGCTGTCATCAGCGAAGCCGGCTCGACCCAGCGGCACCTCGAGGCTCACCAATTGCCGGGTCCCGCCCTCGATCCCGGCCCGTCGACCGGCGGCGGCGAGATCGCGCCCAGCCGGTGGCGCAACCCCGGCGGCGACCTGTGCCGCCGCCTCGAAGATCGGGAGCCAGCCGGTGCATCGACACAGATGGGCGGCCAGACCCCGTTCGACCGACACTTGATCGGCGAGCCGGTCTGCCCGGCGCAGGGCCTCGAGCCGCACCACGATCCCCGGAGTGCAGAACCCACACTGGCTCGCGCCGGTTGCACAGAACGCCTCGGCCCAACGAGCCGTCATCTCAGGTCCGAGGCCGTCGATCGTCGTGACTTCGCGGCCGGCGACACGGCGCACGGGGGTGACGCACGCGACGCGCGGCTCACCATCGACCAGCACGGTGCAGCACCCGCACTGACCCTGGGGGCTGCACCCGTCCTTCGGGCCGACGATCCCGAGCCGCTCGCGCAGAGCCTCGAGCAACGAGCCGGCATCGTCCTCGATCTGAACCTGGTCGCCGTCGACCTGAAACTGCACCATGGTGGTCGGACGATAGCGTCGCCATTGTGACCACCCTTCCTCGCCGCTCCTTCCTGCTCGC
>Ga0315273_10005181_pt1 | contig 16102 bp, 13 predicted proteins | sample YL17G02_0_MG_FD_205753 | JGI IMG/M metagenome (GOLD analysis project Ga0315273, IMG submission 205753) | Sediment microbial communities from Yellowstone Lake, YNP, Wyoming, USA - YL17G02_0 | ecosystem: Environmental > Aquatic > Freshwater > Lake > Sediment | place: USA: Wyoming | collected... | reverse complement strand
CCGCCGAAGAAAAGCGGCGTCAAGCCGCCGCACTCCAAAGCGGGCGAAGCGCCCGCAGAGGAGGGGAGAAGCGGCGTCGAGCCGCCGCACTCCAGAGGCTTACGCCCATTCGCGGACGCCCGCAGGCCCCATTTCGAGCGCCCGAGCGACCCAATTGGTTCTCCCCGCCGGATTTGCCCCCACTTCAGTTGCAGTAAGATCCCACCTGCTAACGACATAAGGAAAGAGGCCGAGGACGGCCCTCTGGCACGGGGTTTGCCATGCTGCAAAGAAGGGAGGAAACTGGTTCAGTCAGGCCAGTTGAAAGGTGGTGTGTGCAATGAAGAGCACGGCAACCGGGAAACCCAGAGTCGCAAGGACCGCCTTCGGCGACCTCCGCAAGATGCTCCTGCGCCGGCGTGCAGAACTCTTCGCCCAGATGCATGGCGAACTGGCCAGGAGCCGGCCCGACACCGTCGGCGCCCGCTTCGACGACGAAGCCGACCGGGCGAGCACGGCGTTCTATGATGAGCTGGCCCAAGGATTTGCGGAGATCGCGTCCGCCGATCTGCGCAGCATCGATCGCGCAATCCACAGGATGGACCGCGGCGTCTATGGCCAGTGTGAGGCCTGCGGCCGAGCCATCCCGCGCCTTCGCCTCCGGGCGCTCCCTTTCGCCGAACTCTGCGTCGAGTGCAAGCGCGACGAAGAGAGCGCCGAAGCGCATCGGGTCCATCGCGCGGCGGCCCCGCCGATCGACGACAACTGAGTACGCTGACCCAGAACAAAGGGGCAAGAAAACAGCCGCGTCTTCCCTCCCGAAGGTTTCACACCTTCGGGAGGGTATGGCGCAGAAGGGGAAGTACGGAATACCCTCCCGAAGGTGTGAAACCTTCGGGAGGGAGCGTGTCTGCCGACTGCACCTCCCCTGGGGCGCCCCCCTCATCCTGGCGCGCCGCCCCCAGGGCGCTGGAGCCGCCATCCGGGCAGGATCTCCGGCTTCTGGCCCGGCGGGAGCGGCTCGGCGAGCTTGCCATAAAGGTCTGGCCGCCTTGCCTTTATGTACCGACGCCCGCTCGACAGCGCCATCTTCTCCGGGGTACACAACGCCACGACGACATCGTCCCCCAGAGCATTGGATTCGGCCAGAATCTCGCCGAACGGGTCGATGACCATGGCGTTGCCCGTCTTGATCGTGTCGTGGTCGACCCCGACGTTGTTGGCGAAGACGTAGTAGACGCCGTTCTCGAAGGCACGGGTCGGCAGCCACCGCATCAGCCAGCCGCGGCCCTTGGGTCCCTGGAATTCCATCCGGAGCGGGACGGGGTCGCGTTCGCGATTGTCCCAGAGCTTCTTGTCGATGGTGCCGCGCCCGGGCATCGGGCTGGGCAGGCCGCAGGTCACGTGGGGGGCGAAGATGACTTCGGCGCCCATCATGGCCGTGATGCGGGGATTCTCGGGCAGGTTATTGTCGTAGCAGATGAGGATGCCGCAGCGGATGCCGCAGAGGTCGAAGACACGGTGCCCCTCGCCCCAACTGATGAACGGGCTGATGAAGGGATGGAGCTTGTGGAACTTCGCCACGAAGCCTTCGGGCGAGACGCAGACGTGGCACTTGAACAGCTTGTCGCCGTCCCGCTCGACGAGGCCGGCCAGGATGGCCACTCCGAGCTTCTTCGAGATGGCGACGAGCCGATCCGTGCTCGGGCCGTCGGGGACGGGCTCCGCCAGGGCTTCGAGCTGCGGCCGCGAGAGCGTCTGGAGAAATGTGTAGCCGCAGATAGAGCACTCGTGGAAGTTCACGATCTCCGCGCCCAGCTCGGCCGCGCGGCGGGCCAGGGCCTCGATGCGGTCGAGATTGAATGCCTTATCGGCGTCGCGCGCCTCGAACTGCGCCGCGCCGATCCGAATATCGCGCATGCGGTGTCTCCGGGAGAAATGGGATGCCTTGGCCCTTGGCGCGGGCCGGCTGTCGCGGCCTATAGCTTGCCACATGAGGCGGGGGCCGTCAAGAGAGATGGGACAAGTGGGACAAGTGGGACCGGTGGGACCGGTGGGACCTGTGGGACCGGTGGGACCTGTGGGACCGGTGGGACCTGTGGGACCGGTGGGACAGGTGGGACACCCTGCCTCGGCGAGGGCGGGGCCCAGCGGTCCCACGGGTCCCACCGGTCCCACCGGTCCCACCGGTCCCACCTGTCCCACCGGTCCCATTCTGGGCAGGCTTGCGAGGGGCGTCTTTTGACATTTCGTCATGGACCTGGTATAAGCATGATGGCGCGCGGAGCCGCACAACCCCGGCATGCCCCGGTGTCTCTGGGCATGGCACCCACCATCTGTGGAGTACTCAATCGGGGTGTGCCCCAGTTGCCGGGAACCGGACCGGTCGGGCACCTTCGCACGACATGAAGCCTGGGAGACCTGTGAGAATCACCAGTTCGGTATCCACCCCGCTGCGCAGTTCGACGCAAGACCCGGCCCTCCGTCCGCCGGACCGGAGCGTGGAGGAGGGTGCGGCGGCGCTGCCCGGCCACCCCACGGTCCGCCGCGTGCTGATCGCGGACGACAAGGACGACATCTGCCGCGTTCTCCAGCGCGCGCTCGTGCGTCGCGGCTACGAGGCGGCCTTCTGCCTCACCGCGGAAGAGGCGATCGAGGAGCTGGCCCGCACGGCCTACTCGATCCTGGTCGCCGACATCCGCATGCCGGGCATGGACGGCATGGAGCTGCTCCAGACTGTGCGCAGCCGATTCCCCGGCGTTTCGGTCATCATCATGACCGCGCACGGCTCGGTCGAGACCGCGGTCGAGGCCATGAAGCTCGGCTCCAGCGACTACCTGACGAAGCCGTTCCAGATCGAAGAGTTCTGCCTCGTCATCGACAAGGTTCTGGCCCAGCGCCGCCTGCTCGACGAGATTTCGCAACTCCGCCACGAGCTTTCGGGCCGCTACCGCTTCGAGAGCATCATCAGCCAGGACCCGAAGATGCGCGAGATCTTCGGGACCATCGCCCGCGTCGCCGCCACCGACGCGACGGTGCTCATCACGGGCGAGACGGGGACGGGAAAGGAGCTGGTCGCCCGCGCGGTGCACTACAACTCCTGGCGGCGCGACCGGCCGTTCGTCGCCATCAACTGCGGGGCGTTCCCCGAGACGCTCCTCGAATCGGAGCTGTTCGGCCACGAGCAGGGCGCCTTCACGGGCGCCGTGGCCACCAAGCCCGGCATCTTCGAGATCGCCGACACGGGCACCCTGCTCCTCGACGAGATCGGCAACATCAGCCTCGCCATGCAGGTCAAGCTCCTCCGCGTCATCGAGACGATGGAGTACAAGCGGGTCGGCGGCGTCGAGTCCCGCACGTGCAACGTCCGCCTCATCGCGGCCACCCACACCGACCTGGCGGCAGCGGCCGAAGAGGGCACCTTCCGGCGCGACCTCTACTACCGCATCAACGTCGTCCCCATCTGGCTCCCGCCGCTGCGCGACCGCCTGGGCGACATCCCGCTCCTCGTCGAGCATTTCATGCGCGAGTACGGGCCTCGGATGAACCCCGCGGTCCAGGACATCTCGCGCGAGGCCATGCGCAAGCTCCTCCGCTACTCCTGGCCGGGCAACATCCGCCAGCTCGAGCACGTCGTCCAGCGCGCCCTCATCCTGGCCGACGGCGCCACGCTCCTGCCCGATCACCTGCCGGTCGACGAGCCGGGCAAAGCCGAGTCCCGCGGCGAGATCCCCTGCAACGAGCACCTCCCGCTCGAAGAAGTCAGAACCGCCGTTCTCGAACGCCTCGAGCGTTCGTATCTCGATAAGGTTCTCCGCCTCTACCGGGGCAACGTCCGCAAGTCCGCGCGCCACGCCGGCCTCTCCGAGCGCAGCGTCTACGAGAAGCTCAAGAAGTACCACCTCGAGCGCCGCACGTATCTGCCATCCCGCGCCGGAGCGAGCCAATGAATCCCATGCCCCGCCTCGAGAGCATCGCTCGCGAGAACCCGCGAACCATCGTCCTCCCGGAGACCCAGGACCCCCGCGTCCTGCGGGCCGCGGCGTCGGCCACCGCCCGGGGGCTCGCCTCCATCGTCCTGCTGGGCGACCCCGACAAGGTCCGCGACGACGCCCAGCACCTCGGCGCCGACCTGGCGGGCTGCCGCATCCACGACTTCGCCCGCGCCCCCGAGTTCGAGAGCTATGCCGCCGAGTTCCACCGCCTCCGCGCCCACAGGGGCGTCACGCCCGACCAGGCCAGGGCCTTCCTGGGCTCTTCGCTCGCGTTCGGCGCGATGATGGTCCGCCTGGGCGCGGCCGACGGCATCGTCGCCGGGAGCACGGCCACGAGCGCCGACGTCCTCCGCTCCTACATCTACATCATCGGCTCTCAGCCCGGCTCGAAGACCGTGTCGAGCTGCTTCCTCATGGTCTTCACGAACAACCGCCTCGCCCCCGAGGGCAGCCTCCTCTTCGCCGACGCCGGCACCGTGCCCGACCCCAACGCCGAGCAGCTCGCCGACATCGCGATCGCCGGCGCGCGCAGCTACGAGACCCTCACGGGCAACGAGCCCCGCGTCGCCATGCTCTCCTACGCCACCAAGGGCAGCGCCAAGGGGCCGCTCGTCGACAAAGTCGCCGAGGCCACCCGCCTGGCGAAGGAGAAGGCCCCGCGCCTGCTCCTCGACGGCACGATCCAGGCGGATGCCGCCCTCGTCGGCGAGGTCGCCCAGCGCAAGTGCCCCGGCAGCCCCGTCGGCGGCCGGGCCAACGTCCTGATCTTCCCGGACCTCGACGCCGGCAACATCGCCTACAAGCTCGTCGAGCGTCTGGCCCAGGCCCGCGCCTACGGCCCGCTGCTCCAGGGCCTGGCCAAGGCGGGCAACGACCTCTCGCGCGGCTGTTCCGCCGACGATATTGTCGACGTCATCACGATCACCTCCGTCGAGGCGACGCTGTCGGCGGAGGGGCATAGCGCACACTAGCCGGCAGCAGGAAGGCGCGAGCAGTGCTCCGCGTCGGCCATGAAGATGCCTTTCGGTCTTGTCGTAATCGTAACTCGTAATCGTAATCTTGATCGGCCTTCGCTGTTCGGCATCGACCAAGAAAAGATCGATTACGATTACGATCAGGATCACGATTACGACTGGGATCCAATGGGCCTATGAGGTAATGCCAATGGGCAAGAAGCGCAAGCGAACCATCCCCCCCGCCGCGCTCTTCGTGGGCGCGTTCATCCTCGCCGTCGCGGCCATCGTTCTGGCCTTCGTCCTCTGGCCCCGGGACCGCAGCCGCAAGACGCAGGGGGCCGGCCCCGTCCACACCTCGGCCGACACGTTCGCCGCCTCGCTCCTCTACACCTGCGACCTCCAGGGGCGCCTGCTCCCGGTCGCGTGCGAGGAGCCCGACGGGCCGCTCGGCGGAATCGGCCGCCTCGCCACTCTCCTGAAGACCTGGGGAACCCAGCGATCCGATCGCGTGATCGTCGACGTCGGCAACGCCGTGGTCGTCAACCACAAGCAGGCCGACGCCATCAACCAACTCCTCTACAAGGCATTCGACACGATGGGCTATGCCGTCGTGAACTGCGGCGAGAACGAGGCCGCCCTCTCGCTCGACCGCCTCAAGGACCTCACCAAGGATCGCCAGGTCCAGATGATCTCGGCCAACCTCTTCAACGTGAAGGACAACAAGCCCGTCTTCCCGACCTACCACGTCGTCCAGGTCAGCAACGTGCGAATCGGCTTCATCGGTATCCTCGACCCGAATATCGCGCCCATGAAGGTCGGCACGGGCATGCGGATCGGCGCGCCCGCCGACGGCCTGAAGTCGGCGCTCGTCGCCGTCCAGGAGAAGGCCGACATGGTCGTGGTCCTCGCCTACCTGTCCCCCGATGAGATCTACAAGATCGCCCGCAAGTTCTCAGGCATCCACCTCATTCTCGGCGGCCGGTGCCAGGCCACCTCCGCCCCCTACGAGCTGGCCGGCCGCACGCTCATCGCCTACCTCGGCGACGAAGGCTGCACGGTGGGCCGCATCGACGATGCCTCCTTCCCCAAGCCCCAGCCGCCGCACCCGACCTTGCCGCCCTACGCCGCCGGCCGCGTCGCCCTCCTCGACAAGGCCGTTCCCAGCGATGCCAGCATGGCCCCGATCCTCGCGGAACTCCAGACCGCGCTCGGCGGCGAGAAGCCCCCCGGCGCCGAATGGGATCCCAGGATGCCCTGCACCAGCAGCTTCGTCGGCTCCGACGTCTGCAAGCTCTGCCACATCAAGGAATTCTACGCCTGGCAGAACACCGACTTTCACGCCGGCTCCTACGCCACGCTGATCCAGGAAACCGAGCGCACGCGCGCGAAGGACAAGAGCAAGACCCCGAAGGAAACGCCCTCCCTCGCCAAGTCGCCCGCCTGCCTGCTCTGCCACGTCACCGGCTACGGCATGCCCGGCGGCTACGACCCCGACAAGCACAAGCTCGATCAACCCGCCACCGCACCCACGGCCAAAGACGAAGGCCCCCCCAAGACCAAAGAGGCCCTCAAGGGCATCGGGCCGGTCCGCCAGTACCAGCTCGCCAACGTCGGCTGCGAGGCCTGCCACGGCGGCGCGCGACGCCACCTCGGCGTCGCCATCAAGGCCAAGTTCGACGTGCCCAAGGCCCCCCAACTCCGCGTGCCGCTGGCCGCACGCACCTGCGTCCGCTGCCACCACGGAAACCGCCCCTGCCTCGATCCCGGGAAGAGCGAACCCTTCGAAATGGAAGAGTACCTCCCGAAGATCAAGCACTGGCCCTAACTCGGTAACCGTTCAACTACCCTGGGGCAGACGAGTTCCCTGCCTTCTCTGCCCTGCTCGTGCTCTTGCTCGTGCTCCGTTCTTGGCCCGCGGAGGAAGAGAATCCGAGCAGGAGCACGCGCACGAGCAAGAGCACGGCAGACACAGAAATCCTCCCGGTGTACTCACGCCGGCGGCACCCTTTCACTTTGAAGCGCGCACTCCGCCCGGACATTGCGTCCGCGGAATCATCGCCCATGGGCCGGCATTCGGCCTTTGAACAGGCGGGCTGCGACCCCGTGCAAGTGGCTGGCGGACTTGCGGATAGGACCCGAGCCCCGGCCGCTCTCCCCATCTGTGAAAAATTCCCCTTGTTTTTTTCTGCGAGATTTGGTTAGAATAGACGCGTGGGCCGGTTAACTCCGGGACTTGCCTGTGATCCCACTCACGGGCGACGGGCCTTTTCTCACGTGCCCGTCTATCCAGGAGACCGCTGCCCATGCGCCTATCGGTCCCGCCTCGCATCCTCGTCACTGATGATGACCCCGACATGGTCAGGGCCATGAAGGTCGCCCTCGAAGCCGCCCGCTTCGAGGTCCTCACCGCCCCAAACGGTCCGGAGTGCCTGCGCAAGCTCCGCGCGTCGAAGCTCGATCTCCTCATCCTCGATGTCATGATGACCACGGAGACCGAAGGCTTCCAGGTCGCCTACGAGATTCGCAAGGACCCCCAACTCCGCGACCTGCCCATCCTCATGCTGACGGCCATCGAGAGGAAGACGGGGATGAAATTCTCCCCTGCCTCGGACGAGGAGTACCTGCCGGTCGACGACTTCCTCTCCAAGCCGGTCGATCTGGACGAACTCGTCCGCCGCGTCCAGGCCCTCCTCACCAAGAAAACAGTCCAGGCCTGAGCCACCTTCAACCCGGCCGCCTCCACGGCCCTTGCTCCGGAGATCCGTCTCATGCTCCCCAGGGTGCTTGCCAAGGACGACTTCAAGAAATTCGTCGAGGTGCTCATTGCCGAGAACCCGGTCGTCGGGCCGGTGGCGAAGGAGAGCAAGTTCGTCTTCGACACCATCGAACGGGTCGACGACCTGCGAATGGACTACCCCATCGCGCTCACCGCGCCGAAGAAGTACTTTTTCCCGCAGTACGAGACGCTCCTGCGCTACCACATCGGCGACTCGGTCGAGATCCAGCCCGTCATGGAGACGCTCCCCTCGATCATCCTCGGCGCCCACCCGTGTTGCCTCGCGGCCACCTGGCTGCTCGACGCCGTCTTCTCCGACAAGCAGAGCGACCCGAACTACGCCGACCGCCGGCGGCGCGCCGTCCTCATCGGCCTCGACTGCAACAAGCCCTGCGACGAATACTCGTTCTGCCTCGACATGGGCTCGCTCTACCGCCGCGACGGCGCCGACCTCTTCCTGACCGACCTGGGCGACCGCTACTTCGTCGAGATCTTCACCGAGCGCGGCGAAGCCATCCTCCAGGAAGGCACTACGGAGGCCCGCCACGCCTCCAGCCAGGACTTCTCGGCCCGCCAGGCCGTCGAGGAGCAGAAGGCCCGCTCCTTCCACCGCAGGCTGCCCTTCGACGTGAAGTACCTCCCTGAAATCCTCGAACAGAGCTACGATAGCCTCATCTGGGAAGCCGTCGCCCGGCGCTGCTTCTCGTGCGGCTCCTGCAACCTCGTCTGCCCCACGTGCTACTGCTTCGACGTCCACGACGAGGTGTCCCTCACCCTCAAGGACGGCGAGCGGAAGCGCAACTGGGACTCCTGCCAGCTCGACGAGTTCGCCGAGGTCGGCACCGGCGAGAACTTCCGCAAGCGCCGCTCCGAACGCCTGCGCCACCGCTTCTTCCGCAAGGGCAAGTACATCCTCGAAGACTACGGCCGCATGGGCTGCGTCGGCTGCGGCCGGTGTGACCGCGTCTGTGTCGCCAAAATCTCCAGCGTGGAAACGTACAACCAGATTGCAGGGAGCCGATAGCCATGAGCGTGGAACACCCCCCCCAGACGGCAGCTCGTGCGACGATCCCCAGCCCCTTCATCCCCCGCGTGGGCAAGATCGTGGCCACCGAGCAGTTCACCCCCAGGGAAAAGCTCTTCCGCGTCGTCCTCCAGGACGGCAGCCTGGGCAACTTCAAGCCCATGACGTTCGTCCAGGTGAGCGTCTTCGGCCTCGGCGAGGCCCCCATTTCCATCTGCTCCTCGCCGACGCGCGTCGACTCCTTCGAGCTGTGCGTCCGCTCCATCGGCTCCGTCACCAACGCGATGCACCGCCTGGGCGTCGGGGACTCGATCGGCATCCGCGGCGCGTTCGGCAACGGCTTCGACGCCGACCAGCACAAGGGCCGCGACTTCCTCTTCGTCGCGGGCGGCCTGGGCATGGCCCCGGCCCGCTCCCTCATCCAGTACGTCCTCGACAAGCGGCAGGACTTCGGCTGCGTGACCATCCTGGTCGGCGCCCGCTCCCCCGAAGACCTCCTCTTCCAGCACGACCTGGCCGAATGGCAATCCCGGCCCGACGTCGACTGCCACGTCACCGTCGACCGGCCCACGCAGGGCTGGACCGGCAACACCGGCGTCATCACCACGCTGTTCAAGAAGGTGAAGATCAACCCCGCCACCACGATGGCGGTCATCATCGGCCCCCCGATCATGTTCAAGTTCGCCGTCCTCGAGGCCCTCGCCTTTGGCGTCCCGGAAAGCCGCTGCATCTGCTCGCTCGAGCGGCGAATGAAGTGTGGGCTCGGCCTCTGCGGCCACTGCCAGATCCGCAACGTCTACGTCTGCAAGGAAGGGCCCGTGTTCACCTACGAGCAGGTCAAGAAACTCCGAGAGGGGATCTGATTCGGAAGGAAGATTGGTAGGGTGGACGATTGGATGATTGGCAGGCATTCATCCACCCTTTCATCCATTCATCCATCTCTTACTCCTCAAAGCCCAGGAGCACAACTGTGGCCAAGCCCCGCCTCGCCTTCTTCAGCTTCGCTTCGTGTGAAGGCTGCCAGCTCCAGTTCCTCAACCTCGAGGACGAAATCCTCGATATCGTCCCCCACGTCGATATCGTCGAGTTCCGCGAGGCCATCGACAACCACAGCGACAACTACGACGTCGCCTTCGTCGAGGGCTCCATCACCCGCCCCGCCGATGAAACCAAGCTCCGCCACATCCGCGACAACGCCAAAGTCCTCATCGCCTTTGGCGCCTGCGCCACCACCGGCGGAGTCAACCGCCTCAAGAACTTCCTGGCTCCGGAACGCCAGGAGAAAACCTCCACGGTCCAGAATCCCCAGAGCGCGCCCTCGCAGGCGCAGATCATCGAGTACGTCGATCGGGCCCGCAAGATCGTCTACGGCGACCAGTGGAACCTGCCCGTCTTCGACTCCTATCCCACCCGCGCCGTCGGCGACGTCGTCAAGGTCAACTACAAGCTCGAAGGCTGCCCCGCCTCCAAGAAGGAAATCCTCGAACTCGTCAAGGCCCTCCTCCAGGGGCGCGCCCCGCGCTTCGCCCGCTACCCGGTGTGCGTCGACTGCAAGCTCGCCGAGAACGTCTGCCTCTTCCACAAGGGCCAGTTCTGCCTCGGCGTCGTCACCCGGGCCGGCTGCGACCAGCCCTGTCCCAGCTTCGGCAACCGCTGCATCGGCTGCCGCGGCCTCGTCGACGACCCCAACAAGAATGCCGCCTGGGACATCCTCACCGAGTTCGGCCTCAAGCCCGAGGACATCCTGCGCGAGTTCCGCCTCTTCCAGGCCTACGCCGAAGAGGCCCAAACCATGAAGATCTAATGACGAATGACGGAATGACGGAATTTGGAGAAACCTACCCAATGAGCACTGTGAACATCCATGTCCACGAGGTCACCCGCGTGGAAGGCCACGGCGACATCGTCCTCAACGTCAAGGACGGCACGATCGAGGAGCTGAAGTGGGCCGTGACCGAGGCCCCGCGCTTCTTCGAAGCCCTCTTCCGCGGCCGCCACTGGACCGATGCGTCGCTCCTGGCCTCGCGAATCTGCGGCATCTGCGCCGTCGCCCACGCCTCCACGTCGGTCCGCGCCACCGAGGAGGCATTCGGCCTCACCTTGAGCGACCAGGACTTCGCCTTCCGCACGCTCAACTACCACGGCGAAATGCTCGAGAGCCACGTCCTCCACCTCATGTTCCTCGTCGCGCCCGACGCCTTCAGCGCCCCGAGCGTCCTCACCGTCGCCGCCTCCCATCCCGAAGCCGTCAAGATGGCCCTCCGCCTCAAGAAAATGGGCAACCTGATTTCCGACGCCGTCTGTGGCCGCAAGCTCCACCCCATCGGCATGATCCCCGGCGGCTTCACCGCACTCCCCTCCCCCAAGAAGATGCGCGAGGTCAAGGCCTACGTCGACGCCCGCGAGAGCGACATCAAGATGATGGTGGACATCGTCGCCAGCGTCGTCCCCCTCTTCCCCGAGTATCTCGTGGCCTTCGAGCGCGAGACCGAGTTCATCTCGCTCACCCACCCCGACGAGTTCGCCCTCTACCGCGGCGACATCAAGAGCACGGACACTCAGAAGGTCACCGACCACCGCCAGTACAAGGACATCATCAAAGAGCGCATCGTCCCCTACTCGACCTCGAAGTGGACCTCCTCGCAGCGCAGTTCCTACGCCGTCGGCTCGCTCGCCCGCCTGAACAACAATTTCGACCAGCTCAACGCCGAGGGCAAGGCGGTCGCCGCCGCGGTCGGCTTCAAGCCCGTCATCCACAAGCCCTTCTTCAACAACGTCGCCCAGCTCATCGAGACCGTCCACTGCTACTACGAGGCCAAGCGCCTCATCGACCGGCTGCTCGACACCGGCTGGAAGCACGAGATGCCCCAGGTCAAGCCCCGGGCCGGCCGTGGCGTCGGCGTCTGCGAGGCCCCGCGCGGCCTCCTCATCCACGACTATACCTACGACGACAACGGCATCCTCCTCGAAGCCAACTGCATCGTCCCCACGACCGAGAACCACGGCAGCATCGAGGACGACTTCCGCGGCCTCGTGCCCCAGATCATCAACAAGCCGCAGCCCGAGATCGCCCACGCCCTCGAAATGCTCGTCCGCACCTACGACCCGTGCATTTCCTGCTCCGTCCACGCGATCAAAGTCCGGTTCGTCTGAGATCGCCCACTCTCGCTGACCTCCCGAAGGTTTGACATTTTCGGGAGGTCAGTCTATTATCAGGGTGCTGTTCAGTCGTTGGTTTTCGGTTGTCGGTTAATGGAGGACTCGACGATGCAGACTGTTGGCGAGCTGCTGGAGAGCACGAAGCATCCAGTGCGGTCGGTGAAGCCGACCGCGTCGGCGTTCGAAGCCATCCAGCTCATGGACAAGCACAAGATCAACACCTTGCTCGTCCTCGACCGCAAGAAGCTGGTGGGCACCGTCTCCGAGCGGGACTGCGCCCGGAACGTCATCCTCAAGGACAAGTCGGCCAAGCGGACGCAGGTCCAGGAGATCATGCAGAGCGAGGTCGTCTGCGCCTCGCCCGGCCAGTCGATCGAAGGGCTCCTGAAGCTGATGGCCGACAAGCGCCTTCGCTACCTCCCCGTGGTCGACGGCGCCAAGCTCGTCGGGGTGATCTCCATTGCGGACGTAACCCGCGCAACGCTCTCCGGCGAAGACTCCCTCATCGAACAGCTCACGAAGTTCATCACCGGCTCGTGATGCACCCCACGGCGGAAAGGCCCCAGTTATGGGGGCGTTCCTCCCGCGGGCTTCCGCGCCCGCGGGAGGGTAAGCGGCGGGGATCTTCGCGATACCCTCCCGCGGGTGTGAAACCCGCGGGAGGGAGCGCTCGGTGCCAGAAAAAGTTGCACCGGCGCGGCCCGCGTGTACCATGTTTATAGAGCGGTTGTGAGCTTGAACGCTCTGGATGAAGCGCCCTCTCCCTCGCGGAGAGGGCCGGGGTGTGGGGCGCTTGAATTCCCGGCCCATCAAGCGTCCCCACCCATCCCCGGCCCGCCTGAATTGGCTCTCCCCCCCACGCCGCAATTCTCTGCCCTGCTCGTGCTCGAGTTCGGCTCCTATTCTGGCTGCCTTCGGAAAGGAGGAGCACGAGCACGAGCAAGAGCACGAGCAGGGCAAACCAGGAAATTGTGGAAGCCCAGGGCGGGGAACCGGATTGCGCGTGATCTCGGCGCTTGACAGCGCGGGCGCGGGCGCAGTAGAATCCCCGCAGTGGGTGTCGAGAATCCCCGGTCGGCCTTCAGCGCAGGGGAATGCCGTGGCTCGATCCGTCAAGTGTCCCCAATGCGGTCACGCGTTGACGGTCGGCGATGACGCCGTCGGCAAGCAGCTCACATGCGCCGGCTGCAAGAAGACGTTCACTGTCCAGGCGGCCCACGCCACCGCCGTCGCCAAGGCGTCCCCGGACGCCGCTGCGATGGCGAAGGCCCCCGGCACGAAGGTCGCCCCGAAAACCGCCGGTCCCGCGGCCCCGCCCAAGGCCGGCGCCGCCGCGCCGAAGGCCCCCGGCCCGGCCGCCCCGCCGCCCGTCCCCTCCGCAGGGCGCCCCTGGCACCTCCACGTCGACGGCCGAACCGTCGGCCCCTACGCGGCCGCCGCGGTCGTCGACCAGGTCAAGACCGGCAAGATCCCCACCGAGACGCTCGCCTGGAAAGAGGGAATGGCCGACTGGCAGCCGCTGAGCGAAGTCCCGGACTTCCACGGCCCCCTCGGCACCGCCATCCGCCATCAGAAGAGCACGACCGTTCACGAGCACGGCCATGGCCGCAGCCACGATCGCGACCGCGACAAGGAGGAGCGCCATCGCTTCGTGCCCGGCTCGTCTGCACGCGCGGAGCGCATGCTCGCCGTCTATGGCCTCGTCGGCGTCGTCGTGGTCGGCCTCATCGTCGCCCTCGTGTTCGCATTCAAGTCCAAGAACGAGCCCGCCCACACAACCCCCCGGCCTCTCGGCGGCCCAAGCGGGGGCGAGCCCCAGATCCTCTACGGCGGCACGATCATCAAGACCTCGACGGCCACGCCGGCCGAGAAGCCCTCGCCTGGGCCGCGCGGCCAGTTCTCGAATCTCGACAACAAGGCGTACTTCGATAAGTTCAGGGCCGACCTCACCAAGTCGTTCGAGGACGCCATCGCGGCCCACAAGCAGGCCAAGGCCGCTCCCATCCGCTCCCTGGCGAAGGCCTGCAAGAACGCGGCCGACGAACTCGGCCGGCGGCAGTGGAGCCCATCGAACGTCAAGATGGAGGTCGAATCGCTGACCGCGCAGCTCAAGCAGGCGAGCGACGTGATCACGGAAGCGCTCAAGGACCGGGAATTCCGATGGCGCGCCAGCGATGGCATCGAGGGGCCGGCACGCTCGACCGTCCTCGAACTCGATAAGACCGCCTGGCTCGAAAACTGGCAGAAGCTCCTCCTCAAGGACTTCGCTGGCCGGGTGGAGAAAGCGGGGATTTGAGCGGGAGCGACTGGGGAGGTGCTTCCTTCGTCTCGATTCCTGGGATTCGCGCCATGGTCCGCGAATGGAGGGCCTCGTCCGCTGAACCTTCAGACAGTTTCTCACTGGACAGTAGCCGTGGCACTGGCTATCCTCCTCCTGGCGGTAGGCTGCACGGTCATGAAGCGGCCCGACCAAGCGGCCACCAAAGCGTCCCTCGCGGGTACCGCGATGCCCGAGGGGAATCCCCCAGTCCCTCACCTCCAGTACCCCCACCTCGACGGCGCGGAGTATTTCGCGAAGTTCAAGACAGACCTAGCCAAGGCATTCGACGAGGCCATCACCGCCCACAGGCAGGCTAAGGCTGCGCCCATCCGCTCCCTGGCTAAGGCTTGCAAGAGCGCTGCGGATGAACTCAGCCTGCGGACATGGAACCCGGCGACTGTCAAGATAGAGGTCGACTCACTGGTCGCGCAGCTCAACCAGGCGAGCGACGCGATCACGGAAGCGGTCAAGGAAAAGGAGTTCAGGTGGCAGTTCAGCGACGGCATCGAGGGGCCGGCACGTTCGACCGTCCTCGAAGTCGATAAGACCGCGTGGCTGGAGAACTGGCAGAGGCTCCTCCTCAAGGACTTCGCAGGCCGCGTGGAGAAGGCGAGGATTTGAGCGACGCAGGCTGAGCGGGAGCGTCCATCAGAGGGTGGAGAGACACGGCACCGGGGATGGATTGCCTGGGGAGGGTGAGCCAGATAACATGCGGCAGCCTTTGGAGTGCGGCGGCTGGACGCCGCTTTTCCTCTCTTCTGCGGGCGTCCCCGCCCGCTTTGGAGTGCGGCGGCTGGACGCCGCTTTCGTTCCGGCGCGAGCGCGAATGGGGGGGGCACTAATCGCACGTCGGCCATCTCCCGACCGTGGGGCGAACCTTCACCCATTGGCAACAACTCGGCGGCTGTAAGCCGCCGAAGAAAAGCGGCGTCAAGCCGCCGCACTCCAAAGCGGGCGATGCGCCCGCGAGGGAGAAAGACGGCGGCTGTAAGCCGCCGAAGAAAAGCGGCGTCAAGCCGCCGCACTCCAAAGCGGGCGATGCGCCCGCGAAGGAGAAAGATGGCGGCTAGAAGCCGCCGGAGAACAGCGGCGTCAGAGCCGCTGCACTCCAAAGGCTGCCGCATCGTCGCGGGCGCCGCTCAGCCCAGGTAACCCAACAGATGCTTCTCGGCCTCGAAGAGGCGGTTGCACATCTCGCGGATCTCGGCGAGCGAGCAGACAGCCGCGGTGAGCGGATCGAGCAGGCACGCCTGGATCCCCTTCTCGCGGTCCCCTTCCAACACAGCCTGAACGGCGAGATCCTGCACCGCGATGTTCGAGTAGTTCAGCGCGGCGAGCTGTGTCGGCAGGTCGCCGACGGCGCAGGGGTGGACCCCGCCCTTGTCCACGTAGCAGGGCACCTCGACGCAGCACTCGGCGGGGAGGTTCGTGATGATCCCGCCGTTGGCGACGTTGCCGTTGAAGCGGAAGATCCGCCCCGTCTCGCAGGCGTCGATGATCCCCGAGGCGTATTCCTCCGAGGACTTGATCTCGATGGGCTTCTCGCCGCGGATCTGGGCGAGCCACTCGGGGTCGTGCCAGTCGTAGCGCGATGCCTTGGCTTCCTTGGGCGGACGCCGCTCGTGGAGGTCGAACTTCGCCCACAGCTCGCGCCGCTTGCGAAAATAGGGGACGTACTCGGACATGTGGGTGGACGATTCGGTCACGAAGTAGCCGAAGTGCTTGAAGACCTCGAAGCGGACGGGATCTTTCGCGCGGGTTTCCGGGTCGTCGTAGGCCGCGGCGAGCAACGGATACGCGTCCTGGCCGTTCCACTCGAACTGGAGGAACCAGGACATGTGGTTGATGCCGGCGACCCAGAACTTCATCTCCTCGCGGGGCTTGCCGACGTAG
>Ga0315273_10005180_pt1 | contig 16104 bp, 15 predicted proteins | sample YL17G02_0_MG_FD_205753 | JGI IMG/M metagenome (GOLD analysis project Ga0315273, IMG submission 205753) | Sediment microbial communities from Yellowstone Lake, YNP, Wyoming, USA - YL17G02_0 | ecosystem: Environmental > Aquatic > Freshwater > Lake > Sediment | place: USA: Wyoming | collected... | reverse complement strand
GGCCAGGACCCGCGTCATCGACATGTTCAGCGGGACGAACCGCTATTACCCGAAGAAGTGCAGCCCTCCGCGGGTGGTTGCAGATTAGAAGCAGTGGTTCTACTCTGCACCCAAGCTGCACAGCGCGCCGGACGGCGAGGCCGCCCGGGGAGTGCGCCAGTGCATGGCGGACCTCGGCATCTCGCGTGGATACGTCGTCTATCAGGGCCACCGGCGATCCTCGCTCGGCGGGGGTGTGACGGTCACCCCGGCCGACGGCCTTCGCGCCAGACGGCGAGGGATGCTGGCGCTCTGACGTCACCGGGCTTCAGCCTCCCGCAGCGAGCAGCCACGGTATGATCAGCCCCACCCGTCGCGTCTGTCGTTCTCGCTCGTCTTCAGGCGGAGGCACGCTCGAGCTGCACCCGGAGGAGACTCCGGTCGGACACAAGCGGGTCCACCCGTGAACCCCATGCGACGCCGATTCGCCACGACTCGTTGGAGCCTGGTCCTGGCGGTGCAGGACGCTGCGTCCCCCGATGCCCATGCGGCGCTCGCCACGCTGTGCGAAACCTACTGGTATCCGATCTACGCCTTCATTCGCCGCGAAGGTCGATCCGGCGACGACGCGCGCGACCTGAGGCAGGCGTTCTTTGCGCGCGTCCTGGAGAAGGGGTATTTTGCGCAGGCCGGGCAGTCGCGCGGCCGGCTCCGTACCTTTCTGCTGACCGCCGTGCGGCATTCTCTCTCGCACGAGCGCGAATCGGCACGCGCCGTAATGCGCGGGGGCGGGTGCCAGCCGATCTCGCTCGAGTTCCAGCTTGGCGAAGAGCGCTACCAGCACGAGCCCATCGACAGGGACACACCGGAGCGCCTGTACGGGCGCGGTTGGGCGCCGGCGGTGCTCGCCGAGGCGATGGCCCGCCTCGAGGGCCACTACGAATCCCCGGATCAGCAGGCGCTCTTCGGTCGCCTGAAACCGCTGCTGGCCGGGGATCAGCCGGCGTCCTACGCCACGCTGGCCTTGCAGCAGGGCACGACCGAGGGCGCCCTGCGCGTGGCGGTGCACCGGATGCGCGCCGAGTTCCGCCAATGTCTGCGCGAGACGCTCGACCAGACCGTCGCCGAGTCCTCGGACGTCGATGAGGAACTGCGGTATCCGTTCAGGGTGCTGAGCTCCCCGGGACGACCCGTGTAACGTTCCGCCAGAACTTCGTCAAGGGCAACAGCGAGGGAGCCGAACCGACTGACGCACCCCGAGCGTTGCCCGATCCGGCGCCTTGCCCGACATGTGGCTTGCCGTTGCCCGCAGGCTCCTCGGCCGAGTCGTGCCCGGCGTGCCTCATGCAACTCGGCTTCGACGAGCCGCCGCCGACCGTCCTGCCGGACGGCTCCGATCACATCGCTGCCGGGTTGGCCTTTGCCCAGCACGCGCGTGGGAAGGGCGCGCCAGATGAGCTCGGCATCCCGGGCAATCTGCCCGCAAGTCCCGGGGTCAACATCGCGAGGATTTCGGTCGGCCCGGATATCGGCGGTCTCGTCGTGGTCGTCGGGTCTTTCTCGCGTTCCTGCCGGCGATGTGGGCGTGGTTCCTCGCCGCCGGCGTCGGGGCCGTGCTCGTCGTCGTCGCGCTGTTCATCTGGCATCGCGTCCACCCGTGGTGAGCCGGTCGTCCTCGTCCGCCTACCTGGGGCCGACTTCGGAGCCGGGACCCGGTTGGGCACGGTGTCGACGGAACAGTGCAACGCCTGCGGCTGCGGCTCACACGGTGATCAACGGGATGACTTGGCGGCCGTGGCGGCGGTAGATGGCGAAGTCGCCATCGAGTGTCATCACCTCGCTGTCGGCGCCGAGTTCGCTCAAGCGCACGAGGCAGGCGTCGGCGAGCGACATCGGGACGTCTCGGTACCGTGTCAGGAGCCGCTTGACCACCGACGCCTCGCGCTGGAGGACCAACGGGAGTTCCACCACGCCTCGATGGACGAGTTCGACGACCCCCGCGGGCCCGCCCTCGAACCGTCGCAGCACGAAGCAGGCTTCCGACAGCGCCGCCTCGCAGCTGACGAGCGGTGGCTGCAGCTCCCCGAACCGCGCCACCGCCCAGTCGTGGTGTCGATCGCGGGAGTTGAGAAACGCGATGATCGGTCCGGCGTCGACGATGACCGTTCGCCTCATCGCGGTGCACGTCGCGGTGGCGCCAGGCCATAGCCATCGAGATAGTCCTTGTTGACGGAGAGATCAGCCGGTCCGTCCACGCACCCAGCAAGGTCCCGGACCCGTGCCAGCACCGACCGTGCGGCCAACGTGGTGTCCCGACCGAGGTAGGCCTCGATGGCTTCCCGCACGACGGCCGAACGGCTTACCGAGCGGCGCCGGGCAGACTGGTCGAGCTGGCTGTCCAGGTCGGCCGGCAGTTTGAGCGATCGCAGTTTCACGAACGTCTCCACAGAAGAGCCGACAACCGGTTCGACGACCGGCAGCGCCACGGAGCAGGCTGGTATTACCCATCCGCCATAGGCATCATACCATGAGCCTGGCAGCCGATCACGGTCACTCTGCGTTGGGTGCAGCAGAACATGAAGACGGCCATCCGGCGCATCAAGTGGACTGGGGTGCGCGCGAGGGCCCCTACCTGGCCCTGATGTCGTAGCTGGCCAGCACGCCCTGGTTCCTGATGTAGAGCGTGCCGCCGCTCACAACCGGGTGCGCCCAGCTGGGCCACCCCTGGTCGGCAATCTCGAATCGTCCCCGCTCCACGTAACCCGACGGACTGGCATCGGCCAGGCCGACCACGTTGCCCTCTCCCAGCAGGTACAGGCGGCCGTCCGCATAGGTAAGCGAGCCCTTGCCGATGCTCCGGTTTCGCCACGCCACCTTGCCGGTCTCGAGCTCCGCGCACGTGAGGATCGCGTTGGAGAAGCCGTACACGTAGCCATTGACCAGCACCACGCCCCCGTGGTGATTCATCATGTCGCGGCTGAAGTACACCTCCTCGGCGCGGACCTCGCCGCCTGTCGCCTTGAGCCGGAGCAGGGCGGCACCCGTGTTGTAGGCCGAGGAGTAGAACACCTTGTCGTCGACCACGACGGGCGTGGTGACGTTGGCCGTGTCGTTGGCCACCTTCGTGTATCGCCACATGAGCTTGCCGTCGGCGGCCCGTACGCCGACACCCGCCTGCGATGTCAGCGTCATGATCGTGCGCACGCCCTGCACGTCGGCGACGATGCAGGAGGAGTAGGCGGCCGCATCGCTCAGTTCCGTCGCGGTCCACACCGTCTTGCCGGTGGCCCGGTCGAGCGCCACGATGCCAGCCCTGGGACCTCCCGGGGTGACGTAGACGCGTTCGCCATCGACCAGCGGCGATTCGCTCAACAGCCAGTCCGGGTTCGGACCGTTGAACTCCTTCAGGATGTTGCGCGCCCAGACAACCGAGCCGTCCTTCGCCTCGAGGCACGCCAGGTCCCCGTCCTCCGACAACGCGTACACCCGCTCGCGATCGACGGTCGGAGTGCCTCGCGGCCCGCCTCCCTTGTCCTGGTCCAGGCTCCGGCCGAGCGCGCGCGTCCAGATCGTCCGGCCATCGGCGCGATTCAGGCACAGCACGGCACTCCGGCCGGCCTGCGTCCCTTGCACGTAGAGCCGATCTCCCTGGACGGCCACCGCTCCGTAGCCTCGTCCCACGTTGGCGATGGACCAAGTGAGCTTCGGTCCGCCTGCCGGCCACTGCTTGAGCAACCCCGTTTCGGTGGACACGCCGTTTCGGTCGGGACCGCGCCACTGCGGCCAGTCGGTGCCGGCGGGCGCGGCCACCAGGGCAACCCCCGCAGCAACGGCACACAGGATCTCGGATGCACGCATATCGGTCCTCGTGGACTGTGGTCTACCGGCTAGACGTCTTCCAGGGCCGCAGCCGTGACGATTGAAGCACGTTGCACGCACCGGCCCTGGAAAAGGTTTCTACGGTCCCTGCCGGCGCAGCCGGCAATACCAGGAGCATGTCTGGCACTACTCGGACACGCTCCTGGCCGCGATGGCGACCACGTGAGCGCTGGTACGAATGTAGATGACGCCGTTCGAGAGGGCCGGGCTCGCCATGCAGACTTCGCCCATGGCGTTCTTCGACAGGACCTCGAACGAGGGACCGGCTTTCACCACGTAGATGTCGCCGTCCTCGCTTGCGAAGTAGATCTTCCCGTCGCCGGCGACCGCCGAGGCGGTGAAGCCCGTCGTCCCGCTGCCGAGCCGTTCCTGGTAGAGGCGCTTGCCCGACCTGACGTCGTAGCAGAACAGCACGCCGTTCATCCGACAGTTGTACAGGTAGTCACCGTAGACGATCGGTGTGCCCATGTACGACCCTTCGCGCGGGTAGCTCCAGGCCACGAACTCGTTGGACGACTCGTTGGGCTTCAACGAGATGTCGCCTGTCGCCGCCAGGCGGACGGCGTAGACGGGCGACATGGGACCATGGGCACTGGTGAAGAACACCATGTCGCTGGCCACGACCGGCGTGGGCACCGGGATGTCGCCACCACCCGCGAGATGCCACAGCTCCTTGCCCGTCTTCACGTCGTAGCTGCCGATGTGCTTGTAGCCGTTGACGATGACCTGCGCCTTCCCGCCGGTCACGGCCACGGCCGGGGTTCCCCACGTCGGCACGTCCGCCCGGGGGGTGCGCCACACGTCGCTGCCGTCCTTGACGCTCAGGGCCGCGACGAACGCACCCTTGAGCACATCACACTGGATGAGCACCAGGTCCTGGTACATGACCGGCGAGCTGCCGAACTCCCACTGGGCGTCGGGAACGACGTAGTAGGCCGACTCGAGCACACCCAGGTCCCGCTTCCACAGCTGCTTGCCGTCCATATCGAAACAGTAGAGACCTTCCGAGCCGAAGAAGGCGACCAGGCGCCGCCCGTCAGTGGCCAGCGTCGAGTTGGCGTGCGTCGCTTTCGGGTGTCGCTTGATCTTCGGCACGCCCGACACCACCGTCTTCTCCCACAGGATCTTGCCGGACCGCTTGTCCAGGCAGTACACGACCCAGCGGTGATCAGACGTGTCCTGGACGGATCCGATGTCGCCGTACAAGCCGACCTTGAGCTCGGGCTTGTCGACGCCGCTGATGGCGGTCGCCACGAACAGGCGGTCGCCCCAGACGATCGGACTCGAGTGGCCGAGCCCGGGGATGGGCGTTTTCCAGCGGACATTCCTGGAGCTGGCGACGTCCCACTCGGAGGGCAGCGCTGCGCCATCCGCGACGCCGGAGGCGTTGGGCCCGCGGAACGAGGGCCAGTTCGTGTTGCCGGGTGCCTTCTGGCCTGCAGCCGGGGCGAGCAGGGCGATCGACAGCACCAGGATCGATGCGGCGCGAGAACGGAGCTGGGCCTTCACCGCTGGCGCTCCTTTCCGTGGATTCGACCACGAACCGGATCATTCTAGCCCAGGCCGGCGCCCGCCAGACGGGTGATGTCGCACCTCCGAGGTGCTGCACGCAGGTCGTCAACTGGGGCGTCGAGAACACGATCAGATTTGCAAGACCAACGAGCAAGGGAGCTGGGCGCCGGACTGTGCTGGAAGTTCGGCAGACAGGGAGCAGCCGACGCGCAGGGCCAGGGGCGGCTGGAAGCGCGTGGACCGACCTTCGCGCAAGATCAGTCCCGCTCCCACCGGCGCAGCACACGCGCCCACACGATTGGCAGGGGAAGGAGCCAGACCAGGAAGACGAACGCGGCCGCGAGGCCAACCTCGGTCGGCGTCCGTCGTCCCGCCAGTCCGCTCGCGCAGGACACGACCGCATAGACAGGCAGGAACAGCGCCACCGAATGCAGCAGGAACGGCGCCGCTCCGGTTCCCGATCCTCGCGCCGGCGTCATCAGGCGGCCAAGGAGCAGGGCCCACATCGTGCACACCGCCGAGGCCGGCACGAACCCCGCCGCGAGGGCAGCGGCAGGCCAGGCGCCGGTCGCTCCTGTCCAGGCGAGACCGAGCGAGAGCAGGAGGCCGCAGACGGCAATCGGGATCCAGGAGACCCAGAACTTCACCCAGAGCACGCCCGACGAACTGATGGGCAGGCTCCGCAGAAGCTGGAACGATTGCCGTTCTTCGAGGGACACGTCGAGCAGGGTGGCGGCTGGGACGATCCAGAGGAAGAAGACGTGCGGGAGGGCCGTCCACAACCACGCCTTCCACGGCGATGGGGCGGTGGTACCAGGAGTGCGGCCAGTCATCTGGACCAGCCCGAGGTAGCCCATCAGGGTGAACAGGAGCAGGATCGCGAGCGCGAGCGCCGACCTGCGAATCTCGGGAAGGTCTTTCGCGATGAGGGCGCGCGTCTGCGGCGGCAGCCACTCGAGACGGGGGCTGCGAATCGAGCGACGCGACGCGGTGCGACGGGAGGTCCAGGGCGAACCCCACGCCCGCTGCAGCGCGAAGTCGTCGAAGCGCACGGCGCCGTACAGCATGAGCAGGCTGACGCCCAGGCCGGCGAGCAGGCGAAGGCCCTCGTGGCCACCCCGGGGCGCGACAAAGACCGAGAACGCCTGCGGGATCATTCTCAGTCCTGGTGCCAGATCAGCCAGGCCACGCACCAGCGTCTCGGCCTGCACGAAGTACCTGGTCCAGAAGAACAGGGCGACCATCGCGAGCAGCGTCACGGTGAGCAGCACGTCGGCCAGCACGCGGCCGGCGCGGGCGGCTCGGAGGCCGCCACACCCCACGGCGAGCGCGAAGACCGTGGCTCCACCGAAGGTCGACAGCAGCAGCCATCCCAACACGAGCCAGGCGACCGCTTGAGCGGATCCGACGCGCACGTAGGTGGCGCCCACCAGCAGGAAAACCGGCAGCAGCGCCAGCGCCACCATCCGTCCACAGGGAACGAACCTCAGCGTGAAGAGCTGTACTCGCCCGATCGGCAGGCTTCGCAGGAAGGCCAGTTCGCCCTCCGGGTAGATGGTCCGATACGTCGCCGCGAGGAGCATCGGAACGACCGCCAGGAACAGGATCCCCACGAGCACCCGGCTGACCAAATGCATGAGGTCGAGTCCGGCGCGATCGACGAGCGCCGTGGAAAAAGCGAGCCAGTCGCCAAGCGCCCAGTACCCGACCAGCAGCATCACCGGGACCGACAGCACTGCGCCGACGAGCGCGTCCCACTGCGTTCCGCCGGCACGCAGCTCTCCCGCCAGGCTTCGCCATCGCGCGATCTGGTGGTGCGCCAGGGCGTTCACGCAGGGCCGCTCTCTTCGCTTCCGCGCTGCGTCACGCGCACGAAGACGTCTTCCAGATCCTCCTGCTCGCGTGCGCGGAGCTCGGCGAGCGAGCCAACGGCCACGAGACGCCCGCGGTCGAGAATCCCGACACGGTCGCACACGGCCTGGGCGATCTGCAGCACGTGCGTCGTGAGAAAGACGGTGGTGCCCTCGTCGCGGAGGGAGACGAACAGCGCGCGCGCGTCCCGCGAGGCGTGCGGGTCCAGGCCCGAGGTGGGCTCGTCGAGAACGAGCACCTTCGGCCGATGCAGGATGGCCGAGGCGAGGCCGAGCTTCTTCTTCATCCCCAGCGAGTAGGTCAGGATGGCGGAGTCGGCGGCATCCTCGAGGTGGAAGAACGCCATGAGCTCCGTGATTCGCGCCTCGAGCGAGGCCGAGGGTATCTCGCGGATGTTCCCGACGAAACGCAGGAACTGCCGGCCGGTCAGGCCGCCATAGAAGAACGGGGTGTCGGGCATCAGGCCGAGGCGCCGCTTCGCGCCCAGCGGGTCCGCGAGCACGTCGATGCCATCGAGGACCACGCGGCCGGAGGTCGGGCGGAGCAGCGTCGTCGCGATCTTGATGGCGGTGGTCTTGCCTGCGCCATTCGGCCCGAGGAGCCCGAAGATCTCGCCGGGCGACACCTCGAGGCTCAAGTCGTGCAGCGCGACGAGGTCGCCGTAGCGGTGATGGACGCCCTGGTAGCTGAGCATCGGAGTCGGGACGGTTTTCGCTTGACGCGCCCTGGCCGGACACACTGTACCCCAAGCCGGCTCCTCGACGCCGGAGCTGGCTGGCAAGACCCTGCCGGTCCTCGCGATCCCGCCGATGCTCGTACGTGCTCGTGGTGCCCGGGGGAATCCACTCCGGGAATGGCGTTCCGCCCGAGGAGCTCCCGCACTACGGGTTGCTGGTGGCGTGGACCGAGCACCTCGCCCGACGCGCGCTCTCGAACGAGGTCATCGCGCCGGGCAGGACCACCGTCGGCGACCTGCGCCGGTGGCTCTACACGCAGTCGCACGCCGCCGGCCTCGTGCCGTGGTTCCAGCCGGACCTGCGCGTGCAGCGCCAGGCGGCAAGCGCCGAGCGGTCGGGCCCGTTCCTCGCGTTCGCCAAGGAGGCCGTCGTCATCGAGCCCGGCGACGTCGTCCACCTCGACTTCGGTCTCAGCTACATGGGGCTGTCGAGCGACTGGCAGAAGATGGCGTGCGTCCTTCGTAATGGCGAGACCGCCGTGCCGGCGGGCCTGAAGCGCGCGATGGCGAATACCACCGCGCTCCGGGACGCGAAGGAGAAGCCCGGCGAGAAGCGCTTTGTGATCGGCCCTGGCACGACGCTCGTGTACGAGGTGGAGGTGGGGGGGATCAAGTGAGGATGGTAGATGGTAGCTGGTCTGTACGGCAGCACTCAGCCCGCTATCGCAGGCGCACGACGCGGGTATTGGCGAGGCGATCGTGCAGGGCGCGGCGGCTGGGCCCGACCAGGCCGGGGACGAAGCCGAGGCCGGCCGGCAACAGCGAGGCGAAATAGCCGAAGGCGCGCACCAGCGCCTGACTGGGCACCACTTCGAGGCCGTCCTCGGCGATCACCTTGATGCTGGCCGCCATCTTGCCGATGGTCTGGCCGCCCCAGGCGGTGAAGCCCACCAGGTAGCCGCCGTTCACCAGCAGGAAGAACGCGATCAGGGGCGCGAGGGGCACCACGCCAATCTCGCCGAACGACAGGCGACAGACGCGCAGCGTGAAATAGAGGACGCCGGCATCGAGTGACAGGAGGATCACCAGGTCGATCAGCGCGGCAATGGCGCGGGCGATGGAGCCCGCCGCGCGGCCGCCCGACGACGGCCGGCCGCGCGACGCCGACACGGACTCCAGCGCGGCGTCGAGATCGAGCGGCAGGTCGATGGGCAATGCCTGCGGGCGCGGCCCGGCCGGCGGCCGCCGCGGGACGGCCGCAGCACGGGACGCGAGTGTCGCGACGCGCGGCGGCCTGGAAGGCAGCGCGGCCTCGTCGCCGCCGAACAGGGGCAGGTCTCGGGCGTCGTCCCTCGCGGGCCCCTCATCGAGGCTGTCGAGGCGCGGCCGCGCCCTCGGCGCCGGCGGCCGCGTCGGAAAGCCGTCAATCGAGAACGGGATGTCCCGGGGCGCTTCGACGGGTTCCTCCGTCCTGAGTGGCAGGTCGAACGGGGCATCCGACGGCTCGGCGAGCGAGAAGTTGTAGCCGCAATTGCGGCACTTGTCCACGCTCTCGAAGCCGATGTAACCGCATTTCGGGCACTTCATCGACGACGAATCCTCCGACGCCAGAAGCGTGTCCGGGCCAACACCAACAGGCTCCTGGACCAGCGCTGCCGCTGCGCCTGCAGCGACAGCAGAATCGGCACGAAATCTCGCGCGGAGCGCGAGCACCAGGAACCCGTTCTCCGGTGACTCGGACGGGCTCCCAGCGAAGCGTCGCCTCAGACCGCCAAGAAGGTGCGTGCGGCGGTCCCGACGCGCGCCTCGCTAGCCATTTGCTAGCTTGGCCCCGCGAAGCGCGGGGCGTCGACGTCTTGCAGGGCCAGAACGCGGTTCGCGAAAACTTGACTCAACCAGCACGACTGTGGCCCTTCAAGACGTCTAGCGGCCCTCTGCGCGCCGCGCCGTCGCCAGCGGGGGCAGCCCCGCCAGCAGGGAAGCCTGGATTTCGGCGCGCAACCGCTCGGTGTCGGCGCGGACGGGATCGCCGAGATTGATGCGTTCGAGCACGACGAGGGCCTCTTTCAGATGCCCCGACGAGGACAACGCCCGGGCGCGATCGAGGGCTAGTTCCCCCGGGCCGGGCATGGGCAGCGCGTCCTGCGACGGCCGAACGGCCGCCGCCGGCGGCGCCGACGACCGCCAGACGATCGACCCGGCCGGGTTGGACAGGGTAAACGTCGCGTAGAGGCCGACGGCCACAGCGGCCACCAACAGCAGGGCGCCGGCGATCCAGGCGCGCGAGGACGAGGCGTTGACGCGCGCGCGGCGCCGGCGGGGATCCGGCTGCCCGGCGACCCGTGGCGCCGGCACGCCCGGCGTCGCCGTCTCGAGCCTGTCGAGGCGATCGAGCACGGCCAGGGCGACCTCGTGCGGCCCGCCGCGCGCCACCGCCGAGGACAGCAACTCGCGGGCCTCGGCGGCCTGGCCCTCCTCGAACGCCGCGACGCCCAGCTGGATCAGGACCTCCGACTCGCGCTGGTGCTCGGCGAGCGCGGCGCGCGCGCGCTCGATGTAGGCCCGCGCCCGCGCGTGGCCGCGATCGAAGAAGAGCACCCGCGTCCACACGCTGACGGCCTCTTCGTACTGGCCGGCAAAGTAGTGGTCGAGCCCCGACAACAACAGCTCTTCGATCTTGGCCGTGCGGTCGGGACGGTCGGCGCGGGCGCCGTCGGTTGGAAGAGAATCGGCCATGGCCACGTCGCGAGGAACGCCGTGGCGATTATACCCCAGGGCCCATCGGCTGCTGGCGACTGACTGCTGACTACTGACTACTGACTACCACTCGTTCCCTCCCCCGCCTCCCCTTCCTCGGTGTCGGCGGGCCGCCCGGGCGCGATGCCCAGGCTGCGCATCTTGCGGTAGAGATTGCTGCGCTCGACGCCCAGCACGTCTGCGGTGCGCGAGATGTTGCCGTCGTTGGCGGCGAGGGTGCGGAGGATGTAATCGCGCTCGAACCGGCCGCGCGCCTCGTGCAGCGGCAGCGCGGGTGCCGGCTCGGCACCGGGCGCGGGCGCCGCGAGCCCCGTGTCGAGGAACGCCAGGTCGCGCGCCCCGATCGTGTCGCCCGAGACCATGATCACCAGCCGCTCGATGACGTTGCGCAGTTCGCGCACGTTGCCCGGCCACGCGTACTGCTGCAGGACCGCGGATGCCGCCGGGTCCACCTGCTTGACGCGGCGCCCGTACTCGCAGGCGAACCCTTCCGTGAAATGCCGGGCCAGCAGCGGGATGTCCTCGCGGCGGTCGCGCAGCGGCGGCACGAAGATGGGGATGACGTTGAGGCGGAAGTACAGGTCCTCGCGAAACCGGTTGTCGCGGATCTCGGCCGGTAGGTCCTTGTTGGTCGCGGCCACCACGCGCACGTCCACGTGCACACGGGCGGTGCCGCCCACCGGCTCGACAATCTGCTCCTGGAGCACGCGGAGTACCCTCGCCTGCGTCCTCAGGCTCATGTCCGCGATCTCGTCGAGGAAGATCGTGCCGCCGTCGGCGACCTCGAACTTCCCGCGCCGGTCGGCCACCGCGCCGGTGAAGGCGCCCTTGACGTGGCCGAACAGCTCGTTCTCGATCAGTTCCTCGGGGATCGCCGCGCAGTTCACCTCGACGAACGGCCCGCCCCGGCGCCGGCTCAGCGCGTGGATTGAGCGCGCCACCAGTTCCTTGCCGGTCCCGTTCTCGCCGTAGATCAGCACGCGGCCGTTGGTCGGCGCCGCCATCGCCACCTGCTCGCGCAGCTGGCGCATGGCATAGCATTCGCCCACCATCTCGTGCGCGCGATCGATGCGCTCGCGCAGCGCCCGGTTCTCCACTTCGAGCCGCTGCTGGCGGAGCGCGTTGCGGACGACCGTCACCGTCTTCTCGAGCGAGAGCGGCTTCTCGACGAAGTCGAACGCGCCCATCTTGATGGCGCGCACCGCCGATTCGATGTTGCCGTGGCCCGAGATGATCACCACCTGCGTGTCCACCTGCCGCTCGCGCAAGCGCGCCAGCGTCTGCAGGCCGTCGATCCCCGGCAGCCAGATATCGAGCACGATGGCGTCGTAGGCTTCCCGCGTCACCCGCGCCAGGCAGGCCTCGCCGCTGTCCACAGCCTCCACCTGGTACCCCTCGTCGCGCAGCACCGCGCCCAACGAGGTCCGCACGCCGGGTTCGTCGTCGACGATCAGGATGCTCGGCTTCATGGACAAACCACGCCAGGGAACACCGCCGCCGGCGGCGCCGGCGGCCAGAACCGACATGACCAAGAACTCTCGCGCGAAGCGCGAGCACTAGGAGCGTGTCGGTGATGACTCGGACACGCTCCTAGCACGGCAGTTCGATCGTGAACCGCGTGCCGCGCGGCGTGTTGTCGCCCGCGTCGATCGTGCCGCCGTGCTCCACGACAATGCGCCGGACGATGGCGAGGCCGAGGCCGCTGCCCCGCCGCTTGGTCGAATGGTACGGCAGGAAGAGCTTGTCGCGCTCGCTCGCCGGGATGCCCGGGCCGTCGTCGGCGATGACCATCCGGACCAGGTGATTGGCCGGGTCGCGCCCGATCTCGATGGTCACCTGGCCCTGGCGGTCCATCGCCTCGATGGCGTTGTCCACGAGGTTGATCACGACCCGGCGCACCTGCTCCGGATCGACGTTCACCGGCGGCAGGCCGTCGGCGAACCGGCAGTCGAACTGGACGTCGCGGAACAGGCCGTTGTAGAGGGCCAGACTGCCGTGGACGAGGCCCGCCAGGTCGGTGGGCACGCGCTTGGGCGTGGGCATCCGGGCGAACTGCGAGAACTCGTCCACGAGGCTCTTCAGCGACTCGACCTCGGCGATAATCGCCGTCGTGCACTCGTCCACGAGGTCGCGCAGCGGCGCCGGCGCGTTGCCGAAGTGGCGGCGCAGCCGTTCGGCGCTCAACTGGATGGGCGTCAGCGGGTTCTTCACCTCGTGCGCGAGGCGGCGCGCCACCTCGCGCCACGCCGCCACTTTCTGCGCACGGATCAGCGGCGTGATGTCGTCGAACACGAGGACCCTGGCTTCAGGCGCTCCCGGCTCGCCGTGCAGCGTCGTGGCGACCGCGGCCAGGTGGAGATCGCGGCCGTCGCGGACGAAAGCCACTTCCTGGGCCTGCGTCTCGCCGCCTTCCTTGCGCGCCCGCTCCAGCAGGTCGCCGAGCAGGGCGAGGTCGCCGCCGAACGCCTCGGCGGCGGTCCGCCCGAGGCTCGCCGCGTCGAGGCCGATGAGCCGCGTCGCCGCCGCGTTGACGGTGCTCAGCCGCCCGGCCGCGTCCACCGACACCACGCCGGTGGCGATGCGCTCCAGGATCGTCTCGATGTACCGGCGGCGTTCCTCGACCTCCTCGTGCTTGCGCTGCAGGTCCACGGCCGACCGCTCGAGCTTCCGGCGGCTGGCGGCCAGTTCCGCCGCCATCGTGTTGAAGGCCTCGACCAGCGAGCCGAACTCGTCGGCCGTCTCCGCCTCGACGCGGTGATCGAGATGGCCGGCGCCGATCTCGCGCGCCGCCGAGGAGAGGGCGCGGATCGGCCGCGTGATGCGCTTGGCCATGTACACGCCGATCCACGTGGCGCCCACGAGGATCATCAGCGTCATCATGAGGAAGAACGACAGGTAGACGCCGGTGATCGGCCGCTTCAACACGCGCAACTGGTCGTAGCGCGCGGCCACGTCGGTCATCTGCCGCGCCCGCGTGGCCAGGTCGCCGCTCAGGTACGCGCTGACAACGACGACGCCGGCCGCCTGTCCCTTCTTGTCGCGCACCACCGCGCACGCCCGGATCAGCTCGCCGCCGCCCTCGAGCGGCTCGGGCTCCTCCGGCGCGCCCATGCCGAGCACGGCGCGTTCCGCCACGCGGTCGGCGGTGGCCCGGTTGTAGCCGCGCGGCAAGGTCGGCGCCGCCACCTCGACGAGCGGCGCCACCGCGGCCTGGCCGCCCGCCGGCCGGATCACGCGGTAGATCTCCACCATGTCCACCGCCCGGCTGCGCGTCACTTCCGGCGCCACGAGATCGCGAACCACGCTGACGTCGGCCTGCGCGAGGTCCACGGACCCGATCGTGCGCGCCACCTGCTCCGCTCGCTCGGTCACCACCCGTCGGCGCTCCTGGTAGTACTCGGCCGCGAGGTCCCGCGCGGAGGTCAGTACCTGCTCCATCGGCGCGTTGAACCACTGGTTCACGCTGTTGCGGATCAGTTCCGAGCCGACCAGCAGGACCAGCACGCTGGGAATCAGCGTCATGCCCAGCAGGACCATCACCAGCTTGGCGCGGAACCGCGCGAACGGCAGCGAGCGGCGCCGCTCGACGAACAGCTTCACGATGTTGCGCGCCAGCACGAAGAACAGCGCGACCAGCATCATGAGCACGGCCACCGACAGCGCGTAGAGCACCGGCTCGGCCAGGAAGTCGGGCGAGAGCTTCGCCGATCGGTTGGCGAAGGTGAGCGTGGCGGCCAACGCGCCGAGCAGCAGCAGGATGCCGAGGAGGATCAGCCGCGGGTTGTCACGGAACGGGGGCCGCGCTCGCGCGGGCGCGCGGCGGGCCGGGGGCCGCGCCGGGCGCGGCGGCGGGGTGTCGGTGGAACGGATGGTGAGCGCCATATCCCGCTAGGAGCGTGTCCCAGTCATCCGCACACGCTCCTAGTAGGCCGGCTTCGCCGGCTGCTCCCAGAGCGCGGGGACATCGGTCGTCCCACTTGTATCGTCGACACTGCCAAGGCATCGCATTCGTCACCCACCCATACACGCTCCTACTGGGAGCCCGTTCGGTGACTCGGACACGCTCCTAGGACGGGATGTACGTGAACCGGGCGGAACCGGTCGCCGCATCGGAGCCGAACGGCCAGAAGTAGAACCACGTCGTGCGCGGCTTGCTGCGCGCGTGCACCTGGACGTAGTACACCGCATTCGGCTCGAGGCCGGTCGTGCGGAACAGCGCGTGGCGATCGAAGACCGTCAGCCACTTCCGCACCTCCTCCTCGTCGCTGGTCACCCGCGGCGCGTCGCCGCGGCCGTCGATCGTCCGCGACAGCGTGTACACCCGCGTGAGCGGGTCGTACTGCGCCGTCGAGGACACCGCCACGCTGGCGACCACCGGGTCGAACCAGACCGGCACGTCCCGGTGCAGGTCCACGTCGTAGGCGATCCCGGCGGCCAGGCCACTGCGCAGCGCCGCCCGGACGTCCTCGCTGTAGCCGGCGGCGAAGGTGAACGACACGTTCACCGCCCCGTCCCGGACGAGCGACGCCACCTGGATCGTCTCGGTCTCGGCGAACAGGCCGGTCAACGACAGCGCCAGGACGAGCGGCAGCAGGCGGATCCTCATTCCTTCGCGTTCAGCAGGTCTTTCAGCTCGGTCATGAACTCGTTGATGTCGCGGAAGTGGCGGTAGACCGACGCGAAGCGCACGTAGGCGACCTTGTCCAGCCGCTTGAGTTCCTGCATCACGAACGAGCCGATCTCGGCGGTGGAGATTTCCTTCTCGGGCCGTTCCTGCAACGTGGCCTCCACCCGATCCGCGACCGCCTCGAGCGCGGCGACGCTCACCGGCCGCTTCTCGCAGGCCTTGAGCAGCCCGGCGATCAGCTTCTGGCGCTCGAACCGCTCGCGGCTCGAGTCCTTCTTGATCACCATGTAGGGGATCTCGTCGATGCGCTCGTAGCTGGTGAAGCGCCGGCCGCACTCGAGGCACTCGCGCCGGCGGCGGATCACCTCGCCTTCCTTGCTCTCACGGGAATCCACGACCTTGTCGCCCAGGTGGGCGCAGTACGGGCACTTCACGGCGTCTCCTCCTGCTTCTGCCCGCCGGTCTCCTTCGCCAGCGTGCGGGCTCCCCCGAGGCTCAGGCCCATGCGCGCCATGAAGGCAATCCCCAGCAGCGTGACCGGCACGAACGAGATGGCGTGCAGCACCAGCGCGGCGGCGGCCGCCTCCGGACCTTTGACGCCGTAGAACGACGTCACCGCCAGCTTGTAGAAGTAGTGGAACCCGCCCACCGCGCCGGGCGTCGGCACCGCCACGCCGATCACGAGCAGCGTCATGATGACGAACGTGCCCGTCGGCGGCATCTGGTCGATGTGGAACGCCCGCGTCACCAGGAAGATCCCGGCGGCAATGGACAGCCACAACGGGAACGACAGGACGAAGGT